>Ga0207130_1312_pt1 | contig 10637 bp, 12 predicted proteins | sample Alteio_BWMinHeat_16_FD_153545 | JGI IMG/M metagenome (GOLD analysis project Ga0207130, IMG submission 153545) | Enriched cells from forest soil in Barre Woods Harvard Forest LTER site, Petersham, Massachusetts, United States -... | ecosystem: Environmental > Terrestrial > Soil > Temperate forest >... | reverse complement strand
GCGGTCGGAAGGCTGCGCTTCCGCCCTGGGCGGCATGCTGTCGGGTTTGCGTAACAGTTACGGGATTGGCTTCGGGACGGCGCCGGGGATCCGCGCCGCCCTAGCCTGCGGTCGGAAGGCTGCGCTTCCGCCCTGGGCGGCACCCTATCAGGTTTGCGTAACAGTTACGGGATTGGCATTGGAACTGCGCTGGGGTAATATCTGTACCAGGGTTTGTAGTTTGATCAATCATTCGCCTTTGCTTCAATTTTTGATGTTTGCTTGATGAGGGAGGAATCATGGCCACGAAGGTTGCATTTCTTAGCTTTCTACTGTGCATTTCTTTGGCAACATGTGGATTATCTGCAATAGATATTCAAGTCACCGCACAAAGAATTGCGGCTGACACAAATGATCCGGTGGGGACGGATCTTTATCTCTATATTGTTAACATGTCGAAATCGGACCTTCATGATTTTACTGGCCAAGTGCAGGCATACGATAAATCAGGTAAATCCATTCAAAATGGATCTTTCCCCTTTCACTTTGATGAGTTCGACGCGGGAAAGTCACTCGACTTATTCGTAAATTATTTATCCATCTCGCCGAAACGGGTCGCAAGCTGGAAATTTGTGAATCTTATTGCGACCAATAAAGAAGGAACAGAAGACCTTTCGCCTCAGTTCAAATTTGTATACATAGATAAGACAAAGGCTTCACATAAATCAAATTCTCGAAAAAAGTAAGTTACTTCCGAATAGATCAATCTAGGATGTTCGCTATCGCTTGGATAATCGGGATTGGTTGCGGGACGGCGCCGGGGATCTGCGCCGCCCTAGCCTGCGGTCGGAAGGCTGCGCTTCCGCCCTGGGCGGCTTGCTGGCTGGTTTGCGTAACAGTTACGGGATTGGCACCGGGACGGCGCCGGGGTTCAGCGCCGCCCTAGCCTGCGGTCGGAAGGCTGCGCTTCCGCCCTGGGCGGCTGGCTGTCGGGTCTGCGTAACAGTTACGGGATAGGTACCGGGACGGCGCCGGGGTGCAGCGCCGCCCTAGTCTGCGGTCGGAAGGCAGCGCTTCCTCCCTGGGCGGCTTGCTGCATGGTCACGCATCAAACTTCGGTTCATCTTGGGATTCATGCAGTAAATTGATCGCATAGGCAAATTCATTGCACCGTGTCAAAAGAGTTTTTAAGACTTCAAGGTTTGGACCAACTTCGCCAATTTCCCCAGAGTCATTGAACGCGTATAAAAATTCTTCCTGTTGTTCCAACTCTTCCTTCCTCTTCGAAATGTCGTTCAACAATGCCGCAACGGCAGTATCAATCACCTTTTTATCTGGCTCAACTGCTGCTTCATGATCCATCAAAGCCAGTTGCAGCATGTTGCCAAACTCGTGAAAGGGGGTTGCGTGCTTTTCGAAGATGCTCCGTTCCATTTGTCTCTCCTATTTGTGTGAGTTGCGAGCGACCAAGTGTTCCTTCACTTCCTTGACAATCTCGTGAATCAGATTGAAGTCTTTAAGTTCGAACTTTTTCGCCAGGGCAATGGCATGGGGCAGTCGGGTTGTCTCAAGTTCTTTTGGAATTTTATAACCCCAGCGAGCCACAATCGCAAATAGGCCTAGTCTCCACGAATGTGACCACTCGTCTGCCGAACTATGATTATTTGAATATTGGGGTGGGGTCATGAGTTCGCACTGCTGGATCTCGCACCACGCGAAAATTTGCCTGTAGAAGTCTTTGACTGTCATGGTTTGCCCTCAATTTGGATATACGCCTTATATACCATACTCAACCCATACAAAGATATGGTTATTTGGGTCAAAAAGGGGTCATGGAAGGCTTATTTTGCCAGGGGAGGGTTACGGGTGCTGAAAATGGGTCAAAGGGCTTAAAAAGGCTTACAGGGCTTACAACTTTGGGAAAACTACCCATCAATGCCAAAAGCCCATGATCTGGAAAAAGGTGATTTCCAATGACTCCATCAATTTGGATTTGCATGGACGCCTAAAGAAAAGTAATAAATGATACGTTTCCTGGAAACAGCTTTTCCAAAAATGTGCTTAGGCGCCATTTCATGACGAAGAATATCCTCATCTTCATCCACGGTATCACGCCAAATTCAAACCCACCTGACCCGGAAAATGCGCAGTACCGAAGGTTGCTTGATGCCGTGGCTGCGAAGGATCCCTCGATTCTGAAAAAATTCGATGACGAGCCCATTTTTGTAAAGTGGGGGGCCTTGTACGGCTCGCCCCCTCCTGGCAAAGGCCATCAAAGGCTGGACAGGGCCGAGGAATTTGCATCGGACCGCGCCAGCGACGACAACGCAAAGAAAATGCCCGGCAACGTCTGGAACCGGCAACTTCGTCTGCCGATCATTGCCGGAATCATTGATGACATCAAATATTCAGTGATCAGCAAGGGCCTGGCAGACGCATTGTATTATGCCGCCCCCGACGGAGAAGAGCTTGTCCGCGCGGAGGTGTATTCGCAACTGGCAAGGGAAATTGCACCGCTCTTGAAGGGAAAAGATGAAGTTCGCCTCCATTTTGTGACTCATAGCCTCGGCGTTTCCATCGGCCATGATTTTGCCTACGCTGTTTTCAATCCGGGACAGAAATCTAGTTTTGTGAAGGACCACGCGACCGGAAGCGTAAGGGCGAATTTCAAGACGCTTCAAAAACGGGCTAAGGAGGGAACCCTGAAGTTTGGTTCCTTTGTGGGGATGGCGTCGCAGCTGCCCCTTTTCATCATGCGCAGTCAGAAGGTCGTCGAACTGTTTGCGGCGGGAAAATATCTGGACCCAGTGGATATTGGTGTGACAAGCAAAAAGGAAGTGGTGGTCAAATTTTTCTACGATCCCGACGACCTGCTTGGATTTCCTAGCAGGGGATTGTATTCGCCAAATGACGCATTCTGTGATGTCCGGGTCCAGACCGGCCAAAATCCAGCCACCGCACATACCGACTATTGGTGGAACAGTGATGTTGCGGACCAGGTCATCGAATTGTGGAAAAGGCGAACTTAGGGGGGCGTATGCCTGACATTGGGTTACTGAGCAATTTTTGGAAAAATACCGAGTCAGATTTGGGCTACATCGTTGAGCACAGGAACAATCTGATCCACCGGGATCTTCAAGAATTGATTCAGAATGCTTGGCGCGAATTGCAGCCAAATTTCGGCCACGTTTCAATGGACCTTCAGTCGAAGTGGAAGACGAATCATGAGCGCTTCGTCCGGGTCGGCCTGACTGGCGCCCAACTTCAGCTCAAAATGGCTGGTCACGAGCGGGCCCGTAAGAGGTGGCTGGATGATCCACTTGTCAAGAAACCATTGCTGTCAATGCTGGCTTGGGTCAACGCCATCCTGGGAAGCCTAAAAGAAAATTCTCATCCAAAGTCACAGCCCTTGTCCCACCGCCACCCTGGTGCCAAAACTCACCCTCACCCAATGTGTATGGGGGAGAGTGAGTTTTGGCACTGCGAGCGTACTCGCGAGCAGAAGGGTGGCGGTGGGACAAGGGTTTTCATGAAAACAGGAGTCTTAAACAAGGAAAACAGGCAAATTCAACAACGCCAACCGTCATTATCTTCCAAAAAATCAATACTCCGGACTTTGGTCGCCTTTTCGCATTTCAGAAAACACAAGAATCTTCAAGAATTCTTTCCATGCACATTTCTATCAATTCAAAATTTCATTTAATTTTCTTATACGATGAACTGAATCAACTAACTTCTCTGCAAGTCGCTCGGCATCCTCCATGGAATTTCCTCGCCCAAAACATACTCGCAATGTACCGAATGACTCATTTCGCCCTAAACCAATCGCTTCGAGGACATGCGATGGAGTGACAGCACCACCAGAACACGCAGAACCTGTACTTAGAGCGAATTCTGGCAAATTCGCCAAAAGCGATTCCGCTTCTATTCCATCGAAAGTAATACTTGAACCTCCGGGCAATCTATTCAAAGGATTCCCATTCAATTTGACATCTGGGACCATAGCCACCAGCATTCTCTCAAAACGATCTCGAATCGCCTCAATTGTGCCAATAGAGTCAAGCTGTTCTATTGCCAATTGTGCTGCGTAAGCAAAACCAACGATCAACGGAACATTGAGTGTTCCGGGCCTGAGTCCAGACTCCTGTCCTCCACCAAAACAAATAGACGATATCGCCATCTTGTCCGGGCCACCTTTAAGGGCCAATAACCCAATACCCTTTGGACCATAAATTTTATGACCGCTGAGAGAAAGGAGGTCAACATTTGAAAAATCAAAGCGGACCTTTCCAAAAGCCTGAACTGCATCACAGTGAAAGAGTGCACCTCGCTCATGGGCGATTTTCACCAAAGTATTGATATCCTGAATTGTGCCAATTTCATTGTTCGCCGACTGTATCGATACCAGTAGAGTATCGTCATCTATGGCTTCAATATACCGATCTAAATCCAATTCGCCTTTCGAATTGACCGTAAGCCTTGTGACCCTAAAACCGTTCCGTTCGAGGTGATCTATTGGTCCCAAAACTGACTTATGTTCAATGTTTGATGTGACGATGTGGCGCCTAATAGCTTTAGTCGCCAATCCCAAAATTGCTAAATTATTGCTTTCTGTAGCACCACCCGTAAAAACTATTTCACGAGATTTCATTCCCAACGCATTTGCAATTTTTTCACGCGAAGATTCAACTGTACGTAACGCTGAAATACCTGGAGCGTGTGTAAAACTACTGGGGTTCGCAAATTCTTCTACAAAATATGGTAACATCGCATGAACAACTCTTTCGTCACAAGGCGTTGACGCGAAGTGGTCGAGATAAACCGTTTTGTTATTTAGTGAACGCATGATTATTTCATCCGAACTACGGGCGGCAACTTACCTCTAAATTTTCGCTCCGTTGACAACATTTCACGATAATCTTTGAGAAGCGAGTCTTTGTCCTCTTTAATTCCAATAAGATAGGCTAACAATCTAGCAGCAAGTTTTTGATTCTCACCTTTTGCCATCATTTTCCTGTTACCCGGGTGCCAAACGACACCACTCCATGGGGCTTGGGTCATATCGAAGTTTACTCTCGACAGTTTCTCAAATGTCATTTTTTCCGCCCAACCAGAAATCAACGCAAGCTTAAACGCCTCCGCGTAGGTAGTGAGGCCTATCGGTCGAAATAGAAGATGCCCGCCTTCCCTTGATCGCAAAGATTCAGAAATCGATAGTTCGGGATTTTTTAAAAGCTCCCGCACAGGTTCAATACTTTCCGCCAATGACTGCCAAAATCGCGCCACAAATGCGTACATCTTTTCCATCTCATCGATTGGCCGTTGGGACTGCTTAAAAGATTTATTTATCCCCCACTTACTTTTAAGGATGATCTCATTTACGTCATAGACAGTTATAATATTAGTGAACGCTTCACTATTCTTGGGATGAAGTGATTTGCTGTTGGAGTGCAAAAGCCTTTCACCCTGGAAAAGAGAAAATTCCTGAATGATATTCCTGGTAACAATCGCGACCGCGTCGTCTTCGTCCATTACGATAGCGTCTTTTTTCGAGATAGGCTTAGCATAGCGATTGAGCGTAGTAAATAAACGACGCGTCCGGGACCATCCTAATTTTGGATGATCATCGTGACGGTGCTTTACAAATATAACTGATACCTGTTCCTGTTTAAGACTAGGTTTTTCCGCAATCGCTTGTCCTATTGCACTCAATCTGTGTTGCCCGTCCAATGCAAAATATTTCTGGGTCCCATCAAAAGTAAGCAATCCAAGATCGTCAATTTGGGCATGCGGTAACCTCGGATCAACTATTTTTACCGAGTTAAACTGCGGCTCACCATCGGCGACAGCAATAATCATCGATCCGAAAAATCTTTGAGGCTGTCGCTTCAAATATTCAGATATTTCAACTCCTCGCTTGGAAAGGTCTCGCTGAATAATGCTATTAAGCGAAGAAGGCTGATATAACTGATGTGCGTACTGGACCATGGAGGATAACTCTTCCATGCTCATAGTGGTCACATAGTAAGTCCAGTCACCCATTTTTCCGCGAACGGCTGGATAAGCAACAGATGCCATCTAATCTCCAAATGCTGGAGTTTTGCTTAAAACTTCAGCCTTCAATGTCAATCCCTTGACATTCAAAGGGGGCTGCGTTGCAGTGATAATATTCTCTTCCTTTTCTTTATAAGATTCATCCGCGACAGTAAAATATACAAACCAAAGGTAGTTTGAATACCGCTCCAATAAAGTGGTGACATCTTCATTACTTCCTCGCTTTGTTAAGTAATCTTTGAATCTTTCTTTCAAATCCTTGCTGCTACCTACATACATTAAATAATGGTGTCGCTCATGAGCTATAATATCTGGCTCAACAATAAGAGTATAAACCCCCGCTACGTTCGGGATCTTCGCTAATTGCCCTTGTTCGAGTTTGCATCGTTGCCAGTTCGCTTCATACCTTGGATATGTAGCCCTAAACCACTCCCACATTCGAGGCCACAATGGAATATGGTACGACCTGCTCTTTCTTTCGTCAGTTAGCGCGGCAACAAATTTTGGATTCATTCCAGCCATGATGTTTCCGCGTGAACTCGGTTATTTCAAATTGCGTATTTTTTGACAAAAATCATTAAGATTTTCGTGGTCAATGGTATGCAATTTTGTTTTCTCATCCCAATCATATAGCCTCCAAAAGTCTTTGTAACCAGCATTTAGAACCTTGCGTCTGATTTTTTTGAACTTTCCAATTGGACAGCATTCCGCAAAAAGAAAAACTTTCTTGGCATATTTCTTTACGTCCTTCGGAAAATCCTTGTCAATCGAACTTTTGACATATGATTTACAACTTATCACAGCAATTACATTTTTGCTCTCCACGAATTTGAAATTCATCACATCGTTTCCGCCACCATCGCCGTTCCACTCGTACATTTTTCCGCGGTGAACCAAGATATCGCACTCATTCGACAAATGACTGCCGCTGCGATTTATTATGTGTCCCCAATCCACCTCCAGCCTTGCATTCGCTAGTTGCCTTCGCATTAAATAGATCAACTGAGAGGAGAAACGAAGACCTCGCACAAAGTCTAAGGTTGCATGTGCCGGTAAAAAGTCTCGATTGCTTGTCATTTTGCCAACGAGACCACGCAACAATTCCATATTGAGTGCGTGAATGATTTTCCCTGGAAGCTTCTGAAGAGATTTCCTTTTCCTGATTTTCTTTTTCTTCGTTGGGGGCATAGTTCACGCACCTGTCAATTGGTGAAGAAACTCTCTTTTTGTCATACCATTCGTTCTTGCCAATTTTTCCAATCGCTCTTTGCCATCAGCCGTAATTGCAATCTTGAAATTTGGCACGCTCGCAAGAACAAGCCTAGAATTGCCCTTCCCTGTCGACTTTCTGATCTTTTTGTAGACCTCTTTCCCGATGTGCATTGATGGGGATTTATAGATAACCAAATATTCTCTAATGTTTTTCGACGCTATAACTTTGTCGACCAAATTTCTCACGTCAGATTTTGGCGAGCTTTCTTTCAGGTATTTTATGTCCCTGACATCATTTGAACTGGCTTTTTTGGACACTATCCCTTTGGCAATACGCATTTGATCTTTGGCGGGAAATGAACTGAGGTGGACGGCGATGTCAACGCTATCGATTTTCCGCGTTGAAAAAAGATGTCTGACTTCCGGCGATATTTTGTCGATAGCCAAAAATTGTCTCAACATTTTATCGGACAAACCAATCAGGCCGGCCACTTCTGGCAAACCACCATAGTACGCCATCGCCACTTTCAGATACTTCGCGATTTGCACCAAACTCAACTTGCGCTGTTGGCGTCTTGTACTTGCAAGTAGAGCGGCGAGGGCCACTTCGGCCTTTGCTTCCGTCTTAGACAATCTGTTCTTCACTTCGAAAAGCCCTGACTGCGAAGCCACTCCCCTATTGCCTTTATAGCGACCTCTTCCCTTTCCAATGAAAGTTCTTCAGTGGCCCGCTTTAGGCCCGCCTGCAATTCTTCGGATAAACTGACAAGGAGAGTCTGTTCCACCCGTGGTTTCTTCGCCTCTTTAATAATTTTGTCCGCGCTGGCGTCTTTATTTTCTTCGCCATATTCGACAAGGCGCTTTTTTTCGTGCCCGGTTAAACTGAAATCAGCCATCAAGTCCAATATGCGTTCGGCTTTTTCCATGTTTCCATGCGAAGCCGACATTGCGCGTTTTACATCGCCAAGCTTAATCTTCTTCTCACGAAGCTTTTTCTTGATTTCTGGAGTTGCGCGTTCCTCCACCATAATGTATTCGCGCACTCTTTGTAACGACATGCCGGTATCCTTTGCAACCCTTCGCTCTGCAGCGTCGTTTTTTCCATACTTCTTATATAAGAGAGTCACCGCTTCGGCAGCGTCAGCATGATTTAGGTCGACCCTCAACATATTTTCAACTAAAGACATCAAAATGGCGCGAGTTTTGTCTTTTTCATTCTCAAAAATCGCCTTAATTGTAGATTTTCCCAGCCTCTTGTGTGCGAGATATCTGCGCTGGCCCACCATTACCTGATAATTGGGTTTTCCATGTTCTCCAAGTAAAACAATTGGCTGAAGCAATCCCAGCGATTTGATGCTATTTGCCAGCTGATCGATATCTTTATCTTTGTCAGTATGCCTAACGTTGATTTCAGTGGCTCGTACGTGCGCCATTGGAATATCGTAAATTATGCTATCCATGTTTCGCTCCTTTGCTATTATTTCAAAGTTAAAGATGGCAGATATTACAACCTGCATCTTCATCTGGTTCACTCACCTCACCCGAAAATAATTCGGCAAGGGTTTTGTTTTTTCTTTGTGCTTTTTCTCTTTCCAGTCTTTTGACGTTCTCCATTTTTATCTTGCTAACCCTGTCTGGCCTCGATAGCTCCTCAAGACTTTCGCCCTGAATCCATGTGTAGCCTTCGCTTGGTTTTTCATAAGCCATCGCCTTCTTAAAAAGTTCGGGGTGATTTTCCAATAGTCCCACCCACTCAACCTTTCTTTGATAAAAACAAAAATAACATCCCGACCTAGTCCTCCAATCGTAGTAGGTCGGAAATCCTAATCCACTCTCTTTCAAAATGCGGAAAACACCTTCCTTGGTAATGCCATCTTCTTTGAACGGATAACGCGGTGTAATATTGGTTTTTGATGATATGTACCCCTCTCGGTTTTCATCGGCTCTAATTCCGATATACATATGGACTGGGCTGTCCCCAATATAGTTTTCGAATGGCTTGATTTTCATTTCCCTGGTGCACCAACGCATTTGCGGTGAAGGCAAATAATTTCTATAAATTGCCATGAAATGATCGAATCCACGGCCACCTTCCTCTTCACTGCAAAGTCGAACAATTTTTTTGTTTAGATGAGCTTCAATTCTCGAAAGGTACTCATACGTCTCAGGAAGTTCTTTCTGGGTGTCACAAAATACATACTCCAAGTCAGGGATTCGGTCCTTAAGGTAGATGGCCAAAGCGGTGCTATCTTTGCCGCCGGACAAACTTAGAATATGACGTATTTCTTGGGTCATGCTACCACCACTTCTTTGAAAGATTTGTTTTTGTCAGTACCATTATCAATATGCTGCGCAACAACTTTGGCCAAGGCTGCTATGCGAACTTGACGGTCTGTCACATTTTCCTTCATCAGCAATTGATTTATTTTGCGGGTCAGCTCAATTACATCAGCTGCACCTTCTCTGGAAATAGAAATTACGGCTCGTGTTTCCGAGGCCATACCATTCAATATTCCGACTCGGAGAATCTCGGAGGCACCGGTTTTAGTCTGCTCGCTTACCATTTCCTCCAAACGGAAGAACTCTTTTGAAATCCGATCAAGATTAATTTGGAAGGTATTAATTTCCGAATCTTCCCATTGGTGAACTGGGTTGCCCTTGTTAATTACTCTACCCAATACCTCTCTCCAATCCTGCTCACCAATCTGGGCTGTTTCCCGTATAACAGTTCCGAGCCAAGGGTCGGCGGTCCGCCCAACAAGCGGTAGGGCTCTTGCCTGAATTGACTTTCTGACAGTCTCGGATTTTTCCTTTTCGTTGAATCCCAATTCATGTCTCAGCTGCATTTCAATTTCATCTAAAAAATTTGGATATGCGCGTTGGAGCGCATTAATTGCTGAGGCAAGCTTCGCAACAAAAGCCTCGGCAGATGACTTGTCCTTCAATTTCACGCCCACAGAATTTGGCAAATCCTTAAATATTAGGCTGTTCGGGTCTCTTGCTTTCAGCAGCGAATCTCTTACGGCCAATGCTTCTCGACTATTGATTCGCCGCGTCTTCTTCACGTAGATTGGGAGCTTAGTGACAAACAATATCAATGGTTTGACGATAGCCAGGAGACCTTTTTCTTCAGTTCCTTTATCAAGAATTCGAAGGGAAAACAACTTGTCCGCGAGCACCGTTAACACCTGTCCTTCAATGCCTCCCGAGGCATATTGCTGAATTTCAAAATTACCAGGCATCCTAAGCAACCTTTCGATCTCTGGTATTCTAATTTCCGGCACAAATGTCCCTTGGTCATATAGTGCTATCTCATTTCTTCTCTCTAGAATCGCGCATACTAGAAGGACTGGGATTGTGCCTTGACGCAGTCCATATGGTGGTTTGGACAA
>Ga0207130_1042_pt1 | contig 10688 bp, 7 predicted proteins | sample Alteio_BWMinHeat_16_FD_153545 | JGI IMG/M metagenome (GOLD analysis project Ga0207130, IMG submission 153545) | Enriched cells from forest soil in Barre Woods Harvard Forest LTER site, Petersham, Massachusetts, United States -... | ecosystem: Environmental > Terrestrial > Soil > Temperate forest >... | reverse complement strand
AAATCGCACTGTGGTACGCGCAGTCACCCCAGAGCCCAATTATGCGACGATCATAGATCGCCGCTACAGTTCGGAGACCCGTTCGCAATCAGCCTCTGATGTCTGCCCTCTGTCCTCTCTCCGAGCCGTAAGGCTTCTACGAGCCGGAAGGCTGACCTCTGACCTCGGGCCGGCGAAGCGTCGGCGTTGATGATAACCGACCGCGCCCAATGCTAAGATTCCGGCGAGATAGGTCGCGGGCTCAGGAACTACTCCGGTGCAAGTAAGAGATATATCGTTACCGAGAGTGCCGCTGTCGCCGTTATCGAGGTAGTTAATCAGAAACGTGTCGGCGTTGTTGCTGGCGGTCACGGTCGCTCCGTTCGCCAACCCGCTGAAAGTGCCTGTAACCAAATCAGTGCCATCGTTCAGAGCGATAAAGAATTTGTTACCGATCGAGAGGCCGGACCCCGCCGTCACAACAAGGTTGCTGCCGGTAATACTTAGTGTACCCGCCACACTCGCTTGATCGTAGCCGGTCCCGGCGGTTGTATCATTTAGATCAACATTAAAATTGGAGCCTGAGTTAAGAGTCAAAGCACCGGTTTTGAGAATGGCCGTGCTACCGACGCCAGTCTGACCGGGCGAAAGATTCCCTCCCGACGCAACAGTCACCGCGCCGCTTATGCCGCCTACAGCAGTCGAATTGCCGCCGCCAAACGTGCCGGTATTGTTCACCGTGACCGTTCCAGTGCCAGTACCGGAACCCGACGTGTTGTTCGCAAAAAGCGATCCGGCGTTGACGGTCGTGGTGCCGGTGTAGGTGTTGGCCCCAGAAAGTGTGATTGTGCCGGTGCCCGTCTTAGTCAAGGCGACGGTGCCGGTCCCGGAAGTGTGGTCGGCGATCACGCCAGAATAATTTCCGCCAGTACCGTTGCCGTTGCCAATGGTGAGCGTGACATTAGTGCCCGTGCTGTTGTTGAGAATGGTGCCCCCGGAGCCGGCGAAATTCCCCACGCCTTGACTGGTGCCGTTGAAATCCAACGTGCCACCGTTGACGGTCAACGTGCTGCTTGTCCCTCCAAGCGTGCCAGAGCCAGAGAGTTTAAGCGTTCCCAACGTGAGCGTCGTGCCACCTGTGAACGTGTTGATACCCGAAAGGGTCGTGACGCCGCCGGTCGTGTTGATGGTGAGGGCAGTCGTTCCGGTAGTGCCACCGTTGCTAATGATACCGCCGATTGTAGTGCCGCCACTCCCTGAACCGTTAACAGTAAGCGCAAAAGGAGTGATGTTGCCAGTGTTGGTAACGGCGCTGCTGATCGTGAGGAGGCTGCTCGAGTTGTTGGCCCAGTTCTCATTCGCGCCGATTTTAACCGACCCGCCCGTAAGGGTCGCAGCCCCGGCATTGGCAAACATCGTAATCCCGCTGCTGCCGATGGAAAGCGCGGTATTGGTGAGAGTCAGCGTGGCCGTGGCGGTTGTGCCGTCACCAATCCCAATGCCATTGATACTCGTCGTCCCCGAGTTCGGTTGAGTGAGATAGCTGGTCTGATCGAAGCGGGCGATGTCAGTGTTCAAACTGTTGGCCGGAGCAGTGTTACCTACCCAGTTCAACCCAAGTGCCCACACATTTGTAGTAGCCGTGGAGCTCCAGTCGATCACAGCCGCGTGGGATAACCGGGGAATCAGGGCGACCGTGAGCGCCAACAGAGCGAATACGCAGATCACGAAGCGTTGAGCAGACGATCTGCGCGATGCCAACCGGTTGGTTATTCCGTAGCGCATTCCGATTCCTTTTCCAAGCGCGAGAGCAGACATTCGAGTGTGGGTCACAAAGGCGTGCGTGTGCCCACACCACCACCGTTCCATGTGGTGCCGGCAGTCGTTGAACTTGCCGCGAACAGAAAAACGGCAGAGGCCACCAGCCGAGCTGACATCACTCGGGAACCAGCCGTTCCTATGCCACAGTTATTATATTTCTAGCGCTTAAATGCCGCAATCTTATGGAAATCAATTAGTTAAATCACACCCACTTCTTTGCTCTTTTTCGGGCGACTTGTGTTGCCCACTTCGAAATAAGGGTCCGCAGATTTCCGGCACCCTCGATCCCCACAGATTAAAAGGGAATTAGGGTTCCGAAAATCTGCGTAATCTGTGGACAAACTCCATTGTTTTAGAGGACTTCTGACTGCTGATTTCCATGCACCCATCTCCCATCTTCTAGCTTCTAGCTTCCTGCCCGATACTCCCCCTGCTCCTTGCTCCATTACTCCATTCTACTTTCTACTTCCTACTTTCTAATTACAGTCTGCCCTTATGCCATACCAAGACGTTGCTCCGCCAGCCGGCGAAAAAATCTCCGTCGACCAGGGCCGCTTGACCGTTCCCGATCGACCCATCATTCCATTCATTCGCGGCGATGGTACCGGCCCGGATATCTGGGCGGCGAGCGTCCGCGCTTTCGACGCGGCAACGGAAAAAGCTTACGGTGGACAAAAGAAAATCGCATGGTTCGAAGTTTTTGCCGGTCAAGCCGCGAGGGACAAGTTCGGCAGTTGGCTACCGGATGATACCATCGAAGCGTTTCGAGAATTCCTGGTTGGGATCAAAGGCCCGCTGACCACGCCGGTCGGCGGTGGCATCCGCTCACTCAACGTCGCGCTGCGGCAGCTGCTCGATCTCTTCGTCTGTCTGCGTCCGGTCCAATATTTCAAAGGTGTCCCCTCACCCGTAAAGCACCCGGAAAAAGTGGACATGGTGATTTTCCGCGAAAATACGGAAGACATTTATGCCGGGATCGAGTACGCCCCAGGCACGGCTGAGTCCCAGAAGATTCTCGATTTCTTGGCGAAGGAATTTCCAAAAGACTTCGACAAGATTCGGTTCGGCACCAGAGAGAAAGCGGCCGAGTTTTGGAAAAAGGTTGGCGCTCCGGAAAAGGATGATGTCATGGTGGGTATCGGCATTAAACCGGTGAGCCGCGCCGGAAGCGTGCGCCTGATTCACAGCGCGATTTCTTACGCGATCAAAAATCAGCGCAAAAGCGTCACGCTCGTGCACAAGGGTAACATCATGAAGTTCACCGAAGGCGCGTTTCGCGATTGGGGCTACGAAATCGCCAAGTCATATTTCGGAGCGGAAGAAATCGAGGGTGGCCCGTGGTGCAAGATTCCGATGGGCAAGCCCGGCGCGGGTATTGTCATCAAGGACGCCATCGCCGACATCACGTTGCAGCAGGTCCTGACGCGACCGGAAGATTTTGATGTGATCGCGACGTTGAATTTGAACGGCGATTATTTGAGCGATGCCCTCGCGGCCCAGGTGGGTGGCATCGGCATCGCCCCCGGCGGCAACATCAATTACATCACAGGTCACGCCATTTTCGAAGCCACGCACGGAACCGCGCCAAAATACGCGAACCAAGACAAGGTAAATCCGGGTTCCGTCATCTTGTCAGGGGAAATGATGTTTCGTTATATGGGTTGGACGGAAGCGGCTGATTTGATTTTGAAAGGTCTCAACGGGGCGATCGCGAGCAAGCGGGTCACCTACGATTTCGCGCGATTGATGGAAGGCGCGACCGAGATCAAGTGCAGCGAATTTGGAGATAATGTGATTGCCCACATGTAATGGATAATGACGAAATCCGTAATTGCGCACGATGACTTCGACAATGCGTTTTGGAGTACTGATCCCAGATTGGTCGTTCGAGAGGACGCGAGCGACAACCGCGTTTACGATTTGGAAGAGCGAACGGCCCGATTCGGCGAGATGATCGTCGATTTTGCGAAAACAATTCAGCAAAATCCCGTGACGAGTCGAATTATCGCTCAACTGGTCGGTGCAGGAACCAGCGTTGGAGCAAACTACGTCGAAGCGGATGATGCAGTTTCAAAGAAGGAGTTTCTAAAAAGTATCGGGACCTGCCGGAAGGAAGCGCGCGAGACGAAGCACTTTCTACGCATGGCGGTTCGGGCGGCACCAGAGTTAAGACCAGAAGCCCGCAAGATATGGACGGAGGCGAGGGAGCTGCATTTGATTTTCTCCAAAATTTGGAGAAGCGGGAGACAATGACGAAATCCAAAGGACGAAACTCGAAAGAAAAATCAAAGCCCAAATGATGAAAACAAATGTCAATCTCACTCTTCGGATTTTTGGGGTTTTGTCATTCCTTCGTCCTTCGTCATTCGTGCTTCGTCATTACTTAGGCAAATTCCTGCGCTTAATCGTAATTTACCCGCTCGTTCTTATCACTCTCTCGTCGGCGGTCGCGGCTGATAAGCGCCCCATCACCGAGAAAGATCTTTTCGACTTCGTTTGGATCGGGGATCTGCAAATCTCTCCCGACGGTTCGCGTGTGGCCTTTGTGCGCGTCACAGTTAACGAAAAGAAGGAAGGATATAACACTGCGATTTGGTCGGTGCCGCTCGCAAGCGGAGAGGCGCCGCATCAACTGACAAAGGGCGATCATGATTCCACGCCCTGCTGGTCGCCCGACGGGAAGTATCTTCTCTTCCTGCGCGCGACGGAGAAGGATGGTAAACCCGAACCCCCACAACTAGCGATTCTGCCAATGGCAGGCGGGGATTCGTTTTCAGTCACGGATTTGCCCCGAGGTGTCGGTAAACCGGTGTGGTCTCCCGACGGCAAAACGATTGCTTTCACCAGCGACACGAACTCCGAGGACATCGCAAAACAGGAAAAGAAAAAACGTAAGGAAGAAGAACTGAAGAAGGCTGTCAGCGCGGAATCATCACCTACAGCAGCCGTAACGCCATCTGTCAAAGCCACAGTAGCTTCCTCGCCCGCGACCAAAGAGAGTCCAAAGGGCAAGGCCGCAGCCGCCGTGAGCAAAGCCGAGATCGAAGGCGAGCATGAAAGCGACATTCGCGTATACACGCGCGCGATCTATCGAGAGGATGACGAAGGTTACCTCGATCCTAAACATCCCCAGCACATCTGGACGGTGAGCGCGCCGCGAACTGCCGACGAGAAAGTTCAGCCGAAGCAACTCACTACCGGCCGCTTCGATGAAGGCAATCCACTCTGGTCAAAGGATGGTTCGCGCATTTTTTATACATCGAATCGAGTCGATGAGCCCTATTACGATCTGCCTAAGACCGATCTTTATTCGATCGGAACGAGCGGCGGCGAACCGCTGAAGATCACCACGATAGACATGGACGCGAACGATTTGTCGCTCAGCCCGGATGGCAAGCAGATCGCCTTCATCGCGTCGACGTCGCAGCCGGTGAACTCATACACGCAGCCCGATCTGTGGGTGATTGAGGTCACGGCGAACGCCAAGCCAAGAAATCTCACGGAAAAATTCGATTTCGATCTTGGCGCCGGAGTCTTCGGCGACAATGCCGCTCCGCGCGGTGCTGGTCGAAACATTCCGCTGTGGACGCCCGACGGGCGTAATCTGATTGAGGTTTACGGGAAGGAAGGACGCACGATTCTTGCATCTTTTGATCTCGCTACCGGCGCAGCGACTGATCTCACACACGGCAATCAAGCGGTTCTTCGTTTTCGCACTTCCCCGGACGGCTCCAAGATTGTTTATACCACCACCACGGCCACGCACCTCAACGATATTTTCATATCGACCGGAAGCGGTGAGCCCCAACAATTAACTCACAGTAACGATGAGCTTTTCTCCCATCTCAATCTGACCGAACCGGAAGAAATATCTTATCAGAGTTTCGACGGCAAACGCATACAGGCCTGGGTGCAAAAACCCCCAGGTTTTGATCAGGCAAAAAAATATCCGCTAATCTTAGATATCCACGGCGGTCCGCACGCAGCCTACGGCTACATCTTCGAGCACGAATTCCAATGGATGGCGGCGAAAGGATACGTTGTCCTTTATCCGAACCCGCGGGGAAGCACAACCTACGGACAGGATTTCGGTAACGTGATTCAGTATCACTACCCGGGTGACGATTACAAAGACCTCATGGCCGGAGTCGACGACGTAATCCGGCGCGGCTATATCGACGATAAGAAACTTGGTGTGACCGGCGGCAGCGGCGGCGGGTTGCTCACAAATTGGGTGGTAGGGCAAACCAACCGGTTCGCCGCCGCAGTTTCTCAGCGGGACATCGCCAGTTGGATAGATTGGTGGTACACGGCGGATTTTACACTCTTCCAGCCGACATGGTTCAAAGCACCTCCTTTCGAAAATGAGCAGGATTTCAAGGCGCGGTCACCGATCGCTTACATCAAGAATGTAAAGACTCCGATGATGTTTATCCTGGGCGAGACCGACTACCGGACGCCGCCTGGCGCCGGTGGCGAGCAAATGTTTCGCGCGCTAAAATTTCGCAAGATTCCTACGGTAATGGTGCGTTTTCCGAATGAATCGCATGAGCTTTCGCGCTCAGGCCAGCCTTGGCACCGCATCGAACGTCTCCAGAATATTGTCGGCTGGTTCGATCATTGGCTTTTGGGCATCCCCAAACCTGAATACGAGATTGCCCCACAGCAGCAGGTGCCAATTCGCCACGACGGCACGCCGGAGAAGCCGGTTCCACCGGGGAGGTGATTCAGAGGTCCCGCCTTCGCCGAGGCTACTCCGAAAGTCTTCGCGAGCAGGCGGCGTGGCAGACAGAGGTCAGAGCTAACTGTAGCGGCGATCGATGATCGTCGCATAATAGCTTTGGCGCCATTGCGCGTAGCGCAATGCCATTTAATGCGACAGTCATAGACTGCCGCTACAAGTTTGACGACACCCGCCTTCGCCACGGCTGCGGCGTGGCATGCGGAGGTCGTCCCTCCGAAGTCCGTGCATCGAACAACACGACATCAAGATACGCGCGTGGAAACGAATCCAACTGCCGACCCCAGAACCAATAAGACAATTCCAAGCTCGAGCCAACCCTTCGGGCGTGCAGGCGTAAGATTCATTTGATAAACAATCTGATCGAAGTCTCCCCCCGGCATAAAATGCGCGTTCTGCGCACCCACCGGCAGTTTTCCGTGGATTGTTTGGTTGATAATTTCGCCATTGACCAGAGTGCTGTTCGTAAAAATCCAGTCGCCACCAGAGCCGCTGATCAGTTTCATGTTCTTCGGAACATCGACGACGAATTCTCCACCGCTGCGATAACGCGCCAGCGCACGAGCTTTTAATCGCGCGGTGGCGTGACGATGGATTTCGTCTTTATCAAGCGCGAAATCATCAATGACCGCGCTGGCCAGCTGATAGCGAAGATTGCGCAAAAGAATGTCGGGATGATCACCATATTCTTCCTTCCAAGTCGCCCATTGCGCGGCACCGTACTGGAAGCTCATTTCGATCTTCGCGTCGCCGCGCTCGTCGAACGTAAAGGTTTGATCGATGTTCCGGGTGGGCATGTTCTCTTGCGCGTGGAGCGAGAGCGCCGTGAACAGACCGACGAAAAGGAAGCGTGGCAAGATGCTGGCTGAATTCATTGCTTTTCTTATTGGCCGAAATGGGCTGAGCTGATGATGTCCTGAATCACCGGCTGATTGCGTTGAAACGTTCCTTTGGCCGAGCCCGTGAAGAATCCGATAACGCCGGATTGAGTGGGCGCGAATACGCCCACCCACTCGGATGTTCCCTTAGGCGACGAAGTTGAACCGGTGTAATACACGGAGTTCCCCTTTTGCTGCTGCGAATCGATGTGCACTTTGCCACCGCCGTAGGTGCCGACTCCCCGTCGCGCCGCGCCCATCGCGTCAGCAGGGTTTTGGAAATTCGGAAAGTAGAAGACATTGACGGCCACGGTGCTCTGCATGTCCTGCGCGGTGAAGACCATCCCTGGAATGGGGCTGTTTTCCAGACGCGTCCAGTTTTCCGGCACGTCAATGGAGACAAGTCCATTGGCCCCATGCCATCGAAAATAACCGGGTCGCACAGAGCCAGTCGGCCCGGCGGCTTGTGCCTGGGCGTAAGCCGCCGCCGTGTGCCCGCTGCGTTGCGAGAGAATGTTTTTGATCTTGTCGATCTCGATTCCGGGCAGCTCGGGCGCGTGAAATCCTTCCTTCTGATATTGCTGCACGCCCAGCCAGATTTGGTACTTCTGCTCGCGAATGTCCTGCTGCGCCATCTTGACCGCTTCTTCAAACGGAACCGGTTTTTTCGCACCGACCGCCATCGGTGTAATGGCCGTGCACTCGATAGGCACGAAATCACTTGGGCCTTTGCCCACCCAAACGAGCGTGAAAGCGTGGCCCGGTCGAAATACGACCGTTGTCTGGCACCCGAGATGTTCCATCACCGACGCCCAGAGCAACGCTAACTCCACGCAGAGACCCTCATTTGTGATGATCACATCGCGGGGGAGCCGCACCGTTTGTACCATGGTGCGCACATCGCCCATGGTTGAGGGCACGCCCTGGTCGCTTGTGTAGCGCATCCCAGTTTCACACATATAATCATACATCGCCTTCATCAGCCGGATGATCTCGTCCGGCCCGCCGGCGATTCCTGCCATCGTGCCGCCGGTTCGCTTCGTAATTTCGGCCGCGAATTCCTTCACCACCGGATCGTTCGGCGTTACCATTGCAACCGCAAAGGGCGACGTCACAAAGACGTCGTACCAAGTCAGAATCTCGTTTGCCGGCAGATCCGTGTATTCGATTTCGTTGACGCCACGGAGCTCGACGTTCGAGCGCAGAATTTCTTCCTTTGTTTCACCCGGTCTGTCCGCCCAGTGGATTTTGGTCTCCAAGGTGGCGGTTGTCTGGCTAGTCAATTGCGTGACTTTGGAAGGCAGCTGCGGATAAAACAACTGCACGACCGTTTGGCCCGGCGGGATTTCCGCGTGCGTTTCCGGCGTCGTCCACGGCACGTAATCGGGAATTTGATAGCTGACGGAGAAATCGCGAACCGGCGCCGTGCCATCGTTGTGGAAAACAATTTTGCTCAAGAAATATCGCCCATTTTGAGCCGCGGGACTGGCGTAAATCTTGTATGCGAAAGTCATGAGCGACTTCCGCACAGTTGGCGATTCCCAAGTGAGCTTTCCAGCCCCGGCACCTTTAAGAAAGAAGAGAACGAGACAGATTAAACCCAGAACCAGGAAGAGGCCGGTCGCTATCCGCAATGTTTTCTTCATTTCAGAACCGAAAACGTGCAGCCATCGTTCCCTTCCCGCATTCTTTCCAAATCAAAAACTTGGACTTATGTCACGCGATTTTTTCGATTGCTTGATCGTTCCCCGAACGATCGAGCTTATTTCCGCCGGACTTAGGTTACCTGGAAGTGCAAATTCGCCACGATGGCGCGCCGGACAACCAGCTCCGGAGGGGCGTGCTTCGCTCGCCGCGCCCTAGGCCTTGGAGAAGATGGGTCCCCCTTCCCTAGATCGATTTCGGGACGACACCCGCCTTCGCCACCGCTGCAGCGTGGCATGCAGAGGTCGTCCCTCCGAACGCGTTAATGGGACGGGGACAGAGCCCGTCCCTCCCAGCTAAATCTTCGCGCTTTTTTTTGCGGCCATTTTCCGCTTAACTAAGGGCATGCCTAGCTCCTCCCTCTGGCAACGTTTTCAACGGTATTTTCTGCGCTACGACGATCCCGACTTCTCCATCGACATAAGCCGCATGAATTTTGCGGATAATCTTTTCGCGAAAATGCAGCCCGGGATCGACAGAGCTCTGGCGGCAATGCGCGAATTGGAGGCCGGTGCGATCGCAAACCCGGATGAACAGCGCATGGTCGGTCACTACTGGCTGCGCAATCCCGCTCTAGCGCCAAACGCGCAGTTGCGGGCGGACATCGAGCAGACGAATAATCGGATCAAGGAATTCGCCGCAAACGTTCATGCGGGAAAAACCGCGCCGGGCGAGGGCAAGAAATTCGAACACCTTCTCTTGATCGGCATTGGCGGCTCGGCGCTCGGGCCGCAATTTGTCGCGGATGCGTTGGGAACAGCACGCGATCCGGCAGATATTTCCTTTTTCGATAACACCGATCCCGACGGGTTCGATCGCTTTTTCGACAAGATCGGCACTCGGCTTTCGCAAACGCTTGTGATTGTAATTTCAAAGTCAGGCGGGACGAAAGAGACCCGCAACGGCATGCTGGAAACCGAAGCGAAGTTCAAAGCGATGGGCCTTCCGTTCGGAAAACACGCCGTCGGCGTTACCGGTGTGGGCAGCGAGCTCGACCGTTATGCGGAGAAAAATGGATGGATCACACGTTTTCCCATGCATGATTGGGTCGGCGGACGCACTTCGATCATGAGCGCGGTAGGACTCGTTCCAATGGCACTGTTAGGTTTCAATATCGACAACTTTCTGGCCGGAGCCGCGGCCATGGATGAACGGACGCGAGCTAGCGATGTTGCGCAGAATGCAGCCATGCTACTGGCACTGATGTGGTATTACGCCGGAAATGGCAAAGGCGAGAAAGACATGGTGATTCTTCCCTACAAAGATCGGTTGATGTTGTTTAGCAGATACCTGCAACAACTCGTGATGGAATCGTTAGGCAAGGAAAAAGATCTCAACGGAAAGGTGGTCCATCAAGGCATCGCCGTTTACGGAAACAAAGGTTCCACTGATCAGCACGCCTATGTGCAACAACTGCGCGACGGGGTGTTGAATTTTTTCATCACTTTTATCGAGGTCCAAAAAGACCGGCACGCTCCGCGGTTCGAAGTCGAAAAAGGAGTTACGAGCGGAGATTATCTTCATGGGTTTCTTCGTGGAACGCGAAGTGCCCTGTATGAAAATGA
>Ga0207130_1307_pt1 | contig 10849 bp, 14 predicted proteins | sample Alteio_BWMinHeat_16_FD_153545 | JGI IMG/M metagenome (GOLD analysis project Ga0207130, IMG submission 153545) | Enriched cells from forest soil in Barre Woods Harvard Forest LTER site, Petersham, Massachusetts, United States -... | ecosystem: Environmental > Terrestrial > Soil > Temperate forest >... | reverse complement strand
CTTGGTCTCACTTGCGGTGGGCATCTTCACTTCTGTGATGTGAATGGAATCCTTGTCCGAGTAGACGTGAGCCTTAGCGTGCACGAAGTGTCCTTCGTGACCCTTAAGGGTCTCCGGATTGTCCACATTCCAGGCTCTTTGGTCGGTCACGAACCTCAATTTGTCGCCGTCTTCCTGAATTGTACCTATGATGGTTGTCGGCCGAGCCGCCGCGGCCGCCTGAGTCTTCCGTGGCGCCTGATTGGGAGCGTCCTGCGAGAGCGCGACGACGCTTAGGGCAAAGCACAGAGAGAGAATAGCTAATAAAAGGGTTTTCATGGAAGGAACCTCCGTTTCCAAGCGACTTAATGCCTGGGCACTGTGTAAGCCGGGAAGGCGGAGTTAACCGCCTTCTCGTGCGAAAAGCTCACAGTTCTATGCTGTTACGGGAACGGCGATCTTATGGAAGGTCGAGGTGACAACGTCAGAGGTCTGAACCCTGGGCGTTCCCTCGATAAATCTTCCCAAAGTCTTCAACACTTGCGGATAGGTATTGGTGTTGTAAGCTTCGGCATCGGTCTTATTTTCCCACAGACTGATTGCAGTCACGTCAACTTCGCTGGGACTGGCGAATGTGATTTCGTCCTTAAAACCCTTCTGTTTACGAAGCAAAGGAAGGACGTCCTTATCAAATGTTCGCGTGTAATCGGAAAGCATATTGGATTTCAGATGAATCGAGACATTGCGTGCAAACATGGGCAACCTCCTAGGTTGGGGGTGACTAAGAAAGAAAACTTCAGATGGGCTGACTTAGCTCAGGGAACCTGAAAGAGGAGAAGGTGGTAACTACCTCAATTACTATCTTAGTCTTATGCGGCGGGACTGTCAAACAGCTCGCCACTTTGGGTAGTGGGCTACTCGCTCGCAAGCTTAACGGAATCATGCGGCAGCGACTGCTCTCAACGATTTCGCCTACAACTTCATCAAGATTCATCGTACACTTCGCGTATCTCCGGCCATGGCCGCTGGCGTCACAGATCGGGTGTGGCACGTGGCGGACTTGGTAGCCCTTTGGGAGTCTTACGAGCGGAGGGCAGAAAGAGCGGCATAAATGACCCAATGGGAATATCGAATAGAGTTTATCAATCTGGAAGCGTCTCGCCACAATCCCAAGCCGGAGATTATTCTGATGCTAAATACGCTAGGAGCCGAGGGCTGGGAGGCCGTTACTAGCTGGGGAAGCAGAGAGAGTTCCTACGTCATTTTCAAGAGACCAATTTCAAAGTAGCTCACTACCGTCCACCGTGATACGGTGCCTTTGGTGGAGACTCTTGCACCGCGCTGCTGAATAACGTAGTGAACAGGCCTTCTCGCCAGAAACCGTCGTCAACCACCGAATTGACAGCCCTATAGGATCAGCGTAGTGTGAGAGATGAGTGAGTCGCCTCCTTTCCTCTTTCAGATCCTCTGAACTAAGTCAGCTGTTCTGAAGTTCGCCCCTCTTAGCTGAAATCCAGGAGGTTGATGTGATTGATCCAAAAATCGACATTCGCTCGAAACCCACCCACTCCGCACGACCAGAATCTTTAATTAAGGGCAATGCGGCTATCGCCGTGAAGACTCTGCAGTGCAGGCCCGCGCTTACGAGCTCTACGAGCTTCGCGGCAGAATAAATGGTCGTGCAGAACAGGATTGGTACCAAGCAGAAATCGATCTGAGAGCCAGCAGCAAACAAGCGTAGTGGATACAAATGTACACAGAAACTTTAGCAGGCATTGCGTGAAACTCAGGCTGCGTAAAGCGGGAGTTGTTTTATGGGTTGCCAACAGTTGGACCAACTGGAATGGGACTTTATTCAGGCAAGGGCGGAAAGCCGGGACATAGATTCGTTGGGATGGACAGATCGTGAGTTTTCATGCCTTGACGCGATACTGGATCACAAGCGCGAGGGACATCAAGGCGAATGCTGCCTTGGGGATTAAGTACCATTCGTGGAACTGCGAAGCGAGTCACTACGCCATTCTGCTGTGATGCAGGGGCAAAGTGTCGCAGAGCGAAGATGCATTTAAGGAGACTGCCGATGAAAATGACAGCAAGCACTCGAATTGTAGATGGCGTGACCATTGTGGACCTTCGCGGCCGGCTTATAATGGGCGAAGAGAGCGCGGGATTGCGAGATCTGGTTCGCAACCTGGTAAGCCAAGGCAATAAGAAGATCCTATTGAATCTTCGCGATGTCAACTACATCGACAGCTCAGGCCTGGGTGAACTGGTGAGCGCGTTCACAAACATGCGTAGCCAGGGCGGCGAACTGAAGCTGGTGAACCTCACCGAGAAGGTACACGGCCTGTTGCAGATCACAAAGCTGTATACCGTCTTTGACATCACGGACGATGAGGCTACCTCCGTTAAGTCCTTTAAGTCCGACTCATCAGCTATCTCGCCATCGCCACTGCCACAGCCAATTATGACGTAGCCGGTAGCCTCTATACGGGTCACCCGTGCCAGGGGAGGCCTAACCTTGGCAACACACCGGCGAATAGCTGAAATATCGCCACTACACTCATTTCGAAGTCATCGTTTCCGAATTGGAACCTGGGCGCTTGGCTGATCTTGTGAACATTTGTGAAAGGGCATTTGTTTGCATGCTTCCCCACAAATGTTCACGAAGCACGAGGGACGCCGTGTCGACCTCAAGGGGAAGCGAGTCAGCGGGCCTCCGTTGGTCTTTAAGCAATAGGCAGCCTGCAACTCTCCCGGCTGCCGCGCTGCGACGCGAATTTATGGAGTATGGTGAACAAGGAATCTGTGAACGCGGCAACCGAAACCACAAACCATCGTTGGTCTGCTGTAAGCCCTTTTGCGGACCCTTTGAAAATGGAGATCCAGTGACCGGTCGCTTTGTTTTGAAAATCGGCGATCATCTCGAGAATGCCGAGACGAAGAGATACTATACCGAAAGGAATTTTTCCGAGGTCGCGCCCCGGTACGATTTCATCACTAGAGTACTTTCTTTCGGACGCGACGCGGCATGGAAGCGCACTCTGATTTCATTGCTTCCCTCTCACGAGTCCCCTGTTTGCGTTGATCTCGCCTGCGGCACCGGCGACATCGCGTTTCTGCTTGCCGGCAAATACCCGCGTGGCCGGATCGCCGGAGTGGACATCACCGAGCCGATGCTGGATATCGCCCGTCACCGCAATACTCATCCGAATGTCAGTTTCGCCAACCAGGATATGGGATCGCTTGACATCGTTTCCGAATCCGTGGACATCGTCACCGGTGGCTACGCCCTGCGGAATGCACCGGACCTCGGAACAGCTATTGACGAAATCAGCCGCGTTCTATAACCCTGCGGCGTGGCGGCCTTTCTCGATTTCTCCAAACCGGGCGGAAAGATCCCACAGAAGATGGAATACTGGGGTCTGAAGACATGGACCGGACTGTGGGGTACGCTTCTGCACCGCAATCATGAAGTCTATAGCTACATAGCCGAAAGCCTCCAGCGCTTTCCCGACCGCCCTCACTTGCGGGATATTTTCCTGGACAAAGGATTTTCTGTGATCGATTCCCGTCTCTTTTTTGGGGGGGTCACCGAACTGCTACTGATCCAAAAAACTGCTGCCTGCCGACGCCATGACTGATTCCTATCTGAATCGTATCGCCCCCGCTGTCCCCCGCTTCGACATGGTGCGATTGGGCCGGAGCAGGTGACTCTTGACCAGGCAGGACTTCAGCCGGCGCAGCACGGCGAGCGAACTGATGGATACCGATCCGAGTTCCTTTGAGGAGTTCGATGACTATCTGCACGATCTCGAGCGTATAAACATTTTGACGCTCGCTTACCGTCCGACGCTGCTCTGGCTAAAGCGCGCCCTGGCGGATTTTCCGGTGGGGCGGCCGATATCGGTTCTCGACGTCGGCAGCGGCGGCATGTTGCGGCGGCTGAGGAAATGGGCGCGCAGGAAAAACCTGAAGCTCGATCTGACGGGAGTTGATGTCAACCCCTGGTCGACAAAATCGGCGGCAGAGTCCACGCCACCGGAGATGTCCATCCGTTTTGAAACAGCCGACGTCTTCGCTCGAGCGGAACCGCTCCGGACAGATTTTATCGCGCGTCACAACGCGGGCGACCGGTTTGGGCAATTCGTCTTCGTCCCTGCGGAAGACCACCGGTGCTTCCTGCACGGCAGGATGCTCGATTAACGCCCGCTCAATCTCAATCGGGCTGACCCACACGCCGCTCACTTTCAGCATGTCGTCGGCTCGTCCCGCGTACCAAAAATATCCGTCCTCATCTTGATAGTACTTGTCGCCCGTCCGAATCCAATGGCCCTCAATCGTGTCTTTGGTCTTTTGATGCTGGTTCCAATAGTAAGCACAGGTAGAGTCGGCCTTAACCAGAAGATTGCCGATTTCCCCCTGCGCAACAGACCGGTTATCGTCGTCCACGATTCTGGCTTCGAAGCCGGGAATAATCACTCAAATGTATGGTCCGCCGCCGAACTGCAAGAGGTTTGAAGTTCGCAAATCTCCTGATCGCTCGGGGTCATTGCTTCACCATGCTCAATTTTAGTTTCGCCATGCGCGTTTCAGAACAGGTCAGGCCGATTTTCGTACTGCCCGTGGAAATGCCAGCACCTTGCCACGTTCGGCTGGGGGGGCCCACTTCGAAACCTTGTGAAAGCTTTGCGGTACGTAGAAGTCGATTATTTTTGCCATATGTCCTCCGAAGCACTTCATTGCTTCCAGCAACATGACAAAGGCACGCCAGATGCCAAAGTGACGCTTGACAGAGTCAACACGGGCGAACGAAATTGAAAGCCGTTGCAGCGAACCCACTGCACTACTTCAGGTCGTGGATCGCACTTGGCAAGCGCTCCAGTTTGGCGGAAATGAAATCCTAGCCATCTTTTCATGAACGCCCGCCAAAGAGGTGGTCTGCCCCAAATTTGCGAAGCCTATAACGCCCACATTAGCTTGGGGAATCAAGCGGTCGATTGCCAGTCCCGCCACCGTCCACGGGCGAGCGAGGAGTCGCGAGCCTAGTGTCAAACTCCGGACACTGTCACTTGGGAGACTCCATTGACACCATTTTGGCCCATTTTCCCCATGTTTGCGCACAGAGCAGAGCCATGATGCCAAAACTCTTTGGCAAGTTACGTGCTTTTCCCTTTGTGGGGACGAAAGAACATGCCGGACGCAGACGCACGTACACAGAATCCTCAATACCCGGTGGCAGGCGATCGGAGCGCAGCCCGTGAACTGCAAAGAGTGCTCTCGCTCTATTTACCCTCTTTTTATCGATGTGCTTTGCGTGTTCTGGGCAATAGAGATGACGCAGAGGATGCAGTCCAGGAGGCGCTGTTGGCTGCCTACAAACATCTGCACCAATTCAGGGGACAGTCGCAGATGTCCACTTGGCTGACGACGATTGTTTGCAATTGCGCCCGGATGCAATTGCGAAAACGGCCACGCCACATCCATATGCCGTTGAATGAGCAGATTGGCGAGGAGCAAAGATACTTCATCTGCGAAAGACTGGCGGACCCGAGGTCCAGCCCTGAAGATGAGTTTCGAAACTCCGAACTCACGGCGCGCTTGCGAAAATGCACAGCACTACTATCGCCTACCTTGCGAAGAACATTTCAGCTGCGTGTCATGGATGGTCTCTCAATCTTTGAGACAGCCCAAGTGTTGGGTGTGCCGCAGGGAACAGTAAAGGCTCAGCTGGCACGCGCGCGCGCAAAGATTGCGGGGCACATGCGGCGAGTGCTTGCACCAAGCCGTCGTACACACCTCAGCTGCTGCACAAGTAGTTCGACTCGTTGAGAGCAGGGACCTCGCGGAACAGCACCCGGGACCATCCAACACCCACCAGATGATCTAAGAAGAGACCCCAATGGAACGCGGGCTGAAACTCCTGGTCAGAACATGCAATCGGAGAGCCTGATAAGTTGGACTATTACGTGCTACGACTCAGTTGCATGAGCCCCATGAATATGCGCAGCTCGAGGTGATGTCGTGGACGAGTTGGTCGATACCTCAACTTGGCGGTACGCGGTAATCAGCATTTGGTCCGAGCCTGCTCCTGAACGGTTGGTTATTGCATATCCCGACGAAGAGACCCTGCGGGACCTGATCGCAGCACCTAGTATTGTGGCGCTCGGCTACGCCTCTCGTGCTGACGCCCTCAAGAATATAGATCATTGTGTGACGACCACGGCTTCTGTGAAGCGACTGCTGAAGGCGGCGGTGCTCGACACAAATATGACTTTTTTGACCGAATGTCGTGTGGCATTGCGGCGACTCGCAGTCGGCTTTGGACTTTCCGGGACTTCCAAAGTCATGCGTAACCTCCTGCACAACGGTCTCGCTGCGGCTCTCATTCCGGGCCCGTGGCCGATGAGTCTTGGTCGTTGATGCTGCGTACTCGCGAACTACCGGCGAGGCGTAGTTGGTGTAAAGGGCCTGATTTCAACAATTGGACGCGGTCAGCGCTACAATCCAACACCATGCGGATATGGGAAGCCTCGTGGCTGGATTTTATTGGTCTGGCACTCGCCATTTCGTTTCTTGAGGCGGTCCGACCTGAGCGCTAGCCACCGATTGGTGGAAGACCCGCCTGAGCTACTGGACGGCGGGCCCGCATGTCTGTCGAGTTCTCCATCTAATGCGTTCAGCGGCGAGTTCAGCGGGACCTCCAAATTTACTCTGGGTAACGAAATGACCCAGCTCATGCGGAACGCACCAGAGCCGGCGGCGGAACATCCAGATTCTCGATTTTCAGTACGCTTGCATCGCCATATTCGTGGAAGCGAACGATGCGTGCCATGATTTCTCCTCTACTTTTTTGCGATCTTCGTAACCATCGAACAATGCCGCAACTCCATTTCGCTTTCGAGCACCTCGGGCATCACGGCTGGGAATGCCTTCATGTAAGGCAATTCGAAATGCGCCGCAAGATCAAAATGTGCCTTCCAGTGGACGAGACGGGCCACGCCCTTTCAATGCAATACCTATTTCTTGTTTGTTGTTCGGTCGAGAAACTCATGCATCAACGACCCAATCCGATCCACTTCTTCTTCCAGCGCGAAATGACCCGTGTCGAAAAGATGGAGCTCTGCACTGGGAATATCTCTTTTAAAGAGTTCAGCACCCTCCACCGTAAAGATTCCATCGTTTTTGCCCCAAGTGATGAGCGTGGGGGGCTCTTGTTTACGGAAATACTCCTGCCAGTCGGCAAAGACATCCAGATCCCTTTTTGCGTTGTAGAGGATTGAAAGTTGGATTTCCTTGTTCCCCGGTCGGTCCTGATAAGCCTGGTCGATCACCCAATTGTCAGGGCTGATCTTCGACGGATCGCCGACACCATGCAGATAGTGCCACTTGGTTCCTTCAATCGTCAGAAGCCAGTCGCGTAGAACTTGAGCATTCTTTTCGCTCCGATCTTCCCAATAGTCAAATAATCCTTTTTTTGCGAACTCCTTGTTTATGGCTTCAACATGGGCGCCGCCGTTTTGGACAATCATAGCGGTCACTCGTTCGGGATGCATGACCGCTAACCGGAAGCCAACGGATGCACCTATGTCTGAGAGGTATAACGCATAGGAAGAAAGATTCAGCTTTTCGGTGAACGTTTCGGTCACAGCCGCTAACCCCTCGAAGGAATAGTCGAAATGGTTGACTGACGGTGCTGAGCTTTCGCCATATCCAGGGAAGTCTGGGGCGACGACATGATATTTATCCGCAAGCATGGGAATCAGATTGCGGAACATATGAGAAGACGACGGAAAGCCGTGCAAGAGCAAAACGGTGGGAGCATCTCGGGGACCGGCTTCGCGATAGAAGATGTTCAGCCCCTCCACGTTTAACGTGCGATAGAAAACGGTCGGCGTATTCGTGGTCGAGTTAATCGTGCGATACAAAACGGTCGGCGTAATCGTGGTCGACATCTAAACTCTCCTTCGGCGCGTGAAATGTACTTCGTGGACTTAGGCAATCCCCGAGTCCCCAAGGCTCTAAGCAGCTAATCTTCTTGCCACTCTCTCCGATCCGCGGATGATCGTCTTTCCCTTGATCCGCTCGGTGGGGTTGAAGGCGGCGACGGCATCGTCGAAGGCAGCCACCTTGCCGATGTTTGTCCGCAGCCGACCATTCCGGGCTCGCTGGACGACCTCACTCAGTTGGACGCGATCGGGTACGACGACGAAGTCGATAGTCAGGCCGCCAGAGGGCCGCGCCTCGGTCGGGCCGGCGATGGTCACCAGCGTTCCTCCGGCGCGAATCACGCCCGCAGACCGCTTCGCGATGTCGCCGCCCAGGACATCGAAAACCAGATCGACCTCGCCGACATCTTCTAGGGCGTCGTGATCGAGGTCGACGAACTCCTGTGCGCCGAAGTCGAGCGCCGTCTGACGGCCGGCAGCGCGCCCGGTGCCGATGACGTACGCCCCGGCCTCAAGTGCGAGCTGGGTCGCCATCGAACCGACTACGCCGGCCGCACCGTGCACGAGGACGCTCTGCCCCGCGCGCAGGCGGCCGTGCTCGAACAGCCCCTGCCACGCGGTCAGGCCCGGCATCACCAGGGCCGCGCCCACGGTGAACTCGACGTCGCCCGGTAGCGGCGCGAGGTTGCGTGCCTCGACGGCTACATACTCCGCCAGCGTTCCATCGCGAGTCCAGTCCGTGAGGCCGAACACCCGCTGTCCGACAGACAGCCCCGTCGTTCCATAGCTGAGGGCGGTGACCACTCCGGCCAGTTCGTGGCCGGGGATCGAAGGCGTCCGGTCACGGCCTAGACGGTCGATCCAGGTTGAGGGCCACGACAGCTCATCCCCGGTGAATCCCGACGCATGAACCTGAACAATCACATCGCCGTAGTTCGCGCCCGACAGCGCGCGCCCGTCCTGCGGCTTGGGCCGCTCCATCAATTTCATTCCAGCCGTTCCCGCAGCCTGATCCGTGACCACAATCGCCTTCATCGGTCACCTCCTCGTGTCGAGTTCTTGCCTGTAAGGCAGCCGCTCCATCCGCTGTCCTTGGACGGGTTATCGGACAGAAACGAATCGATCAAAATCTTGGCCTCGCCCGCCTCGATGCGAAATGCGGAATGGCCGTGCCATTTCTGTTTCATAGGAATTGTCTCATCGGTAATGTGTCTCTTTACTGGAATGCATGCCGCTGGCCAAAGTGGTTTCAGCGGCACCGCTCTAGAATCGCGCGTGCAACTTCGCTCAACTGGAGGGAATAGAACAATTAGGACGAAGGGACCACTGATTTTCAATTGCACCGACGGGAACACTTCGCGCCAAGAAGCCATCCAGATGTCACACCGTCATGCATTCGACATCTGATTGGATCAAGTCCGCCGCACTTCGCGATTCTGTCATTGCGATCTGTCGTAATGTTCTTGCATTCGGATGACGGCTTAACCGGCCAATCTCTCCAGCTCTCGATCTCTTGGCGGTTCGGTGTCGCATTCCCGTTCGATCACCTCAGTTTGGAACCTTTGTAAACGCTCTTGTGGCAACCCGTGTCTTCGTGGCGACGCCGAGGCATGTGCGTGACAGCTGTTGGTACCGCCCAGTCAGACTTTCGTGCGACGAAGACGGACGTTGAGCCGATTGGATGCAAATTCGCGCACTTTACTGAGTAGACAGTTTCGAGGTGGAAAATGGTCGCGTGCATGCAAGAGTCTGAGCAGGCCGATGCCATTCAGGGGAGGACGTATGAAAGCAGCGCGAATTTTACGATTCGGTCCACCAAGCGTGATTGCAGACGTTGACCTACCTCAGCCGAAGCCCGCCACTGGGCAACTTTTAGTGCGGGTAAAGGCGGCTGGTGTGGGCAATTGGGACGCACTGGTTCGCGAGGGCAAGCTGCCCGACGAACATTTGCCCCTTATTCTTGGTTACGAGCTAGCAGGCATCGTCGAAGAAATTGGGACTGAGGTTTCGGGTTTCAAGCTTGGCGATGAAGTCTACGGGGCGACGAACGAGCAACTCACTGGGGCGTATGCAGAATATGCGCTGCCTTCGGCCAGAATGATGGCGCAAAAACCAAAAACCTTAAGCTTTATTGAGGCGGCCTCAGCTCCGATTGTGACAGTCACGGCTTGGCAGATGCTCTTCGATCATGCCCATGCAGCCGCCGGGCAAACCGTTCTCATCCATGGAGCCGCGGGCAATGTTGGTGCTTATGCCGTACAACTGGCCAAACAGGCTGGGCTTCACGTAATCGCGACTGCATCCTCCGCCCAACGATGTGGATATCATCCGGGCCTTCGTAGAAGGTCTGACCAGGCGTCAGGGTCACTTCCTTTCCGCCTCTGACCTGCATCACGACCGAGCCTTCCAGCACATAAACAAACGCATAGGCGTTGTGCCGATGTATTTCGTCCGAATGGCCCGGCGGATATTCCACCGTGATCATCACAGCTTCTTTGCCGGGACACTCTGTCAGGTCTTTGGACATGAGCGGCGCTACCTTAGCTTCTTGCGCTACCAGCGTGGCGGACATGAGACATACCAGCACCAGAACAATTTTTGTGAACGTCATACGTTAATCCTTCGCTTGACCGACGCCATTTCTCGCTAAAGCGAGATCGTCAGGCTGCGATGCGCAGCACGATCTTGCCGCGCTTATGCGGCTCACCCCCGAGCATCTCGTGTGCTTTACGGGCTTGTTCCAACGGGAGCACAGTCCCGACGTCCGTAGCCAGTTTTCTGCTGTCGAACAGTTCCGTGATCTTGTTCAGGCGTGTCGTAGTCACATCCACGTAAAAGTACGCTGCTCGAACGCCATAACGCTTTTGTGCTGCTTCAGGAACGGGTGATACGACAGAAACAAGAATCCCGCCTGGCTTCAG
>Ga0207130_1306_pt1 | contig 10907 bp, 11 predicted proteins | sample Alteio_BWMinHeat_16_FD_153545 | JGI IMG/M metagenome (GOLD analysis project Ga0207130, IMG submission 153545) | Enriched cells from forest soil in Barre Woods Harvard Forest LTER site, Petersham, Massachusetts, United States -... | ecosystem: Environmental > Terrestrial > Soil > Temperate forest >... | reverse complement strand
GCCATGCAGGCTTTAACGAAGGGAGTGATGACGGTATTTGGAGGAGATCAAGTGCGACCCAATATCCACATTGATGATATTACCGATCTCTATTTGTTTTTCTTGGAACAGGGCGACCGTGTACAAGGCACTTACAATGCTGGATTCGAGAATTTATCCATCTTGCAAATTGCCAAAATGGTTCAAAGCATGGTGCCATCGGAAATTCAAATAACCCCTTCTAACGATCCGCGTTCGTACCGACTGAATTCGGATAAATTATTAAAGACAGGGTTTAAACCGAAAAAAACTGTCAAACAGGCAATTGAAGAAATTGTCGGTCTCTGTCGTCAGGGATTGTTAAAAGACGAACAAGTCTGTTACAACTTAAAACAGATGAAGGCATTGGGCGTAGTAGGATAATGAAATATTTTGTATTAGGCAGCAATTCGTTTGCTGGATCTACCTTCGTGGATGAAATGCTGTCTCAAGAAGAGCCTGTGGTTGGCATCAGTCGTTCCGAGCAACCGAATGTGGTGTTAAGACCCTATGCCAACAATAAAAATTTAAAGAATTTTAGTTTTTATGCGTTGGATATTAATCAGGATTTTGACGCCATCAAACAGTTAATTTTGAAATATAAACCTCAGTATGTGGTAGATTTTGCTGGGCAAGGAATGGTGGCGGAAAGTTGGAAGAATCCAGAGCAATGGTATCTGACCAATATTGTCGCCAAGGTAAAACTCCATGATTTTTTAAGAACTTGCGATTTTATCGATCGGTATGTTCGCGTTTCAACACCTGAGGTATACGGGCACAGCGATCAACCGATGACAGAAGGACAAGCATTTAATCCTTCTACACCTTATGCAGTTTCTCATGCGGCTGTGGATATGAGTTTAATGGCGTTTCATAAGCAATATGGATTTCCGGTATTGTTTACGCGCTATGCCAATTTTTATGGGCCGCATCAGCAGTTGTATCGTATTATTCCCCGCACGATTATTTACAGTTTGTTGGGCAAAAAATTGTCCTTGCATGGGGGGGGGGCGTTGCTAAGCGCGCGTTTATTTATGGTACTGATGTTGCTCAGGCGATTGTTGCTACCATACAGCGGGGTAAGCCTGGGGAGTCATATCATTTTTCCACGGGAAATTGTATTTCTATTGCAGATTTAGTGCGTCAAATTTGCCAATTAATGCAGGTGAACTATGAGCAGTTTGTAGCGGTAGCGGCAGACCGCCCGGGCAAGGATGTCCAATATTTGATGGATACTGCCAAGGCCCAGTCTGTTTTACAGTGGCATCCTGAAGTGAACTTGGCGCAAGGGTTACAAAAAACGATTGATTGGGTTTCGAAAAATATAGAATTGATCAAAAAGTTGCCATTGGGATACATTCATAAACTATAAAGAGAGTACGATGCAAGTTAAAAATTTTTTGCCTGGACAATATGTCCGTGACAACCAATTGCCGATTAACCATAATTATTTGCAGCAGCAGTTTGCAGATTACGAAGTGATCTTAGATAAAATTAAACAAGTGGTTTGGAAGGGTGACTTTACATTAGGAGAAGCGGTAGACCAATTTGAGGCACGTTACCGTCAAATCACCCACACGAAATATGCTATTGGAGTTGGCAGTGGTACGGATGCATTGTTTTTAAGTCTAAAAGCCTTGGGCATCAAGGAAGGGGATGAAGTTATTACGACACCCTTTACGTTCTATGCCACGATTGGTGCTATTGTTACTGCAGGAGCCAGGCCGGTATTTGTCGATATTTTAGAAGATTACAATATCAATCCAGCGTTGATAGAGGCAAAAATCACAAAGCGTACGAAGGCCATTTTGCCCGTACATTGGTCAGGAAAACCCTGTCATATGGAAGCAATCAATGCTATTGCTAAAAAGCATGGCTTATTTGTTTTAGAAGATGCCTGCCATGCCATTCAGGCCACTTATCGTGGTCGTTCAGCGGGGTCCTTGGGCGATATCGCGGGATTTAGTTTTCATCCTTTAAAAAACCTGAATGTTTGGGGAGATGGCGGTATTATTACCACCAATTCTGATGCGCTGGCCGAAAAGCTCAAATTGATGCGAAATCATGGTTTAAAGGGTCGTGATGAGTGCGTCATGTTTGCGTATAATTCGCGCTTAGATACGGTACAAGCGGTCGTTGCCTTGCACCTGCTCGAAAAACTAGAGCATATTATTGCTTCACGAATTTCTCATGCCAATACGCTAGATATAGAACTGAAAACGATTTCCCAAATTACTGTCCCTCAGCGAGAAGCGGATATTAAACAGGTGTATCATTTGTATTCAATACGTTGTGAGCGACGGGATAAGCTGAAGGAGCATTTAATTCAGCATGGCGTAGACGCTAAGGTACATTATCCAGTACCCATGCATTGCCAACCTGCGGCTAAGTCTTGGGGCTATCAGAAAGGTGATTTTCCGGTTGCAGAGCAAGTTGCCGCGAGCACACTTTCCTTACCGGTGCACGAGTTTATTACAGAACAAGATATTGAAAAAATGGTGCGGTTGATCCAGGAGTTTTATCAATGAACGTTGAGATAGAAGTTCCCTTTGTTGATTTTAAACGACGTTATGCACTGCAAAAATCTGAAATTGATGCCGCGGTGCAGGCGGTTTTTGGTTCGGGCAATTATATCTTGGGGGAATACGTTGAAGAATTTGAACGTAAAGTATCTCAATATTTAGGATGTCCTTATGTACTGGCGGTTGCGAATGGTACAGATGCGATCATCATGGCCTTAAAGGCATTTAATATTGGTGTGGGGGATGAAGTTGTTGTGCCTGTTAATTCTTTTGTAGCGTCCGCAGGTGCAGTAGCAGCGGTAGGCGCAATTCCGGTATTTTGCGATGTTACTGAAGATTTAAATATAGATGTGATCAAGCTTCCTAGGCTGATTAACAAACGCACCAAGGTAATTCTACCAGTACATTTGACTGGACGTCCTGCAAATATGGTGGCGGTTTTAAAAATTGCCAAGCAGCATAAGTTAAAAGTGATTGAAGACGCGGCCCAATCCATTGGCGCTAAATATCAAGGTCAAATGACCGGATGTATTGGTGATGTGGGTTGTTTTAGCTTACATCCTTTGAAAAACCTACATGTTTATGGTGATGGAGGCTTAATTACGGTCAATGATGAGAAGCTGTATCAACAACTGAAATTAATGCGCAATCATGGATTGAAAGACCGTGATACCTGCGTGGCATTCGGGCTGAATTCTCGACTGGACAGCGTGCAAGCCAAAATTGCAAGTCTTGGTATGGAGCATTTAAATCAATGGACCGAGCGCCGTCGATACATCGCACAATTGTATCGAGATGGCTTAAAGAATTTGGTGACTGTTCCGGTAGACGCCTCGGGGGATTTTTCTGTATATCACAACTTTGTTATCCTAACCCAGCAGCGGGATGCGCTGGCAGCTTTCTTACAAAAGCAAGGCGTGGATACGCGAGTGCATTATCCAATTCCCTTGCATTTGCAGCCTGCGGCTTCTTACTTAGGCTACAAAACCGGGGATTTTCCTGTGGCGGAGCGTTTGGCAAAAGAAATGCTGAGCCTGCCAGTGTTTCCGGAGCTTAAAGACGTAGAAGTGCAAAAAGTGGTTAAAACAATACAGGATTTTTTCAGGATTAATTGAATGTCAGAGTTTGTAGATATCATCACTCCCCTTCATCAAAAAACCAAACGTACCTACATTAATCGCATGGTAGATGATAAGGTCAATTGTGCGCTAAAAGCCAAACAATATGAGTTTGATTATTGGGATGGTGAAAAACGCTATGGTTATGGCGGTTATAAATTTATTGAGGGTCGTTGGAAGCCAGTGGCAGAAAAACTGATTGAACGTTACGGCTTAACCAATCATTCCAAAATTTTAGATGTTGGTTGTGGCAAGGGCTATCTGTTATACGAAATTAAAAAAATATTACCTGGGATAGAAGTTTCTGGATTTGATATTTCAAAATATGGCATTGCCAATGCCAAGGAAGAAGTGCGTCCCTTTTTGTTTAATCATCGTGCTCAGGATGTGTACCCTTTTACAGACGGATATTTTGATTTAGTGATTTCTTTAAATACTTTACATAACTTGCGTATTTTTGAATTAAAAACAGCGCTTGGAGAAGTTGAGCGTGTTGGTAAACAAAAGTATCTTGCAGTGGAAAGTTATCGCAATGAACAAGAATTATTTAATTTAGAATGTTGGGCATTAACTGCGGAGTCTTTTTTTGACCACGATGAGTGGGCTTGGTTATTCAATGAATTTGGATATGCCGGAGATTATGAGTTTATTTATTTTGAGTAGAAAGTCATGAAAGCAGCTATATTAGTAGAAACGAAGCGGCCCTTAATCGTTGCAGATATTGAGTTGCCGACAGAGTTATTATACGGTCAGGTTTTGGTCAAGGTGCATTACAGTACGATTTGCGGTTCGCAAATTGGGGAGATTGATGCGGCCAAGGGCGCAGATAAATTTTTACCGCATTTATTGGGTCATGAAGGTGGCGGAATAGTTGAAAAAACAGGTCCTGGAGTTGCCAAGGTGAAGCCCGGAGATCATGTGGTGATGCATTGGCGTAAGGGCCGTGGTATTGAATCGCCCACGCCAAAATATCGCTGGGACAATAAAATGGTGAATGCGGGGTGGGTGACGACTTTTAATGAATATGCGGTGATTTCTGAGAATCGTTTAACTACTGTGTCTAAAGAATTTGATTTAAAAATAGCGCCTTTATTTGGTTGTGCTGTCACTACGGGGTTTGGTGTCGTTAATAATGATGCGCAAGTTAAGATTGGGCAATCAGTAGTTATTTTTGGTGTGGGTGGAGTAGGTTTAAATATTGCTCAAGCAGCTTCATTGGTATCGGCCTATCCGATTGTTGGGATTGATCTCTTGGATTATAAGCTCACGTTGGCGAAGCAATTTGGGTTGACCCATGGATTGAACGCCAAAAGTGAAGAGTTAATTGCGAGTATTAAAAAAATCGTGGGGGATAGGGGCGCAGATGTGGTGATCGATACGACAGGTAATCCTCGCGTTATTGAACAGGCCTACGCCTTAACGCAACCTGCGGGTAAAACCATCTTGGTGGGAGTACCGAAGGCGGGAGAAAATATTTCGATTTATTCCTTGCCCCTACATTTCGATAAAATTTTAAAGGGTTCTCATGGGGGTGGTGCAGTTCCAGATGAGGATATTCCGCGTTACTTGAAATTATTAAACACAGAGAAGATGAAGCTGGATGGGTTAATTACCCATGAGTTTTCATTGGATCAAATCAATGAAGCGATAGATGTTGTCCGCTCTGGTCATTCTGGGCGAGTGTTGCTCAATATGGTCGGGAATTAACATGTTAATTGGTATCGATTTAGACAATACCATTATTGATTATGAAGATGCTTTCCGTACCCTGGCTCGGGAGTGGGGATTAACACCTGCCGGGTTTCAGGGTAATAAAGTGGCAATACGGGAATATTTAAAAACGCTTCCTGGAGGTCACGAAGAGTGGATGCGTTTACAAGGTTATGTGTACGGAAAGGGTATACATTATGCGCGGGTAATGCCAGGATTTTTAGAATTTGTTCGTATATGTCGTGAACGCAAGTTGCCTACGGTGATTGTCAGCCATAAAACTCAATACGGTCATTACGATCCAGAAAAAGTAGATTTGCGGGAAGCAGCCTTGGGCTTTATGGCTCAACAAGGATTTTTTGACCAACTGGGTTTTGAGAAACAAAAGATATTTTTTGAGTTCACTAAGGAAGAAAAATTAGCACGTATTAAAACGCTGGAGTGCTCACATTTTATTGATGATTTAGTAGATATATTTACTCATCCACAATTTCCGATTTCAGTAAAACCTTATCTGCTTAGTAAGGAAAAAAACTCTGTTCTTGACTCCCGAGTGGTGCAGTGTTGCGATTGGTTAATGGTGATGCGAAATTTGTTTATTTGAGGAAAATAGATGAACATCTCTTTGAAAGCATTAGTGACGGAGATGATTCATCAGCCTGTTCAGTATGTAAAGATGGTCCATGGTGGCGGTAATAATCGAATCTATAAAGTATCGCTATCATCCCATAATCATGTGATTTTGAAATATTATGGTTATACGGGTACAGACGGCTTGCATTTACAACGTGAATATAAGGGTCTGTCGTTTTTAAAACAACAAGGCGAATTGAAAATTCCCGCTCCTATTGCGATAGATCAAATGCATCACTGTGCTTTGTATGAATGGATAGAGGGAGAAAAATTAGAGCGTATAGATCCAGTTGACCTGGAAGATGTGATTAGTTTTATAGACCGATTAAAACATTATTCTTTGGCCAAAGGAGCTCGGAAGTTGCTACCAGCTTCTGACCATTCTTTAGCTATTTCGAATATATTTCACCAAATTCAGCGCCGCTTAGTTCGTTTAAAATCAATGTCTCAGCAGGAAGCTTTACATGGTTTTTTAGAAAATCAATATGCCCATTGCTATTCTCTCATTTTAAATAAAATAAGAAATCAAACTATGGTTGTTTTAGATAAAACTTTACCTTTCAGTTTGGCTGTTTTAAGTCCTTCAGATTTTGGGTTTCACAATATTTTAAAAAATCAAAAGGGCTTAATTTTTATTGATTTTGAATATTTTGGGTGGGAAGATCCTGCCGCGATGCTGGCACATTTTCTGTGGCACCCTGGAATGTTGTTAAGCGAAGCACAGAAGCAGTATTTTTCTAATGAAGTGTTTAAAATATTTGCACGAGATACAGGATTCCAATCTCGGTTTGAGATTTTATTTCCCTTGATCGGATTGGTATGGACATTGATCTTGCTCAATGAATTTATCCCTGCGGTATGGGAAAGACGAGTACAGGCGGGTGCTGTTTTACCGGAAGAATTTCAAAAAAAGTGCGACGCCCAGTTGCAAAAGGCGCAGAATTGGATACGCTACGTGCGAGCCTGTGTATAGAGAGGAATGTAATGACCCATATTTGGCAAGAGCAAGCGCTCAAGGTTCCTTTAGATAGTCGATCAATAGAATTACGATTACTGATATTACGTGCATTGCAAGGAGGGCAGCGCGGACACGTTGGCCCAGCGCTGTCGTTGGTAGAAATTTTTCGAGTCTTGTATGATGATGTTTTGAAATTTAAAGCGAATGAACCTCAGTGGGAGGGACGTGATCGGTGTATTTTAAGTAAGGGTCATGGCTGTCTAGCTTTATATGCATTACTCGCAAATAAAGGTTTTTTTTCAAAAGATGAGCTAGATCATTTTTGTGAATTTGATTCCATTTTAGGGGGACATCCTGAACCCAAGGTACCCGGTGTAGAAATTCCTTCGGGTTCATTGGGGCATGGCCTGGCTATTGGTGTTGGTATGGCGATTGCGAGTAAGATAAAAAAGAAAAATAATAAAATATTTGTGGTTATGGGGGACGGTGAAACCAATGAGGGTTCTGTGTGGGAGTCCGCATTGGCAGCGGCGAAACATCAGTTGGGTAGATTAACTGCCATCATTGATTACAATAAAATGCAATCTTATGGAACGACTCGAGAAGTATTAGACTTAGAGCCTTTAGCTGATAAATGGAAAAGTTTTGGTTTTTCGGTGCAAGAAGTGAATGGTCATGATGTTAATCAATTGAAAGCAGTATTTAGTTCGCTTCCCTATGAGGGCAATAAACCCAATGTCGTGATCTGTCACACGACTAAGGGGAAAGGATTTAAACCGGCTGAAAATAATGCAAATTGGCACCATAAATCTAAATTAACTACTGAAGAAATAGAGAAAATTCACGAAGGATTAAGAGAGGTTGGGTAGATGCGAGGTAGAAGTTTAAAGTGTGTTTACCAGTTAGCCAAGCAAGATCCTCGTATTGTTTTTATTGGCTCTGATCTGGGTCCGGAGGTATTGAAAGACTTTAAAAGTGAAATGCCAGAACGTTTTTTTATGGAAGGAATCTCAGAAGCACATATTATCGGCATGGCAGCAGGTTTAGCGAAAGAAGGTTATATCCCCTATGTGAATACCATCGCGACTTTTTTAACCAGGCGTTGCTATGAACAAATCGCCATTGATTTGTGTCTGCAAAATTTGCCGGTACGCCTGATCGCCAATGGGGGTGGCTTAGTGTATGCACCCCTGGGTCCCACCCATCTGGCGATTGAAGATATTGGCTTGATGCGGTTACTTCCCAACATGACCATCTTGGTTCCAGCAGATGCCGAAGAAATAGCACGTTTGATGATGCAAACCGTCGACGTACCGGGACCCATTTATATCAGAGTTGCCAAGGGTGGAGAGCCGATAGTTTCAAGACCTGAGCAAGCTTGCAAAATTGGTAGGGCGATTGTATTGCAAGAACCCGGCGAAGTGGTGATTGTCACCATGGGAGTTATGGTGCACCGTGCCTTGCAAGTCTCAGAATTACTCAAAGCGCAGAGTATTTCCTGTGGTGTTGTCAATATGCATACGGTGAAACCATTAGATCCAGAAACCCTCTTTTCGGTTGCTGAGAAAGCAAAGTTATTGGTGATTTTAGAAGAACACACCAAAATAGGCGGACTGGGCAGTGCAGTGATGGAAGCGTTTGTGGAACATCACCAAGCGATTCCAAAAATGTTGCATTTTGGAATACCGGATTGTTTTGCTGAGAACTATGGATCTCAGGATAGGTTGATTAATTTGTATGGGATGGATGCAAAACTTATTAGTGTCGTGATAAAAAATAAATTTAAAATGAGCGTCATTCCTGGTTAGTTTTTTGTTTGTAGAGGAGATTTTAATGTTGGATATCCTGTTGAAATTCAAAAAAGTAAAAGCAGAAAGGCGACTACTAACTGTGATGTCTTTTCTAGTAAAAGACCGTATGAATAGGTTGTTTAATTGGGCAATAGACATGCTTTGTTATATTGTTGCCTTATTACCCGGTGTGTTTCTTCTTACCATTTATCCGTTTAAAAAAGTAAGATTTTTTATGATGTGCTCCAATCGCATTGGTCACTATGCCATGAACACAGAGATGATGTTATGCGCACTTGATCAAAAAGATGTTATTGATGACCATAAAATTTTTTATTATATTGCTCCGAGAAATCCATTGTGTAACAAGCAGTTGTATGTAATGTGGAAACGTGTCATTCCAATTCTGCCTTTTCCAAGAGTAATTGAAAAGATTGACCGCATTTTTGGTTTCATATTGGGAAAACAGTATAATAATGCTTCCATTAAGTATTTCTCAAAAGGAGCAGGGGCACATGATGTCAAGGGGTATCTGGCTAACTGTGCAACGCATCTGATTTTTTTAGAAAAAGAAGAAGTAAAGGGGAATGCGTTACTGGCTCATCTGGGGGTTCCTGCTGGCGCGCCTTTTGTATGTTTGCATGTCCGTGATAGTACGTACCTAAAGGCGATTTGGCCTAGTAAAAACTGGTGTTTTCAGAGCTATCGAGATGCCAACATTGAAAATCATAAAAAGTCGGCTTTATTTTTAGCGGAACAAGGTTATTACGTCATTAGAATGGGTAAGTACGTGGGCTCTCCTTTTGATTTAAACCATCCTCAGATTATTGATTATGCTAACAGTAAATTTTCTTCTGATTTTTTAGATATTTATTTAAGCGCAAAATGTGACTTTTTTATTGGCAATTCAAGTGGGTTGGATGCTATTCCTCAAGTCTTTAGAAGACCGGTGCTAACGCTGAATGAGATTCCTTTTTTTGACACTCAATCTTGGTATCCTGTGAAATTGTTTATCCCTAAGAACTTAAGAGATATCGGTAGTGGTCGGCTATTAACACTGAAAGAAACTGTACAAATCTTTTTATATGAAAATCGCGAGATGTTACATAAAGGGCTCTCACCAGTATTGAGCAAGTTGCGCCTACAATTTGTTGAAAATACCGAAGATGAGATTCTGGAGGTAGTGAAAGAGATGGTTTTAAGATTGAAGGGTGATTGGCAGGAAACACAGGAGTCGGAGATGTTGCAGAAAAAAGTTTGGTCTTTTTTCCCCCTGGATTTTGAAGAAAGACCTGGATATTTTAAACATGGTCATATTCATGTTAGGATGGGGAGTGCATTTTTGTCGAAATATAAAATGCTATTGTCTTAGGTATGCAAACAGTATATCGCAATGATAAAATCTTCCAGTGAGATGTTGGCCTCCTTGTGTTGTTTTAGTTTGCAAACCAAAAATACACAGAGTAGTCATGTTATTCAATTCCTAAAGTTTTTTACACCTCAAAAGTGGAGAGTGGCGTTATGAAATGTAATCTGTGTCTCTCAAGTAATTGCAAAATGCTGATTGATTTTGGTAATTTTCCAATAGCTCACCAATACATGAAAATGTTCAATCAAAGTAGATCTACATATCCTTTTGAGTTGGCTTTTTGTGAAGCATGTAGTCATGTATTTATTGTTCGTCCTATTGCTCCCGAGATTTTGTACCAGAACTACGTTACTTTAAGTGGTTGGAAGTTTCATCCTCATGTTTTGCGACTACTTGAGCTGATTCAACTCTTTGGTGTTAAGAAAGATGCTAAGATACTGGAAGTGGGTAGCAATGATGGTAGGTTTCTTCTTTCTTTAGCGGAAGCGGGGTATGCCAATGTTGTTGGCGTAGAGCCTACTGCTGATGCAAATGCATCTGCAAGGCAAAAAGGAGTTAATACTATACATGGCTTTTTTAGTGATGAAATTGTAAATCAATATGTGGGCCAATATGGTACTTGTGATTTATTTATTACTAGGCAAGTACTAGAGCATATTCCAGATTTAACAATGTTTCGAAACTTGATGAGAAAAGTATTATCCCCGCATGCCGTTGTGCTAATAGAGGTTCCTGATTTTTCTGGTAATTTAGATAATTATGATTACTCTCTTTGGGAAGAGCATTGTA
>Ga0207130_1302_pt1 | contig 10994 bp, 7 predicted proteins | sample Alteio_BWMinHeat_16_FD_153545 | JGI IMG/M metagenome (GOLD analysis project Ga0207130, IMG submission 153545) | Enriched cells from forest soil in Barre Woods Harvard Forest LTER site, Petersham, Massachusetts, United States -... | ecosystem: Environmental > Terrestrial > Soil > Temperate forest >... | reverse complement strand
CGAGATCGGCGGACGAAAAACAGTCTTCGTTTCTGGCCAACGGCATGATGATCGTCATCGCCATTGCCCTTGCGGAGGGCGCAGGGGAACGCAGAGGTTTCCAAGTGGCAGAGTGTTCCTAAGCTATCTTCGGCGCAGTTTTGATAGAAGCCGCAGGATTTCCAGATAGAGCCAAATGAGCGTGACCATCAGGCCAAAGGCTCCGTACCACTCCATGTATTTCGGCGCGCCGGCGCGGACCCCGTTTTCAATGAAGTCGAAATCGAGAACAAGGTTCAGGGCCGCAACAATGACCACAAAGACGCTGAATCCGATCCCAATCGGCCCCGCCGCATATACCGATGCGAACATGTGTACGCCGAAAAACCCGAGCAGCAGTGTTATCAGGTAAAAAATCGCAATTCCGCCGGTGGCGGCGACCACGCCGAGCTTGAAACGTTCAGTCGCCTTGATCAGACCTGAACTGTAGGCCAGCAACATAACAATCAGAGTCCCGAAGGTCAAAGCTACCGCCTGCATGGCGATTCCGGGAAAGCGCAGCTCCAGCAAGGCAGAAAGGCCGCCCAGCACCAGCCCTTCCAGCAAGGCATAGACCGGCGCCGTCACCGGCGACCACTCTTTCTTGAAGATAGTCACCATTGCCATCACAAACCCGCCGAGCGCTCCAATGATCAGTAGAGGAAAGACGGTCTCAGCAGTGGGAGCATGCACGAAGGAGTACCAGCTCCACGCCGCCGTGGCCATGGTGCAGAGCAGCAGGATCCCTGTCTTGTTGACGGTGCCGGGGAGCGTCATTGCTTCTTCACCAAATGCCGTGCCCGCGGTTTGGAAGCTCTGCGCATTCAGGGCGGGATTCGAAGTTTTTATAAGCGCCATGATTTTCTCCTGCTTGCCGGCGGTTGGGAATGAAAGTTCCGGGCGGCAGCACTCTACAGGAAGAATATCACGAGGCAAATTGCCGCCCACACTGCCTGGTTTTAATCGAGAACCGACGACTAAGGACTGGTTTTTTGGTGTCTAATGCAAGAAGAGCGCGGCTCGGCGTTCCTGCCTTATGGGAGGTTTCGGAGGCTTATGAAAATCTTTGCAAAAGGGATCGGTTTGGTGCTGCTTGCTGTTTGTGCTGCCGGCGCGGCCGAAAACGCCGCGAAAGCCAAATACCAGGCGCTGGTACAGCGGGCGCAATCGGGAGACCGCACCGTGGATCTCAATGAGCTTCGCCTGGCTGCCGGAGAAGCGGGCATCGAGAGCGATGTTGACGCCCGCGAGAAACTCATGGCCGCGGCCAGCAAACACGACTTCAAGAAGATGGCAGAGACGGCCGATGCCGTGCTGAACTCCAACTATGCCGATCTCGACGGTCAATTCTTCGCCAAGATCGCCGCCAAAGAGCTTGGCCAGCCAGAGAAGGCTGAGCTTCACGACTGGGTTGAGATGGGGCTATTGAAATCGTTGCGCAGTACCGGCGATGGACAATCGCCTGCAACGGCCATGAAGGTCATATCCGTTGACGAGGAGTATTTCATTCTGCATGTGATGGGCCAAGAGGTCAAACGCCAGGCCTTGTCTGAATGTGCCGGCGCCCAATGCGACATCATGACCACCTTCGATCCTGAATCGAAAGAGGAACGTAAGTGGTATTTCAATATTGAGATCCCGATGAAGCATCTGGCAGATGCGCTCGGGGAAAGTGATAAACCGGCTCCCACAGTTAAAAAATAATCTTCCGCCTTGCCTGCACGCCGCCGTGTGCAACCGTCATCAAGGGCAATCTTATTGCTATATAGCGTTATGATAGAAAGGCCGCCATAACACTATCTATTGAAACAATTAGTTGCTAAAACTGCTATATAGTTCTATACTTGCCGGCGCTGGTATTCCCCCCTCTGGAGGTAGCCTCAATGACACAGAGTTACTCAGCTCGTCCGTCCCTGTTCCTTGCCATGTTCTTCGCCATGCTGGCGCTTCTCACCTGCGTTCCGACATTTGCTCAGGATGAAGATCAAGATCGAGATGAAGATCATGGCGGCCGCCACGCCAAGGTCCTTGCCGGATACTTCGAAGAATGGAGCATCTACGGCGCCCACTACAATATTGCCGACCTGCAGAATAACGGCGTCGCCGACAAGATCACACACTTTTATTATGCCTTCGCTAACGTGGCTCCCACTTCGGGAGCGCCCGATGCCGCCTGCCACATCGCCGACTCATGGGCAGATTTTCAGACGCCTTTTCTGCCTCCGGTCAACGGCATTGCCGATACCGCCCCGTTGTTCGGCAACTTCGCGGAGTTAGTGAAGCTCAAGCAGCTTCACCCTAACTTGAAAATCCTGATCTCTCTGGGTGGCGCATCAGCGGCCAACACCGCGGGATTTGTCTTCGCCGCCAGCACACCGCAGTTGCGCGCGCAACTGGCGGCTTCGTGTATTGATATGTTCATCAAGGGCAACGTCGCTGCGGGCGTCTCGACCGGCACTCTCTTCGACGGCATTGACGTTGACTGGGAGTTTCCCGCCGCCGCCGACAAACAAAACTTCACGCTGCTGCTCAAGGAGTTTCGCAAGCAACTGAATGCCCTGGGTGAGGTCAACGATACCCATTACCTGCTGACCATCGCTGCGCCGGCTGGGGAGCAGAATTTTTCGAATATCGAACTCGCCAAGGTGGCCAGGCAACTCGACTTCTTCAACATAGAAGGTTACGACTATCACGGCACGTGGGAGACCACCACCAATCACCACACCCCACTCTTCGGCTCCAGGACGAACCCGGATAACTTTTTCGTCGAATTCACCATTGATGCTTATCTCGATGCCGGGGTGCCCGCCCGTAAGCTGCTATTGGGCGTCCCTTTCTATGGACGCGGTTGGACCGGCGTTCCCAATGTGAACCACGGTCTTTACCAGACTTCCACCGGAGCGGCCCCCTCGCCTGCGAGTGACACTCTCGCCACCGATGGCGTGGCCACCTTCGCCACACTGCAAGCCCAACCCGGGTCCCAGGGGTTCTTCGATACCCACAGGTTGGCGCACTGGACCTACAATGCCACCACGCAAACCTTCTGGACGTTTGACGACCCGCTTACCCTGCAACTCAAGATGCTGTATGTGAATCGGCGCGTCCGCAGAGGGTTGGGTGGAGCATTTTTCTGGGCTTTCAAAGATGACGATGCCAACGGCACCCTGGTAAAGACCATGGCTGCCGGTTTGGGACGCTGAGCAGTTTCCACGATAGTGAACCAACCCCCCAACGCCAAATAACCGTAGAGACGCAGCACGCTGCGTCTCTACGGGCAAAGTCGCGTAGAATGTCGAAGGCTGGATTCACTACATGCGCAAAATTCTACTTTTAGTTTTCCTTACCGTTATTTCTGCTGTGTTGCTGTGTGCCGAAGAGTACACGCTCGGCCCTGACTCGCAGCGTCAGCCGGGCATCCCCAAGGGCACGGTCACAAAATATTCCTGGACGACCAGCAAGATTTATCCGGGAACTACCCGCGACTACTGGATTTACGTGCCGGCGCAGTACAAGGCTGAGAAGCCCGCCTGCGTGATGATCTTTCAGGATGGCAAAGGCATGGTGGACGAAGCCGGCAACTTTCGCGTGCCCATCGTCTTCGACAACCTGATTCAGAAGGGCGATATGCCGGTGACTGTCGGCGTCTTCATCAATCCCGGAGTGATGCAGGCGCTCGGGCTTAATCAGCAGAACCGCTTCAACCGCAGCTTCGAGTATGACGCTCTCAGTGACCGCTATGCCAACTTCTTGATTGAAGAAATCCTGCCGGAGGTCGGCAAGCACTACAACCTATCCAAAGATCCGAATGACTATGCTATCGCTGGGTCAAGCTCTGGCGGCATCGCCGCGTTCAACGCGGCGTGGACCCGGCCTGACACCTTTCGCCGGATCATGAGTTTTATTGGGAGCTTCACCAATGTACGCGGGGGCAGGACCTGGCTACGCTCATACGCAAGACCGAGCCCAAGCCGCTGCGCGTCTTCCTGCAGGATGGCAGCGCTGACCTGAACATTTACGCCGGCAACTGGTTTCTGGGCAACCAGGAGATTTTTTCCGCGCTGCAGTTCACCGGTTATGAGAGCACATTTACCATCGGAACCGAGGGCCACAACGGCAAGCACGGCGGGGCAATCTTGCCTGATGCGTTGCGCTGGTTGTGGAAAGATTATCCCAAGCCGGTGGCCAAGCCCACGCAGGTCAACGAGCGCGGGTTTTACACCTTCCTCGAACCAGGCAAGGAATGGGAGTTGCTGGGCGAGGGCTATGGTTTCGCCGATGGTCCTGCCGTGGATAAAGACGGCAACGTCTTTTTTACCGACAGCAAGAACAAGCGCATTCACAAGATCGACGCGAACGGCAAGATCAGCGTGTGGAAAGAAGACAGCGGCGGGGTCAGCGGCATGATGTTTGGCCCGGATGGCAGGCTCTATGTTTGCCAGGGCGGCCGCAAGCGCATTGTGGCCTATACGCCCGATGGGAAAGAATCCGTGCTGGCCGAAGATGTGGATTCAAACGACCTCGCCGTCACGCTCAAGAACGAAGTTTATTTCACGGATCCCCCGGGACATCGCGTCTGGTTCATTGATACCAAAGGCAACAAGCGCGTGGTCTATACCGGCATTGAATTTCCCAACGGCGTGCGCACCTCGTCCGACCAGTCGCTGCTTCTGGTGGACGATACGCACGGCAAGTGGGTGTGGTCATTCCAGATCCAGCCCGATGGATCGTTAGAAAACGGCCAGCCCTTCTATCGCATGGAGACACCCGATGACTCCTCACAGAGCGGAGCCGATGGAATGACGCTCGACACCGAAGGCTTTCTCTATGTCACCACCAAGCTGGGCGTGCAGATTTGCGATCAGCCCGGACGCGTGGCCGCAATCATTAATAAGCCGCAAGACAAGAGCCTCTCGAACATCGTCTTTGGCGGTCCCGATATGCAGTGGCTGTATGTCACCAATCGCGATAAGGTATACCGAAGGCATATGAAGCGCAAAGGCGTAGTCTCATGGAACCTGGTTACGCCACCCGTGCCGCGCTTGTAGGAGCTTTGCAGTGGAACCTCTCTACATCCGCGTACATGAGCGCGATAACGTCGCGATCATCGTCAACCCCGAAGGACTGCCTGCCGGCACGCGCTTCCCTGATGGCCTCACGCTCATCGAAAACATTCCGCAGGCGCACAAGGTAGCGCTCCGCGAGCTGAGCCGCGGAGAACCTGTAATTCGCTACGGCGAGATCATCGGATGGGCGACCGGGGCTGTCAAAGCGGGTTCATGGGTGCGCGAAGATTTGCTCGTGTTGCCGCAACCTCCTCCACTCGATGGTCTGTCACTAGCCACTGCGCCGCCAGCAGCGCAGCCTCCTCTTACCGGATACTGCTTTGAAGGCTTTCGCAATCAAGATGGAAGCGTAGGCACAAAAAATATTCTCGGCATCACCACGACGGTGCAATGCGTTGCCCCAACGGTGGACTATGCCGTTCAGCGAATCAAGAAAGAAATCTTGCCGCGGTTCCCGAATGTGGATGACGTAATTGCCATCACCCACACCTATGGTTGCGGCGTTGCCATTGACGCGCCCGGCGCTGAAATCCCTATCAGCACGCTGAAGCACATCAGCACACATCCTAATCTGGGAGGAGCGCCGCTGATCGTCAGCCTGGGCTGCGAAAAGCTTCAACCTGAGCGCCTGTTTCGCGCGCCGGACCTGGCGCAGTTGCAGGTTTTGAACAACGACGATCCGCTGCTGATTCGCATGCAAGATGAGCGTGGCTTCGGCGAAGTGGTACGCGCAATCCTGAGCGCTGCGGAAAAGCGGCTGGAGCAATTGAACCGGCGGCAGCGCACGACTGTGCCGGCATCGGAGCTGGTGGTCGGCTCGCAGTGCGGCGGCAGCGATGCCTTCTCTGGTGTTACCTGCAATCCGGCGGTTGGGTACGCCGCAGATCTGCTGGTGCGCGCCGGCGCCACAGTGATGTTTTCGGAAGTAACCGAGGTGCGCGACGCAGTGCACCTGCTCACGCCGCGCGCTATTAATCAAGATGTGGCCCGCGCCCTGATTCGCGAGATGAAGTGGTATGACGACTACCTGGCGCGCGGCTCGGCCGATCGCAGTGACAATCCCACACCGGGCAACAAGCGCGGCGGATTGGCGAACGTCGTAGAAAAAGCCCTGGGTTCAGTCGCCAAAGCAGGGACATCCGCGCTGATGGCGGTTGCGGCGCAGGGCGAAAAGGTCACGGCCAAGGGCCTGGTTTTCGCAGCTACTCCGGCGAGCGATTTCATCTGCGGAACGCAGCAGCTCGCTTCGATGAATCTTCATATTTTCACCACGGGAGAGGGAAGTCCTTATGGTTTGGCGATGGTCCCGGTGATCAAAGTTTCTTCGCGCACGGCATTGGCGGAGCGCTGGCCCGACCTGATTGACATTGACGCCGGCCGCATCGCTACCGGCACTGCAACTATAGAAGAGGTTGGGTGGGAGATATTCCGCTTTATGCTCGATGTGGCCAGCGGCAAGAAGAAAACCTGGGCCGACCACTGGGGGCTGCACAACGCGCTGGCGCCGTTCAATCCGGGGCCGGTGACGTAGCTTTCTTCAGACAAGAAAGAAAAAAAGCCTGCCGAGATTCGGCAGGCTTTTTGTTTGTAGAACTTCAGAAACGATATCGCTTCAGAAGGTGATCTTGGCCCCAAAGTAGAACACTCGTCCTTGGGCATTGTTGAATTCCGGACGAGCAAAGCCCTGGCCGAAGAATGTATTTGGATTAGAAGACGGGACCAGCCCGGCATCTTCCACGAACGTATCTACACTCGCAAAGTTGAAATGGTTCAGGGCATTGACCGCGGTGACACGGAGCTCCAGGCCTATCCGTTCCGTGATCCTGGTTTGCTTGGAGATGCTGAAGTTAAGGATGTTCTGGGGCGCATCGCGCAAGGCATTGCGCGGCACATTGCCGAAGGGCGTGCCGAACAGCTGTTGAGCCGTGCGAGCGTTGATAATGAAGCGGACCTGGTCGGCCGTGGCAGTCACGGGCGCTTGACCAGGCTGTGTTCCTGGACCTGTCCCGGGGAAGCCACTCGGACCAATAGCATTCAAAGAGTTCAAACTGAGAAGCTGGGTTGGAGCAGTGATGGCTGTGTTGCAGGCGCCAGGGAATGCAGCGTTATTCGCAGGAGTTATGCCCAAAAATGCCCTGCAATAATCAGAGGCAAAGACGCCAACGCTATCCGCACGGGCATGCCGGTTGCCGTAGAACGGCCGCGCGACATCAGGGCCAACAAACGGCCCGACGAAGGCGCTATCGTAGTAATTTCCGGCAGCGGTATTTCGAGCTTCGCCAAATACCTGGAGCGGGGTATAAGGCTGGCCTGAAGCCCAAATATAGTTACCCGAAACAGCCCAACCTCCCAACAAATGACCGGTGACGCCGTGCTGTTCCTTAAAGAACGGCAGTTGTTCGGTAAACAGAAGGGTAAACGTGTGCGGGACATCGAGGCCTGAAATTGAGTATTCAGCCCCTTTGGTCGAGACCGGGTTCTGGGAGAAGGCCAGGGTGTTGCCGGCCGTATCCGTGTTGAAGATTTCACTGGTGTTATCCAGGGTCTTGCTCCAGGTATAGCCGGTGCGCATGGTCAACTGCTTGAACAGGTTATTGGCGCGGAACTCCAATTGCAATCCGTTGTAATACGAATAACCGCTGTTGGTGTGGCTTCGAAAGACTCCATCACTGCAGCTTACACGGCCAACCGCAATGGGATTGAACGCCAGCGCTGCCGGGCAGGGAGTGAGGCCAGAAGGCACCAGACTGGGGAAATCGTTCTTGAGGTCAGCGATAAAAGGATTGCCGTTCACCGACTGCAGCAACTGCCGGGCATGATTGCCGACATAGCGGGCCTCGAAGGCGGAGTTGCGGGTGATCTCACGTTCGATTCCGAAGCTCCAGCTATCAACCCGGTCGGGCCTAAGGGTCGGAGAAACGAAGGTCTGAAGGTTGAGCCGCGGATCGAGCGTTCCACGGGTGCTGAAGGGAGCCAGTTGAGCACGCACTGCGTCGCCGGAGGGCACGGCCGGCAGAGGGTTCGCCGCCGCCTGGGCCCCGGTCAGCACCTGCAAGAAGGTTGACGGCGCCGAAGCGGCCACGTTGAGATAAATGTTGTAGAACGCCGGGTCGTAGGCGATGCGGTATCCACCGCGGACCACGGTCTTGCCGTTTCCGGTCAGGAACCCTCCCCACTGCGGAGAGTAGGCAAAGCCTATGCTGGGCCCGAAGTTGGTTGCGACGGTAGGAACCGAGGGAATTGTCCGCACGGAAAGAGGAAGCGCAGGGTTCCAGAAAGCGGTACCGATATTACTCTCCCGATCGGTGGCAATTTTGTTGAGCCGGTTGACCGGCTGGGTGAAATAGCTCCAGGTCATTCCCAGGTTCAGGGTCAAATTCTGCGTGATCTTCCAGTCATCCCCGAAATAAAGAGTGGTGTTGTCCTCGCGGAAATCAAGTTCCGGAGCGCCTGTGGCCAACGAAAGCGTGACACTGAACGGTTGATTGGTTACGAAAAAGGTGTTTGGGCTTGCGAACCGAAACTGGCCGTTCACCGCGGGAGAGAAGAAGTTAGGGCTGCGCTGGTAGGTGTAGTTCACGCCTGCCTTCAACTGGTGTCTACCCAGCACATAGTTCCAGTTATCCTGCGCCTGCCAGGTGTTCACGATGCGTCCCTGGGGGAAATTTCCCGCCGTTCCAAAGCCCAGCATGCCACCGACGGTCACATTCGCGAGCCCATCCTTGATGTGCCTGTCGTTCGGTTCGAAAGGGTTGCCGTTGTCGTTGCCGCCGAACTCGACATTGAGACGGCCATAGGAAAGGCGGGCCTCGTTGACCATGTGGGCGGTAAGGTTGTGGGTCCAGCTCAGCAACAGGTCGTTCGAAGTTACTGGTTCATTGACCAGCCATCCGCCAGCGCCGTTGCCGTCGCTAGCGTTGAAAAACGTGCTTCGATTGAAGAGATAGCGGCCGGTGATGGTGTCGCTGCCCAGTTGCAGGTCTGCTCTTACTACAGTGTTGAAGATATGCGACGGTGTCGAAACCGTGCGCGTCACCGTGCCGAACTGAACTGCTGGACAAACGATAGCGAAGGTAGTGGGATTCCTGATGTCTACGTTGCTAAACAGCCCAGTGATGGGGTTCGGAGTCGGGGTTGGGTGGCCGATGGGAAAGGCGTAGGGTCCAAATTGCTTCAAAGCGCTCAGGGAATTGGCATTGATGGCCGGGCCGCAGGCCGTCAATTGCGCCAATCCAAGCGGTGTTGGGGTTTGAAAGCTGCTGGCGTAGACGGTGCTGGTGTTGATAATCTGGTCGTCAAAGCCGCCAAATATGAACAACTTGTTCTTGATCACCGGCCCGCCAATGGTGAATCCGCTGAATTGCTCAGTTCTGCTTCGGGGGTTCGTTCCCTTGGTCTCTTTCGTGAACGCCTGGAAGCTGCTGAGCGCGTTTAGAGACGAAGTATTGATATCGCCATACACGTTTCCATGCCAGGCATTGGTGCCGGTCTTTGTAATCAGGTTGACCACCGAGCCCGAATAGCGGCCATACTCCGGACCGGGATTGCTGCTAATGATTACGTACTGTTGCAGGAAGTTCGGGTCCCTTAAATTCAGGGCCGGCCCAGTCACGCTGTTGTCATTGTTGTTCTGGCCGTCAATCTGCTGGTTGTTATTACGCCCGCGCAAACCGTTGGTCGAAAATCCAACGCCGTTGCTGACGGAGAAAGTAATGTCTCGCGTGTTCACCAGGCCGGGCACAAATAACGCCATACGGTCAAGACCCTCATACTCCTGGGTGCCAACAAAATTATTGAGCGTAGTATCGGAGAATGAGTTGATGATCTGCGGCTGGTTGCTTTGCAGCGTCTGGGCCGTCGCCGAGACGTCATTGGCCAGCCCAGCCGAACCCGCGCCCAACCGCAACGAACCCAAATAATTGTCGCTGCCGGGCAGGACAATTACGCCTTCGGTTGTCGTGGCCGCGAAGCCTTGCTTGTTGATTTCCAACTTGTAATTTCCGGTGGGCAGCAGGTTGAGCCGGAATAGACCTGAATTGTCGCTTTGGGTGATATAAGCAGCACCGGTCTCTACCTGGGTCGCCTTTACTTCTGCACCGGTGACGACCGCGCCTTGCGGGTCAGTCAGGCTGCCGGAAATCGAGCCTTTCAGCACCTGGGCCAGCGATGGAATGCTCCATATCGCGGCCAATACTATTACAGCCAGTACATTCTTGCCGTACCGTTTGCTGTTCATTTTTTATCTCTCCTGTACACTTCTGAAATTTGTGGGATTGGCGATCTGTAGAGCCAATCTCCTGCAATGCAATTCCCTACGCTGGGGCCCACTTTCACTGGCTGTACCCATAGGCGGTCATCGCCACAAAAACACCTCGTGACGTGCCAGCTCAATCAGTTTTCGTATAACTACTAGTACGCAGTCCATGCAGGAGTAGGATTGGACTTCAGCCCAAAAAATATCCTGCAAGCCTTTGACTTTGTGCTATTGGATAGAGGCCAATTGTAATCCACCAAAAATGGAATAAAACATCTTTATTTGCCGTCCCACAATCCGAAACTCTCAAAATGGGAAAGTCTAAAAGCATAAAATTCAGGGTCATTGACCTTTTTGGTCTACAAAATATACGCAAAGCACCCGGCCTCCGGATTGGCAGGCTTCCTGGACATTGAATGCTTTTACGACTCCCTATTTGACGGATAGTGCCGTAGCAGATGTTTTCGTTTCGCCGGGGGTAAGGGTTGATATACCCGGGCTTTTTGTACGGTGCAAGGCAGTACCCCCACCCCACTTGCTGCTTGGGTCTGAAGTGCCCCCAAATCGCGTCTGCCCCACGTCGTTATTGGCGACAATCGAGCCGGGGCGGGGGACTTGCTGGCAGTTTAAAAGCAGTTTCAGGTTTCAAGTTTCGAGTT
>Ga0207130_1301_pt1 | contig 11013 bp, 11 predicted proteins | sample Alteio_BWMinHeat_16_FD_153545 | JGI IMG/M metagenome (GOLD analysis project Ga0207130, IMG submission 153545) | Enriched cells from forest soil in Barre Woods Harvard Forest LTER site, Petersham, Massachusetts, United States -... | ecosystem: Environmental > Terrestrial > Soil > Temperate forest >... | reverse complement strand
CGTAGCTTTGGTGACGCCGCCGGTGACTTGCTGCGCGACAGCGTCGGCAGCATTGCCGGAAGCGGCGCTGTTGCCGAAAGTAGAGAGCTGCTCAGCCAATGTTTGCTTAAGCTTGTCGTTTTGGGCGTCGGCGGCAGTGCTTTCGGCGCCGACGGCAGTCTCAGCAGCATGTACGCTGCCAGCGTAGAACGGCAATAGGGCGGCGCCGATCTGGGCGACGATCTGGAGATGGACGACCGGCCTGAGCCAGCGAGTTCGTTGAATTTTCATGGGACGATCCTAAGATAGTGATAACGAGTTGGTAGCGCTGATATTTTTTCAATCGCACTGATTAAACTTATGGTGGTTACCGTAACGACTCGATCACCCACCAGCTGATAAAAATATGCGCCACAAAACGTTTCTTAGCGCCAAGCCGAATGATCTCAAATGAGGCGCGATTCTGTATGTAGGATTAATCTTAGAATTGCATAGGAAAACTTACTTTCGTAAGGAAAGCAGCCTTTATGATTAATATTCTTAGGACTGCCCAAGGATCATTGCGGATTGAGATGCCGCAATGGCATCTGTCGTTGGAGTTCATTTCAAAAATGCGTCATTTTGCGTCACGCTGATGCAGATAATTTTGCCGCGAAACCCGCACAGCTTGGGGGCTTGGCGTTTTTGCGAACTGCGTTAAAAGCAGTGCATTTAACCTCCAGGGCAGGCGTGGGGGGACTACGGTTTGCGGGTCGTTACCAAGGATCTTTTTCCGTCGGGACAAGCGCCGACACCTGGCACACAAAAGCCGCACAGAGTGCTTTATGCCGTGACAGGAGCCGCGATCATCGATAGATGCAGGGCTGAGCGACAGAACGCTTAAGGCTGCCTTAAGCAAGCTCATGTTAGGATTCGCACCATGCGCATCCTCCTAGTAGAAGACGATCCCTCGCTTGGCGCCACGGTACAGTCCTGGCTCCAGCTGGACGGCTATGCGGTGGATTGGGTCTTGCGTGGCGATTCTGCAGCGACTGCTTTGCAAACGCACCGCTATGACTGCGTATTGCTCGACCGCGGTTTGCCAGGTGCATCGGGTGACCAACTATTGAGCAGTTTGCGCGCAGCTAAAGATGTGGTGCCGGTACTCATTATTACCGCTCGCGATACCTTTGCGGACCGTATCGCAGGCCTTGACTTGGGCGCAGACGATTATCTAATCAAACCATTTGATTTGGAAGAAATGTCGGCTCGTATCAGGGCCGCAGTGCGTCGTCACGGGCTGCAGGCCGATAATCTTCTAACGCATGGCAAGATTGAACTCGACATCTTCAGCAAGCGTGTACTACTGGATGGAACAACGATAGAACTGACCGCACGCGAATTTGCGGTATTGCGGGCTTTGATGCTGCGCCGTGAACAGATAGTCACGCGCGCGCAAATTGAGGAATCCCTATACGGCTGGGGAGAAGAGATCGAAAGCAATACCGTCGAAGTCCATATCCATCACCTCCGCAAAAAACTCGGTACGACTGCCATCGTCACCGTGCGCGGCCTCGGCTATCGCCTAAAAGAACATGTCTGAATCACGTCAAGGCGATGTCGGCAATGGACCGCGCTCGTATTCATTACGCTGGCGGTTGTTGTGGACAATATTGGGCACAAGTACGCTGCTGTGGCTGGCCAGCATCAGTATCATGGTGTTCATCGCCTGGAATGAAACCAATGATGTGTTTGATGATGCTTTGAAGGAATCCAGCTATCTGATCCTGGCGGCCACCACCGATTTCAACGAACGCGGTTTGCTCAACGCTGCCGGGGTTGGTACAGGTGAGCCACGCAAAGTCGATATGCAATATCAGATTGTGATGCATGGTAAGGTGATCCAACGGACCAGCAAGGCGCCGTCCACGCCGTTCGTTCCTGAGTTTGAGAAGCGAAAGGGTTTCAAGAATATCGAGATCGATGGCAAGCGCTGGCGCATCTTCGTGGTGCGCAGCAAGGATGCACGTTTTGAGGTCCAAGTCGGGCAAAAATTCAAGAAGCGCCTAGATATTTTGGAAGAACTGGCCGGTAGCCTGACCCCGCCGGTCTTGCTGTTGCTGGCCTTATTGGGCGTGCTCAGCTGGTATTGTGTTAATCGCGTAATCAAGCCAATCAACAACACAGCCTATGCGCTGACACAAAAATCCCGCGACGACCTGACACCGGTCTTGCTGGACAATCAGCCGAGCGAACTGCAACCGATCGTCAGCGCCTTGAATGGGGTCTTACTGCGACTAGATAGCGCTCTGCAAGCCGAACGTCGGTTTACGGCCGATGCCGCGCATGAACTGCGCACGCCGTTGGCCGCGTTGCGCATGCATGTCCAACTATTACAGCGCCAGCACGGCGAGCTCTCATTGCCGTTTCAAAAATTACGCGATGACATCGACCGCAGTACCGCCCTGGTTGAAAATTTACTGGTCCTGGCGCGCCTGGATCCACTCAATCCAGGCAGCCTGCCACGGCAGCAAGTCGACATTGAATACTTTCTGCGGGAATTGATCCGAACGCATACAGCCATGGCGGAACAACGCGGCATTCTCTTGCAATTGGACACCGACATCAATCAGATGAGCATGAATCCGGAGATGATACATATTGCCTTACGCAATCTTCTCGATAATGCCTTGCGTTACAGTCCCGCTGGCAGCGTTGTCCAGATTGAAGCCAACCAGACATTCGGTCTTCTGCGTATTGCCATTCGAGACGATGGTCCGGGCGTCGATGGAGCACATCGCACCAGATTGAGTGAGCGTTTTTTTCGGGTGCTGGGCAGCGGAGAGAGCGGCAATGGTCTGGGATTGTCCATCGTGCGTCGTATTGCTGAATTGCATGGTGCCAAACTGTCTTTTGGTAGCGGCTTGCATGGCCGCGGCCTCGGCGTTTTCCTGGATTTTCCACCTCAAGAACAACAATAGCGCAAACAGAAGCATCAATTGTTGGTCCTTAAGATAACGTTAAGGTTAGCAGGGTCTAATGGCATCAAGGTTAGCGCATCACAACATCCGCGCTGCACCGATGTTCTCAATTACCCAACTATCAATATCAAGGACCATCCATGAATCGCGTTAACAAACTGATCGTCATCTCCGTTTTGGCAGCCAGCTCGACCGCAGTCTTTGCACAAGGCTATAACGGTCCCTCCACCACCACTGTGGCTCCAGCCAATAATTATACCGGCCCGTCAACTGTGCCAAGCATGACTGCCAAACAATTGCTGGCCAATGGTACGGATAAGCAATATGCGATCCTGACCGGAAAACTGGTGCGTCACACCGGTGGCAAGCACTACATTCTGGCGGACACTAGCGGCGAAGTTCCGGTCGAAATTTCGCCGAAGCGCTTCCCTACGAATCAAACCATCGACGCCAACACTACAGTCGAGCTGGCTGGCAAGTTCGACAAGGAACGTTTCGGCACCTCGAAGCTGGAAGTCAAACAAGTCAAAGTCGTGTCGAAATAAGTTAGTCGCAAGCACCTGACGTACATGCCCCCTGCGGTTTTGTCATAAGGCAGACCCCACCGCACTATGCCGCGGCTGGTTCCTTCGGGAAAATTTCGATCATCAATCTACAACTGAAAAATCATGAATCTCAAACAAATTATTGCAAGTCTTATCGTACTTACTGCCGCTGGTAGTGCCTTTGCTGAAGCCCCATATCCTCCGGAAACATCATTAGTGTCAACCAAAACACGTGCTGAAGTGCAAGCAGAATTGGTAGAAGCTAAGGCACAGGGCCTGATGAATCAAAGCAACGCCAGCTATCCTGTACTGATCGTCCCACCGCTCACACAGGGAAAAATCAACGTGCAGCGGTGGCCCGAAGAGTCTGCTACCGCGAAATCCGACGCAAAAATCTATCACGGCGCTTAACAAAAGTTCTATCGCATTAGCAAAAAACTGACGGATCTTGACGCGTGGATGTTTGCCCTTCCCTCATGCAGTCCGGATTTTTCCTGTCAGTACATAAAATTGGTCGGCAAAAGATATCGTATTATTGCTTGCGATCCGAGCTGATTTTTGCGGATCATGTGCATGAGTTCGATGCCGGCCAACACGATTCTGCTGAACAAAAGGATTTGATGTTGAGTATGAACCGATGACTGCGAGATTTGCTTCTGTCGAATGAGCGCAATCGCCCTGTTTGCAGAAGTAGGCTATACCGTCAACACCCAGAGCGCCTCTTCGCCTCCTGTTCCTTCTGGTAGTCGTCCCGGCAATCGGTGTTGCAGAACGGTGCCCCATGGGCGACATCGTCATCACAGTAGTGACAATGCCCATCCGCCTCCAGCTGGGGGATGCGGCGCGCATGCGCCATGGCGACTTCGATGTCCTTGGCAATGCGCCACTCGGCGCGGTCGGCTATGTCTCTCATTTCTACTTCCCTTCCATATTTCCTAATGTGTATTCATCAAATTTCACGACCTCCTGGCCGAGCCAGTCATTCAGTGCCAGGAACTGCGTTTGCAGCGGCACCAGTTCGTTGCGCACAAACACCCGCGCCGCCGGCTCAATCGCGCCGAAGCCGCCGGTGTTGTTCGGCATGATCCCCATCAGTTGCGGCGGCACGCGGTGCGCGGCCAGCACGTCGTCGCGGGTCACGCCCTTGATGTTGAAGAATTCATCTTTCGCCGCCACGTCCGACACCGGCAGGATCTGGATGCCGTCCTTGTTGCCGTTCGGCGCATACATGAACAGGTTGCGGAAGTTTCCCGGCCCCTTGCTGTCGCGCATGGCCTGTCGTAAATTGTCGACATCCTTGATGTTGGCGGCGGGGTCGGTCATGTACAGCACGAAGCCGGCGTGGGAGCCGTTCTTGTAGTATTTGCGCCGGAACAGCGTGGCGGCCTCATTGAGCCAGGCCGATTGCAAGGCGGACAGGTATTGCGGCACGCCGTACACCTCCTGGTTCAGATCCGGGTCCATCAGGTGGAAGACGGCGCCCTTGTCGAACGCATGTTCCTGCTGCCAGCCATTCATAAAGAAATAGTTATCAAGTTCCCGCCCTCGCCGCACGTACTTCGCCAGCGCATGGGTCAATTGCAGAATCTGCCCGGTGCGGCTGGTTCTCTTTTCCAGATAGCCATTGCCAAACGTCAGGAAATCCAGCGCAAAGCGTTTAAAAGCATCCCGCGATAGGATCTTGTTCGGCACAAAGGTCGAGGTCAGAATGTTGGTTTTAAAATAGATGGCACTGCTGTGGTGGACGCTGGCGTGAAACGATTTCGTCAGCCCCTGGAAACTGACTGGCGGTTCGTACCATTTACCGTTAAGCCAAGTGCCATTTATCTCGCTCTTTCCAACTGGCGACGGTGCTGCGTTTGATTTTGAGGTGCTTGGCGATGGATGAGATGCGCCAGCCTTGCCAGTACAGGCTGCGGGCGGCATCGCGCATGGCGGCGGGATCGTTGGAAACAGTAGCAAGCTTTGCCAGCGTGCCTGGCGCGCGCGTGGCGGCAAGCTTGGCTGGTGTGGATTGGGGAGGTTTGATTAACATGCCGCCAGCGTAGTGGCCAACGTCTGTAAAAGCCCCTGTCGGGAAGTCGGTAAGACTGTTATCAACCCGCTGCCGATTGTTGACAAGCGCAACAACCCTGACCATGGCGGTACTCGAACTCTTTCACTTTCACCGCCACCATGTCCAAACCGACCAGCAACGCTCCAGCATCCAAAAAATCCAAATTCTTCCGCGTCGCCGTCGAAGGCGCCACCACCGATGGCCGCGTCATCGACCGCGCCTTCATTGAGCAGATGGCCGCGACCTTCAATCGGCAACTGTATGGCGCCCGGGTCTGGTTGGAACACTTGCGCAGCACTTTGCCGGACGGTCCATTTAAAGCCTTCGGCGACGTGCTGGCACTGAAGGCCGAAGAGGTCGTACTCAATGGGGCAAAGAAATTGGCGCTATACGCGCAAATCTCGCCCACACCGGAACTGGTTGCGTTGAACCGTGCGCGCCAAAAAGTCTACACCAGCATCGAAATCAATCCGAAATTTGCCGATACCGGCGAAGCCTATCTGGTCGGCCTGGCCGTCACCGACAGTCCCGCCAGTCTGGGCACGGAAATGCTGACGTTCGCCGCACAACATCCCGACAGAAATCCACTGGCCAGCCGCAAGCAAGATCCTGACAACCTGTTTACGGCCGCTGTCGAAACAACGCTGGAATTTGAGGATGCCCCACAACCTGAACCCGAAGGAAACAAATTGTCCGACACCGTTAAAAACCTGCTGAGCCGCTTTTCCACCAAGACGACCGGCGACGATGTGGCTTTTGACGTACCTTGGACTGGTGTAAATAACTGTACGAAAAAATCAAAAAAGAAAATTTCGACTTCGGTTTTATCGCCGGAAGAAATAGCAGCAACAGCCGTTCGGCTTGCTGCTTTCATCGAAAAAAATCCGCAGCCGGCGTACCAGCCCACCGACTGGTCGGCGATTGATAAAAAATCGAAGGACCTAGAACGGGAAACCGACAAATTTGCTACTGCGATGAATGCGCAGTGTGAAGAGACGCGCCGGCAGGAAGTGGCCGCGTATGAAAAAAACGACATGGCGGCACGCAAACGCCTTGTCACCACCTGGGCAGCGCTCGGCGCCTGCCCCTATCCACGCATTTACATCACTGAGGCTGAACTATGAAAATCATTATGCACGTATGCCTGACGGCCCTGCTAGCTGCCGCAATCTGGGGGCTGGCGGATGCCATCGTCACCATGTCCCACTATTTCAATTTCCGTCAGCCTTATCTGATCGCGTTCTGCTTCGCCTTTATCATTTTTGGCTTGCTAATGCTCGGCATTTTTTGGGGAGCATTCTATGGATAAGGTAGATCAACACATCAGCGTGAAGGTGCGCGATCGCGTCACATTCGACACCGACGAAGGCATCCTGGCCGGCTACGTCAACGACCTGCGGCGCGATCTTGGCAATGGCGAGTTGCATGCCTGGGTCGAACTGGATCACCTGTGGCCGGGCTACTTCCGCGCGGTGCCGGTTTCGGCCATTCTCACTGCCGACCAGGTTGGTCCACCTTCGACGATCTACACCGACACTGCCTGGACGAAATTCGAGAACGTCGCGGCCGGATCCATACGGACCGATGATATAGCGCAGCTCCTGGCACGCGCAGAACGAGCATTGTCTGCCTACGGATTCATCGACCGCGATGGCGACGAATGGGATCCGTCCAAGCTTGTCACTTTCCGCTACGCATGCGAGATTTATCAGAAAAAATATTTGCCAACGAACAAACGGAAAACACGCATCGAAAAATTGCGTCAGTTGGAAACTCTGTACCTATTTTTCGATAATCCGCCGGCGCCTCTGGACGACATTAAACCGATTCATATTCGGCAGTTCATGGATTGGCGCATTAAGCTTACCCAGGACAAATTACGCAAGGAAGGTAAGCCTGTCGCGGGTCGTGAGGGCGAAGTCGCGGCTAATCGTGAAAAGGCACTCATTTCTCATGTATGGAACGCATCGCGCGACAGCGGCTTGACCGACAAAGCGAATCCATGCGCCGGCATCAAGGCATACAAGGAAAGCGGACGCGACGTGTATGTGTACGACGACATGTATTCGGCGGTTTGGAAGGCGGCTGATGCGCCGCTGCAGGAGGCTATGGACTTGACGTATTTATCTGGCGCAAGGCCGGCGGATGTCCTGAAAATCGACGAGCGCGATCTACGTGAAGGCTCAATCGAGGTCCAGCAAAACAAAACGACGCATAAACAGCGTATTACGATAGAAGGCGAGCTGGCCGTACTGATCGAGCGTATTTTGAAGCGCAAGCGCGCTATCAACGGGACGGTGGTAGCTACCCGGCTACTTGTCAACGAGGCCGGGCAACCACTAACCTATTACGCCCTACGCTCTCGATTTGACAAAGCGCGCGAAGCAGCCTCCATCGAGAAATCCGCATTCCAGTTTCGTGACCTGCGCGCCAAAGCTGGCACCGACAAAACGGATAGTAGTGGCGATATACGGCAGGCGCAAAAGCAATTAGGGCATGCTAGCGTCACAATGACCGAACACTATGTGCGCAAGCGACGTGGCGACAAAGTTACACCTACTAGATAATTTAATACCCCCATCAGACATCCAGGGAGCAACAGATATTCAATTACACCCCTGAATGTCCTCTTCAGCTATTTTTATGTTGAAGATACCTCACCGAGCTTATATTTCTCACGCCCAATACGGTAAATATTCAGCAAATTTATTGCCGCTACTAGTATCTTTACGTTTGATACGCCCAGCGTCCACTGCATCCGCAATTAGATTGGTGATTTGATTGCGTTGTCGCTCGCTAACCTTGAAGCGGACTCGCAGCGTCGTATTGGTCAGTGTCTGACTAGAAAAATACTGCAGAACGGCGTGCTGATAGCAAGCTTCGATACGCTCGCTTTGCGCCATGTCGGCGAAACGTCGAGGAGCATACAACGTAACCTGAAACGCATTTTCAAGCGGGGTAAACAAAACGGGGGGCATGCCGAATAGCTCGACCGCAGATATCACCTTTTGAAAACCCGTACCGCGCTCCTCACATATGCGGTACAGCCGAAACTTCGACGCCAACAGTTCGTTGCGCGATTCAGGTGTAGTGCCAATCAAGCGATCAAGCCGCTTGCTAGGTAGTAAAGAGCCAGGATTAGTAAAGGTAATGCGATCATCATATATTTCAATAGTCGGACCAGCACCGGTCACGCTGAAGTCCTGATGAATCAAAGCATTTGCGATAAGCTCGCGAAGCGCAATTTCAGGATAAACACTTACCTGTTCACGAAGTGATTGTTGGATAACTTCAGAATGTGGCAACATACGCTTAAGGAAACCAATTAGCCCCTCGAAACCAACTGCATAGCCTCTGTGCCCAAGCATCTCATCGATGGTATCCACCTTATTTGTGCCACGATAGCGGATAACTCTAATGGGCTTGCGATTGAGGGCATCGAATTGCTCCAACTCGCGTGCAGCTGCAATGCCGCCAAGATTCGTGATGTAGTATCCATTACCGTCTAACACGACCATGTTTTCTTCCGCTAACCAGCGCATCAGCTCAATGCTTTCATCCGGCAGAGGACGCTGCAAAAGTTTCGTGATCGTATTGAGGTCAAGGCGAGCGATGACTTCTTCCGCTGACAAAAGCGAAGTAGCACGGAGCTCCTCCCAACGTGGTGCGTGACTATTGAGCATGAGAGAACCAATCTCCGCTCTCGAAGCCTTGCGGGTACTTCCACCGGAGCGTATCCAAGCATCTTCAAGACTCTTTCCCCGACGATGTGCGGGCTTGTTCGCATGCTCGCGGACATAGATCAAAAGTAGGTTGACGCCGTTATATTCAACGACGGCATGGTCAAGGATGATTGGTGGTTCGACCGCATCACGACCTAAATTTGTTAATCGAGAGACGATATCTTCAACCTGATCCTGATCAATACCTACCAATTTAGCTCCGGCATCTGCAACGCCATAGGCTAGATAGCCACCATTGGGGTAATTGGCAAAAGCAATAAGGTGCTCAGTTAAGCGCTCTTTATTTTCGGATAAGGCGATCTTCCAATCCATCTCATTGATTTCATGGGGAACAGGCTCGATACTTGACTTGAGCCATAGCAACGCTTGCTCTATCCAATGTTTACTCATGTGATTGTAAATACCTGATTTCTATAGATAAAATACGATCGTCGTTTTTCTAGTGTGATAAAGATGTGTCCAGAACTCATATATTCCCGGCATGTTTTCTTGGCGTCTACTCGCTCAAGAATTATACATTTACTAACGTTTCATTTTAGTCAGATATGAAGGCACTCTATCCCGAATTACCTTCACGAAGTCAATTTCAATGCGAACTTTCTCCCGCTAAGAATAGGCTCAAGCATGTACATGCAATGCAAAATTATCTAATAGTAGGCTTTTTACAGACAGCAAAATATTTCAACTTGCCGGCGTAACATCAGGGAAAAATAAATTGCTTAATGAAGAATTGCGGAGCAAAACCTAGATTGCGGAGCAAAAGAAAAAGGCCCATCGGACGATGGGCCTTTTAGATATTGGTGCTGGCTGCAGGACTTGAACCCGCCACCCCCCTGATTACAAGTCAGGTGCTCTACCAGATGAGCTAAGCCAGCTAAACTGCGAAGACCGCAATTATACCTATTTAATTCGCGTTAGGGTAGGTCTTCCACCTTTTTTTGGTGGTTCTGGATCTTTTTCCGGGTCTGTTTCAGGCGAATTCTGTTTGGCATCGCTGCTTGGCGACGGTACGGAAGTCAAAATCGGCGTCACCGTGGCTGACGGCTCGGTGCTGAGTTCGGGTTCGGGCGCAACGCCGCTGATATCGGACTCGGCCGGGGCCGATGGTTCGAAGGCCATGCCCTGACCGTTTTCACGGGCATAGATGGCGATCACATTGTCGACCGGCACGGAGATGTCGCGCGACACGCCGCCGAAACGGGCGCTGAAATTGACGAACTCGTTATCCATTTTCAAGCCGCTGGTGGCTTCGAAACTGATGTTCAATACAATCTCGCCATTCTTGACGAACTGCATCGGCACACGCGTGTGCGCATCTACCCTGGCCGCCAGATAGGGGGTGTAGCCATTGTCGGTGCACCATTCATAAATGGCGCGCAACAGATACGGTTTGGTAGAGGTTTCGGACATGGCAGCTACTTGGTTCGGTACAAATGATTGAGAAACAACTGAGCAAGGGCTGTCCCGCATCGCCGGCGGCGATACAGGACAGCGAACAGCAACATCTTAACGGCGCATGACTTTTTCCGACGGCGTCAGCGCTTCGATGTAGGCCGGGCGCGAGAAGATACGCTCAGCATACTTCATCAGCGGCGCAGCCGTCTTCGACAGCTCGATGCCGTAGTGATCCAGACGCCACAGCAATGGCGCAATCGCCACGTCCAGCATCGAGAACTCGTCGCCCAGCATGTATTTGTTCTTCAGGAACAAAGGCGCCAGCGTGGTCAGAC
>Ga0207130_1295_pt1 | contig 11029 bp, 6 predicted proteins | sample Alteio_BWMinHeat_16_FD_153545 | JGI IMG/M metagenome (GOLD analysis project Ga0207130, IMG submission 153545) | Enriched cells from forest soil in Barre Woods Harvard Forest LTER site, Petersham, Massachusetts, United States -... | ecosystem: Environmental > Terrestrial > Soil > Temperate forest >... | reverse complement strand
GGCGATCTCCAGGTTGCTGGCCTGCCCCTGCGCCACCAGCTGGCTCAGCTCGTCGCTGCCGAAACGCTGCCACCAGCCGGTATCCGGCCAGTCCTGTTCGCCGTTGTTGGCCGACAGGTCCCAGCTCTGCGGAATCTCGACGCTGGGCGTGGCTTCCCGCATCTCGATCTGGCTGGCGCAGGCGGATAGCAAGAGCAGCAGCACGCTGCTTGCGCAAGCCGTGGCGATGTTGCGGGGACGCTGAAAAAAATGAGGCATGCTGGTGGCCATCAATGCACCTTGACGGCGGGTACGGAGGAAGACGAAGCCGCAGAAGCGCTGGCGGATGCCGCGGCATTTTTAGCAGCCGGCGCCGGAGCGGATTCCACCACAACCAGCTCGCCGGCCTGCAATCCCGACAAGACTTGCGCCATCTGCTGGTTGCGGATGCCGATCCTGATCGCGCGCGAGCTGACTTGCTGAACTTGCTGATTAGGGCCGGCTACCTTCACCCGATAGCTGCCGTCGGCTTCCGGCTTGCCCAGCAGCGCCACCGGCAGCAGCACGGCATCGCGCGCCTGCGCCAGCACAAAGCGCACTTGCGTGCTCATGCCGCTCATCAGTTCTTCTTGCGGATTATCGACTTCGAACAAGACGTTATAGAAAGTCTGCTTGCCCTGCTCGCCCGAACCGTCGGCCGGCACCGGAACCACTTGCCGCAGCTTGCCGCTCCAGCGCTTGCCGGGATAACCGGGCGTGGTGAAATAGGCGGTCATGCCTTTGCGCAGTAGCGGCACATCGATTTCCGCCACCCGCGCCTGCACCGTCAGGCGGCTGAGGTCGGCGATCCGCACCAGCGGCGCAGCCGGCTGGCCGGCGCTGACCATCTGCCCGGTACGCGCCCCCACCGACACCACCGTGCCGCTGATCGGCGCCAGCACCTGGGTATGGCTGCGCGTGACATCATCGTCCTTGACGGTCGCCTCGATCTGGCGGATCTGGGCATTGATGGCCTCGACCTTGGCAGCGGCGGAATACATGGTCATGCGGCTCGATTCATAGGATTCCTCGCGCGTAGCATTTTCCGCTTTCAGCTGCGTCTGCCGCTTGTATTGCAATTCGGCGAAGTCCTGCTGCGCGCGCTGGTCCGCCAGCTCCGCCTGCAGCCTTGCCAGCTGGGCGCGATTGCTTTCGACCCGCGCCGACGGCAAGGTCGGCGTGATTTCGACCACCATCTTGCCCGCCTTGACGTCATCGCCCACCATCACCAGCACATCCTTGATCTGGCCCGATACCTGCGCCATCACATCGCTATATTTATGCAACTGCAGCTTGCCGTTGGCAAACACCGCCTGCTCGATATCGCCGCGCCGCACGGCTTCCGTCTGCAGGCGCACCGGCGCCGGCTTGGGCGGCGGAGGCGGCCGCTGCAAAAGTCCTTTCCACAACAGGAAACCGGCGCCGATGGCAATCAGCGCGGCCAGGATAGCGATCAGCCAGCGGCGACTGGAATGGCCGAAAGAATTTAGCGCAGCGGACTTGTCGGTCGGTTCAGCAGTCATTGATGCAAACTCAGGGTTAATCAGTTTCAGTCCAGAGGAAATACAGACAGCAGCGGCTTAAGCCGGCTCTGTCTGCGCTCCGCCCACGATTGCAGCCGGCGCGCTTTCTTCATCCACTTCCTCGCCCAGGAAACCGCCGCTCTGGTGCGCCCACAGGCGCGCGTACAAGCCGCCCTGTTCCAGCAGGCTGCGGTGATCGCCCTGCTCGACGATGCGGCCCTTGTCGAGCACGATCAAACGGTCCATCGCGGCAATGGTTGAAAGACGATGGGCGATCGCCACCACGGTCTTGCCTTCCATCAAGCGATACAGGCTGGCCTGGATTGCCGCCTCAACTTCCGAATCGAGCGCGCTGGTGGCTTCGTCCAGCAGCAGGATAGGCGCATCTTTCAGCATCACGCGGGCGATCGCGATGCGCTGGCGCTGGCCGCCGGAAAGCTTGACGCCGCGTTCGCCGACGTGAGCGTCGTAGCCGGTGCGGCCCTTGGGATCGGTCAGGGTCAGGATGAACTCGTGCGCCTCGGCCCGCTTCGCCGCCGCCAGCATGTCGGCATCGGTGGCGTCCGGACGGCCGTACAGCAGATTGTCGCGTACCGAGCGGTGCAGCAAGGAAGTATCCTGCGTCACCATGCCGACCTGCGCGCGCAGGCTGTCCTGGGTCACATGCGAAATGTCCTGGCCGTCGATCAGGATGCGGCCCTGCTCGACATCGTAGAAACGCAGCAGCAGGTTGACGATGGTCGATTTTCCGGCGCCGGAACGGCCCACCAGGCCGATCTTTTCACCGGGACGGATGTGCAGCGACAACTGGTCGATCACCGGCCGCTGGCCGCCGTAGGCAAAGCCGACCTGCTCGAAATCGAGCTTGCCCAGGCTGACCTGCAACGGTTTGGCGTCGGCCTGGTCCAGCACGGCGTGCGGCCGCGACAAGGTATTGATGCCGTCCTGCACCGTGCCGACCTGCTCGAACAAGGAAGCGAATTCCCACATCACCCAATGCGAGATGCCGTTCAGGCGCAAGGCCATCGCCGTCGCCGCGGCAACCGCGCCGATGCCGACCTGGCCCTGGGTCCACAGCCACAGCGCGGCGCCGGCCGTGCTCAGGATCAGCAGCATGCTCAGGGTGTGGTTGACGATTTCAAAACTGGTCACCAGGCGCATCTGGCCGTGCACGGTCTGCAGGAATTCCTGCATCGCCGAGCGCGCATAGCCGGCTTCGCGGCCGGCGTGCGAGAACAGCTTGACCGTCGCGATATTGGTGTAGGCATCGGTGATGCGGCCGGTCATCAGCGAGCGCGCATCGGCCTGGGTCTTGGCGACCTTGCTCAGGCGCGGCACGAAATAGCGCAGCGCCAGCGTATACAAGGCGAGCCAGCTCAGGAACGGCACCAGCATCCAGCCGCTGAAGCTGCCCACCACCGCCACCATGGTGAAGAAGTAGATCACCACGAACACCAGGATGTCGCACAGGATCATGCAGACGTCGCGCACCGCCAGCGAAGTCTGCATCACCTTGGTGGCCACCCGGCCAGCGAATTCATCTTGATAAAAATGCATGCTTTGATTCAGCATCAGGCGATGGAATTTCCAGCGCAGCAGCATCGGGAAATTGCCTGCCAGCGCCTGCTGCTTGAACATGCTTTGCAAGGCGACCACGATGGGACTGGCCAGCAAGATAGCCGCCAGCAACAGCAGGTTGCTGCTTTCGTGGGTCCACAGCGTGGACGGTTCTGCGTGGCCGAGCCAGTCGACGATACGCCCCATCATGGCAAACAGTAAAGCCTCGAAAGCGCCGGTGACGGCGGTCAGCAAGGTCATGGCGATGATGTATGGACGCAAGCCCTTGGTGCAGGCCCAGACAAACGCAAAAAATCCGCGCGGCGGCGGCGTCATGACCGTATCCGGATAAGGATGCAACAGTCTTTCAAACCAACCAAACATGGAACGCTCCAAAAAAATGGGCAAAGCAAAAATGGCCCAAGCCAGACAGTATATTGTAAATTTTGCAGGCGCTTCTGCCTGGCAACGGAAGAAACAGCACGGGCCGGATCGGGCTAGTGTAAACCGACGATGCCGGCCAGGAATGACCGGCAATTGCGCTGCCGTGGGATGCAAGGTGACGGGCCGGGAACTCCTCTTCAGGGAGGCGGATCCACCTGCCGCGAACACGCGGGGCTAGTGTCGTGTCCTGGGCTAATCCAAGCTATCGTTTTTTCGCCAAATTGGCCGCGTCAAGAAGCAGGATGGTTTTTCAAACCTGCTGCTTGATTTCTGCTTCTTGATTTCAAAAATGGCGTTTTTCCGGCGCCGGCGGAGTCCATTGGTATAACCAGGTCTCGCTTAAAGGCTGGCCATCGGCTGCCAGATATACCCGCACGTCAATCGGCTCGACGCTGTCGTCGGTCGGCTTCAGGTCGAACATTGCGCGGTAACCGTGAATTGCATCCAGCGGACGCGCTGAACTGATCTCTATTTTACCACGGGAGGCGCTGATCATCGGCTGCACCTTGGCGTCCTTGCCCAGCAGAGCCAGGTCGCCGCCGGCGAAATCGATGGCGAAACGGCGCGAGTAATAAGCGCGCTTCTGGCCGATCACGCCGCCCATGCCGGTACGGGTTGCGACCACTTGCGCCAGCGGCGATGCGAACGGCATCCTGGCGCCCCAGTGCAGGCGATAGGCAAACAGACGCTCCTGCCCCGCCTGCGGCTTGTCGGCAGGATTCCAGAACGCCACGATGTTGTCGAAGGTCTCGTCGACGGTGGGGATTTCCACCAGCTGTACCGCGCCCTTGCCCCAGCCGGCCTTCGGCTCCACCCACAAGCTCGGGCGGCGGTCGTAGAACACGCCGTCGTCCTGGTAGTGATCGAAATTACGGTCGCGCTGCAGCAGGCCGAAGCCGCGCGGATTCTCGTCCTGGTAGGCATTGAAACGCAGATGCTCGGGATTGACCAGCGGCCGCCAGACCCACTCGCCATTGCCGCGCTGCATGGACAAGCCGTCGGAGTCGTGGATTTCAGGACGCCAGTCGTCGCTGGCGCCGGCGCGGCGGTCGTTCTCGCCGTACTGGAACATGCTGGTCAGCGGCGCAATCCCCATCCGCTCTATCGTCTTGCGCGGATACAGGGCGACGTCGACATCCATCACCATGGTCGCCGACGGCTGGATCTCGAAGCGGTAGGCGCCGGAAACGCTGGGCGAATCAAGCAAGGCGTACACCACCAGCTTGCCCGAATCCTTGGCCGGACGCTCCAGCCAGAAGTGGGTGAACGCGGGAAATTCTTCCGGCCGGTCCATGCCGCAATCGATCGCCAGGCCACGCGCCGACAAACCGTATTGCCACTCGGCGCCGACGGCGCGGAAATAGCTGGCGCCCAGGAAAGCTGTGATGTCGCGCTGCAGGTCAGTGTGAAAATTCACGCGGAAGCCAGCAAAGCCGAGGTCTTTCGGCATATGTTCCGCCTTGAGGCCGCTCTTGCCGTAATTGAACATGGCTGGATCGTAGGCCAGCTCTTGCGCCTGGCCATTCTTCAGCTCATAAATCTGTACCGGGCTCTTGAAAAACAGGCCGAGATGAAAGAACTTGACCTGGAAACGCAACTGATCCTTGCTCCACAAGGCATGATCGTCGCGATAGCCGATGGCCTGGTATTTATCCCAGTCGAGCGCCTTGACCTCGTCCGGAATATGATTCTCCGGCAACTTGTATGGCTGGGCGGCGAGCTGCCGGGCCTGGCCTTTCAGCCAGGCATAATCGAAAGCCTGCGGCGCGCCCAGGAATTTCAGCTGCCCTGGCGCATTCGCCGCGGCCAGCAGCGGACTTGCAGGGAAACCGGCAGCGGCAAGTGCTGCCGACGCTTTCAGAAAATCACGTCGTAACATGGTGCTCCTTGTTTGATGATGTCGATGGCTGCGGTATGGCGCTGGCGCTGCATCAAGCTTTGGTTCAATCCTTGGTTCAGGCTTTGAGCAAAGCCTGCCAGCGCCGGTTGGCCGCAGCCGAATTCCAGATCTCGAAATGCAGGCGGGACAGCGTCAGGGGGTCGTCCAGCAGCGCATTTTTCTGACGCGGCGTCAGGCTGTCGGGGCCGCCTTTCAGGGCGTTGTCGAGCAACGCAGCACGCGCCTCCTGGGTCGCCGCCGGCACCGCTGGACGCGCCGTCACCGCCGCGCACAGCAAGGCGTTGATTACCGGATCGACTACCGCATCGTTGAAACCCGCCAGCGTCTTGCCGTTGTCGTTATAGGCCGTGGTTGCCGCCAGTTCCGGCGGCAGATCGACTTCCTCCGGGATCACGAACAGACGCGCGTGGCGGAAGCTGCGGCCGAGCGTGACCCGGCTGGAAAAGACCGACAAGGGGATCGATAGCATCAGCGAACCGACGATAGGCAGCAGCCACCACAGGAAGCCCGGCTCCAGCCAGTACACGGCGCCGCCCCACAGCAAACCCAGCAAGGTATGGCCACCGTGCCGGCGGCAAGCTTCGCCCCAGCTGGTTTCCGCATCTTCGCGCGGCGGCGATTTCCAGCTGATGGTCCAGCCGAGGAAGGCGCCGACCACGAAGCGCGTGTGGAACAGCATGCGCACCGGCGCCAGCAGCATCGAAAACAGCAGCTCCATGATCATGCTCAAGGTCAGCCGTACGGCGCCGCCGAACTCGCGCGCGCCCTTGGCCCATATCAGCACCACGCTCAGCACTTTCGGCAGGAACAGCAAGGTCGCCGTCGCGGTGAACAAAGCCAGCGCCCGCTCCGGATGCCATTCCGGCCACACTGGGAACAACTGTCCCGGCGTCACGAAGTATTCCGGCGCCACCAGCGTATGCACCGCCAGCAATACCGTCGACAGCAGCAGCGACAGGAACCACAGCGGCGCCGACAGATAAGCCATGACGCCAGTGACGAACACCGCGCGGTGCACGGCATGCATGCCGCGCGCCAGGAACAGGCGGAAGTTCATCAGGTTGCCCTGGCACCAGCGGCGGTCGCGCTTCAGTTCGTCCAGCAGGTTGGGCGGCATTTCCTCGTAGCTGCCGGCCAGGTCGTAGGCAATCCAGACGCCCCAGCCGGCGCGCCGCATCAGCGCCGCTTCGACAAAGTCGTGGGAAAGAATCTCGCCGGCCAGCGCGCCCTCGCCCGGCAGCGGCGCCAGCGCGCAATGCTCCATGAAGGGCTGCAGGCGGATGATGGCGTTATGTCCCCAGTAGTGCGACTCGCCCAGCTGCCAGTAATGCAGGCCGGCGGTAAACAAGGGGCCATACACACGGGTCGAGAACTGCTGGATGCGGGCGTACAAGGTGTCGCGGCCGGCGGCGCGCGGCGCGGTCTGCACGATGCCGGCGGTGGGATTGGCTTCCATCAGGCGCACCAGCGTGGTCAGGCAGGCACCGCTCATGACGCTGTCGGCATCGAGCACGATCATGTAGCTGTAGTTGGCGCCCCAGCGCCGGCAGAAATCGTCGATATTGCCGCTCTTGCGCTTGACCCGGCGGCGCCGGTGGCGGTAGAAAATGCGGCCGAAGCCGCCCACCGTCTGGCACAGGCTGGCCCAGGCGTCCAGCTCGGCGCTGCAGATGTCGCTGTCGCCGCTGTCGCTCAGCACGAAAAAATCGAAACGGTCCAGCTCGCCGCTGGCGGCGACCGATTCATAAGTAGCGCGCAGGCCGGCAAAGACCCGGGTCACGTCCTCATTACAGATCGGCATCACGATGGCGGTCCTGGCGCTGGCCGGGATCGGTCCTGGCGCTGCCTCTTCGCGTGAAATCACATAGCGGTCGCTGCCCCGCATCAGCACCAGGAAGCCGGCCATGGCGGTCCAGAAGCCGGCCGAGACCCAGCAAAACAGCAAGGCGAACAAGCCCAGCGTCACCAGCTCCAGCGGCTTGTCGCCATGGTAGGGCAGCACGGCGCTCATGAAATAGGTCGCCATCGCGGTCTGCGCCAGCATCAGCATCAGCAGCACGATGCGACGCAGATTGCCGCGCGACTTGCTCTCGTGCTGATCCTGGCTGTCTGCTGCGGCGACCGGCATTGGTTCCGGCTGCGGCAGCGCGGTTGAACGCGCGGCCTTTTTGTAGCGGCGCTGCTTGGCGCGCGGGCGCAGGTCGAACTCGCGATTGGCGCCTTCGACCCAGCGCACCAGCGGATTCAGGGTGCCCCAAGGATGGGCGACAATCGGCGTACGCTGCAGCGGCGGTGCAATCGCGATGCGCGAGCGGCCGCCGGCATCGATGCTGATCTGTGCAGCCGGCTGCGCCGACGGCGGTTCGGTAAAGGCCAGTTGCAAGCGCGCCGCGACCGAACCATAGGCCGGGTTGGCATGGGCCAGCGTCGACAGCTCGCCGGAGGCGGCAGCGCTGCCAGCCGCCAAGGCCTGGTGCACCGCCGCCAGCGAACTGTCGCCGGCGGCGTCCAGTTGCGCGGACAGCGCTGCGCGCCGCGCTGCCGAAAGCGGCAGGCGATCGAGATAACGCTCACTGATTCCACGCGTCATATCAGGCGAATCCTGCAGTTCGGCTGCACTCGGCGGCGACATCGGTTTGCGGTCTAGTTGGGCGGTAATATGTAGCTCCAGGTCTCAGATAAGGTAGTGCTGCCGCCGCGCAGGAAGCCGCGCAGCTCGACAGGCTTGTTGTCTTCATTGCGGCGTACCCGCACCGTCATGCGCCAGCCGCCGGTGGCGTCATTGCGCTCCACCTTGGTCTCCAGCACCTTGCCGTTGTCGTCAGAGCTGACCACGCCTTCCGGCTGCACCTTGTCCGACAGCTTCTTGAATACCGGACCATCAAAGTCGACCACCAGGCCGATGCTGTTGTCATCGCTTTTCTTCAGCACGCCGAGGCCGCGCCGGGTCTGCGTCACCCACGACAAAGGCGGCCGCTTTTCCGCATCCTTCTGCCATGACAAAGTGTATTCCAGATTGAATGGCTGGCCTACCTTGGGCGCCGTTTCCGGCACCCAGAAGGCGACGATATTGTCATTGGTTTCGTCCGGGGTCGGGATCTGCACCAGCTCTACCCTGCCGTTGCCCCAGTTGCCCTTGGGCTGGACCCAGGCGCTGGGCCGCTTCTCATAGTGCGCGTCCAGGTCTTGATAATCGGCAAAATTGCGGTCGCGCTGCATCAGGCCGAAGCCGGCCGGATTGCTCAGCGAGTAGGAAGTCACCAGCAAGCGCTTGGGATTGACCAGCGGCCGCCAGATCCACTCGCCGGTGCCGGAGGCCACCGACAAGCCGTCCGAATCGTGCACCTCAGGCCGGTAGTCCTCTACCTGCGAGCGCTGGTTATCGCCGTGCAAGAACATGCTGGTGAGCGGCGCCAGCCCCAGCTTGCTGACGTTTTCACGCAGGTACAGCTGGGCCTTGACGTCGACCGTGGTGTCCACGCCCGGCTTCAGCACGAAGCGATAGGCGCCGGTCACGCGGCGCGAATTGAGCAGCGCGTAAATGGTCAGCTCCTTGTCGCTGGCCTTGGGCCGCTCGATCCAGAATTCCGTGAAACGCGGAAACTCTTCGCCGGAACTGAGCCCGGTATCAATCGCCAGCCCCCGGGCCGAAAGGCCATAGGTCTGGTCCTTGCCCAGCGCGCGGAAATAGCTGGCGCCGAGAAAGGACAGCACTTCGTCCTTGTATTTATTCGTATTCAGGGGAAAGTGCACGCGGAAGCCGGCGAAGCCTAGCGCGCGCATCTTGCGCGGATCAATCTTGTTAGCGCCGAAATCGAAATCGCTGGGATCGAAACGGATTTCACGCACGCTCTGGCCATTGATCTCGCTGATCTTTACCGGCTGGTCGAAGGAGTAGCCCTCATGGAAAAACGCCAGCTCGAACGGCAGTTTCTGGCTGCGCCAGGCGGATTTTTCCGGGCGGAAGCGGATGTCCTTGTACTGCTCGAAATCGAGATTGCTGATTTCCTTGGGCAGATTGCTCTCAGGCTTGCTATAGGAACTGGCGGCCAGATCCTTTGCTTGCTTGGCAACGTTATTGAAATCGAAGGCAAATGCGCCGCCTGGGCTTGCCAGCAGCAGCGCCGCGGTAAATGGCAGGACCGCGATGCGCGCCCGGGCTAGAGCGGAAATACGCGTTTGCGTCCGCTGAGACAAATTCAAATACATTGGATTCCCATCTGACACTGCTTTGATTGACCTGCCCGACCAAGCCCTGCAGGCTTCATCGAGAGTAGGCGGTAGTCTATCAGTGTTCTATAATTTTTTATATCCATCAGGCAATGAGTGAGTTGTGGCGCTTTACTGCCTGCGCCAGCAACGACCAAGACTTGCAGCATTGATTGGCATAACTTGCCAAATTGGCAGCGAAATGGCCTTGTCACGCGCCATTTCAGCAAAAACCCCCAGCCTGGGTTAACAGGCCCCGACTTTTAAGAGCAAGCATCGGCAACAAAGTTCCATCCGAAACTTATAGTAAGATCACGCTTTTAATACAAATCCGCCTCAAGCGGGCTCATGCAACGCGCCCATGACTTCACGCCTCACGATTATCGTCGCCACCGACGCCAACAATGGCATCGGCATCCGCAACACCTTGCCCTGGCGCCTGCCGGAGGATCTGGCGCACTTTAAACGCACCACTTCGGGCCACGCCATCATCATGGGCCGCAAGACCTTTGAATCGATAGGCCGGCCACTGCCGCAGAGACGCAACATCGTCATCACCCGCAATGCCGATTGGCGTCACGACGGCGTCGAAAGCGCGCCCTCGCTGGCTGCCGCGGCGGCGCTGGTCGGCGACGCCGAGGCCTTCATCATCGGCGGCGCAGAGATTTACGCCGCGGCGCAAGACCTGGTGCAGCGCCTGATCGTCACCGAGATCCGCCACAGCTTCGACTGCGACGCCTTCTACCCTGCCCGCGATCCGCTGCAATGGCAGGAAATCTCGCGCGAAAACCACCATTCCGAGGCCAACGGTTTCGACTACGCTTTCGTGGTCTACCAGCGCCGGCCCGCCAGTGTCAGGGAGGCCAGCAGCTGACCCGGCCTGATGATGGAATGACATCTGTTGTTTTATGCAGGATTTCCATCATCTTTATCCCCAATTTCGTGCATATCTGCGAAAATTCGACTTTCTTTTTCAGCGCGGCCGCGAATAGCGGCTGCGCTAAAATTCGCAACAATTTAGCGTGGCATTTATCCATGCCGCAGCTGGAAACGATAGGCTGCATTGCCCCATCTAGGCAACCCCCGTGACCGCCCCTGGCGCACCGGGACAATATTTTTTATAGCCGTTGCACGGCCCTGTCCGCAGCCTTGTTATCAACCACCGTCTCCTGGAGACCTCGATGAAATTCCGCTTCCCCATCGTCATCATTGACGAAGACTTCCGCTCTGAAAACACTTCCGGCCTTGGCATCCGCGCGCTCGCCGACGCCATGGAGGCCGAGGGCATGGAGGTATTGGGCGTGACCAGTTACGGCGACCTGTCGCAGTTCGCCCAGCAGCAATCGCGGGCCTCCGCCTTTATCCTGTCGATCGACGA
>Ga0207130_1299_pt1 | contig 11035 bp, 11 predicted proteins | sample Alteio_BWMinHeat_16_FD_153545 | JGI IMG/M metagenome (GOLD analysis project Ga0207130, IMG submission 153545) | Enriched cells from forest soil in Barre Woods Harvard Forest LTER site, Petersham, Massachusetts, United States -... | ecosystem: Environmental > Terrestrial > Soil > Temperate forest >... | reverse complement strand
CGCCGCCGGAAGCGATGCCCGACCTCCACGCCGAGCGCCATTTGCCGATGTCGAACGCGCCAGGTCTCACTTGCGCGTAATCGAAAGAGACGCGCGACCGCCGTGCGCGCTGAATCTTTAATGGCTGGAGGATTTTATCCGATTTTTCAAAGGCTCACGAGAACCATCTCCGTAAAAGATTCACCTTGGCCAGATCGACAATCTCATCACCGCGCCCGCTCAGAACTGCTTTGAGCGCGAAAAGGCTGAAACCAGTCATTTGCTCGAGCGTGATCGTCGGCGGCATGGAAAGCTCCTGTCTATGGACGAGCACTTCGACCAGCGCAGGTCCATTGTGCTTTAGCGCCTGGGCAATCATCGGCCGAACTTGATCCGATGTTTCGGCCGTCAATCCAAGGATGCCGGCCGCTTCCGCCAATTTCGCGAAGTCCGGGTTGAGCAAGTCGGTGCCAAATTCGAGAATTCCCGCCGCTTTCATTTCCAGTTCGACAAAGGCGAGCGCGTCATTTTTGTAGAGGATCACCTTGACTGGCAATTGCAATTGCCGCAGCGAAAGCAAATCGCCCAGCAACATGGCGAGGCCGCCATCGCCGGACATGGAAATAACTTGCCGATGTGGATGATGACTCAACTGCGCGCCGATGGCTTGCGGCAATGCACTCGCCATCGATCCATGAACGAAAGATCCCAGGAGCCGGCGTTGCCCATTCATCGTCAGGTAACGCGAAGCCCAGATGGTAGGGGTGCCTACGTCACAAGTGAAAATTGCATCCTCCGCGGCAAGTTCGTTCAAATGGCGTGTGACAAATTGCGGATGACTGCCTTTTCCCTCGCGTTGCTCGGTCGCAAGTTCATCCAGACCTTTGCGCGCTTTTCGATAATGATCGAGAGCGGACTGCAAATGCTTGTTATCGCCATTTTGTTTCAAGAGCGGTAAGAGCGCTTGTAGCGTCGTCTTCGTGTCGCCGATAAATCCGTGGTCGACCTTCGTCCGGCGACCGAGTTGTTCTCCGCGGATGTCGATTTGGATTACGGTCGCGTCCTTCGGAAAAAATTGCTGATAAGGAAAATCCGTGCCGATCATGAAAAGCGTGTGGCAATTCATCATCGCGTGGTAACCGGATGAAAACCCGAGCAGGCCGGTCATGCCGACATCGAACGGGTTGTCGTACTCGATGAATTCTTTTCCACGTAAGGCGTGGACGATAGGTGCGTTCAATTTACCCGCGACGGCGACAAGTTCGGTATGGGCGCCAGCGCAACCTGCGCCGGCCAGGATCGTTATTTTTTCCGAGTCATTAAGAATCTTCGCCAGGTTTGTGATTTCATCAGCGGACGGAGAGACACTCGGCTGCGGGGGTGGAAAATGCAGCCGTGGCTGTTCTTCGACCGCCTGGCACAGCGCGACGTCGCCGGGCAGCGTAACCACAGCGACGCCGCGCCGTGCCGTGGCGGTCTGAATAGCAATTTCCAGGACGCGTGGCATTTGTTCGGAATGCGAAACCAGTTCGCAATAGTGACTGCACTGCGCGAAAAGATGCTCCGGATTAGTTTCCTGAAAATAACCGCTGCCAATCTCCTGGCTTGGAATTTGCGCCGCGATCGCCAGCACGGGCACGCGGCTGCGGTGGCAATCGTAAAGCCCGTTGATCAAATGCAAATTGCCCGGTCCACAACTTCCGGCGCAAACCGCGAGGTGGCCGGTGAGGTGCGCTTCGGCGCCGGCGGCGAATGCGGCCGATTCTTCGTGCCGCATATGAACCCATCGCACCCGTTTTTGTTTGCGAATCGAATCGGTGATTCCGTTAAGCGAGTCGCCTGAGACGCCGTAGATTCTTTCCACGCCCGCTTGCGCGAGAACATCGACAAGCACATCTGCGACTCGTTTCGCCATGCGATTTGATCCTATGGACTAACGATCCGTTCTACGTTTCATACTCAGGAAATTACGCCCGCAGGAGACCGGCGAACGCGTCGCGGTAGCGCCAAAGTAGGAAGAGCCAAAGGGCAGAGACGATCGCCGCCATCAGCAAGCCGGACCGGTCCATGAAAATGTGGAAGAGGTCGATGTTGAAGATGATGGGGCCGAGCAGAGTCAAGCCGAGCGGCACATAGCGGCCCACGAGTAGAAGCGCTCCGCCGATAACTTGCAACGTGGCGATGGCTGTCAGATAGCCGGTGGCATACATAGAGCCGATAAACTCCCCCGGGTGTCCAGTCATGGGCGGCATCGGGATGAAGTGCAGGAATGCATTGGAGCCGAAGACAACGAAAACGAGCCCGAGAAGAACACGGACAATGATGGTCGCGATTTTCATGTGGGTGATCGTGGGTTGATTGAGGGCGGATTCCAATCTCGAAATTGTGGGACGCTGCTGAGGATTAGTTGATCTGCCATTCTCGGGCGAGACACTACAAGGCGATACCTTCTGTACGATTCTTAATCATCTTCAAATCGGTACGAATTTGAGTGCTTGTTTCGCGACGTTGCTCTAGCCTCAGCGGTGTAACCGCAACCCCACAGTGGAGGACCGACCATGCCATTGCTGAAGCCTGACCCCACCTTTTATCCTTCGCCCCGCCTGGCCGCGCAGGGACCGCGGGAAAAACTTGCCTACGTCGCGGCTTTGAACCCGCCGGGAAGCGAAAATAACGATGCGATGCTCGTCGTGGACGTCGATCCTGGCTCATCCAAGTACGGCCAGGAGGTTGGGCGATGTACCCTGCCCAACTTCGGCGACGAGTTGCATCACTTTGGATGGAACGCCTGCAGTTCAGCGCTTTGTCCTTATGCACCGCACCCTCATGTCGAACGTCGTTATCTCATTGTGCCCGGCATTCGTTCGTCGCGGCTTTATGTGATCGATACCAAACCTGATCCGCGCAAGCCGCACATCGTCCGCACGATTGAAGCGGAGGAACTGGCGGAACGCGCGATCTATTCACGACCACACACCGTCCATTGCGGGCCGGATGGAATCTATATAAGCGCGCTCGGTTCACCTTCGGGCGACGGCCCGGGGGGCATCTTCCTTTTGGATCATTTTACCTTTGACGTGCTCGGACAATGGGAGGTCGATCGGGGCGATCAGTACCTTCATTACGATTTCTGGTGGCATCTGCTGCACGACAGGCTTCTCAGCACGGAATGGGGTACGCCGAACATGATCGAGAACGGCCTCCAGCCTGAGCTATTGATGAAGTCCGAGTACGGCCATCGAATGCATGTTTGGGATCTACGCCGGCGAAAGATCACTGACACGCTCGAGCTGGGCAAAGAATACCAGATGGTTCTTGAGATGCGGCCTGCGCACAATCCGACAAAAATTTACGGATTTGTCGGAGTGGTTGTCTGTCTAAAGGATCTCTCGGCGTCGATCTGGCTGTGGCATCGTCCGAGTGGTGCCTTTGAAATCAAGAAAGTCATCGATATCCCGGCCGAACCGGCCGAGCCAGATCTGTTGCCGCCGGCACTGAAGGACTTCAAAGCAGTACCGCCGCTGGTGACCGACATCGCACTCTCGGTTAACGACCGCTTCCTCTACGTCTCCTGCTGGGGCACGGGCGAGATGCGGCAGTACGATGTATCCGATCCATTCAATCCCAAGCTGAGCGGTTCAGTTCATATCGGCGGCATTGTCCGCCGAGCGGCGCATTCGAAATACCCTGACCGTCCGCTGCGCGGCGGACCGCAAATGGTCGAGGTGAGCCGCGATGGACGGCGCGTTTATTTTACCAACTCGCTTTATGCCGCCTGGGACGAGCAGTTCTATCCGGACCGCGTCGGCAACTGGATGGTCAAACTTGATGCAGGCGCGAATGGTGGAGTTCAGTTCGATCCGAAATTTTTCTTCGACACGAAAGAATATCGGCTGCACCAAATTCGATTGGAAGGCGGCGACGCTTCGTCGGACTCCTATTGTTTTCCTTGAAGCAAACGAAGGGCTGGTCGGTTGCGCATTAAGCGCACTTCGAGGTGTTGATGACAGAGCTTTGGCCTTGGATGTTGCTGTTTGGATTAGGAGCGCTCCATGGAATCAATCCGGGAATGGGGTGGTTGTTTGCCGTTTGCCTCGGCCTTCAGGAACACCGGCGCAAGGCGGTGCTCGCGGCGCTTCCTCCCATTGCGCTCGGGCACGCCTTGTCGGTCGGACTGGTCGTGGCCCTGATCGTGGTGCTACGAGCCAATCTGAATCCCCGCGCGCTTAAGTTTTCCTGCGCTGCCATTCTCATCTTCTACGGTGTGTATCGCGTAGCACGCTCGCGGCATCCCCGCTGGGTCGGCATGCGGGTTGGATTCGGCGATCTTACCTTGTGGTCGTTCCTTATGGCCTCGGCTCATGGAGCCGGGTTGATGCTAATCCCCGTTTTCCTGGCGAGGACTTCGTCCAACCCTCACGTCGCGATGGGTCATCACGGCGAGTCACATTTTCCTCTGTTAACCGGCCCGTGGCTCTTGACGGCTTCTGTTCTTGTTCACACTCTCGGGCATTTACTGGTCGCCGGGCTGGTGGCTTTGCTTGTCTATGAAAAGCTCGGATTGGCCATTCTTAAAACGGCCTGGTTCAACATCGATTTCGGATGGGCTCTGGCCCTTATCCTCACCGGCGTGATTCTCGCTTTGATGTAAAGTCGCGTTGCTTAGGGGATGACATGCTAAGTTGTAGGAGGAGGCGGTGTTGCTCCCGCGGTAGGTGCCGCTACTGCCGCTGGTTTCTTTTTCGCGGCGGCTTCGGCAAGTTTTGCGTCGACCCCCGCGGCCTCGGTCGGGCAAATGCTGTGGTAGTAGGTGTTCGATTTGGAGAGTTCACCCTTTCGCTGGAGCAAGGCGTTGAACCGTTCGCGACGACTCAGTTCGTAAACCTTGTCCATCTTGATGGCCTCGAACGGGCAGACCTCGACGCAGATCTGGCAGCTCATGCAGACCGAGATGTCGATGTCGAAGACCGCGGGATAAAACTGCGGCTTGCCCATGTAATCGGGCTTCTTGTCTTCGCTCTTAATAATATAGATGCATTGTGGCGGGCATTCCTTCTCGCAGATCTTGCAGGCTACGCAGCGCAGTCCTGCCTCCGCATCATCGGTGTCATAAATCAGGAATGGAAAGTTACGATAATTCTCCGGAAGCGGACTGCGTTCCTCCGGATATTGCACCGTGATCAGCCGGTCCTTCTCGAAATAACTTCCAACGAAGTTTCGGGCGGTTACAGCCATACCCTTGAGTATTCCAGTGCCGATCATGGGTTCGTTATAAGAGTTACAAGGTTACAGAAGTTACAACAATCACATCTCGAAAAGGTTAAACTGTTAAAAACTGTTAAATCGTTAAATGGGTACGGATTCGGAGTCGTTTTAACATTGTAACGCTTTTAACCCTTTTTAACATGACCTCAGCGATCCACTTCTCCCATGACAATATCCACGCTCCCGAGAATGACCATTACGTCAGCCACGGTATGTCCGAGACAAAGGTCCTCCAGAACCGTTAGATTGATGAAACTCGGCGGGCGCACTCGGTAACGGTAGGGGTTTGTCCCGCCGTCGCTGATTAAATAGAAACCCAGTTCACCCTTGGGGCCTTCAATACGCCCGTATGCTTCGCCCGCTGCCGGACGAAACGCGCGGATCTTTACCTTCGGGTTCATCACAGGACCAGCTGGTATCTGCTCGAAAGCTTGTTTCAGAATTCCTACGCTCTCGCGCATTTCGAGTGCGCGCATCATCAAGCGGTCGTAGGTGTCGCCGTGTTCGCCGAGCGGCACGCGGAATTTAAAGCGAGGATAGAACCCATAACCATCCACTTTCCGCACATCATAGTTGACTCCGCAGGCGCGGAGCATTGGACCGGTGATGCCGGCATTGATCGCGAGGTCGGCGGAAAGTTTGCCGACTTGCTGCGTGCGCGCGACAACGATCTCATTCGAAAGGATGAGCTGTTCGAATTCATCCAAAAATCGCGGGAACACATCGACGATCTTCCGAGCCCGCTCCATCCAATCAGGCCCTGCGTCTACTCGGCAGCCACCGAAACGCATGTAGTCGCACATCATGCGGGAACCGGAGAGGGATTCGAACAAATCGAGAATTTTTTCTCGTTCACGGAAGGCGTACATGAGTGGAGTGCCCCACGCGCCCATATCGCTGAGCAGAAATCCGAGCAGCGACGCGTGATTTTGGAGTCGCGTTAGTTCGGCGAGGATGATTCGAAGGTATTCGGCGCGTTCCGGAACGTCGATACCGGCCAGTCTCTCAACGCTGAGTGCGTAGGCCCAGTTGTTTGTCATCGAGCAAAAGTAATCGAGCCGGTCGGTGTATGGCATCGAGCCGAGGTAACTCGTGTTCTCGCCAATTTTTTCGTGGTTGCGATGCAGATATCCGAAGACCGGTTTGAGCTTGCGCACGATTTCGCCTTCGAGCGCGACGTTCATGCGAAACACTCCATGGGTCGAGGGATGCTGCGGGCCCATCGACACTTCCATGAGCTCGCCGTCGAAGCGCGACGTCATCCCGAGCGCAGACGAGGGATCCCGTGGCGCGAGCTTAAAGGTTGCATCACGGGATCCCTCGGCTTCGCTGCGCTCCGCTCGGGATGACGCGCTCATGATTGCGCCGCGATATTTTCCGCGCCGTCGAGTTGCGGCCGCGGAGCATAGTGTTGTTTCGCCCTTTCCAGCACGTCATCGTGCGGCGTCGGTTCGTATTCGTAATCGTCGGGTTCGCGATAGTCTTTGCGCATCGGGTAATCCACGAATTCATCCCACATCAGAATGCGCCGTAGATCCGGGTGGCCCTCGAAACAAACCCCATAGAGATCAAAGATTTCCCGCTCCTGGAACTCCGCGCTCCGATAAACAAGCGTGAGCGATGGCAAACGCGCGTTTTCCGTGCGGTCTGCCGTCCGCATCCGAATCACCACGGGGCCGTGTTTGTGCGTTATTGAGTAAAGATGATAAACCGCTTCAAGATAGCCCGGAACTTTTTCTTCCTTCGTCTCTTCGACTTCCTTTTCCTCGCCATCGATGATTTTCTCCACTTTCACAGTCTTCTTCACTGTGCGCTCGAGCCAATCCACACCGGTGGCATTGGAGCAAAAATCGAGACGCAGCGTTGGATCGTCGCGCAGAAACCGCGCAACCGCACGTGCGTGTTCGTTGCCGAGCAGGAGCGAGGGTTGTTTCGCGGGACCGGGATTCGGAATGATTGTGATCTTTGCTCCTGGAACGGCGGCCTCGGCGCGTGCTTTGATCTCGTCTAAGGATTCCACCGGAAGGTTACAAGGTTAGAAAGTTACAAGAGTTACAACGACAAATCGTCGAACTGATCTGCGCTTTCTGAATACGAGTCGTCGGACTCGCGCACGGAAGAAGATTGGCTTCGGAGATGGCGCAGGTACCCGTTGATCAAGATTAAGACGCCACGGCTTCGCTCTTTCAGCTTCGCAACCTCGTCGCTACCAAGATACTTTTCGTCTAGACAAACGTTGAGGTCGTCGACGAGTTCCTCGAGGGAACCGCGCGAATGGAGAATAAACCGTATTTGGTCAGGGTAATGAAATCGCCCATGTCCTTCTGCGATGTTGTTTGTCAAAGAGACCGCTGCGCGGCGAACCTGACTGGCCAAATCATATTTCTCAAAGTCCGGCAGCTGACGAGTTACAGCGTACATCGCTTTCCGAAACTCGCGCGCAACCTGGTAAACCTCCAAGTCTTCAAAGGTTTGGAATTGTCTTTTCGCGGCATCGGCACCGTCCTTTGCAACTTTGTAACTCATGTAACCTTTTTAACGTTGTAACTCATTTAACTCATTTAACGCTTTTAACGCTGCTGCTCCGTAACTTTGTAACTCATGTAACCTTTTTAACGTTGAATTTCAGGCGGTTGAAAGACGCGCGGATTCGCGGGCGGTTCCAAATCGTGCGCGCCAAACGATGGCACTGGAAATTCGCTCGGTTGCGTCGAGTCGAGGTGCTCAGCCTTGGCGTCGCCAGTCAGTTTTTGCCCATCGATCTTCCGTTGTAGTTCCATGAATGCGTGCAGCAGGGCCTCGGGTCGAGGCGGGCAGCCCGGAATGTAAACATCGACCGGGATATAACGATCGATGCCTTTGAGTACGTTATAACCTTGCTTGAACGGACCGCCGGAAATTGCACAGGCACCCATGGAGATAACGTATTTCGGGTCGGGCATCTGATTGTAGAGGCGCACGATTTGCGGCGCCATTTTCTTAGTCACCGTGCCGGCCACAATCATCAGATCGGCTTGACGCGGCGAGGGCCGGAAGATTTCGCCGCCGAACCGCGCGAGGTCGTAGCGCGACGCCGCGGTTGCGATCATCTCGATTGCACAACAAGCCAGCCCGAACTGCAGCGGCCAGATCGAGTTGCGCCGGCCCCAGTTGTAAAGCTCCTGCATCGAGGTCACCCAGATCCCTTGTCGTTGCAGTTCGCTGCGAAGACCTTCGTCGATTTGTTCAGTCATTCTTCCGTTTTAACAATTAACGCTTTGAAGTTTCCACGGCGCTCGCGCATTTCTTCCGTTGTAACAATATAACGCCTTTAACGGTTTTAACTATCGCCTCAGCGCGCCCAATTTAAGCACCCTTTGCTCCATGCCCAAACTAGACCTTCAATTAGCAACAGCAAAAAAACCAGGATCGCGATGAACGCCCCGACCGGCAACCCGGTGAAAGCCACTGCAAATGGCACCAGAAAAATTGCCTCCACATCGAAAATTAGAAAGATAATGCAGTAGAGATAATACTGCGATCTGAACTGCACCTGCGCTTCGCCGAGCGATTCAACCCCGCACTCATAAATCGCATTTTTTTCCGCACCCGGCTTTGGTGGTTGGAAAAACCGCCGCCAGAGCCAGGCCAGCGCCAGCGGCATCAGGGGAAAGACCAAGGCCACACCGACGAAGATGACGATAAAAACATACGGGTTCGGGATCATCGATTGTCGATCAAATCAAATTCAACCAATTAACAAAACAGCCACAGATGGACACAGATCTACACAGATAAGATGGTTACACAGATAAGATAAGTATCGAAGAAGATGTTTCGATCTGTGTTTCATCTGTGTTAATCGGTGGCGAGAGAACTCTTTTAGGTAGCACTGTGCGCAAACGTGAATCGACAGCTCCCTTCACCTTCTTTTTTCTGGTGCTTCCCTACGGCATCAGCAGTGGTTTTGTTTCCATCACTCTGCCCTTTGTGCTGACGCGAGCTGGTTTCTCCGTCGCTATTTCGGCTTCGATTGTTGCTATTGGAGTATCTGCGAACCTGTGGCGATTTCTTTGGGGCCCGGTAGCGGACCTCACGCTCACCGCGCGCCGGTGGTACCTGATCGGTTTGGCTACAGCTGCCGGCACGTTGTTACTTCTCGGTCTTATTCCGCTTCGCCAAAACGAGGTGGGAATCCTGATCGCCATGGTTTTCGTCTCGCAAGTGGCGTCGACATTAATCGTGCTGCCAGTGGGCGGCCTGATGGCACACACTGTAGCCGAAGAGGCAAAGGGACGTGCCGCTGGGTGGTATCAGGCCGGCAACCTTGGCGGCACCGGGATCGGTGGTGGCGCCGGGGTCTGGCTGGCTGCGCATATCTCGAAAGAAGCGGCCGGCGGCGCACTCTCGGTCGCAATGTTGGCATCCGCCGCCGCAATTTATTTTACCTCCGATGTTCGCATCGTCACAACGGAACGTGTGAGCGAACGCATGCGGATCTTGGGGCGCGACATTCTTGCCATGGTCCGTTCTGCCATACCGCTCTTCACCATCGCGCTTGTATGTTCGCCGATCGGCGCCGCGGCCATGAGCAATCTATGGTCGGCGGTCGCACCAGATTGGCGCGCGGACCCGAACACGGTCGCGCTGGTGACGGGCCTTCTGAACGGCGTTATTAGCGCGGTTGGGTGCATCGCGGGTGGATGGATGGCCGACCGGGTCGGACGCTGGTGGGCCTACTTCGGTTCCGGAGCCGCTATCGCTCTCGTGGCCATTATCATGACCGCAATTCCGCGGACTCCTGCGACCTACTCGCTCGGCGTTCTCGCCTATGCCTTTTTCGGTGGGATGGCTTACGCTGCCTTCTCTGCCTTAGTGCTTTTTGCCATTGGACGCGGTGCCGCCTCAACCAAGTACGCGACGCTCTCTTCTCTTGGAAATATCCCAGTCGTTTACATGACCGCACTCAACGGCTGGGTGCACGACCGCTTCGGCACCGCTTGGATGCTTCAGTGCGACGCGCTGTCAGGAGCGATCTGTATCGTGATCGCGCTCCTAGTACTTCAGAAAATCAAACCTGCTGCGATCCCTGTTTATCCATCTTAATCTTTTTGTGCGATGCGCCGCGCTTTCGCGACTCCGAACTTTTTGCGAGCAGGCTGACTAAAACACGCACCTCTGACACCGATTTCGATTTGCGCGGACTGCGTCGGCCAGCGCGTTCTTCCTTGATTAAAGAATCAGGCACCGCTTTTCTTCATCAAAGATGAGCGCTGATTTTGTTGACCAGATTTTCGTCCGCGCCAAACAACTGTTCCTGGCGCGATTGATCGGCGCGCCTGATTGGGTGATCCAGATCGCCTCGAGCCTCATCAACATTTTCGCGGTGTTGGGCGTTTTTCTCACGCTCTTCGCTCTCATCTCAGTGCTGGAACGCAAAATTCTCGGGCGCATGCAAAATCGTTACGGGCCAAATCGCGTCGGGCCCTTCGGGCTTTTTCAACCGGTAGCTGATGGCATCAAAATGCTGATCAAGGAAGACATCGTGCCGATACGTGCCGATAAAGCTGTGCATTTTCTCGCACCCATCATCATCGCTGCGACCGCAATTCTTGCCCTTGGTGTAATTCCATATGGTCGCAACATGACGCCATTCGCCATCGATGGCGGTATCCTGTTTTTCTTCGCGGTCGGTTCCACTACAGAACTCGCCGTCTTTATGGCCGGGTGGGGGAGCAACAACAAATTCTCCATGCTGGGCGCGATGCGCGCGATCGCGCAAATGGTCAGCTACGAGCTGCCACTGATTATC
>Ga0207130_1293_pt2 | contig 11044 bp, 5 predicted proteins | sample Alteio_BWMinHeat_16_FD_153545 | JGI IMG/M metagenome (GOLD analysis project Ga0207130, IMG submission 153545) | Enriched cells from forest soil in Barre Woods Harvard Forest LTER site, Petersham, Massachusetts, United States -... | ecosystem: Environmental > Terrestrial > Soil > Temperate forest >... | reverse complement strand
GCGAGATAGTCTGCTTCGTCTTTCAATGTCGGAAATTTGACCAACAGAGGTTTGGGGCCTCTACGGCCCGTACTCATAGGAAGAAGAGTTGGTGCCTGATCGTCTTCAGCATCGTTCTGCGATAACAGATCATCGGCAAATGCACGTGCCACCGACAAAATTTCCGCCGTATTTCTATAATTCAGCTTAAGAATGGTGGTGCGCCCCTGCGCTTGCACACCAACGCTGGAAAAAGAAAACCGCAGCTTCTTCTTGCCGCCATAAATCGACTGCGCATCGTCGTACAGCACCAACAGCGAGTTGGAGTCTGGATGAATCATCTGCACCACCAACTTGAACCACTCAGGCTTGAAATCGTGCCCTTCATCGATCAGTACGGCGTCATATTGCGCGGACGGAATGAGCTTGTTGTCGACGGAATGAATGACCTTCTCAACGCAAGCCTCGAAGAAATTGTTCTTGTTGAAATCTTGAGGTGGCATTCCGACGTTGTAGGTTTTTAATTGGCGCGCTTAGTCTACGTGGCAATGACACGAGCGACACATGAGTTAATCATGACGCATGGGGAACAAACTTTATTCGTTGAAAAAATGCAGCAAGCTATGCAGACACTGCAATCTTTATAGATACTACTTATTGCGCTGAAAACAAGATTAATCTAGTTAGCGACTAGCGCCAAAATTCGAATCTCTAGTCGCCTGCGATTGTGCGGACAGCGTCCGCACAATCTGCACTAGCCATTGCTGTCATTTCTTTTTCCTATCCGTTTTGAAACTCAACAGAATCACTACGACGACCGCCCTTCGTATGCCATTTGAATCAATGGCTTTGCCAAATCGAACTCGCGAGAATTAGCAATACTCAACTCAATATCTCCTGTACCCCAGTGCCCGGTCTCACGTACATTCCGAGCGTTTTCAGGCAAGACGCCTAGCTGATCTGGATCCAGATGTAGAAAGAGCAAAAAGCGATTTTTTTGGATGACTATCGTCGCAAAGTTTTTCAAACGAGTGAATGCAAGGTAAAGCTTAAGCTCTTTGCGTTGTACGTCATCACCAAGCGAGAGAACATAGTCCTCCATCGAAGCCAAGAGCTCGGCCATTTCGCTAGAAAGCTCCTGCAAAGATTCAGCCACATGCTTATCGGAGCTACGCACTCTTATCGCTGTTGCAACTGGCGATCGATCCGAGCCAGTCGATGTACGCGTTGAGATCGGTGTATTGGCCGATTCAAGCAACAATAACTCAGAGCCGAACAAGCGATAACGCACCAACTCAATCTGACGATTAATCTGCTGTACCGCATGCCCATCATATTTTGTGAAATCTGAAGCAACGCAAATCAGGCGTGGGGCACTCCAATCAATAAGATCCGCAGCTGGTTTCCCGAGCTTATCCATGACAAGTAATTTAAACTCAGCTTGGTGATCCATCAGCCAGTCCAGGTAGAACAACCCCTGGTTAATCACATTCTCTGAGCTTGACCTTTTGTATTCAAGAATTACCGGACAGTGGTTCTCATCCAGGCCAAGCGTATCGATGCGCCCAGCGTGAGTTTTACCGGTCGAATACTCGGTTGCCAGAAAGCGAATACCAAGCAAAGATTCCAGATTATTTTCTATCAGAATTTGCAATGGCTTTTCAAGGCCAGAAGCATCCCCTTGGAACTCTTTGGCTTTACCATTTTGTAGACGAAAGAGCTTGATGTCGCTCATATGCGCAATAATTTATGTTTTTTATCAGCACTCAAAATTAATACTCCGATCCTCGAGTCAAAATATCAAAAACAACCTTAGAAAACATCTTCGCCTTACTAGGGTCAGACAAGAGCTGCATCATCTGATTCTGATGCGCGGTGCTACTGTCCATAACGGCATCGTCCACCGCCTTAGGGAAATCGCCCAGCATCGCTTGCTCCGGACTGTTGGAGAGTAACTGGCGCATCACCACCTCGTTCTCACGCACCTTGTCGCTGATGGTCGTGGCGTAATTCACCATATCCGCTTCTGTCAGTTGATCGGTGACAAATAGTTCGTTGAGGCGGTACACGATTTGCGATAAAAACTCGACTTGCTTGTCTTTGGCCTTGGCCGTGCCTACTGCATCGCCTGGTTCCAGCTTGTACTCATCCGACTCTTGCATGATCAAATGTTGCTGGCGAATTTTCGATACACGGTAGTGGCTTAACACGATACTGCTGAGATCAATCTCATCTTCATCCATGATGGTTTCGCGCAGCATGGGGCGTAGGTTGCGGGCGTAGAGGCTTAGTTTTTCCAAGTCTTTGTCGTCGTAATCGACAATCTGCGACATGAATTCATAAAAGCGCACGAAGGTACCTAGATCTTTTTTGAAAATTTCCAGCGCGTCTTTTTCTTTCTTGCACTCCTTGAAGCTGTTCTCAGCGTTAGCAATCAAAACTGCATCGGCGGTTTTCTTGGTGCGCTCAAACATGTCACGGGCGTGCTTGTAGGCCTCTACTGCTGATTTATAACGGTTCTGCCAGCGTTCGACGGCGGGTTTGCAGATATTCGCGATCGCCGCATTGCTCTTGCTCTTGACGAAGAAGGCATCGCAAAACTGCTCCACCTCTGTCCAGGTAAAAATGCCAGAAGCACGCAGCTTGTCGTTCAGATCAAAAATCAAATCCGGATCAGACACATCAGCCAGCTCCGCCGTCTGGAAATAAGGCTGGAAGGCGGCGAGGATGTCTTCTGGCGCGTTAAAGAAATCCAGTATGAAAGTGCCGGTCTCCTTCTTGCTTGGGTAAATACGATTCAGGCGTGACAGGGTTTGCACACATTCCACCCCGGCCAGCTTTTTATCGACATACATGGCGCATAGTTTGGGTTGATCAAAGCCCGTCTGAAATTTATTCGCCACGATCATCACCTGATAATCATCGGTGTCAAAGGCTTTGCGCATGTCGCGCCCTTTTAACCGTGGGTTCATATTCATTTCGGTGTACTTATTACCCAGCACTGCTTCTGAATTTGGATCTTTATCGGTAAACTCCACCTCGCCCGAGAACGCCACCATCGCATGGATTTTTTGATAGCCCTGCGTTGTGATGTAGTTATCGAAAGCCAGCTTATAACGTACTGCCTCTTTGCGTGAGCTGGTCACCACCATCGCCTTGGCTTGGCCGTTGAGCAAACCCATCACATGGGTTTTAAAATGCTCAACGATAACTTGTACCTTTTGGCTGACGTTGTAGTCGTGCAGGCGGACCCATTGATTCAGTTTGACCTTGGCGCGCTTGCTCTCGACCTCTCGATCGGCATCCTTCATCTTCATCGCCAGGTTATAGGCGACTTTGTAATTGGTGTAGTTCTTCAGCACATCCAGAATAAAACCTTCCTCAATCGCCTGGCGCATGCTGTACACATGGAAGGCTGCGGGTTTATTGGTCTTGGACGGCGCTTCCTCCGGGCGTGGCAAGCGGCCGAATAGCTCTAAAGTCTTGGTCTTGGGCGTGGCGGTAAAAGCCAGATAACTCAGGTTTTTCGAGGCGCGGCGTGAAGCCACTGCGGCATCCAGAATATCGTCGGTGGTCAACTCGGCTTCATCTTCGCCACTACCTTCCACCATCAACACTTCTTTGAGCTGCCTTGCTGTAGAGCCAGTTTGCGAAGAATGCGCCTCGTCGGCGATCACAACGTAGTTACGTTCTTTCAGGCTGACACTGTTTTCTATCGCCTTCAACACGAATGGAAAGGTTTGTATCGTGACGATAATGATCGGCTGCGAGTTTTCTAAAGCCTTGGCGAGTTTTTCTGATTTAGAACCATCGCCTTCCTGATTATTAATCCGCCCGACCACGCCATCGGTGTGCTCGAACTGGGCAATGGTGTCTTGCAACTGCGCATCTAACACGGTGCGGTCAGTGACCACAATCACGGAATGAAACTGCTTGTTACCGTTGCCGTCATACAGGGACGAAAGTTGATGTGCGGCCCAGGCGATGGAATTCGATTTTCCCGATCCCGCACTATGCTGTATCAGATACTTCTGCCCTGGCCCTTCGGCACGCGCCGCCGCCAGCAGCTTGTTCACCACATCCCACTGGTGATAACGCGGAAAAATCAGGCTTTCCTTCTTATATTTTCGACCTTCCCAATTCTCTTTTTCTTCTATCTGCAAATGCACATACCGTGCCAGAATCGTCAGCAGGTTTTTGGGCAATAAGACTTCATTCCACAGATATGCCGTTGCGTATTGTGTCAGCACTTCCGGTACATCATTGCCGGCGCCGCCCTCAGCCGTTCCCTTATTAAACGGCAAGAAATAAGTGTCATCGCCCTCCAGGCGCGTCGCCATGTACACCTCGTACTGGCTCACGGCAAAATGCACCAGCGCACCGCGCTTGAAGCTCAGTAACGGTTCTGGCTTTTTGGCGATGGGGTCGACCGGCAAGCGCGTAGTGCGATACTGCTTCATTGCACTATCCACAGCTTGTTTGAATTCTGATTTCAGCTCCAGCGTGGCGACCGGTATGCCATTGACGAACAAGACCAGATCAATCCGCCATGCCTTGGCTTTGCTACCCGTCTCAGCCAATTGCGCTGCTGTCGCCCACGGGCTATACACCAGCTCAGGCACTACGCGCAGGCGGTTTTGCTTGTACCGCGCCAAAGTATCGGGGTTCAGGTCGTGTTCGGGCGCAAACTGACAAAGGGAGAAGCGCGTACCGCGATCCCGCAGCTCGTGACGTAGTACGCCCAGCGTGCCAAAGGTACGCATTTCTTTATTCGCCGCATTCGGGTCGGCCTTATTGAGTTGCGTAGCCACCCGTTCCAGAAATTTTTGTTCAGCGTCTATCGGATAAAGCGCACAAAATTTTTGCCACTGCTCGTCTTGCGTGTCTTTGACAAAACCGAGCACATCTTCCGGATACAGGGCCAGCTCGCGGTTGTAATGTTCGGCCTTGCCGAGCACCCAGCCATTGGCGAGCAACTGGCTGATCATGTCGTTCTGGAAGGTGAGTTCGTTTGCGTTACTCATAGACGTTGTTCTTTTGTTTTTCGGTTTATTTGGGCAATTACGTTGAGGGTGTGTGGGACTTATGCAGCCATACTTTCTAGTTCCGAAACCGATACAGATTGCCAATTTCGAACATCTATTTTTCCAGTTACGGCAGCGGAGATCAGGGCTGTGCGGCGCTCTTGTATTAAATGAACCGCACTTGCTGCTTTCTCGATCAAAACATCGATGTGCGCCACTTTTAAATTACAGTATTTATTAATCTCAACCTGTTCCTGTATTGGGGGAACTGGAAATCTGAAGTTAGCTAAAGTACCCAAATAAATTCCAGGTTGTGCTGAGAATCCAACATTTTCCCAAAGCAGACTTTGAAAATTTGAAGACCCAATAATATTCGCCAAACCTTCATGAGTCATGACACTTTCCTCAACTCTAAAAATGGCTACGCTTCGTTGAACATGGAACTCCGACATGTCATCAATTATTGCCACTTTCCCGATGGTTCCACCCACAATAGCCAATACAACATCTCCTCGCCTGGGGATGAAAGACTTACATAGTTTTAAATACTCGGTTTCTGAAATATTTGAGTCGTCATCTCGAAATACAAACTTGCCATCGATAATATTTCTTACGCTAAGGAGTGGCACTCCAACGTCCACTCTTGCGGGAGGTAAATGAGTTCCATCTTTCAATAGAACGCACAGATGTTTCAGAGGCACCACATCCCAATGCGCTGGCACATCGCCTAACCACACCACACCAGAGTCGCGCATCGGGACATTGGGATTGAGGCCTTTGGTGACCGCATGACTAATCACTGCCTGCCGCTTTTCTTTGAGCAGCTTGATCAGCCCTTGCTGCTTCGCTATCAGGGTATCGATTTTGGCGGTTTCGTGGTCGAGGAAGTTGGCGATGATTCTCTTTTCATCCTGCGACGGAATTGGACAACCGATATTGCCAATCAATTCCAAATTCAGCCCGTCTCGAAGGTCGCCGCCTGCCATATTCCGAATGTTTTGATAGTTGAATGTCAGCCACCAAAATAAGAACCTCGAGTCTGCAATGTCATTGGGAACAATTGCCGCCATTGATTGATTACAGGTCGCATCAATTGCAAGTTGCGCGACCATCCCCTTGGTTTTCCCTTGCCCGGCAAGAGCCATAACTAAAGCACCAGTAGGTATCCATTTTGCACTACTGTTTTTATACGCATCTTCGGTTATATAAGTCGAAACATCAGTAATAAGCTCTTGATTGACTTCACCCGAATTTAACCAAGGAATTGTTCCATTTTCCCAATACGCTTCAATCACTTTTGAAGGCGTGCCACCTGCATAAAGCCTTGCGATCCATCGCAATCCAACTCGGTCCCAATGCGCTGGTAGATTGTCAGACCATTCAATTTCGGAATTTACATATTCCGCATAAGCCTTATACCGACTCATAGCCTCTCCCCCTGCGCAACATTCAACAGATAAAACTCATGCAATTTAGCCTGCAATAACTTCTTATCCGGCAACTGGGTTTGGTATTCGGCGATCATGGCCGGCGATAGGCTGCGGCTTAGTGCGTACTCAACCACTTCATCATCTTTACTAGCGCACAGCAGCACGCCGATGGCAGGATTTTCATGCGATTTGCGGTGATCACGATCCAGCGCTTCCAGGTAGAAATTGAGTTTGCCTAAATGTTCTGGCGCAAACCGGTCTACTTTCAGCTCAATCGCCACCAAGGCATTTAAGCCGCGATGAAAGAACAGGAGATCTAGCGCAAAATCTTGTGTGCCGACCTGAATGGGAAATTCACTGCCGACAAAACAAAAGTCACGACCGAGTTCTAACAAAAAATGCTTCAACTTGGCCAACAGACTGTGATGCAAATCGGCTTCGCTATGATGTTCTTGCAAATTTAAAAAATCGACAACATAACTGTCTTTAAATACGCTCAGCGCTTCAGGATGCGTTTGTGTCAGCACTGCTGACACTTTTGCCGGATTAAGCACCATCCGTTCAAACAATGCCGCCTTAAACTGGCGCTCAAGTTCACGACTAGACCACTTCTCCCTAATTGCCATCTTGATATAAAACTCGCGCTCCTCAGGATGCTTGCTACGGCTGAGGATGGTGAGATTGTGTGTCCAAGGCAATTGTGTCAGCAGTGCTGACACAATTTGATCATGTTGATAGGCGTCATAAAACTGGCGCATACGGAATAGATTGCGACGGGTGAATCCCGTTAAATTTGGTTGCGTGGCAGCAAGATGATTGGCCAGCGCATCAACAACGCCGTCCCCCCATTCCGCGGCTTGCAATTTACGACTGATATACGCGCCTATTTGCCAATATAGTTCGATGAGCGCGGTATTGACGGCCTGATACGCATGCTGGCGTGCCGCCTCAATGAGTTGCACAACTTCAGCAAAATCTTGATGTTCCGCACTTTCCTGGATCTTGCTTACTTTCGTCATGAATGCACCTCTTGCAGCAGCTTCATGATCTCGGCACTGACCGCATCAAGATCGGCATCAATTTCAGCCAGATCACGCGGTGGCTGGTATTGGTAAAAATGGCGATTGAACGGAATCTCGTAACCGACGATACCGATTTGCTGGTCTTTGCCGTCCTTCTTGCTGGCATCTATCCAGGCGTCTGGCACATGCGGTTGCACTTCTTTTTTGAAATAGGCTTCGTTGATGGCGTTGACATTTTTACTCGGATCGAGCGCGACGTTTTCTGCATCGCGTAGATCGCCATCGGCTTTGTATTCGACGGTTTTACCAACGTTATCACCTTCGCCGGCAAACAGACCGTAAATCGGGTCGGCTTTGCCTTTGTGGATTTTCTTGATGACTTTTTGCGCGTCGGGATTCTTCCAGCTGACGGCCGCTTCGATGGTTTTTTTCTCTTTGGCGTCCAGGCTGATACCTTGTTTTTTCGCGGCCTTGGCGAGCATATCGTCAAAGGCATTCATGTCATCAAACTGAGCGCTGCCGATAGTCACTTGCAATCTGCGTGCTTTGAGCATGATGGCAAGTTGATCGTGCCATGTATGGCGATCCAGAAGGTCTTTGATTTGCTTCTCTTTGAGATCGGCAAAGTGCAGTTTGATGTAACGGCGTATGGCGTCTTGGTGGTTGCTGAGGTCACCATAGTTTGTGGAGAGTTCTGCATCTATCCATGCCGCGCCATATTCTGCATACGTCCATTGCATCACCGCGTTGAGCGCACCCGATTCAAAACGCAAACTGGCAATGCGTTCATCGCTAAATTGGTAAGACATGCGAAGCGGGCGTTCTATGGTGATGCGGCGATAGCCAAACTCGTGGGTCTTAAAGATTTTGGCAGCAAAGGTTTTGGCTGCTTCAGTTTTGGGATTGGCAGATTGGCGGCCGCGATTGCTCTTTTGTTCGGCAGGTTTATCCAGCTCACGCGCATCGACCACCTCAAAATCGCCGAAGCATTTGGTAATGGTGGCGATGTCGCTGTCATCCATGACATTGCGCTTACTGCCCAGCGATTTGCGCATCTTGCCGCACAGGTTCACGCCATTGATCAATTGCACCAGCCCTTTACGCGCCTTGGCTTTTTTATTCGATAGCACCCAGACATAGGTGGAGATGCCCGTGTTGTAGAACATATCCGTAGGCAGCGCCACGATGGCTTCGAGTAAATCAGCTTCCAGAATATAGCGGCGGATTTCTGACTCACCCGAACCGGCGCCGCCAGTGAACAAGGGTGAGCCATTGAGGATAATACCGATGCGCGCTCCGCCATCGGCTGAATCACGCAACTTGCTGATCAGATGCAGCAGAAACAGCAGCGAGCCGTCCGAAACACGTGGCAAACCTGCGCCAAAGCGGCCGTCAAAACCTTTGTGGTTATGTTCATCATTGATTTCTTGCTCGATCTTTTTCCAATCGACGCCAAACGGCGGATTCGACAGCATGTAATCAAACTTGTCGGCATACAACTGGTCATTCGTGAGCGTATTACCCAGCTTGATGTTGCTGACATCTTGCCCTTTGATGAGCATGTCTGCCTTGCAGATGGCATAGCTTTCTGGATTCAGTTCTTGTCCATAGGCACGCATGACCGCTTTTGGGTTGAGTTCATGGACGTATTCCATGCCTGACGACAAGAAGCCGCCGGTACCTGCCGTCGGGTCGTAAATGGTGCGAATAATGCCAGCCCTGGTCAACGCATCATCATCTTCCATGAACACCAGTGAGGTAGTCAGGCGCACGATGTCGCGTGGGGTGAAGTGTTCGCCGGCTGTATCGTTCGAACTTTCAGCAAAGCGGCGGATAAGCTCTTCAAACACCAGCCCCATATCGTGATTCGATACTTCCTTGGGGCTGAGATCAATGGTGCGTACTTTTTGTACGACCTTATAGAGCAAATTGGCGTCGTTCAACTGGCCGATGAATTCGGCGAAGTTAAAGTATTCAAATATCTGACGGGCGTCCTTGGAAAAGCTTTGGATATAACTTTCCAGATTGGCCTTGATGCCAGCTTCACCCAACTTCGACAAATCCATCTTGGACGTATTGAAAAACGACAAGCCACCCGTAGCACGCAAGATCATTTTCTCTTGCGCTTCTTCCGGCAGATTCATCGCCTGTATTTTTTGTTGCTCGGCGAGTACCGCCTCTTTGGTGGGCTCCAGCACACATTCCAGACGGCGTAACAGGCAGAACGGCAGAATGATGCGGCCATATTGGCTTTGCCTGAAGTCACCACGCAGAAGATCAGCGATTGCCCAAGAGTCTGAGGCCAGGTTGTTGGTGGTTTGAGTCATGGATTGTTGTTTGAGACAAATAGGGTGGATAAAGCGAGGCAGTAAAGGGCTTGAATACGACTGGCAAGCTCTGCATTACCGCCATTTTATGGTGAGGAATATATTACTCTATGGGCAACATAAAACATAAAACATATAGCATTGAAATAATGACTAGCCCGTTTATGTGGGTATATCCGAGGCGAAAGCGAATATGCGCAAGAAAAATCGCCAGAGCTTCCCGAAAAGTTTTGTTGGGAGGTAAATTCCAAAAATGAAAAAGGCCAATCCGAAGACTGGCCTAAGTCATTGATTTAATTGCTCGGGGTGAGAAGATTCGAGCTTCCGCCCCCTGCACTCCATCTTGATATTAACCGGCATATACTTCTGTGCAACTCATTGCGGACGGCCCAGAGATAGAACAGCATGGCTAATCAGACGTCAATATTCCCAGCCTGCAACGCATTCAACTCAATAAACGCCCGCCGAGGCTCAACATCATCCCCCATCAACGTCATGAAGATCTGATCCGCAGCAATAGCATCCTCAATCTGCACCTTCAACAAGCGGCGCACAGTCGGATCCATCGTGGTTTCCCACAGCTGCGAAGGGTTCATCTCGCCCAGACCTTTATAGCGCTGCTTGCTGACGCCGCGTTCGGCTTCGTCGCGCAGCCAGGCCATGGCTTGGTGGAAGTCGATGATGGCTGATTCTTTGACTTTTTCGCCGGCGCCGCGGCGGATCAGGGCGCCTGGGCCGATCAGGCCTTTGAAGGTTTCTGCGGCGTTGACCAGCACTGTGTAGTCCGGGCTGGCGACGAAGTCGCTGTCGATGGCGCTGACCTTGATGTTGCCGTGGTAGCGGCGCTGGATGCGCAGGGCGTGCTTGTCGGAGAGTTCGTCGGATTTGACGACGACTTGTACCGATGGCTCGTTGATCGACGCTTGCAGGGCCTGGGCCGAGGCTTCGGCGTCGGCCAGGGTGTCCAGCTTGAGGGTGACGCCGGTCATGATGGAGGTGAGGGCGGCGCCGTCTACCGCGCGCGTCAGGCGCGTGATGATGGAGTTGGCCATGTTGTACTGGCGCACCAGTTCGGCCAGGGCCGGGCCGCTGATCGGCAGCGCGCCTTCGCTTGGCACCAGGGCGGCGTCGTTGAGGGCGACCTGCATCATGTAGGAGACTTCTTCGGCGTCGTCCTTGAGGTAGCGCTCGTCCTTGCCGTGCTTGACCTTGTACAGCGGCGGCTGGGCGATGTAGATGTGGCCGCGCTCTACCAGTTGCGG
>Ga0207130_1297_pt1 | contig 11054 bp, 9 predicted proteins | sample Alteio_BWMinHeat_16_FD_153545 | JGI IMG/M metagenome (GOLD analysis project Ga0207130, IMG submission 153545) | Enriched cells from forest soil in Barre Woods Harvard Forest LTER site, Petersham, Massachusetts, United States -... | ecosystem: Environmental > Terrestrial > Soil > Temperate forest >... | reverse complement strand
CGTTGATGGCGCCCACGACATGCATGACGCGGCCATAATCCACCGATTTGTCGCCGCGCACGAAGATGCGCGTATCGTTCTTCTCGCCCGCGATTGCCTTCAGCTTGACGCCGAGCTCCTCGACTTCGACCACGGTTTTCTGCAGGAAGACCTTTCCGTCGGACTGGATGGAGACGACGAGCGGTTCGTCCTGGCCCTGCAGCGGTGAAGACTGGGTCTTGGGTAGATCCACCTGCACGCCGGAAGTCAGCATGGGCGCAGTCACCATGAAAATGATGAGCAAGACAAGCATCACGTCCACCATCGGCGTCACGTTGATCTCGGTGAAGCGCTGTTTGCGGTAACGCCGTGTATCCCTTCTGCCGCTGCCTGACGATCCTATGGAAGCGCTCATGATTATCCTTCTATCTGACGTGACAGCAGCGTATTGAACTCAACGCTGAAATCTTCGAGCTTGCCTGCGAATTTATCAAGCTCGCCCGAGAATTTATTGTACGAGATAACCGCCGGAATGGCGGCGAACAAACCGATGGCGGTTGCAAACAAGGCTTCGGCAATGCCCGGCGCCACGCTTACCAGTGAGGTGTTCTTCGATATCGCAATCGCCGTGAAGCTGTGCATGATGCCCAGCACCGTTCCGAAAAGTCCTATGAAAGGCGCGGAAGAGCCGATGGTCGCCAGAAATCCGAGCCCGCTTTCCAGCTGCTCGATCTCGCGGTTGCGCGCCACCATCATCACAAGATTTATGCGCTCGCGTATGCCCAGTTTCTGAGCCATCTGCGCGGAAGAGAGATCGCGGATCTTGGAGCGGGACCATTCCTCCATGGCGGCCACGAATATTTTTGCCATCGGGTGGTTGGCGCGCTTCTTGACGCGCTCGTTGAATTTATCCAGTGCTTCCGACGCCCAGAAATCGCTTTCGAATTTGTTGGCCTTGCTTTTGATGGAACGGAACGTGAGCCATTTATCAAAGATGACCGCCCATGCCCAGAATGAAGCAAAGAGCAACAAGCCCATCACCGCCTGTACGACGGGTTCTGCATGCAGGAACATGCCGATGAACGACATGTCGTGCGGCACGGCGGCACCTGCGGAAGCAATGTCGGCGGAGGAGACGGGATCGACGGCGGTATTGACCATGATAGACCTTTCTTTTGGGGGAACGCTTCCCCGATTTCGCTCCGCGCCCCAATTTTATTGAATAGGGCCCCGCGGGGTCGTCGGAAGAAACGCCTTCTATCGTTTCTATCCTCCTCCGCGTACCTATGCGAAGGTAATGTTACTTCAGTGCATCCTGCAAGGCTTGCGGCCAGGATGTCGGCTTTCCATTTTTGCCGATGCAGGCAAGCTCCACGTCCAGCTGCACCAGTGTTTTTGCTTGGCACCGTATCAACTGCTGCATCGTCATACGCACTTTACCCCACTCTTTCAAGTGAGTTTCAACTTCTAGTAAATCGTCTAGCCGGGCGGGAGCTAAAAATTCAATGCCGCATCTGCGCACGACGAAAAATATGCCGTCCTGCTGCGCAAGCTGCGACTGGTTGAAGCCCAGCGTGCGCAGCCATTCGGTGCGCGCTCGCTCGGCGAATTTCAGGTAGTTGGCGTAATAGACGACTCCGCCCGTGTCGGTATCTTCGTAATAAACGCGAAGAGAAAAATTGTGCCACGCTATTGCTGTCATGAATTAAATAAGTTTTCTTCCCGATTTTCCGGATATGGATGCAACCTGGATCTTTTGAATCAAATCATCGGGATCTTTGGAATTAAATATACATGTACCTTTAGGCATCAGTTGTTTTACCCGCTCTGCCAGAGGAATATATTCATATTCATCTTTGAATTCACCTTTTGCATTTAGGAAGATGCCATTTTTCTTACTCACTGTGTGGTCTGTCACCACTATTGGAATAGATTCAATTCTGGCTTTCTGAGTTAGCTCGGCAACATTGTTCCTGCTTTCTGCATCCGGCTTCATGGAACCAACAACAATCACATAAGGCTTATGCTTGGATAATTCAGGCCCCATGACATTGAAAATGTTCTCAACACTATCAAAGATAACAATATTTTTATTATACCGGTCAATTAAATATTTCCGGCGGGCGATGGATTCGTCATTGTCGACCTGCTCCAGCAAATAGATCGAAGGCCGTTGTTTTTTAAGATCGTCGTCCATCTTTGTCATGAAGCTACATTCCTTTGGAATTGTTGCGGAACTGTGCTGCAACAGCATCCAGCAGCGCCTGCACGTTGGCGGAATCGATCATTTCCACTCCCCTTTCATGCAGCAGGGTTTTTGTTGTCGCGACGGCGAGCTTCTTATCGTCGCCAACAACCATTTCCGCTCCGTCGTGCTTGAGCACTATCAGGGGGACGCCTGCCCTGCGGGCGGTATGCACGAGTTCGAGAAGGCCCGTATCCGCCTTTCGGGGGTCGTAAGGCGAGAGGGGTTCCTTATCGAGCGCGCCGCCGATGATGAGATCGGGAGCGTACTGCCGGAGGTTGTCGCCGGTCAGTTCGAAAAGCTGGCGCGTCGTATAGAATACGCTCGTGCGGTAATGCTTTTTGAGTGCTTCCACGCGCTCGCCCCAGTTTTTATTGGAAGGTTTTTCCACCAGATAGATTATTTTATCGGATTGTGGTTTTACGCGCGGGTGTGTGATTAATTCCATGGCGGTCTTATTCCAAAACCTCACCGCCATCTACCGCCAGGCTCATCTGTTCCGACAGCTTTACGGGTGCTTTTAACCCTAGATGCGCAAACGCTTTTGCCGTAAGCAGGCGGCCGCGCGGCGTGCGCTGGACGAAGCCGCATTGCATGAGGTAAGGCTCGATCGTTTCTTCCAGCGCGTCGCGCTGTTCAGAGAGTGCTGCGGCGACTGTCTCCACTCCTACCGGCCCGCCGTCGTAATGCTCCGCAATGAACCGCAGGTAGCGGTGATCCGCCGAGTCGAGGCCCAGCAGATCCACTTCAAGACGTTTCAATGATGCGTCGGCAAGTGCCTGGTCTATACCCTCTTTTCCCGCCGCCTGGGCGAAGTCGCGCACGCGTCTGAGCAGCCGGACGGCGATACGCGGTGTGCCGCGCGAGCGTTTTGCGATCTCATGACTGCCTTCTTTTCCGATACTGACATTGAGGATGCTTGCTGCACGTTCGATGACGTTCTGCAATTCAGCGACTTCGTAAAATTGCAACCGGAGCGGAATACCGAAACGGTCACGCAGGGGGTTGGAGATAAGGCCAAGCCGTGTCGTGGCTCCCACCAGAGTGAACGGCGGCACGTCAATGCGGATGGTCCTTGCCGCCGGGCCTTCACCGATGATGAGATCCAGCTTGAAGTCTTCCATCGCCGGATAGAGTACCTCTTCCACGGCGGCATTCAGGCGATGGATTTCATCGATGAAAAGCACATCACCCTTCTGCAGGTTGGTGAGAATGGCGGCCAGATCGCCCGCTTTGGTAAGAATGGGGCCTGAGGTGGCACGGAAACTGACACCCATTTCCCGCGCGATGATTTGTGCGAGCGTTGTCTTGCCCAGCCCCGGCGGCCCGTAAAGCAACGTATGGTCAAGCGGTTCGGACCGGGCTCGTGCCGCGTCTACGAATACCTTAAGGTTTGCGCAGGCCTGCGCCTGGCCGGTGAAATCCGCAAAAGACAAGGGGCGCAGCGTCTGGAGAGCTAAATCCTCTTCGGTCGCTTGCGGCGAGATGATGCGCGCGGTGTCATTCATGAGTGTCGGGCCGTTTGCCAAGCAAAATACAGGCTTTTTATAAAGCAGTTATGCTGCTGCCGCAAATAAATCCTTGAGTAGCGCGGATTTTATAACTAATAAGTAGCCCTTCTTATGGTCTACAACCCTCAATAAAAACCGCCCGTCAAGAGGCGTCCGCAGATAGGAATTCATGGTGGGAAAGCCGACAATGGCGAAGAAGCCGCTTTATAAAGACCTGTTCTTTCAGGTGATAGTTGCGATTCTGTTGGGTGTGGCGCTGGGGTATTTCAACCCCAAGGCAGCCATCAGCATGAAACCGCTGGGTGAAGGGTTCATCAATCTCATCAAGATGATGATCGCTCCCATCATTTTCTGCACCATCGTCTCGGGCGTGGCGGGGATGGACAATATGAAGCAGGTGGGCAGGGTGGGGGTCAAGGCCTTGCTTTGCTTCGAGGTCATCACGACGGTGGCGCTCATCATCGGCCTTGTGCTGGTGGAATTCTGGCAGCCGGGCAGCCATATGCATATCACGGAAGCGTCGGTGGCATCTGCGGGCGCTGATGTGAGCGTGGTGAAACAAAAAGTTGAGCATGCCGAAATGGCGTCCTTCGGCGATTTTGTCCTGCATATGATTCCGACAACGCTGCTCAGCGCCTTCTCCAGCGGCGAGACATTGCAGGTGCTTCTGGTGGCGATCTTGTTCGCCTGGGCGTTGCCTTCCCTGGGTGAAAAAGGCAAGCAGATGCTTAACTTCATCGATCTGTTCTCGCGCATTCTTTTCCGCATGATGGATATCATCACGCTGCTTGCTCCCATAGGCGCATTCGGCGCCATTGCGTTTGCGGTCGGGAAATACGGCGTCGATTCCCTCAAGAATCTTGGCGAGTTGCTGGGTATATTTTATCTCACCTGTGTGTTGTTTATCTTTCTCGTGCTGGGACCTATCATGCGGTTTTACTGCGGCCTCAGCACCTTGAAGTTCCTCGCCTTCCTCAAGGAGGAATTGCTCATTGTATTGGGTACGTCTTCTTCCGAGTCCGTGCTGCCGCGCCTGATGGAGAAGCTCGAAAAGCTGGGCGTCAGCCGCCCGATTGTGGGTCTGGTGGTGCCTGCCGGATATTCGTTTAACCTGGTGGGTTCTTCGATTTACTTCACCATGGGCGCGCTGTTCATCATCTTCGCAACGCACACCACCATCACGCTGGGCCAGGAGTTATCGCTTCTTGGTATTCTCCTCATCGCCTCTAAAGGTGCGGCAGGCGTCTCCGGTAGTGCGTTCATAGTGATGGCTGCGACCCTTTCCTCGATGAAAATCATGCCGCAGGAAGTGCTCGATGTCGGGCTTACCTTCATCTACGGCATCGACCGGTTTATGTCCACGGGCCGTGCGCTTACGAACCTTGTCGGCAACGGCATCTGCACGCTGATTGTGGCAAAGTGGGAAGGCGGGCTTGATACCGCCCATGCCAGGCAAGTGCTGGAAGAAGGCCACAGCGAAGATCTCGACCCCGTTTTATAACCTCGATGCCGCGAATTTGACAGCTTCGTTTGGGAAGCAGAGCGGTAATGGGTAAAATATACTACAATTCAGATACTTAAAATTTTTCTTATAAAGATTCCAGTCTTCATAAGGCTGTAATATTCGTATGCTATGGTATTCAGGAAGTATGGAAGATTACTATGGATTTTACTGAAAAGCAGCGCAAGAAAATCGGGCAGTACCTGACCGAACTCAAGCGTATCAACGAATGCTCCTACCCAGCCATTGGCGAGGCCACAGATCTGCTATGGGCCAGTATAAGGGGCATTCTAAATGGTGGTAATTACCCTCTTGAACAATATCGGGCTGTCGCAAGGGTGGTTTGTGGGTATTCTATAGAAGATTTATTAACGAACGGCGAAGAAATTATTGCTGCTGCTAGGAAGGCCCCACCGAAGCCAGCAACCTCAGCGCCAGTGCCGCCGCCTGATACATCACTTAAACGTGCAAGAAAACCGCGTGAAAGAAGAATAGAATTATTAGATTCATATAAGGAAATCGCCGGCCCGCTGCTAAACAAGCTCAGGAATATTCACGGACTTAAGATTAAGGAGCTTGTACCAAAAACCGATTTGAAAGCGCCTACGCTTGAAGGTATTTTTGCGGGTAATCCAGATTTTTCCAAGGAGGCGTATCAGAAAGTTTCCAATGTTCTGGGAGGGTATTCCCTGGAGGAACTTGCTCGGGATGGTGAACGCATCATTGCCGATGCTCAAAAAACTGCTCTAGAGACTGTGATAGAGCAGCATAATGTATTGCAGCAGGATATTGATGCGAAAAGATTGGATAAAAAGCACTCCAAGGTTACAGGAGAATTATTTACCCGCGTAAGTTATATTCGAGGCATTCCATTGAATCAGTTGGTGTCAACTGTGAACCGCTCGTATAGGACAGTTGCAGGAATTATGGGCGGCAATGGCCAGTATGCAAACGAGACGGTCGATGCCGTTGCGCAAGCCCTGGAACTGAAGCTTAAGTGGGATAGGGAGAACAACCATTGTTGGGTTGAAAAAGTTACTCTGCCCGAAAGTGCATCAGAAACTAAGCGCTGAATTTTAACTTACTGCGCTGCGAGCACGGCGCTGTCTTTAGCGTTCTGTGCACTCATGGTCTCGTCCATGCCGTAGACATCGTTATAGAAATGCGCGACGCCATTGCTGTCCACCAGCGCCGTCCAATAGACGATATGCACGGGCGTAGGCTCCACTTTTATCCAGCGCTCTTTTCTGTCGTCATAGGCCTTGTCGATGCGCTTTGCATTCCAGTCGGCATTGTCCTCAAACGTGAAATAAGCAAGCTCGCGCGGGTTCTCCACCCGGATACAGCCGTGAGAAAGTGCGCGGTCATCTTTGGTAAACAAACGCGGCGCGGAAGTGGCGTGCAAATAGATGTCGTCGGAGTCATGGAGGTTGAATTTGATTTTCCCCAGCGCATTCTCGTCTCCCGCTAGTTGACGGAAGGTAAACTTGCCGCTGCCCGGAATGAGGTGCAATGGATCCACAGGCTGCCCGTGCTGCGTTACCACGAATCCGGCGTTGACAAAGTAAGCCGGATCTTTGCGCAGTTTGGGCGTCAGCTCTTTCTTGGCGATGCGCTCCGGCACATGCCATTGCGGATTGAAAATGACATCGGTGATGGCATTGTCGAACAACGGTGTTGGGTTCTTATGCTCCCCGATAATCACCCGCATGCCGAAAGTAGGCTGGCCGCGTTTGACCGCGTAGAGCGTGAAGGCGGGCAGGTTCACGAGAACGAACCGTGATTCTATGGGCTGCGGACGATTGCGGATACGTTCGATGGTTGCCTTTATCTGGGTGATGCGCACCTCTATCGGAACCGCGAGTGCATTTTGCGTGGATTTTCCGAGTGCACCGTCGGCATTTAACCCATGACGTGTTTGAAACCGCTTTACGGCTGCGACCAGCTCGTTGTTGTAACGTAATGAAGCGGTCGCGGCGCGCGGCGCGCCTGCGTAATCACCTGTAATGGTCAGAATCTGGCGCAAGATCGGAATGCGCACGTCCGACTGATGGGCGGTGATTTTCTTGCCCTGTTCCCATGCCGGCCATCCGCCGTTATCGGCAAGCGCCGTATATTCCGCCAGCAGTTTCTCCAGCCCTATCGCTTCGGGTTCGAAACCGCAGGGCGCACAGGCAGCCAACGCCAGATTCTTAACCGTTTCTTCTGCCATTGCCTGCAGTGCAAACGAGAATAGAATCAATGAGGCAAGATACGAGAATATTTGAATAAAGCGTAAGAGAAAGCGCATGGTGGCAGCATATCCCTGCTATTAATCATTCTTAATTATACCTGAAAATGATTACTAAATAACGGGAAATCGCTAACCTGCTGACCCAAAGCGCGGAATCAGGGGTGATGTGTGAAGACAAGCGCCATCAGGCTTGAATCAATGCCCCGTGGCAATGCTTGAATTTCTTGCCGGAGCCGCAGGGGCAGCTGTCGTTGCGACCGACTTTGCCCCAGCTTTCGGGGTTCTGGGGGTTGCGGTCTTCGGGGCGGATATTGTTGCGTGCGGGCATCTGGCTGTTGTCCGTTTCCACGCCTTGAACGCCTTTATGCGCCAGCGGATACATGCCGCCCATTGCCGGATCGAAACGGCCTTCCTGCATCTTGCGCGCCATTTTGAGATCGGTAAGCAGCGGCGGCGGTTGCTCGGTGCGGACTTCAAGATGCGCCATGCGTGCAGTGACGAGTTCACGCAACTGGGAAAGCAACTGCTCAAATAAGGTGAAGGCTTCCAGCTTATATTCACTTAAAGGATCGCGCTGGCCGTAGCCGCGCAGGTTGATGCCTTGTTTGAGGTGATCGAGCGTGAGTAGATGATCTTTCCAGAGCTGATCGAGTGTCTGCAGCAGGATGCGCTTTTCCGCGTGCCGCATGATCGGGGTGCCGTACGCGGTTTCTTTCGCCGTAATCTGTTCATTGGTGACAGTATGCAGGTGTTCGAGCATTTCCTCGTGCCCCACGCCTTCTTCTGCCGCCCATTGCTGCACGGGGGCATGCAGGCCGTATATGCGGAAAATCTCTCGCTCCAGCGTCGCGATGTCCCATTGTTCGGGATAGGAGCGTTTGGGCACGAAAAGCCCAATCAGCTCTTCATTGATTTCCGAGCGCATGCTGATGATCGTCTCGGATACGTCCTGCGCCGTCATCATTTCAATACGCTGCTCATAAATGACTTTGCGCTGATCGTTCATCACGTCGTCGAACTTAAGCAGGTTTTTGCGGATTTCATAGTTGCGCGCTTCCACCTTCTGTTGCGCTTTTTCAATGGCCTTATTCATCCAGGGATGAAAAATGGCTTCACCGGATTTCAGGCCCATGCGTTGCAGCAGCCCGTCGATGCGCTCGGAGCCGAAGATGCGCATGAGATCGTCCTGAAGCGACATGAAGAACTTCGAATGCCCCGGATCGCCCTGCCTGCCGGAACGGCCGCGCAGCTGGTTGTCAATGCGGCGGGATTCATGACGCTCCGTGCCTACGACGTACAGGCCGCCTGCTGCGATGACTTCCTGTTTCTCCTGTTCGGTCTCCACGCGGATACGCTGGGCCGATACCGAGTTCGGGTCGGCCTGCTCGCCCAGTTCGTCGGCGATGCGCATGTCAGGATTGCCGCCCAGCATGATGTCGGTGCCGCGGCCCGCCATATTGGTGGCGATGGTAACGGCGCCCGATCTTCCGGCCTGCGCCACGATATGCGCTTCTTTTTCGTGGTAACGGGCGTTGAGCACGTTGTGCGGGACTTTCGCTTTCTTGAGGATCGCCGAGAGATATTCCGATTTCTCGATGGAGACGGTACCCACCAGCACGGGCTGCTTGCGCGCGTAACAGTCCTTAATCAGCGTGACGACCGCGTCGTACTTTTCCTGCGCCGTGCGGTAGATTTCGTCATGCTCGTCCTTGCGCGCGACGTTCACGTTGGTCGGGATCTCGATCACTTCCAGCTTATAGATGTCGCGGAACTCGTTCGCTTCCGTCATTGCTGTGCCGGTCATGCCGGCCAGTTTGGGATAGAGGCGGAAATAGTTCTGGAAGGTGATGGAGGCCAGCGTCTGGTTTTCGTTCTGGATCTCGACTTTTTCCTTGGCTTCCAGTGCCTGATGGAGTCCCTCGGAGTAACGGCGTCCTTCCATCATGCGGCCGGTGAACTCATCAATGATGATGACCTTGTCGTCCTTGACGATGTAGTCGACATCGACGGTGAACAGGTAATGGGCGCGCAGCGCCTGGTTGATGTGATGGACGATGCCGACATTATCGATGTCGTAAAGCCCGCGGCCTTCGGCAAGCAGGCCCGCCTGTGTCAGCATTTCCTCGACATGCTTTACGCCCGCGTCGGTTAAGACGACGGTGCGCGATTTCTCATCTTTTTCCCAGTCGTTTGTCGCAAGACTCGGGATGATGCTATCGACCCGGGTGTAAAGCTCGGAATTATCCTCCGTGGGACCGGAAATGATGAGGGGGGTGCGCGCTTCGTCAATGAGGATGCTGTCCACCTCGTCGACGATCGCATAGTTGAAGGGGCGGTGCACCATCTGGTCAGTGCCGTATTTCATATTGTCGCGGAGGTAGTCGAAGCCGAGCTCATTGTTGGTGGCGTAAACAATGTCGCATCCATAGGCGTTTTTGCGATCCACGTCGCTTTTGATGTCGTTGACGATGACCCCCACGCTGAGGCCCAGGAACGTGTAAATCCGTCCCATCCATTCCGAGTCGCGGCGAGCCAGGTAGTCGTTGACGGTCACCACATGCACGCCCTTGCCGGTGAGGGCATTGAGGTAAGCTGCGAGCGTTGCCACCAGCGTTTTGCCTTCGCCGGTGCGCATTTCCGATATCATACCTTTATGCAGCACGATACCACCGATGAGCTGTACGTCGAAATGGCGCATGCCGAGGACGCGCTTGGACGCCTCTCGCACGGTGGCAAAGGCGTCAGGCAGGATATCATCGAGGGTCGCGCCTTTGGCCAGGCGTGCTTTCAGTTCATCCGTGCGGGCTTTGAGCGCGTCGTCGGAGAGTTTCTGGACCGCGGGCTCAAGTGCGTTAATGGCATGCACCTGCCGCATGAGCGAGCCCACGTAACGTTCATTGGCGGATCCGAAGATTTTTCTGGCCAGGTTTCCTATCATGCGGGGGTAGAGATAGGGTTGGGGCCGGAACATGTCAACCCCTTGCGTGGATTCTTCCCCTTTGAGCACCAAAGCTATTCTGCGGGGTTCTGAGAAGGTCTTGAAATCTGGATATAGCTGTGCCATAACGCAATTTCGTCATTTCTAATAGCTCGCTGTTTCTTAAAGGATAATTTATGAAAAAAACGTTTGCTGTTGTGCTTGCTTCCGCCCTGACGCTCACGCTGGCTGCCCATGCCGAAGATAAGCCGGATGCGGCAGCCACGACGTCCAAAGATTATATCATGCTCAAAGTGAACGGCGAGGACATCAAGCATTCCGAAATTGAAGAGTCGTGGAAAACTATTTTCTCGGGCCGCGAAGCCCCGCCCTTGGACTCATTCGGCGATAAGATGAAGGATAAATTCCTGCGCGAAGTGGCCAGCGAGCATGTGCTGTACGACGAAGCGAAGAAGGCAAACCTTGATGATTCCGCTGAAGTGAAAGCGACGCTGGAGAAGATAAAGCGCCAGGTGATCATCCAGCAGCTTCTCAAGGATAAGACCAAGGATGCCGTTACCGACGATAAGCTCAAAGCTATCTACGAAGCGCATCTGAAGGATCCGGCGGCCAATACCCCCGATCACGATGAACTCCATGCGCGCCAC
>Ga0207130_1296_pt1 | contig 11096 bp, 13 predicted proteins | sample Alteio_BWMinHeat_16_FD_153545 | JGI IMG/M metagenome (GOLD analysis project Ga0207130, IMG submission 153545) | Enriched cells from forest soil in Barre Woods Harvard Forest LTER site, Petersham, Massachusetts, United States -... | ecosystem: Environmental > Terrestrial > Soil > Temperate forest >... | reverse complement strand
GATGATGACGCCCGGTAGCGGCGTGCTCTCCGAACCGGTGGCAATCAGAATGCGCCTGGTATTGAGCGAAAGTGATTTGGCATCGGGCGTGGTGACGCCCACCAGCGTCGGCTTTGCTATCATGGCAAGGCCGTTAAAATAATCGATTTTGTTTTTCTTGAGTAGCCCTTCCACGCCTTTGGTAAGGCCTGCGACGACTTCGTCCTTGCGCGCCATCATGGCCTTGAGATCGAGACTGATTTTGCCGACGATGCCGTGCTTGGCGCCGTGAGAAGCCTCTTCAAACAGCTCGGAGGAGTGTAGCAGGGCCTTGGACGGGATACAGCCGACATTGAGGCAGGTGCCGCCCAGCGTGGCACGCTTCTCGACGCAAGCTACTTTCATACCCAGCTGGGATGCACGTATCGCCGCGACGTACCCGGCAACGCCGCCGCCGATGACGACGAGATCGTAAGTAGTGTCAGCCATGACTATTCCTTCCTCAGGCTAAAAAGCAGCATTATTTGGATTTGAGCAGATCGCGGATTTCCGTGAGTAGCACTACCTCCGGCGTGGGCGGGACGGGTTTGGCGTCTTCCTTCTTCTGCAGCTTGCTCACCTGGCGCACCAGCATGAAGACGGCGAAGGCGACAATGAGAAAATGCACCACCTGATTCAGGAAGATGCCGTAATTGATGGTGGCGGCGCCCGCTTTCCTGGCTTCCGCGAGCGAGGCATAGGCATGGCCTGAAAGGTTGATGTAGAATTCGGAGAAATCGATGCCGCCCAGGATAAGCCCGATGGGGGGCATGATGATGTCGGTCACGAGCGAGGAGACGATCTGGCCGAATGCCGCGCCGATGATGACACCCACGGCAAGATCAACCACATTGCCGCGCATGGCGAACGCTTTAAAGTCTTTCCACATCGTTTTCTCCTTGCGTTAGTGTGGGTATTTCTTATCCGGCGGACCGTCATTTGTCCAGAATGCGTTTAAAGCTGCTTTTCCAGCGTGATATTGCCGCGTTCGTAATGGCTGTGGTGATTTTCAGCACTGTCATTGAACCCGTGCCTGCGATAGAGGCGAATGGCGGGCTCGAGCTTGGTGTTGGAGACGATGAACAGCTTGCGCGCCTTCTTTTGCCGCGCTCGCTCGATGAGCGCCAGCAGCAGTTGCTCACCGATGCCCTTGCCCTGCCAGTTTTCCGTTACCGCCATTTTAACGACTTCGTATATGCCTTCTTCCATTTTCATGAGGCTGCCAGTGCCGACAATCTCCCCTGCGATTTCCGCCATCAGGATAATGCCGCCATCCGCCAGCACCTGGGTTTCAGGATCGTCAAACGCCTGTGCATCGTGATCCTCGACGCGGAAATAGCGCTCCAGCCACTCGCGGTTGAGTGCGCCGGAACACTCCTTATGCAGGAGGTTGAGCGCATTATACTCCAGAATCGAGAATGTCACTTCCTGCATGCGACCTATGAGTTTTAACGTTAGCGGCGTCATTTTGGACATGCTATAGGAAAGAAAGGCAAGAAAAAATATGAGCGGCTATACACTCGTCATCGCCAATAAAAACTATTCGTCATGGTCGCTGCGTGCGTGGCTGATGATGAAAGCCACCGGTGCTGACTTCAAGGAAATCCTGATCCCGCTCAGGCAGGAAAATACCAAAGAGCAGATTGCGCTTTATTCACCTTCCGGCCTTTTGCCCGTCCTACTCGTGGATAACCAGCCGATATGGGACTCGCTCGCCATCGGCGAATATCTGGCGCAGCAATTCCCACAGGCGCGGCTCTGGCCCAAGGATTCCCGCGTGCGGGCGCATGCCCGCTCCATCAGCGCCGAGATGCATGCGGGCTTTCAGGCGTTGCGCAGCAAACGCTCCGTGAACATGAAAAAACGCGAGACACTCCCGCCCGATGCGGATGTGAAACGGGAAGTCGAGCGCGTCGAATATCTCTGGGACGAAGCGCGGGCCATTGCCGATCCCGGCGATTTTCTCTACGGAAGTTTCACTATTGCCGACGCGATGTACGCACCCGTTGTGAGTCGTTTCGTCACCTACGGCATTGACGTCAGCAAAGAAAGCCGGCGTTATATGGACACGATATGGAACATGCCCACATTCAAAGAATGGTATGAGGCAGCGCTCAAAGAATCCTGGGTATGGTGAAGGAACATCCCCTCCTCAAAGGCGTCGCATACGTCCTGCTTTCCATCTGCATCTGGTCAGGCTGGATGGTGGTGAGTCGCTACGGCGTCAAAGGCACGCTATCCTCTTACGACATTACGGCGATTCGGTTTGGTGTAGCAGGCATGATTCTGCTGCCGGTGGCGTTACGCAGGGGGCTTTCCGTGGGTCCTTACGGCATTGCGGGCGGCATGCTGCTTGCCATCATGATAGGTGCGCCCTACACCAACCTCGCCATCGCGGGCATGAAATATGCTCCTGCCTCGCATGCAAGCACCGTGATCAACGGAACGCTTCTGGTACTTACCACCATCGTCGGCATCAAAATCCTGCGTGAACCGACATCCCCCCTGCGTCTTATCGGCGTGGCATGCAGCCTGCTCGGCATCATCTGCATGCTCACTGCCAAAAGCACTTCCAGCAGCGCCGATCAGTGGTTTGGTCATCTTCTGTTCGTGATCAGCGGTTTTATGTGGGGCACCTATACTTTGCTTGTGCGTGCATGGAAGGTGGATGCCATGCACACCGCCGCCGCCGTCTGCGTCTTCTCGATGGTGGGCTACCTGCCGCTCTATCTGTTGTTTGCGCAAAGCCATATCGGTCTTGCCAACTGGCACGAGGTGGCGTTCCAGTCGTTCTATCAGGGGCTGCTCACCGGCGTTATTGCGCTCGTGTCCTTCAATACCGGCATACGGATCCTGGGCGCATCGCATGCGGGTACGTTCATCCCGCTCGTACCGGTGCTCTCGACATTGCTTGCCATACCCATTCTGCACGAGGTACCTTCGCTGCTGGAATGGTCGGGCGTGGCAGCGGTATCCACGGGTGTGTTTCTGGCTTCCGGAGCACTCAACTGGCGCCCGTGGGCTAGAAAGCAATGCGCGGGAGAGACGGGATGAAATGGCTGGCCGCATTGCTGTTATTGCTATCTGCAATGCCCGCCAACGCAGAGGATTCATCCATGCCTATTACCGAAGTCCATCGCGCAATCACCTCCCAGCCCATATGGCTTAATACTTCGCGGGCGCTGACGCCGGAAGACCTGAAGGGGCGCATCGTGCTGCTCGATTTCTGGACGCTGGGCTGCATCAACTGCATGGATATCATCCCGGATCTCAAATACCGCGAACAAACTTTCGGCGACAAGCTCACCGTCATAGGCGTGCATTCGGCCAAATTCGCCAATGAAAAAGACACGGTGAATATCCGCAACGCCGTGCTGCGTTACGGGCTGGTGCATCCGGTCGTCAATGACGCCGATTTCCTCATCTGGAAAAAATTCGGCGTGCGCGCATGGCCAACACTGATACTCATCAGTCCGACGGGGCTCGTGACGAGCGTCTATGCGGGCGAGGGCAACCGCGATGCACTGGAAGCAGACATTCATACGCTGATTAAGAAATACGACGACAAAATCGTCACCTCTGCCCTGCCGCTGTTGCCGGAATCTTCCAAGCAGGCGAAGATGGAACTGAACTTCCCGGCTAAAATCATTGCGCAGGACAATGAGCATCTCATCATCGCCGATTCCGGACATAACCGGATTCTCGTGACTGATCTGCAAGGTGCACTACAGCAGACGATAGGCAACGGTACCCAAGGCTTAAAAGACGGCAATTTCGTGCAGGCCGAATTCTTCAACCCGCACGGCATGGCTTACAAAGACGGGGCGCTTTACGTGGCGGATCTGGGCAATCATGCGCTGCGGCTTGTGGACTTGAAACAGCAACGCGTGACGACGCTTGCAGGTACGGGCGAGCAAGGCCATCGTTTGGGGCAAGGCGAGACGGGCGACGCTAAAACAGCGCCTTCCTCACCGTGGGATGTTGCTTTCTTTCCTGATGAGAACCACCTCGCGATTGCCATGGCGGGCACGCACCAGCTCTGGAGCTATGACATCCAGGGCCATACGTTTTCGCTGCTTGCCGGCAACGGGCAGGAAGCGATTGATGACGGCAAGCTCCCCGGCAATTCACTTTCACAGCCCAGCGGCTTGTTCGCGGCAGGAAACCTGCTTTATTTCACCGATGCGGAAAGCAGTGCATTACGTGTAATCGATAAGAACGGCGTGATAAAGACACTCATCGGCAAGGGACTGTTTGATTTCGGCTACAAGGAAGGTATGCGCGATCAAGCATTGCTACAGCACTGCTCAGGGCTCACGGGTGATGCGGAGAACCTTTATATCGCCGACACCTACAACCACTCGGTGCGCCGATACAGCATCAAAGATGGCACGCTGTATAACTACGCCGGGCATGATCTGCGCGGTAAAATAGATGGAGCACTTGCACAGGCAAACTTCAATGAACCGGGCGGCATCACACGTATCGGCGAGCGCTTATACGTCGCCGATACCAACAACCATCTCATTCGCGTCATCGACATGAAAGTGGGCACGGTGAGCACACTCGACGTGGCACCAAAAGCACCAAAAATGCCCGAACTTGGCACATTGAATGATAATCTACCCAATCTGCAGAAGCTCTCATTTGCAGTGGTGCGCAACGCAGCTATCGATGTGATACTGGAACTTAAACCGGGCTGGCACATTAACTACGATGCGCCGAGCGAACTGGGGTTATATATTCAGGCAGACACCAACATGCGCAAACAGGTCTTTACCAAAGAGCAACTCAGGGGGGGCCATATCACCCTGCCCAAACTCACGGACGACTACACGCACCGCCTGCGCGGAACACTATACTACTGCGCTGATGCGAAAAGCTCGCTGTGCATGATCAAGAGCTTCGACGTGACGCTGACGCCCACGGGTGGCGAGAAACAGATTACACTGCCGGTATATTAGCGACCACAGACCTGACGCAAAAATCGTCCGTAGAAATGAAAAAGCTTAGCGCTTGGAGAACTGGAAGCTGCGGCGGGCCTTGCGGCGACCGTATTTCTTGCGTTCGACCACGCGTGCATCGCGGGTGAGGAACGCACCGCTACGCAGCGGCTTGTGGAACTCCGTGTCGTAGAGATTAAGCGCACGGCTGATGCCCAAGCGCACCGCACCTGCCTGACCGGAAAGACCGCCGCCAACAACAGTGCAGTTGACGTCGAAATTGCCGACGCGGTTCAATACAGCGAAGGGCTGGTTGATTATCATGCGCAGCACGGGGCGCGCAAAATACTGGGTGAGGTCTTTGCCGTTGACGGTGATTTTTCCGGTGCCCCGGGTGAGCCATACGCGAGCTACTGCATCCTTGCGGCGACCGGTGCCGTAAGTGCGAAGCTCGTTGGACTTCGGCGCCTTTACGGCCTTGCTCTCAGCCTTAGCCGTGGCGGTCGCGGGTTTTTCAGCTTTTTCTGCAGATTTGGCTTTCGTGGCCATGTCGTCCTCTAATTATCGTTTGTTCTTGGGGTTCTTCGCGGCGAAGTCGTATACTTTGGGCTGCTGCGCTTCATGCGGATGCTCGGTACCGGCATACACGCGGAGCTTGGCGAACTGGTGTTCGCCCAGCGGGCCTTCCGGCATCATGCGCTCGACGGCCTTCTCGATGATACGCTCGGGGTGCGTGCCAAGGACGAACTTCGCGGTCTGCGTCTTGAGACCGCCAGCATGGCCGGTATGGCGGTAATAAAGCTTCTGCTCGACCTTACGGCCGGTGAGCTTCACCTTCGCACCATTGATGATAACGACATGGTCACCTGTGTCAATGTGCGGCGTGTAGATGGTCTTGTTTTTGCCGCGCAGCATTTTGGATACTTCGGTCGCAAGGCGGCCCAGCACGACGCCTTCGGCATCGATAATCCACCAGTTGGCCTTTACTTCGGAGGGCTTTGCAGAATAAGTCTTCATATAATTCCGGGGCTTAAAAACATACGCATTTCAAGGGAGGGGCAACATAGGCAAGGAGGCACCCACTGTCAACTTAAAATGTACCGCTTGCCCATCCGCCCGGGAGAGTCTTATAAATAGCAGGAAAATTATGCAGATAATTCCGTTAATTGACCTGCGCGACACCACTCCTCTGCACCTACTTGACCGGCATGCGGATAAGGCGCTCGACCTGATTCAGGCCAGCCGCAGCGTGTTCGGCAGAGTGTCGGAGCTGGCAAGTTACGCAGCACTGCCCGCAGGGGACTGGCTGGCCCGACGCTGGCTCGATAAAACATCCAATCCCTACCGGGAGGAAATCGCCGCCTATGCCCGTATTCTGGGCATTCCCGGCGTGTATGCGCTGAATCTCGTTTATGAGTTCGGCTGCACCAGCGGTGTCTATGCCACGAAAGAAGGGCCCCAGTTGTTGCGCGTGCTTGACTGGCCTTTTAGGAAGCTTGGCGAACATCTGATAGTGGCTCACCAGAAGGGTGTGAGTGGAGATTTCCATAACGTTACCTGGCCTGCAGTAAGCGGCGTATACAGTGCGATGGCCGAAGGACGCTTTGCGGTGGCACTCAACCAGGCGCCGATGCGCAGGCACAATAGCGGCATCTGGCTCGACTGGCTCAAGAACCGGATACTCGCCAACAAGGCCCGGGGCCTGCCGCCTGCCCATCTGCTGCGTAAGGTGTGCGAAACGGCCAGCGATTACGCACATGCCAAACAGATGCTCATGAACGAGCCGGTCGCGATTCCTGTCATCTATGTATTGGCGGGCACGCAGGACGGTGAAGGCTGCGTCATCGAACGGCTGGAGGACGGCGCCGCAGTACGCGAGATGGGTACGGGATCAAGCGTGAATGCCGCCAATCATTTTCTCTCCCATATCAACGGCATCGGCAAAGGCTGGATGCCGCGGGAAATAGACAGCTGCGGCAGGGCATTGTGCGCCAATACCCTTACGGAAGAACAGGCTGCCGATCCGTTGATGGGCTGGCTCAAACCGCCCATTGCCAATATCATGAACCGTGTGTGCTTCTCAGCCAACCCTTCGCAGGGCACAATGAGCCTGATGGGTATGGAAGGGCTTTCGCAGGTAACGGATATTTTTCGTTTATAATCAATGGAACAGTTCCAAAACGTCACAAAACATTAACTTTTGTAAATAATCCCCCGAGTGTAAAATCTCTCAATTATAGAAATTATATGGGGATAGGTTTATGGGCTGGGAAGATAGGGTGACTGCGTGCATAAAAGAGGCGGGAGAGTCCACACCTACAGGTGCGATGTTTCGGACAGAATTGGTTAATAATTATGGCGATCCGGCGCTTAACAATCCGATAGAATGCCCTATCTTGCTGAAGGATAAATATCTAAAGAAAGACGAATTTACCACCGACATTATCTTAAACAGGATTCTGCCGCATGCACTTGCACAGGAAGAAGCTGAGCGTAACAAAGTGACAGCGCCCGTGGAAGAATATCCCGGCATGCGTAAAAGCAGCGCAGAACGCTAAGGCTTCGTCATGATATGATAGAATGTTTGACGCATGAATGTCATCAAACATTCACTTTCGTTAGTGTGAGATACAGGTGTAGATTTCCGTGCACAGCTAATTAATATAGGCACAACCATGAGCTTCTTGAGAAAATGGTTCTCAAAATCGGGCGAAAAAAAATCACACGCCGTAATGTGGGAAGAAAAATGCGCTCAGTTTGTAGAAGCAGCGCGAGCTGATACACAAGCGGGTTTGGAATTACGGGCAACATTAGTGAATCTGTATGGCGATCCGGAGCTTGCAGATCCTGAGAAGTGTGCATTAAAGCTCGGACTAAAACCGCAAAATCCAAATGATTGCCTTTTGGTGGAAGATGATATCAGGACACAGGCCGTCATGAGTTTCTTTCTGCGGCAAAAACATAAGGCGGAATTGCAGGAACGCAAGAAGGCAAAAATAGAAGCCAGAACAAAAAATAAAGATATGCATCAGGGTCATAAGCACGGTTGGTCTCACTAATACACCCTCGCAGGCCGCGCATGGCCCTCCCCCGTTTTTCGCCTGTGACAAACGCCTGTTTTTCTCTATAATATCGAGTTTATGTCAGCCATTGCCACCTCCATGACCTCACCTCAATCGCTTATCGAGGAACTCGCACTTACCGCCCGCAGCGCCTATATGAAGCTCGCGGAAGCTAATGCGGCGCAGAAGAACCGCGCGCTTAAAGCGGCGGCACGCGCCGTACGCGCGGATGCGAAGAAAATCCTTGTGGCCAACGCAAAGGATATGGCAGTGGCGCGCAAGGCAGGCATGAGCAAGGCCTTGCTTGACAGGCTGATGCTCAATGAAGCGCGCATCGCAGCCATGGCCAAATCGATTGAGGAGATTGCGAAACTGCGCGATCCTGTGGGCAGGAAACTGGCGAGCTTCAAGCGCCCCACCAACGGCCTTGTCATCGAACGCGTATCGGTGCCGCTGGGCGTCATCGGCATCATCTATGAATCACGCCCCAACGTCACGGCGGACGCAGGCGCTCTGTGCGTTAAATCCAGCAATGCGGTTATCCTGCGCGGCGGCACGGACAGCTTCCACTCCTCGCAAGCCATCGCTGCATGCATGCAGAAGGGGCTTAAATCCGCAGGCTTACCCATAGGCGCCATCCAACTCGTCCCTTCCACCGACCGCACGCTGGTGGGCTCCATGCTCACAGCCACCGGCCTCATCGACGTCATCATTCCCCGTGGCGGCAAGTCGCTCACCGACCGCGTCGCCCGGGAAAGCCGCGTGCCTACGCTCTTACATCTGGACGGCAACTGCCATACTTATATCCATGCCAAAGCCGATCCCAAAATGGCGCTTGCGGTGCTACTCAATGCAAAAATGCGCCGCACAGGCGTATGCGGCGCGACCGAGACGCTGCTCATCGACAAGGCGGCGCTTGGGCTTCTGCCAAAGATAGCGGATGCGCTCATCGCCGAAGGCTGCGAACTGCGCGGGGACGCAAGCGCCCGCAAGATGGACAAGCGCATCAAGGCTGCGACCGATGAAGACTGGACCACCGAATACCTGGACGCCATTCTTGCCATCAAGACCGTTGGCGGCGTGAAGGAAGCGATAGAGCACATCAACCGGTACGGCTCGCATCATACGGAAGCGATCATCACCCGCGATAAAAAGACCGCGTCGCAATTCCTGAAAGAAGTGGATTCGGCCATCGTGCTGCATAACGCCTCAACCCAGTTCGCCGACGGCGGCGAGTTCGGCTTCGGTGCGGAAATCGGCATTTCCACCGGACGCCTCCATGCGCGCGGACCCGTAGGGGTCGAACAACTCACCACCTACAAATATGTGGTGCGAGGAAGCGGGCAAATCCGGGCCAAGTGACAAGGGTAATTGCGAATCCGTCATCTATTTGATAGTCATCACTGATGACTGCACCCACCTCCCACCGCATCGGCCTGCTCGGCGGCTCGTTCAATCCCGCCCATGCGGGACACCTGCAGATAAGCTTGGAAGCGCTCAAACGACTCAAGCTCGATGCCGTATGGTGGCTGGTTTCGCCGCAGAACCCTCTCAAATCCACCGCCGATATGGCGCCTTACGACGAGCGGTTCGCCTCGGCCCTTGCCATCACCAAAGGTCAGCGACATATCACGGTGAGTGACTTTGAAGATAAAGCGGGCATTTATTATACCTACGCCTCGCTATGCGCACTTAAGCGGTTATACCCAAAAGTGAAATTCGTCTGGCTGATGGGCGCAGACAACCTCGCGGGATTTCATCGCTGGCAACGCTGGCGGGAGATCGCACGGATGCTACCGATAGCGGTTTTCGACCGTTCGCCCTTTTCCCATACGGCGCTGCATGCACGCGCCGCACTCGCCATGCGGGGAAGCCGCATACCCGAAAGCGGCGTCGGATCGCTTATCGACCATGCGGGCCACTGGGCCTATATATTGATGCGCCGCAACCCGGCATCTTCGACGTCCATCCGGGCGGAACGATCGAAAAAAACGGAAAAGGACTGAAGTTCAGAACCGCACGTCCGGATTAAACAATATATATTCCTGCACGGCCTGAAATTGTTTATTCACACGCCCATTTTTGAGGGTGAGCTTTCCCGACGCAAGCAACCGCAGCGCATACGGATATATCTGGTGTTCTGCTTTCAGCACACGTGCGGCAAGCGATGCTTCCGTATCGTCCGGCAGTACAGGTACCGCAGCCTGAATGACGATGGGGCCCGAATCCATCTCCGGCACAACGAAATGCACGGTGCAGCCGTGAATCTTCACGCCCGTGGCAAGCGCCTCGGCATGGGTGTGCATTCCCTTAAACGATGGCAGTAGCGAAGGATGGATATTGATCATTTTCCCTTCCCACTTGCCGACAAAGCCCGCTGTCAGAATTCGCATGAACCCGGCAAGGCAGACCAGTTCCGCACCACCTGCAACGATAGCCGCATGAAGCGCCGCATCGAATGCTTCGCGATCCGGGAAATCCTTGTGGCGAATGACTTGGATAGCAATACCTGCTTCGGCTGCGCGCTTTAATCCGTAGGCATCCTCCTTATTGGAGATGACGAGCACGATCTTCACCGGGTAGTCGGGTGCAATGCAGGCATCGATGAGCGCCTGCAGGTTGCTGCCGTTGCCTGAAACCAGTACCGCTACAGGAGTTTTCTTCATGATTTCGCGCGCCTTCCTATCACATGCGTCATCATAAGCCATAACACGATCAGCGTGGGCAAGCACAAACATATCAGCGCGATGGCGATCAGTTCGTTCTTCAGCGCCATGGCGGGCAGATGCAGTGTGGAGTTGCCGGGCGAGGACGGATCGTAATACACGATACGGGCATCACCCGCCTTAAGCCCGCACTGACTGTCGGAATCGGTATAACCCACGCCCTGTATCGTGTAGCGATAGGTCACGGTGCAATGCTCCTCCGGCTTGACCGTACTTACGACCCCCTGCACCGGCATGCCTCGCATGAAAAGACCTGCAAAACGCGGCAGGTTGATACTGCCCACAAGGAGCGCAAACACCAGTGCAAGCAATATCCAGGGAATGAAGAGATTGCCTTTCCATAACGG
>Ga0207130_1285_pt1 | contig 11110 bp, 14 predicted proteins | sample Alteio_BWMinHeat_16_FD_153545 | JGI IMG/M metagenome (GOLD analysis project Ga0207130, IMG submission 153545) | Enriched cells from forest soil in Barre Woods Harvard Forest LTER site, Petersham, Massachusetts, United States -... | ecosystem: Environmental > Terrestrial > Soil > Temperate forest >... | reverse complement strand
TGTGACTGGTCCCCGTGTACCTGCGACTCATCGCCACGGATCTGTTCACGGTTTTCATGAATCTGCTCGCGATCGTCACGTATCTGGTTTTCCTGTGCGATGGCCGGGAGGGCAAATGCCATAGCGCCCGCCAATGTAATGAGTGAAAGAACTTTCTTCATGGGGTGGGTTCCTTTGCGTTAAAGTTGATTATGTACGTTTGAGCCTTGTACGAAAGAAAGCCTAGCAGCATGTATGTTAAGCCCATCTTCCTTTTCGATTAATTTTTTGCAATGATTCGTAATGGATTGTTTTTTATATGGAAGCCGCTATGTTCTGGACAAGTTAGTTATTAATCGACAAGGAGCATCTATGCTGCGTCGTGCCATATCGTTACTGCTGTCCTTGCTTGTTTTGTCACTGCCATGTGCCGTGTATGCCGATTGTATGGGCCCTTATCCGCCGTCCATGGTGAAGGCGTTCAACCAGAATTGCGCCAAAGATCCTAAAATGCTTTCTTTCTGCGGCTGCATCATGGATGAAGTACAGAAAAATATCCCCCTTGCCGATTTTATCGAAATAGGCAATTCGGCCGCCGGCATCAATAATGAGCCGCGCTTTATCGCGGCGGGGAAAAAATGCACGCCGCTTATGTCCGGTACGCCGGTACCTGCCAAAACGGGACAATCGGTGGCCTCACAGCCCCCTATCCAGCCTGTGACCTCATCGCCGGGAACGGCCAAAATCATCACCACAGGCCAGCCGCGCTAAAAGGGGCTATTTGCCTTTCTTCGCCGCTGTGCTATAATATAAACGATGGCTTTACAAAAGCTTCAATTACCTTGTTTTTCTTTTTGGTAGCACCGCCTTTTATAGGGCGTATTTTGCTGTATTTCCCGCATTATAATAATAAAGAGGAAAGCTTATGACAATTTTGATCTCCGGCAAGCATGTTGATATTGGTGAGTCGCTCAGTGCCCATATTGAACACAGGCTGGAGGAAGGAATAAACAAATACCTCGATCGCGTGACCAGCATGAATGTCGTGGTGACGAAAGAGGCGCATCTCTTCAAGGTTGATATTAACGGCAATACCGGAACGTCTTCCGGCGTGATCATTAAAAGCAGTGCGTCCGCAGGCGATGTCTATGCCTGTTTCGATGCCGCTGCCGAAAAGATTGAAAAGCAGTTGCGCCGCTATAAGCGTCGCCTCACCAATCACCACAAGAACATGCATCATAACAGTGAATCGGCCTCGATAGTGGCGGCCCGCAAATACGTGCTCAAACCTGAGAATGAGACTGAAGCAGGAGAGGGCGTGCCCGTCGTCGTGGCGGAGAAGGCCACCAAGATCGAGCGGCTTTCGGTCAGCGAGGCGGTCATGAAGATGGACTTGGCCGACCTGCCTGCGCTTATGTTTTACAATTCCGCGAGCGGCCGTATCAATGTCATCTATCGCCGGACCGACGGCAATATCTCCTGGGTGGACCCGGAAGATAAGGCGGCCTGAGTGTGTCGCGAACGCTAAGACTGCACGCCTCCTGTGTTGCTGTGGGCAACAAAGGGGTGTTGTTGTTAGGCGAGTCCGGCGCGGGCAAGTCGGACCTGAGTCTGCGCCTCATCGATCGCGGAGCCAAACTCGTAGCGGACGATCAGGTGGAGATGGTGCGTAAAGGCAGTGCCGTTACGGCTTCCTCGCCGCAGTCCATTGCCGGTCTCATCGAAGTGCGTGGCGTGGGTATCTTTAAAATGCAGGCCTTAAAGAATATTCCCATACTGCTCATACTGCAATTGGCTAAACGGGAGTGGATAGAACGGTTGCCGTATCCGGAACCTTACGATTGCCTTGGAGTGCAGATTCCGCAATTGCGAGTCTGGGCATTTGAGCCGTCTGTGGCGATTAAGGTTGAAATGGCGGTTGCTGCGTTGCAGGATGGCTCCATGACCGTAGGAGCACTCAAGGAATAATATGCGTATCATTCTCGTGACGGGCCTTTCCGGCGCAGGCAAATCTGTCGCGCTTAAAACACTGGAAGACATGGGCTGCGAGGCTATAGACAACGTGCCGCTGTCGTTGATTCCGTCGCTTGTGGCCTCCGGCGGCGAGAAGGACCACAGCCTTGCCATCGGTACGGACGTCCGCAGCCGTGATTTTTCCACCGAACATTTTGAAGAGATGCTTGCTGCGTTGGAGAAGGATCACGCGCACGAGATGCAACTGCTGTATTTCGATTGCAGCAATAAGGTATTGCAACGGCGTTTTACGGAAACGCGGCGCAAGCACCCCCTCGCGCTCGATCGCCCGGTGATGGATGGCATCCTTGCGGAGCGCAGCCTGTTGCTGCCGCTGCGCGGCATGGCCGACATCGTCTTTGATACGAGTGAATGGACCGGAGGCGATCTGCGCAACGCGGTGCGGGAATTTTACGGTACGGAAAGCCGGGCACTATCGCTCTTCGTGACGTCGTTTTCATTTCGGCGCGGATTGCCGCGCGATGCCGATCTTGTCTTCGACGTGCGTTTTTTGCAGAACCCCTATTACGACACCAAGCTGCGCCCGCTTACAGGGCTGGATGCCGGGGTCGCCGCCTTCATAGAGTCCGATCCGGGATTTCAGGAATTTTTCAATAATCTTAGTAGGTTGATAGAGCCGTTGTTGCCGTGCTATCTCAAGGAAGGCAAGAGTTACCTGACCATTGCCATCGGCTGCACCGGGGGGCGTCACCGCTCTGTTTTTGTGACTGAAAAGCTTGCTGGATTTTTGAAACAGAAAGAGTATAAGGTGGGGGTTCGTCATCGCGACTTGGACACGGAACACAAGGATAAATAAAGGTTTTTAAAGGGTGTTGGAATGATTGGTCTCGTTGTTGTAACGCACGGAAAGCTCGCGCAGGAATTTATTGCTGCAACGGAGCACGTGGTGGGTAAGCAGAAAAACATCGTGGGAATTTGCATCGAGCCGGAAGACGACATGGAAAAACGCCGTGAAGACATTCTCGCGGCAGTCAAAGAGGTGGATACGGGCGGCGGCGTGGCGTTGCTTACCGACATGTTCGGCGGCACTCCCTCCAATCTTGCGATCTCCATCATGGGAAAAGTGCCGGTGGAAGTGGTTGCAGGCATCAACCTGCCCATGATGGTGAAGCTCGCGACCATTCGTGGCACCATGCCGCTTAATGAAGCGGTACTGGTTGCTCAGGAAGCAGGACGCAAATATATCAATGTGGCGAGCAACCTGCTTTCCAAAGAACAGCCCGCAGCATAGAGCTTTCCGCCATGAGCAATGAGGCGGAAGTCACCATTATCCTGAGCAATAAAAAAGGGTTGCATGCCCGCGCGGCCGCAAAATTCGTGAAAGTCGCAAGTCAGTTCGATGCGAAAATACTGGTGGCCAAAAGCGCCGGTGCCGGGGTGGTGCAAGGCGCGGAACCTGCCGAATCCTCCGGCGGGTCTATCCTTGGGCTCATGATGCTGGGAGCTGAGTATGGCGCCACGCTGAGGCTGCGTATCATGGGATTACAGGCAACCGAAGCCGCAGAAGAGCTTAAGAAGCTTATAGAAGGGCGTTTTGGCGAAGATTAATCAATGCTTTGTCACGATATCGTAATAAATATGCGGTATATTGCATTGAGAATATCAGGCACGCAATTCACATGAGTGACAAAAATAAAGATCACAGCGACGGCTCCTCCAAGTCCTTCTGGCGGGCATTTAACCCTGGCTATGTAGTTGCAGGTGTCGGCGCGCTATGGAGCGCGTACCAGTCCATTAACAAAAAGTTTTTCGAGGGCCTGTTTAATGCGGGCGTGCTTACAGAAGAGCGTGATAGTCGTTTTAGTAAGATTCGGGATATTTTTCCCAAGAGAAACGAGGACGGAACATTTCAGTCCATAAAAGAATTTAAAATTGCCAAGGAAGAGCAAAAAGTTATTCAGGAAGCACATCACGCAAATACAGCTAAAGTCCTAGAGAGTATAGGCGTCGAACATATCGGTCATAAATGGCAGTGGCTCAAACCCTATGAGAAGACTGAAATCATTTTTCGGGTGGGCACTATTCTCACCATCGGCCTGGGCGTCGTTATGGCTTACAATCAAGACAAAAGGCTTGAGCATAAATTGCAGAAACAAGAGCAGAAAAACACTGAGCTTTTGCAGCAGCGGCATTAATAGCCTTAAAGAATGCCTAGGAAGGTGTTTAAGCATGTATTTCCGTACTTTGTCATGATATTGTAATAAATATAAGTTATACTGGCTTCAAGTGTGAGCGAATCTGCAGGGCAGTAATTGATACATGGCCAATAACAAAGAGATAAACGACGAAAAGGGCGCGGCTCAAAAGATTCCTACGCGCAACTTTTTGGACATATTCAATCCAGGCTATATTCTGGCCGGTATGGCGACGCTCGCGACTGCCATCATGTCCGTTAATAAAAACTCGCAGAAATATTTTCAGCAGCATGGCGTTTTTGATGCGCTAAATGAGGATCATGATAATGCAATAAAAGCGCTTGTCACAGATCCAACCAAAGATTTAAAAGATGGACTGCCGGCAATAGATAAGTTTTATAGACAAAAAAGAGCGGATCTCCTTCGCGGTGGCACTAAGATTGATAAGATCGCTCCAGGGCGAATTGAGGGAATCCTCGATAGATGGAAAGTCCTTGAGCCTCACCATAAAATCCAAACAGGACTTACCTTTGGCGCTGTTGCCTTCATTGGTATGGGAGCGATTTACAGCTATACACGCCAGAGAAAGCTGAACGATAAGTTGCATCGTCAGATAATAGAAAATACCGAACAGCAACGCGGTATCTGAAGCTGATTTAAAAAGCTGGTTGTACGGTACCTTAACTCGGAGTAGTTTCTTATTCCGTGATTACACGTACCTATAGTACATTTCTGGCGATTGCCTTCCTGCTTCTGGGAATGTCTTGCTACATACAGTTTGCTGGTGGAGATGCCGGAGACAAGAATTGGCTGCTCTATGCTGCAGGAATGTTGCTTAAGGGTAAGAAGCTCTACGTAGATATCGTTGAGGCCAATCCCCCGCTCATACACTGGCTTTATTCAATTCCCGTATACATTGCACGCAAAATAAATGTGGAAGACTATCATGTTTTAGTGATGCTTGGCCTCTGTGCCATTGCCTCGACGATTGTGTTGGTGCTGAGGCTCGTGCAGTACCATTCCACCTTCAATGCTAATGTAAGGCGACAGCTGGAACTCGCGCTATTGCTGGCATTTGTTCTTATCTTCCGCGTTGACCCCAGTTATTTTTTTGATCGCGATCACATTTTTATCGTTCTGACTTTACCTTATGTATTGCGGTGGTTGCCATCGCTTGCACGCACATCATTTCCATTGTGGCTGAATATACTCGTTGGGGGTATGGCTGCCATTGGGTTCTCTATCAAGCCGCATTGCCTTATCGTTTTTGCGGGCATCCAGCTGCTCTATCTCCTAAGGGAACGTTCGTTTGCGATTCTCGCTAGCACGGAGAACATTATCCTGTATGTGGGCGTGACGTTTTATTTACTATGTATTTTTTATTTTGAACCTGCCTATGTGTATACAGTTTTCCCCATGGCATTGCAGACTTATGGTGCCTTTGCTCGTCGTCTTGAAGGATTACTCTATGTCTGTATTGCTCTTTTAACATTTGCGGCATCTTTCGTTGATTTTCGTTTAGGACATTCTTCCCCATTTCGCCGGGACATATACTATCTTGCCGGGCTATGCATTTTTCTTCTCTGCTATGGACTGAGCAATAACGGTTGGGGTTATTCGTACAATCCGCTCATAACTTATTTACTCGTCATCTCAGGTTGGCTGATATGGGAATTCTCCTATTTAAGGCAGCTGAAACATGAGCAGGGCGTGTCAGCAAAGCAATTTACATATGGATTGTATGCGAATGTTATAACCCTCTCAGCCCATGCCATATTTGGCATGTTGATCATTATCGGATGTTTTGTAGGGGTATGGCGGTTTCATTGCGAGGAGCATCCCAGTTGCATGACTATTATGCAGGAGGTTAAGACACCGCAAGGTGTACGCTCCTTTGCTACTATGTCGATAGTGATGGGCAATTGGAGCCAGGTTAGCAGGGCTTCTGGGGCACCCTGGCAGTCACGCTTTATTAGTTTATGGATGGTATATAAGTTTTTAATCTCTAAAGCTGATTTTGTGAACAGCCATAGATGGATACTGGATTATACGGGGCATGCACTTGCAGAAGACCTGAGAAAGATGAAACCAGAAGTGGTGTTTATAGACTCTGCTGTACGGCCTATTGTCATGCACGAGCAGGTCGATCTGCCAGCTTATTTTAGTGTTTATCCGGATTTTAAATTAGAATGGCAAAAATATCGTTATATTCATAATATTAATTACTGCGATAAGTCGAATGACATAAAAACTAAGAATAAAACAATCGCCCAAGGCTGTAATTTCGATATTTATTATCGCAACCCTGACTAACTGTTGTTATCTAATTTTAGGTATATTCAGTAACATTTGTTGCTGCCAAAGGGGACTAGAACATGTCTGACACGCTTATTCCGGTTAACCCCGCCATCGCAGCGCATGCGCATATTACGCAGGAGCAGTATCAGGACCTGTATAAGCACTCCATTTCCGAGCCCGACGCATTCTGGGCGCATGAGGCAGAACGCCTTCAATGGATGACGAAATGGAAAACAGTTAAGAATACACGTTTTGCGCCGGACGTCTCTATTCGCTGGTTTGAGGGAGGAAAGCTCAATGTGAGCGTAAACTGCATAGACCGGCATCTTGCAAAACGCGGCGATAAGACGGCGATACTCTGGGAAGGCGACAATGCTGAAGAGTCGCAGCAAATCACCTACCGGCAACTGCATGAGCATGTGTGCCGCCTCGCCAATGTTCTCCTTGCACACGGAGTAAAAAAAGGTGATCGCGTCACCCTCTATATGCCGATGATCCTGGAAGCGGCATACGCCATGCTTGCCTGCACACGCATCGGGGCCGTTCATTCCGTGGTCTTCGGCGGATTTTCCTCAGAGGCGCTTAAAGGGAGGATTGAGGATTGCAAAAGTGATTTCGTGATCACGGCGGATGAAGGCCTGCGCGCCGGTAAAAGCATCCCGCTTAAAGCCAATGTCGACGTGGCGATTGTGGATCTGCCGCAGGTACGCAAAGTATTGGTGGTGCGGCGCACGGGAGGGAATATTAAATGGGATGAGCGACGTGACCTCTGGTATCACGAAGAAATTGCCCATGTGCCCGCCGCGCATGAGGCGGTAGCGATGGATGCGGAGGATCCCCTGTTTATCCTCTATACGTCTGGCTCGACCGGCAAGCCCAAGGGCGTGCTGCATACCACGGCGGGCTATTTGCTCTATGCGGCCTATACTCACAATGCCGTATTCGATTATCATGAGGACGAGATTTACTGGTGCACAGCCGATGTGGGGTGGGTCACAGGGCACAGCTACATCGTCTACGGTCCTTTGTGCAACGGTGCGACCACGCTGATGTTTGAAGGTGTGCCCAACTATCCCGATGCTTCGCGTTTCTGGCAAGTGATAGACAAACATAAGGTGAATATTTTCTATACCGCACCCACGGCCCTGCGCGCGTTGATGCGCGAAGGCGATGATTTCGTGAAACGATGCTCGCGCAAGTCTTTGCGCATTCTGGGCAGTGTGGGTGAGCCCATCAATCCGGAAGCGTGGCTGTGGTACTACAACGTCGTGGGCGAAAAACGATGCCCCATTGTGGATACCTGGTGGCAGACGGAAACCGGAGGCCTGATGATAGCCCCCTTGCCCGGCGCCACTGATTTAAAGCCGGGTTCGGCCACACTGCCGTTGCCGGGCGTAAAGCCGGTTATAGTGGATGGAAACGGCACGCCGCTGGAAGGCGAATGTGAAGGCGTGTTGTGTATCGCCGATTCATGGCCCGGGCAGGCGCGCACCCTGTATGGTGATCATGCCCGTTTCGAGCAGACTTATTTCTCCAATTTTAAAGGCTACTATTTCACTGGAGATGGTTGCAAACGCGATGCGGATGGCTATTACTGGATTACGGGCCGTGTGGACGACGTCATCAATGTATCCGGACACCGTTTGGGAACGGCGGAAATTGAAAGTGCGCTCGTGGCTCACGCGCATGTGGCGGAAGCCGCAGTGGTAGGGTTTCCGCACGATATCAAAGGGCAGGGGATATATGCGTTTGTGACGCTCAACGCAAATGCCAAGGAAAGTACCGAGTTGCACAAGGAGTTGGTGCAATGGGTGCGCAAGGAAATCAGTCCGATTGCAACCCCTGATTTTATCCACTTTACGCCCGCACTGCCTAAAACCCGCTCCGGAAAAATCATGCGCCGCATCCTGCGCAAGATTGCGGAAGGGGATGTCGGCAGTCTTGGTGATATTTCCACGCTAGCCAATCCCGATATTGTTAATGAACTTATTAAGAATAAATTAAAACACTCTGGCACCTAACTATTTTCTTGTTGCTAAGAAATTATTAATAAATAACGTGCTAAAACGATCTGAACGTAGCGATGGCACTGAAAGTCGCGCGGATTTAGTCTGTACGGGGTAACACGGAGGCTATGGCCAAGAAAATTCTTATCGTTGAGGATAACGACCTCAACCTCAAATTGTTCAAAGATCTGCTCGAAGCGCATGGCTACGAGACGATCGAGATTAAAGACGGTATCGATGCCGTCAATGTGGTGAAGCGCCACCGGCCTGCACTCATCCTCATGGATATCCAGCTTCCTGAAATATCAGGCCTCGACGTAACCAAGAAAATCAAAGCGGACAAGGAAATCGCCGATATTCCCATCATTGCCGTAACCGCCTTTGCCATGAAGGATGACGAGGAAAAGATTCTACGGGCGGGCTGCCAGGCCTATATCTCAAAGCCAATTTCCATAGTGAGCTTCTTGGATACGGTACGAAAATTTTTAGGCGAGAGCTAACGAATGTCAGCACTGGTATTGGTGGTTGATGACGTTCCGGCCAACGTCAAACTTCTGGAAGTCAAGCTTACCAACGAATATTACGACGTCGTCTCCGCCAAGGACGGCTTTGAAGCTATAAGCCAGGCCAAGCAGCACAAGCCGGATCTTATCCTGCTCGACGTCATGATGCCCGGCATGGATGGGTTTGAAACCTGCCGCAAGATGAAGGAAGATCCGGACATCTCCCATATCCCCGTGGTGATGCTGACGGCGCTTTCCGAGATTGCCGATCGCGTGCGCGGGCTTGAAGCGGGTGCGGACGATTTTCTGACCAAACCCATCAACGACATTGCATTATTTGCCCGCGTCAAATCGCTGGTGCGCATTAAAGTGCTGCTCGATGAATTGCGCCTGCGCGATCAAACCGGCCTGCAGATGGGTGTGCTGAGCGAAGGCCAGAACACGTTCACGCAGGAAGTCTCGGGCGCGAAGATACTGGTGATTGATGACGACGTGGTGCAGCTCAAGCGCCTGACCGAGAGGCTTTCGCAGGACTATGTGACGGAGGGCGTATCAAAGCCCGAAGGCGCCAACAGCATTGCCGCCAACGGCAATTTCGATCTCATCATCGTGAGTACGCAGCTGACCGACACGGACGGGCTTCGTCTGGCCTCACACTTCAAGAGCCAGGAAGAAACGCGCTACATCCCCATTCTCATGCTGGTGGACGAAGACGATTCCCGCACCATGCTCAAGGGGCTTGAGTTTGGTGTGAACGACTACATCATCATGCCGGTGGACTACAACGAAATGGCGGCGCGCGTGAAAACGCAGATCCGACGCAAGAAATACCAGGATGCGCTCAAATCGAACTACCAGCAGACCATTTCGCGCGCGATTACCGATAGCCTGACAGGCCTTTATAACCGCCATTATCTCAACGCACATTTGGATAACCTCGTACGCCAGGCGCTCAACAACAATAAACCGCTGTCGCTTATCATCATGGATGTGGATCATTTCAAGGCGGTCAACGATACGTATGGGCATGACATCGGCGATCAGGTCTTAAAACAGATATCCGACATCATTATCAAAAGCATTCGTAGCGCCGATCTGGCTGCGCGTTTTGGCGGTGAAGAATTCGTGGTGCTTATGCCTGAAACCGACGCGATTCAGTCTTCGGATGCCGCTGAACGTATCCGCAGGACCGTCGAGAAATCACCGATGAAAATCAGCCATGCGGAAGGGCAGATAAGCAAGACGGTGAGCATCGGCGTCGCGTTCTTAAACGATATGGGCGATTCGGGGCAGGCGCTTCTCAAGCGCGCGGATGAAGCCTTGTATAAGGCAAAAAATAGTGGGCGCAATAAAGTGATAAGCTCCGGCAAGAGCTAAAAAATCAATCCGCCGCCGAATTACATTCTGACTGAATAATATATCAGTAGATGATCCAGAAAATTCAGAAGTAATATCAGAATAATAGGGGATATATCAAAACTGCCCAGGTTGGGCATGTACTTGCGTATGCGTTTAAGCGGCGGGTCCGTGAGCCTGAAAAGGGCAAAGTTTATCTTTTGAACAGTAGGTTGATACCGGTTCACCACATTGAAGGAAATCAGCCAGCTCAGAATGAGCCATGCCCACAGCACGTAGGCATATAGCTGTATAAGCGTGGAAATCAGCTCGACGAAGGGATTGACCATGAACATACCGGGGATTCTGCATTTTCTGCCGCGCTTTGCAATCGTAATCAAAAATGGCCCGCCAGGACGTAGTGATTATAAGTTGGATAATTGATATCCGGCGCTCTTTTAGGCATGAGATCTTTATCTCCAACCACGTACCATAAGAGTGAGATGACATCATAATACCCTGAGTGGACATTGAAATTATCACATGGCTTCACGCTCATAGAATTGTCGATAGTGCTGGTAATCATAGGGTTGATAACCGGCGGTATACTGTATGGCAGGGAACTGATTGCTGCCGGCGAAGCGCGCGCACAAATCGCTCAGATAGAAAGATATAATCAGGCGGCGAATACCTTTTATGACAAATACGGCGGGCTTCCGGGCGATCTTTCCTCATCGCTTGTAACAAAGCTGGGTTTTTCCATCGTCCCTGTGCGTGCTGGAACACAGGGACAGGGAGACGGCAACGGCGTATTGCAGGG
>Ga0207130_1294_pt1 | contig 11126 bp, 10 predicted proteins | sample Alteio_BWMinHeat_16_FD_153545 | JGI IMG/M metagenome (GOLD analysis project Ga0207130, IMG submission 153545) | Enriched cells from forest soil in Barre Woods Harvard Forest LTER site, Petersham, Massachusetts, United States -... | ecosystem: Environmental > Terrestrial > Soil > Temperate forest >... | reverse complement strand
AAGAGCCCGGGGCTAAAGCCCACAACTTTACGAACTTTTACCCCCGGCTAAAGCCGGGGGCTCCCACCGATGCGCGCACAGCGCGCATCAAAGGCTGCGGACACGTCTTCGCCAAGGATCCTCCTAGAAATGTCTTGATGCAGCCTAGTAGAAATGCCTTGATGCAGCCTAGACAAACGGGACATTCTCGGGGTGCTTCGACTCGGGCATTCGCCCTCGCTCAGCATGACATTCTTTAGAACATAACATTCTTTAGAAAGTGATAATTGTCTGAGGATGCCAACAGAGCCAGATAGCTTTTAATCCGGACAGAATTTTTCTGCTGCGGAGCTTTATGCCGGCAGCTTGAGTTCATCGAGCCTTAAGAACTCCTGCAGCACGGGATGCGAGCTCTGCTCCCACTCTGAGAGTGGCCCGAAGAAGATGGCTTTGCCTTCATGCAGAAAGACAACGCGGTCGGCAAGCTTCTGGGCCAGGCGCATGTCGTGCGTGACCACGATGCTGGTCAGCTTGAGCTGGTATTTGAGCTTCTGGATCAGGTCTCCCAGCAGTTGCGCCATGAGGGGATCAACCATGGTCGTGGGCTCATCGTAGAGAATGGCCTCGGGCTGCGCCGCCAGGGCGCGGGCAATGGCTACTGACCGCTTCATGCCCGTGGAAAGATCAGAGGGGAACAGGTCGCGCATGCCCTTCACTCCCACCATTTCCAGAAGGCAATCCACGATCTGGTAGGTTTGTTCTTCATCCAGATCGCCCCGCTCGCGCAGGGGGAAGGCCACGTTTTCACCGACGGTGAGGGAATCGAACAATGCACCGTTTTGAAAGACCATGGTGACTTTTTTGCGGATGGATTCCATCTCTTGTTCGGTATAGTCCGTGATGTCCTCGTAGGCCACGATGACGCGGCCGGAGTCGGGTTTGAGGAACCCCATGATGTGGTGCAACGAAACCGATTTGCCCACGCCGCTGCGTCCCAGGATGAAGACCGTCTCTCCCGGCAACACATCGAAGCTGACGTCATCCAGGACCACGTGCGATCCGAACGCCTTGGTGACGTTCTTGAATTCGACATAAGGTTGCGGCCGCAGCTTCATGGGAGCCTCTGTTGCGCTAAATTAAAGTCCTGGGGCGTATTTAGATTATCGAATATCCGCAGAGAAAATCCAGCCTGAAGGATTTCTACCTCCTCCACGGGGCGAACCGGAACTTCGTCAAACAAGGAGTCTATCTTGTAGCGCTTTTCGCGCAACGCCTTTTCCGCAGTTTCGGCAAAAGCTTTGCGATAAAGCGCGCACAGCGGCTGCCAGCCGCGGGCGGCGCGAGGAACGACGGCGGTTAAAGCAGAAGTTCTCAGTTCTCGGTTCTCAGTTCTCAGTGGCATCGTGAATGATCTCACACCGGTTTCGCGATTATCAGAGAGAGAATCAGGGTTGATTTCCGTTTTGCACAGCAGGTATTTTAGAAAATCTGCTTCCACAAAAGGCAAATCTACCGCCAGAACCAAGTTCAACTCAGATTGGGATGACTTCAATGCAGCATGAATGCCGCCCAAAGGACCGCAATCTGGAAAAATATCTTCGATTGCCTCAGGACCAAATTTTTCGCGGGGGCCGCAAATATAAACTGCATCGGCAGTCAATTTTGCTATGCCGACTGCGCGCTCCAGCAAGGTAGTATTGCCAAATTTGAGAAAGGCCTTGTCGGCGCCCATGCGCGAACTTTTCCCGCCGGCCAGTACAAAAGCAGTGACCACGGCGAGAGTGTAACAAATTACAAGCTGCGATCGCTTTACCGAACGCGCACAGTAGTATCCAGTTTGATGTCCTTGGAAGAGCTTCCAATCATCAACTTCACGGGCTCTGCTTCAACCTTGAACTGAAGCTGCTTCTCGTCCCAGAAGGCGAGCGTTGAAGCCTTTAGTGGAATTTGCACGGTCCTGGTCTCGTTCGGCTTCAAGGTCACGCGCTGAAATCCCTTGAGTTCCTCGCCTGGCCGCTCCACCCTGGACTTGAGGTGCTTCACATAGAGCTGTATTACTTCATCTCCGGTCCGGCTCCCCGTGTTGGTCACCTCCACGCTGACCGTAATGGCGTCATCGCTCGCCAGTTCCGCAGAGCTTGTTTTCAGATTCGCGTAGCTGAAGGTGGTATAGCTCAAGCCATAGCCGAATGGGTACAGCGGGTCTCCTTTGAAGTACATGTAGGTGCGACCGTGGCGAATGTCGTAATCCATCATTGCAGGCAACTGATCGATTGACTTTGGCCAGGTTGTCACCAGGCGACCACCCGGGTTGTAGTCCCCAAAGAGAACCCTGGCAAGCGCGGTGCCTTCATCCTGTGAGGAGTGGGCCATGTGCAGAATCGCCGGAATATTCGACTGCGTCCAGTTGATGGCAAATGGGAAGCTAGAGACCAGGATCACCACGGTCTTCGGGTTGACCGCATACACCTGCTTGACCAGTTGTTCCTGTGCGAGCACGATGCTCTCGCGATCGCGTCCTTCCCGCCCATCGCTGGGCACGGTGCATGGCAAAGTGTTCCCGCCATCGGGGGAGCTGTGCCAATCGTGCGCCATGTCGGGACCGCAGGTGGGATCATTGCCAATCACTACAACCGCCACATCGGACGACTGAGCTGCATGCACGGCGGCGTTGCCGATCTCATCAGCAGCATAGTTGACCTTGACGTCGGGGCCGACTTCATTCCTGATTCCATCGAGTGGAGTAATCGCATGCGGAGGCGTGCCGCCGTACCAATCCCAGTGCACTGAGTCGGCAAGCGGTCCGATGACGGCGATCGACTTGATAGAGTCTTTCTTGAGCGGCAGAAATGCATCCGTATTCTTCAGCAGCACTACTGATTCCAGCGCCATCTTCTCCGAGACGGACTTATCCTTCTCTGTGTTCCAGGGCTCGGGCGAATCCTTGATCTTCGAATAAGGCACTATTTCCGGCGGATCGAGCAGCCCCAACCGCAACGTGATGCGGAACTTCGGGCGCAACAGGTCGTCGATCTCCGCCTCAGTCACCAATCCATCTTTAACGGCTGCTTTGGTCTCTTCAATATAAGTGTCAAGAAATTGATTGATCCCGGCTTTAAGGCAGGCCACCACGGCCTGTTGCTGATTCGCAAAGCGCTTGTGTGAAGTCACAAGCAGCTTCACAGCTCCACCATCGCTGGAGAGCACATCTACGCCCCACTGTTTCTGGACGATGCTCTTCAGAATCGGATTGATCGCCATCGGCGTACCGTCCCAGGCGTTATACGAGGCCATCACTCCCTTGGCCCCGCCCTCCAGAAAACCCATGCGAAACGGAACCGAGTAGTATTCCCAGAACAGGCGCTGGTCGAAGTCCGAAGACGAGCTGGTGCGGAAGTTCTCATTGCTGTTCGCGAGAAAGTGCTTCAGCAACGCCGCGGATTGCCAATACTTGGGGTCGTCTCCCTGTAGCCCCTTGGCAAAGGCCACAACCATGGTTCCGTTGAAAAACGGATCTTCGCCATAGACCTCTTCGCTCCGGCCCCAGCGCGGGTCTCGTGCAAGATCGGCCTGTGGCCCCCACAGCATCAGCATCTGGCGATTGTACTTCTCGGTCTGCGTGATGAACCGCGCCTCGTAACCTTCGACGCCGCCAGCCTGACGTACCAGCTCGGGATCCCACGACTCCCCCATGCCGGGAGGTTGCGGGAATTGCGTTGTGGTGATGACGGGACGTCCGGCTCTACCACCGCCTCGCTGAACGACACCGTGGATGCCTTCAGAGCTGCCGAAATTCGGAACGCCGAGACGAGGCACCCCGGTCCTGGTTCCAAGACAATCAATTTTTTCATCGAGCGTCATGAGCGAAAGGAGGTTGTCGATCCTCTTCTCGGCCGGCAGAGCTGGATCCCTGAAGGGTTGGGAGGATTGCTGCGCCATCGCGGGAGCCAGCGCTAGCACGAGAAGGCTGAATAGGCTTGAAAGTCGCTTCATCATCGTAAGCTGCTACTGCCTCAACTTTCCTGTAATCGTTATGCGTGAATCGGCCGGAATTTCCTACACCGAGCGTGTTCTGCAAAACGCACCAAGGCTACCACACTTCCAGTCGTGGGAAACTCCGAAGCCTGATGTTGCTTGGCTTATGCAGTTGTGGAATATGCAAGCATTGTGGCGGCCCCTAAAGTCGATTCGTCGCGGTTCAGAAATCGGCTTTGTGGGAAGCGCGAGAGGATCTGCCGCCAATGAATGACCAAGAGTTCGCGACCGGTCTGGTCTCGACACTTATGCACGGCCTGTCTCCCACCAAATCATGTCCATGCGTTCTCATGCGCTGGCCATGATGAGCCAAGGAACCTGTTGGTGGGCGCGACAACTTTGATACAATCGCCAACGCATGAGCCCGGTTAGCAAATTGAAAGAATTTCTTGACGCAGCAAGGAGCCAAGGAGCAACCGACGAAATTCTCGTTGGACTTCTGCGCGGTCGCGGGTGGTCCGAGGAAGACGTCTATCGGGCACTAGCCGATCATTATGAAGGCCGCACTGGCATTCAAGTTCCCGTCTACAAACGTTCCGGTTCGGCAAAAGACGCTTTTTTATATCTTCTCAGCTTCTCGACCCTGGCAATCTGGGCGAGCGGTCTCGGTTGGGTCATGTTCACGCTGATCGATTCGTGGATCAAGGAAGATAATTACTCCTACTCAGGCGGCTACTACGAACTGGCTGATTCTCTTGCCTGCATCATAGTCACTTTTCCTATCTACCTCATGGTGATGCGCTATATCATTCGAGAACTAGAGGTTCACCCCGAAAAGCTCGAGTCCGCCGTAAGAAAGTGGCTCACTTATATCGCTCTTCTCATCACTGCCTGCGTCGTAGTGGGAGACCTGATCATGTTTCTGACTTATCTCCTGCGGGGTGAACTAGCGGCTCGCTTCGTAGCAAGGGTTGGTATTGTGCTGGTGATCGCAGGCGGCATCTTCTGGTATTACGCAGGCTCGCTGCGAAGAGTAGCTCTTCCCCCGAAGAATGGCCATGAATAGAAACACCTGGTTCGCTATCGTTGCAACGATTGCCGTCGTCGCTGTCGTCATCCTGGGCTTTCGTGTCCTGGGCGGCCCTGGAACCCAACGCATGATTCAGTCCGACCTTCGCACTGTACGGACACTCGCGGAACTCGCTCAGCAGATCAATCAAAAATGGGTTTTCTCGGGCAGGGTACTTCCTGCTAATCTGGAAGAGTTTCCCGATTCAGTGAAGCAGGACCCTGTTACCCACAACTCTTTTGTTTATCGCCCAAAATCAAACAGCGAATACGAACTCTGCGCTACATTCGCTACCTATAGTCGAGACCTCCAGGCGCAAAATATAAACGACCCTTGGGCTCACTCAAAGGGTGACCACTGCTTCCAATTTGACGCCTCGCAGCAGGTGCAGCCAGTTCCGTACTATTATTAGCTCCGGCCAATTCTGGTCGCGCGAATTTATGGCCAGCTTCGCCCTCTTACCTCATCCTCATTCAATTCTGCTGCGCCTAGCTATCAAGAATGATTATGACAAAGGCGACAACGATTGCGCTCCAAGAGTTTCGTGACCGGCTTGTTCGGTCCGACCCGCGAGCACTGGACGTAGTATCTGGTGAGAAGTGGACGCATTCGAAAGTTGGTTCGAGCCGTCATGCGATAACTCCCAGATCGTCGGCAACTCGGAACTTACTAGATTTTCTTGACTGCGTTCGCGTAAGAACCAGCAGTCTCAGCATCGTCGCATAGCCAGCATATCGGAACCTGCCACTACCTTCCATTTGCGTGAGCTTCGAATCCTTCTCTTCCGTGCTACAATCGCCGGTATTTCCCACCCCGAGAGATGCGCCCATGCGCCTGCTGAGATCGGCAGCCCGCGGGGTGCGTAAGAATATTTGAAGCTGGAATATTCGAACCAGGTACTCGTAGCAGGAATACTCAACCATGGAACTCCGGCGCAGGCTTTTATATGCAGTGATCTTGTTGGTTGTGGTCACCACGCTCAGCGTGACCGGATATCTCTGGCTGGGCGGCCCCAATGTCACCTTCCTGCAAGCCCTGTACATGGCGGTGATCACGCTCGCCGGTGTGGGTTATGCAGAGGTCGTGGACACCAGCCACAACCCCCTGCTGCGAATTTTTAATATGTTCGTGGTCCTGGTGGGGGTGACGATCACGGTGTACGTGTTTTCCTCCGTAACCGCCTTCCTGGTGGAGGGCGAAATCACCAACATTTTCTGGAGACGCAGAATGCATAAGAAAATCAGCGAACTCAAAGACCATTACGTGGTTTGCGGCCTGGGCACGACCGGCCGGCATGCCGTGGAAGAGCTCCAGAAATCGGGCACGCCGTTCGTGGTGATCGAGATGCACGAGGAAAATATTCAGCGGTTGCGCGAACACAAAGCCCTGGACATGGCCAACCTGCTTTACATCATCGGCGATGCCACCGATGACGATGTACTGACTGAGGCCGGCGTCGGCCGGGCGCGCGGGCTGATTGTGGCCCTCTCCGCCGACAAAGATAATCTGGTCATCATCGTCATGGTGCGGCAGATGAATCCAAAGATCCGCATTGTGGCGCGCTGCACCGATCCTAAATTTTCAGACAAGATGCTGAAGGCCGGGGCGAATTCCACGGTCTCTCCGAATCATATCGGCGGGTTGCGCATGGCGAGCGAGATGCTGCGGCCCAATGTGGTCAGCTTTCTTGATCTGATGCTCAAAGAGCAGTCGCGCACGCTGCGGGTGGAAGAAGTTGAAGTTGGTGGCGCCTCAGCGTGGGTGGGAAAGACGCTCGGCCAACTGGATTTACGTACCGCTTACAATCTGCTGCCCATGGCGATCAAACGACCCGCCAGCGCAGCTGACAGCAATTACCACGTTAATCCCCCGGATTCGCTCACCATCGAAAAAGGGATGATTCTCATCGTCATTGGAGAGGTGAAAGACCTGCAGCGCGTGCGGCAGGAAGCAAATGTCTGATGCAGTCCTCAGTCGTGCCGAGGACGGCTGTACTACTATGTCCTTTTTAGGTACCTGCCAAACCGTCTCTTTAACTGTCATGTTGAGCGGAGCGCCTGGAGAAAACCTGTAGCCTCGCGACGGATGGGCGCGCAGTCGAAACACCCCGACCATGCTGGCGGAAGAAATGCCGTCCTAGGGAATTCTCCCCGAGTGTGTCCCGCAACGGCGGTCCGTGATTTCCGCTGGCGAATCGTTACACGAAATTCTGGAATGTGGAGGTGGGCAGCGGTTGCGCACGCCCGCAGCTAGTCCGCTGGCAGCGGCATCGGGAAAATTCCCTGATGCGGAATGTAATACCGAAACTTTCTCGGGGTGTTTCGACTGCGCGCTTGAGATTCTGCAAGCTTGTCCATGGAGTCGTGGCGCTCCGCTCAACATGACAGAGGACAGGAGCGCTCAGTTAATTTTCAGCGAGACGATTCTGCCGGCGGCATCCAACTCGAGTTGAGCTGGGGCGCGCAGCACGGTATCACCATTGGTTCCCGGCAGAACGATAAACATGCGCGAATCCACGTAGCTGGCATTCTGCTCCTGGCGCAAAAACTTCATGGCCTGGTCGTTGCGAACCGACTTGGGGACCATGAACGTGAGATCGGCGAGCTCTCCGTTTTCTGAGACGGAAAAAGCCACTTCCACGGCCACGCTGGAGTGGATTTCATCGTCATCCACCACCGGCTTGAATTGCAGCTCGTACTGAAAGCTGCCGTCTTCCGGATCGAAAGTGCCGCGTTTTACATTGATAGACATGAATCTTAAGAGAACGTTTTAACACAGAACCGAGCCAGTGACCAGTTCACTTTTTTTATTGCTGACATCCAAAAAAACTTGCATTTTGCAGTAAACCGCAGTAAACCATTTCCAGTCAGATAGTTAGCGAAGCAGCCCAAAAAGGCCGCAGAGCAAGGCAATCAAAAACTGCTGCATTGCATCTAATAGTCTGCGCCACAATTTTAACCGGACTTTAACCGACGACGAGGGAGCGATTTTATGAAGGCAAAAATATTCCTTTATCCCATGAGCGCTATTGTATTGCTCGCACTGCTAACGGGCTGCGATCATTTTGCTGCATTCGGCACCCGCAGCGACGCGCAAGTCGCCAGCGATGTGCAAAACAAAATTAACGCGGACGCCAATGTCCCCAACAAACAGCTCGGCGTTACCTCAGACCACGGCGTGGTAACACTCTCCGGAACCGCCAATAGCGATATGGAGCGTACGGCGGCAGCGAACGATGCCGGCCAGGTCCAGGGCGTAAAGACGGTAGTCAACAACATCCAGGTATTCTCGGCGGCGAACCAACCACCTGTGACACCCATGAGCGACAACACCGCCGCTTCCGTGAATCCGCCGGCAGATACGACGTCTTCAAATCCGGGCACTAGCCCTACGCGGTTGCGCCATCGCTCTCCGAGCAAGCCCCGGCCCGACAGCGCATATACTGATACCTCCAATTCCGGGTCATCCACTGCGAATACTACGAACACGGCAAGCACGTCGGCGCCGGCCTATACGCCACCGCCGCAGCCGGTCACGGTAGCTGAGGGTACGATGCTCGCGGTGAGCCTGATTGATCCTCTCAGCTCAGAGTCGAATAAAACCGGGGAAACTTTCCGCGCTTCCCTCGAAACCCCACTCGTCGGAGATGACGGCCGCGTTGCCATTCCTGCCGGCGCGGACATTGAAGGCCGCATCGTAGACGCGAAGCCTTCTACTCACTTCTCTGGCAGCTCGAACCTGGCGCTTGAATTGACGCGTATCACGGTCGGCGGCAAATCTTATGACATCGCCACGAACCAATGGGCGAAGAAGGGGGCGGGGCGCGGGGCACGTAGTGCTGAAACCATTGGCGGCGGTGCAGCAGTGGGCGCACTGATCGGCGGATTGATTGGCGGCGGTAAGGGTGCAGCCATTGGCGCCGGTGCAGGCGGAGCCGCAGGAACGGGTGTGCAGGCAGCCACGCATGGAGAGGCAATAAAACTGCCCTCGGAAACACGCCTGGATTTCCGCCTGGCAAGCCCAGTTACAGTAACTCCTGTTGCCAGCACCAGACGGCAACCTGTCCAGTAAACGACTTTTTTGCTCAATAGCCCCTCCGGGGACGCAAACTTTGCGTCCCCTATTTTTTTGGGCTTGGGTGAGTGCTTTCACGCGCGAATTTTTTGCGAGAGTGGAAAGCCTTGTTTTGGCTGCGAAGCCCTCAGCGTAAAAACGTTATAATCACTTGCGTTCCATCCAATTGGAAGGGCAGACTTGAGCGTGACCGCAGCGGACTGGCAGCAATTCACCCCCATCATCATTCTCGGATTATTTCTTCTAGGGCTGATCTTGGGCAGCTTTCTCAACGTGTGCATCTACCGCATGCCACAGGGCCTTTCGGTAGTAAAGCCGCGTTCGGCCTGTCCGCAATGCAAAGCGCCCATTCGCGCTTACGACAATATTCCAGTCCTGAGCTGGATTTTGCTCCGAGGACGTTGCCGCGACTGCAAAGCCCCCATCTCACCGCGTTATGCAATTGTTGAATTGCTGACGGCCGTGCTCTTTACAGCAAGCTTCCTGCACTTTGGATTCACGCTGGAAACCGCCAAGGCCTGCGTTCTGTCTTTTCTTCTCACCGGATTGATTCTTACCGACGCCGATTGCCATCTGCTGCCCGATGGTCTCACGCTCACGGGCCTTGCCCTGGGACTCGGGTTCTCTTTGCTTGTACCCGTAGATAACTTTTTCTCACAGATGCTGCCTCTTTCCCTGTGGCGTGGAATTTCCCCCGAAGTTTCCTGGCGTCTGGCTTCGTTGCTGGATTCCTTCATGGGGGCTGCCCTGGGCGCGGCCTTCATCTATGGCGCCGGATTTGTGTACTTGAAATGGAAGGGCATTGAAGGCATGGGCTTTGGCGATGTTAAGCTGATGGCGATGATTGGCAGCTTTCTCGGCATGCGCATGACAATTCTCATCATTTTCCTGGCAGCCATGTCAGGCGCGATCTTCGGGCTCACCATCATGCTCGTCGTTTGGCGGAAGCGTTTGCGCCGCCGTCTGCAGCGCGGCAAAGAGCCTGCCGCGATCGCGCGCCAGCGGGCCTGGCGATCAGCTTCGCTGCTTTACCGGCAATATGAGATACCGTTTGGCTCTTTTCTGGGCAGCGTGGCGCTGCTGATGCTTTTCTACGGAGGCACTCTGGTTCACTGGTATATGAGGCTCTACGGAATTGACTATTGAGGGGCTCCTCCCAAGGTACATTGGCCTCTCGAACAGCACCCATTGACCCTCTGGTTTCCACCAGAATTGCGGGTGAATTTAGGCCATTTCGACAGTAAAATAGATATCCTGCGGCCATTGCTGCGGACAGGGTGAATTTCATGAAACGCAATTTGCTTTTACTGCTTGCAGGTTCAATTCTGATGCTGTTGCTGGCGCCGGCTGTCGTTGCTCAGAACCAGCCCTCCCTCGGGGAAGTAGCGCGCCTGGCACGCCGTCACAAGCCTGCGCCTGCGCCCGGCGAACGTGTCTACGATAACGATAATTTGCCAGGCAAGGCTATTGTCAACACGGTAGGCCCGGCCCCGGCGGCTTCCGATCAAGCCGCCTCTGACCAATCCGCTTCGAGTGACGCCAACAAAGAGAAGTCCGCCGTGCCTTCCAATGACGAGCAAAAGAAAATTAATGGCGAATGGACCGGCAAGATTACCCAGCAGAAAGAAGAAATCTCCCGCTTGGAACGCGAACTCAATGTACTGCAGCGCGAGAGCCAGATTCACACCGCGGTCAACGCCTCTGACATAGGCAGCCGCCTGGGCAACAATGCCAAGTTCGCCGAACAGGACCGCCAGTACCAGGAACAGATTACCGCCAAGCAAAAGGCAGTGGACGACGCCAAACAAAAGCTCACAGACATGCAGGAAGAAGCCCGCAAAGCCGGCGTTCCTGCCTCCGCGCGCGATTAGTTAGCTCTGCGTTCCTTCGCGTCCTCTGCGGGCCGTGGGCGGTTTAATTTTTTCCTGTATCCGTGTGCGCAAAGCTTGAATTTGCTTCATGTGGTGCAGACAATGGATCCGGTGAAATTTGCGCCACTGGCACAAATTAATCGGCCCTAACACCGGAT
>Ga0207130_1247_pt1 | contig 11151 bp, 11 predicted proteins | sample Alteio_BWMinHeat_16_FD_153545 | JGI IMG/M metagenome (GOLD analysis project Ga0207130, IMG submission 153545) | Enriched cells from forest soil in Barre Woods Harvard Forest LTER site, Petersham, Massachusetts, United States -... | ecosystem: Environmental > Terrestrial > Soil > Temperate forest >... | reverse complement strand
ACCAGATCCGCGAAAAGATCGGCGTGATGTTCGGCAACCCGGAAACCACCACCGGCGGACGCGCGCTGAAATTTTATTCATCGGTGCGCGTGGATATTCGCCGCATCGCCGCCATCAAAGAAGGTGACGTGGTCACCGGCTCGCGCACCAAGGTGAAGGTGGTCAAGAACAAGGTCGCCGCGCCCTTCCGCGAGGCCGAGTTCGACATTCTTTACGGCGAAGGTATCTCGCGTGAAGGCGATTTGCTCGATATCGCAGTGAACAACAATCTGGTCGAGAAATCCGGTTCGTGGTTCAGCTACAAAACCGAGCGCATCGGCCAGGGCCGCGAAAACGCCCGCCAATTCTTGAAAGACAACAAGGACATCATGGCCAAGCTCGATGCGGAGGTGCGAAAGACCCTGGGATTGGTTGCGGCTCCGGCACAGCCAGCGACCGCTGCTCAGCAGGCTCCTATCGCCAAGGTCACCACTATGCCCGAGGCGGTGAAGGCCCCGATCGTCGCGGCGAGGCGGTGAGACCCAGTTTGTCATCCCGAGCAACGCGAGGGATCTCGGCTCCTGCGTGCGCCACTACGAGTTGCCACCACAGGCAAAGACCAAGATCCCTCGCTTCGCTCGGGATGACAAGAATAGAGGAAGGGCAAGAATGCGTGAAGAGCGCCGCTACTTCGTCTACATCATGAGCAACCCGTCGCGCACCCTCTACACAGGACTGACGAACAGCATTCGACGCCGCGTGCGTGAGCATCGGGAAAAACGGGCCGACGGCTTCACCGCTAGATATAACATCACGAGACTTGTTTACTTTGAAAGTTTCGGAGATGTGCACAACGCTATCGAACGCGAGAAGCAGATCAAGGCCTGGACGCGGGCCAAGAGAGTCGCGCTGATCGAATCTGTGAATCCGAAGTGGGATGACTTGTCGAGAGAGTGGGATCAGCCACAGACGTTCCGGTTTGTGCCAAGGACTGCATAGGAGCCATCGCCAAGACAAGTTGTCATCTCGAGCAACGCGAGAGATCTGGGTTCTTGCGCGCGCCACTACGAGTGCCGCCACAGGCAAAGACCCAGATCCCTCACTTCGTTCGGGATGACAAAAAAGAAGCGGCCCACATTGCCATTCCCACGCTCACCCGCATAAAATCGTTGTTTGCTCGATGGTTGCGCATTCGCTGCACCCGACTTTATGGTGAGGACGCGTGAATAGGGGCACCGCTATTTATCCCGGCTCGTTCGATCCGCCCACCAACGGGCACCTCGATCTGATTGAGCGGGGCAGCAAGATGTTCGAACAGCTGGTGGTGGCGATCCTGCGCAACTCGGAGAAGAGTCCGATGTTCAGCGTCGCGGAGCGCATCGAGATGCTGCGCCAGCTCACCGCCGACTGGAGCAATGTTCGCATCGACACCTTCGACGGATTGATGGTCGAGTACGCGAAGTCGATCGATGCCATGTGCGTGCTGCGCGGCATCCGCGCCATCAGCGACTACGAATACGAGCTGCAGATGGCGCTCATGAATCGCAAGCTCGAGCCCACGCTCGAAACCGTTTTCATGATGCCGGCCGTCAAGTATTCGTACGTAAGTTCGCGGCTGGTGCGCGAGGTGGCGCAGGCCGGGGGGGCCAGTCAAAGATCTCGTCCCGGAAGCGGTGGAACAGAAGCTGCGGGAGAAGCTGGATCCAGCGTACAAGCTGCGGCAACCGAATGTAGTCGACCTCTCGAAGGCTCGAAGAAGGAAAAGGAAAGCATGACCCCGGCAACGCTGGAAGCTGTCCGCCTCGCGGCCCGCATTGGACGCATCGAACCCTCCGCTACCATGGCCGCCGTCGCCGAGGCGGAAAAACTGCGCCAGCAGGGCATCGACGTGGTGGACTGCACCGCGGGTGAGCCGCACTTCGCCACCCCGCAGCACATCAAAGACGCGGCGATTGCCGCCATCCAGGCGAATTTTTCCCGTTACACCGCGGTCGGCGGAACGCTGGAATTGAAGGACTCCATTCTGCGCCGCCACAGCGAAGATTTCGGCTCGGCCAACAAACGCGACGAAGTGTACGCCTCGGTTGGGGGTAAGCACGCGCTGTTCAATGCCATCTCCGTTCTCGTCGATCACGGCGACGAAGTCATTCTGCCCGTGCCCTACTGGGTCTCATTCAAAGACATGGTGAACTACGCCGGCGGAAAATGCGTGCTGCTGCACGCCGACGAGTCGCAGGGCTTCCGTGTCACCGCCGCGATGGTGGAGCGGCTGATCACGCCGCGCACGAAACTGATCATTCTGAATTCGCCGTCGAACCCGTCGGGCGCCGTCATGAGCCCGGAAGACATGACGGCTGTGGTGAAACTTGCGCATGAGCGCGGCATTTGGGTCATCTCCGACGAGTGCTACGTCTACCTGAACTACGCCGGGCATAGCTTTTCCATCGGATCGCTAAACCAGTACCGCGATCGTTTTCTGGTTATCGGATCACTGTCGAAAACTTATGCCATGACCGGCTGGCGGCTCGGTTACACGCTGGGCCCGGCGCAGGTCGTCGCTGCCACGCAGAAGCTGCAGAGTCAGGCGACGTCGAACCCAACGTCATTCGTGCAGAAGGCCGCGGTGGCCGCGCTGACCGGTTCGCAGAAGTGCGTCGCCGACATGCGCGACGAGTATATTCGCCTGCGGGACTATGTCGTCGCCGGAGTGCGCTCAATTCCGGGCGTGCAATGCACCATGCCTGAGGGTGCGTTCTACGTGTACCCGAATGTATCGGCGTGCTTTGGCAAAAGTGGAATCAAGTGTGCGGCCGATGTCGCTTACGGGCTGCTACACCAGGCGCATGCCGCGACTGTTGCCGGAGAGGGCTTCGGCACGTCCGAGCACATCCGAATTTCCTACGCGACCTCGCAGGAAAATCTCAACAAAGCACTGGAGCGAATGAAAGCTTATTTCGCGTCTTTGTAGTTCCTGAAACGTAGTTCTTGAAATGGCGGCTCGTTCGACGGAGCCTCCCATCACTCGACAGATGCAGCCCCTCTATCCTCTTCTGATGCAGCCCATGTTCGACCCCCGCCCGTGGGGGACGACTGATCTATCGCCGATTTATCCCAATCACAAGTTTGAGCAGAAAATCGGCGAAGCCTGGTTGAGCGGCGACGCGAGCAAAGTGGCGAATGGTCCTCTCGCGGGCAAGACTTTGGCGCAATTGAGCGATGAGTATCAACGCGAGTTAGTCGGTGAGGCCGCGCGCGACCAGAAGCGCTTCCCGCTGCTGCTAAAGTTTCTGTTTCCTCACGAGAAACTTTCTGTGCAGGTTCATCCCGACGATGCCCAGGCCCGGCGCGTCGGCGAGCCTTGGGGCAAAACCGAGTGCTGGTACGTGGCCCACGCCAAGCCGGGCGCGCAGATCGCGTTGGGGCTTAAGCCGGGCGCGACAGCGGCGCAACTGGAAGCAGCGATCCACCAGAATCGTGCCGAGGAACTTCTGAACTGGATCAATGTCTACGGCGGCGACATGATCTACGTTGCGGGCGGCACGGTGCACACGCTGGGGCCGGGTTCGGTGATCGTCGAAACGCAGCAGCAGTCCGATACCACCTACCGGCTGTATGATTACGGGCGTCCGCGCGAGCTGCATTTGAAAGACGGTATGGCAGCGGTGAAAGAGAAAACGGATTCGGGAAAAGTTGTGCGGCCTGCGCCTGCGGCGATGCTGGGCGGCAAGAACCGGCACACACCTTTGGTCGCTGCTCCTTATTTTGTGGTGGATCTGTTCGAAGCCAAAGAGCCGCTGCAATTGGCGACGCGCGACGATTCGGGGAAGAACTCCGTGCAGATTCTCGTGGCGGTTGAAGGATGTGCCGTGGTAGAGGCTGCGGCTGCAAATCCCACGACACTGGCGAAGGGAGACGCGGTCGTGATTCCCGCCAGCATCAACGATTTCACGGTGCGCCCACAGTGGGCCGTCGAGATTTTGCGAGGCTACGTACCCGGAAATAAGCTGCCCGAGCCGGAAACGAGAATGTAATTGGGTTTCTATTTGATTTCGATTTTGTTGATTTCGATTTTGTTGATTTCGATTTTGATCCGTGTCGATCCGTGAAAATCCGTGGCGAAGAACCTTAATTTCTATCCCGTAATTCTTGCCGGCGGCCGCGGCACGCGCTTCTGGCCCTTGAGCCGCAAGAAGCGCGCCAAGCAGCTGCTCGCGCTCGACGGCAAGCAGACGATGATCCAGCAGACGGTCGCTCGCCTCCTTCCGCTTGCGCCCCCGCGCCGCTTTTGGATCATCACCAACGAAGATTCGCGAGGCGAAATACTGAAACAGCTTCCAAAGCTGCCGAGAGCACAAGTTTTGGCGGAGCCGGTCGGACGCAACACCGCTCCCGCCATCGGCCTGGCCGCGTTTCTGTTGCTGCGCGAAGATCCGAAGGCTGTGATCGGCATGTTTCCCTCCGATCACGTGATCGCCGAGGAAAAGCGCTATTGTGACACGCTGCAGCGGGGAGTCGAGATCGCTGCCTCTGGACCCAATATCGTCGTGCTCGGCATTCGCCCCAATCGCCCGGAAACCGGATATGGTTACATTGAGGTTGGGAGTGCGTTCGAAGGCGAGGCGCTGCGCGTGCGCCGCTTTACCGAAAAGCCCGACGCGAAGAAAGCCGCTGAGTTCGTAGCCGCAGGAAACTACTTCTGGAATAGCGGCATGTTTTTGTGGAGTGCTCGCACGCTGGCCGATGCGCTCCGGGAACACCTGCCCAACACCGCGCCCCTACTCGAAGAAATCGCGGCGACATTCGGCACGCGCAAATTTGCCTCAACCTTCCGCAAGCTGTATCCGAAGTGCGAAAACATCAGCGTTGACTATGCGGTGCTCGAGCCGCGCTCGGCCAAAGGCGAGCACGCGGGAAACATTTTCTGCCTGCCCGCCGATTTCAGCTGGAACGATCTAGGCTCCTGGACTGCGCTGCACGAGCATCACGTGGCCAAGAGCAACCCGCCACAAGGCAATCTGATCGCAAGTTCGGGCATTTTTGTGCTCAATGCGAATGGGAATTACGTTCACGCGCCTGGAAAGTTTGTGGCAGTGGTCGGCGTCAAAGATTTGGTCGTCGTGGAGACTGACGATGCGCTGCTGATCACGACGCGGCAACACGCGCAGGACATAGGCAAGGTTGTAAAGTATCTCGACGAAAAGAAGCTGCACAAACTAGTGTAGAAAGTGGTCAGTGGTCAGTGACTGTAACACCGCGGCGACTTTGCTGACCACTGGCCACCTGATCACTGGCAACTGAACATGGCCCAGGAAATCAAATTCGGTACCGACGGCTGGCGCGGCATCATCGCCGACGACTTTACTTTCGAAAACGTACGCCGCGTGGCCAACGCGATCGCGGCCTACGTCACGAAGTATGAAGACCCGAAGCGTGGAGTCATCATCGGCTACGACACGCGTTTTGGTTCTCCCCGTTTCGCTCAGATCACAGCAGAAGTCATCGCCAACGCCGGCATTCCGGTGAAGTTGGCGGACGACTACACGCCCACCCCGGCGGTTTCCTATGCCGTGAAGCAGCACGGAGCGGCTGGCGGAGTCATGATCACCTCCAGCCACAATCCCTGGAACTGGAACGGAGTGAAGTTCAAGGGCAACTTTGGCGGATCGGCCACCCCCGCGATTATGAAGAGGATTGAAGAAGAGCTGGCGGCCAACACCGCGCCCAAAGCGGCCAAGGCCTCTATCGAAGAGGTCGATCTCAAAAAAGAATACGTCGCCGCCGTCTGCCAATTCGCCGACATGGATCTGGTCGCGAAGACAAAATTCAAATTCGCGGTCGACGCCATGTACGGTTCAGGACGCGGCGTTCTGAGCGGAATCTTCAGCGAGTACGGGGTGCAGCACGTCGCGATTCGCCAAGAGTTGAACCCGCTCTTCCCGAGCATCAATCCCGAGCCCATCGAACCGCACACGGCGATGTTGCAGCAAACCGTGGTGCGCGAAAAATGCGACGCCGGCCTCGCCACTGACGGCGATGCGGACCGCATCGGCGCCGCCGCGGAAGACGGCTCCTTCGTCGATTCGCACAAAATCTTTTGCGTCCTGTTGCAGTGGCTGCTGGAGCGCAAGAAATGGCCTGGCGACGTAGTGCGCGCCTTCAACACCACTCGCATGCTCGACCGCATAGCCGCCAAATACGGGCGCAAATTGCATGAGACTGCCATCGGATTCAAATACGTTGCCGACCTGATGATGAGTACCGACATTCTAATCGGCGGAGAAGAATCGGGCGGCATCGGCTACTCGCGCTTTCTTCCCGAGCGCGATGGCATCCTCAACTGCCTGCTCCTCGCCAACGTGATGGCCGAGGAAGGCAAGCCGCTCGGTCAATTGGTCGCGGATTTGCAGCGCGAGTACGGCCCGCACTACTACGGACGCCGCGATCTGCACATCCCAGAAGATGTGAAACAGAACACGATTCAGCGAGCCCGCTCAGACTCGACGCAATCCCTCGGCGACTACCGCGTGCTCAAAAAAGAACACCTCGACGGAGTGAAGTTTTTCCTCGATGCCCCAACCAACGGAAACGGCGCCGAGGCGTGGGTGTTATTCCGCGCATCGGGAACCGAGCCGCTGCTGCGCCTTTACACCGAAGCGTCGTCGCCGGAACTAGTGCGAGAACTCCTTACGGTGGGGGAGAGTTTCGTCAGAAACGGCGGATAGCGGATGGACGCGGGGCACTCCGGCCAAAATCTCCAGATATTCGCGGCTCCAAGCCGCGATAGTGCGATACTTCTAGAAGCGATTTGCAAAAAGTGATCGGGGTCGGCGGCATCGTTCGTGCGCCTAACGATTCGCGCATCTAACAACTGGCACCATGGCTGAGAATCCAACTCCAATTGAGGCTCCAGTTCAGGCCGATACGCCTGAAGCGCGACGCTATAACCGCATCCGGCGGTGGCTGGGCATCACCGACTTCGTGGTTGGCTTCGCATTTCTTCTGACACTTCTCGTGACCGGTTGGTCGAGCACGCTGCGCGATCAGGCCATGCGCCTGGGCGGACAGGGCTATGCACTCCCGCTATTCATTTATCTGGTCCTGCTGCTCGCAATCAGCAAAATGCTGGGCGCGGGTTTTGACTACTACGGTTTTCGCTTGGAACGCGGCTACAAGCTCTCGACGCAGCGATTTCGCTCATGGGCTTGGGACGAAGCCAAAGGCTTTCTGGTCGGCCTGGTGTTCGCGACGGTAATCGTCGAGCTGCTCTACTTCATTATCCGGCAATGGCCGCAACACTGGTGGATTCTGGCGTGGGCCCTGTTTATGGGCTTGTTCATTTTGCTGGCGCAGCTGGCTCCGGTTGTCCTCTTTCCCATCTTTTACGAGTTTGAGCCGCTCGACAATGAGGACCTGCGCCGGCGCCTGGTGGTGCTGAGCGAGCGCGCCGGGACGCGCGTACGCGGAGTGTATCGCTGGAAGTTGTCTGAAAAGAGCAAGAAAGCGAATGCCGCTCTGACCGGTCTGGGTGCCACACGCCGCATCATTTTGGCGGACACATTGCTCGACAATTACTCTCCCGAAGAAATCGAAGCCGTACTGGCGCACGAGCTCGGCCACCACGTGCATCGCCACATTCTGAAAAGCATTTTCGTGCAGGCTGGGGTCACTCTCGTGGGATTCTGGGCTGCCAACTTCGCTCTGCACTATGCCGTCGACCATCGAATGTTCGAGGAACTGTCGGACTTCGCCAATCTCCCGCTGCTGGCGCTGGTTTCGGTCGTGCTGTCGTTCCTGCTGATGCCCGCGCTCAACGCCTATTCGCGCTACAACGAGCGCCAGGCCGACCGCTATGCGTTTGAATCGATCGACAGCATCGATCCTTTCGTTTCGTCGATGAACAAGCTCGCTGAGCAGAACCTGGCCGAGCGCATGCCTTCCAAGTGGGTGGAATGGTTTTTCCATTCTCATCCGTCGATCACGAGGCGCTTGGCAGCGGCGAGCGATTGGCAGCGAACCGAGGGCGCGCACTCCCATCCGCAAGTGTGAACGGGACCGACCCGTCTCGGTCGTTAACGTTTCCCCAGAATTCCAATGACACGCCGCAAATCTTCCTCCGTATCGACTCCCACGCTGTCATGCGGCGTTTCACCCACGAAGATGGGAATGCCGTTCTCCAGGAAGCGCAGCTGCTCGAGGCGCTCGCTTTTTTCCAGCGAAGATTCCGGCAGCTTCACAAATCGATCCAGTGCTGCCTTGCGATAAACGTAGAGCCCGAGATGCTTGAAATAGCGCGGCCGTCCGCCGTCGCGGTCGAATGGAATCGCGGCGCGGGAAAAATAGAGAGCGCGGCCACTGAGATCGGTCACAACTTTCACCGCGTTCGGGTTGGGAATGTCTTCTTCAGCCGCCGGCGTCATCACTGTTCCCACCTGTGTTCCCGGGTTTTCCATCACCCCCAGCAGCGTCGCAATCTGCTCCGCTCGTACCATGGGCTCATCGCCCTGCACGTTGACGTAGATGTCAGCCGGCTCACGCCCGGAAACCTCGTGCACGCGCTCCGTCCCGCTGCGATGCGTGGCCGAAGTCATCTGCGCATTCCACCCATGCCGGCGGCACGCGTCCATGATCTCTTCCGAATCCGTGGCCACGATCACGTCGGCCAGCAGCGCAGAAGATCGCACGGCCTCATATACGACCCCAATCAGCGGCTTGCCTGCGATTTCGCGCAGCATTTTTCGCGGCAGACGGGTCGAGGCCAGGCGGGCAGGGATGACAGCGATCGCTTTCATAGCGTGGACTGACACGAAGGGAAATTATATGGAATGAAATCAGAGTGCGAGATTACCTGCTGAGATTCAGCGCAGTCTTATGCCGAGGCTGGTACAACCCGATCTTACCTCCGCTAGGCAAAGGAATGGTCGTCACCCGGCCCCACGGCGCGTTCTCCGGCTTGCTGCACTTGACCTTCTGCTTCTTCAGCGATGCGATCTCGACGTCGAGGTCATCGCTCATCAGATAAAGCACGGCGTCGAGAAATCGTGCCTCGCCCCGTTTCTTCTCAGATTCGCCTTCGAGCGGATGAATCCCGGCCTCGGCCGGCGACAGAGCGAAGATCAGCCAGCCTTCCCCAGCATCGACGCACGGAAACTTAAGTACATCGCGCAAGAAGGCGCGGTCTCGCTCGGCGTCCTCGCTGTACAGAAGAAAATGTGAACCGATGATCATGCGCAGAGTATATTCCCAACGCGCACGTTTGACCTATTCAGCAGCCGACCCTAGAATTGAAATGGATGGAATATCCGGCGGTCTTCGCCTCCAGGCAGTGGAAATCGAACCACGCGCCGGCGCCAAGGTCCTTCGCGGTTCTCCCCGATTTGCAACGTGGCGGTGTAGCTCAGGTGGTTAGAGCGACGGTCTCATAATCCGTAGGTCGTTGGTTCGAGTCCAACCGCCGCCACCAGATTCGCGCAGGCGCCTCGAAGCCCGTCACAGGCATGCACGCCTTCAGATTCTCAGGAAGATTTTCCGGCGGTACATCCAGAACAGGATGAGCCAGAAGATCAGCATGATTCCGAGGCCATAGACTACGGGCTGGAAAACTGGCCCGGCCACCGCAGAGATCAGCCAGCCCAAATGGATCTGCAAGGACTTGTACAAGAAGAGATACATCGTCCAGCTCATCACGTAGATAGCGATCGAGTTCATCCCGACCACAATGAGCGGGAACGCCCAGCGTCGCCATCCCTTCCATTCGATCAGCGTGTAAAAGCCGGCCAACATCAGCACAACCAACCCACCACTGTACAGCGTGTACGACGACGTCCAGACGCGCTTCACGATGGGGCAGAGCCCAACCCATTGCCATATCAATCCCAACAGGACCAACCCGGCGCCGCCCACTATGAGTCCGCGCAGTTTCTCGACGGTCGATTTCCCACTCTTGAGCCATTCTCCGGTCAACAGACCCAGAATCATCGTGGCCAGCGTAGGAATAAAACTCAGGGTAGACCAGCCTCCCTCGTTGAATACAAACGGATGTTCGCGCGGAAACAGATTCAAAAACCACACATCAAACGCCCAGGACAGATTGGAATTCTTGTTCCAATGAGACAAAAAACCGGTGTAATTGTTGGCCCAATCGGCTGGGACTCCAACTCGCGCGTAGTCAAAGTTCGGACCGGGAGCCGGATAAAGCGCGAATGCCCCCCAGAAGCAGATCAGAATCAGTACGGTCACGATGACTTGGGTTCGTACTCGGGTAAATCCCATCAGAAACAGGGGCACATAGCCCAGTCCGATCTGAGTGAGGGTGTCCTCGAACGTGAAATAGGTTTGATTCGACCACTGGGAACGGAGAAAAATACCCAGCGCCATCAGCAATAGCGCCCGCCAGGCAGCGTGCCCCACCATGTGCCAGAAGCTCTGCCCCCTCGCTTTCCGGCTGGCGATCGAAAACGGCAAGGCTGCGCCCACCAGAAAAGAAAATGCAGGTTGAATCAGGTCGTGCAGCGAGCAGCCCTGCCAGGGTACGTGGTCGGTGTTGAAGCCGATTACGCTCCAGAACCAACTGTTGGGAAACGAGCGCGCCACCTCGTGAAGATGCGTGGCTTCGTTCAACATCAGCACCATCACGAGCCCGCGGAGCACATCAAGGGATACCACGCGAGTGTTGCCCTGCGGCTTTGCCGCAGGTTCTTGAATTGCCGCTGCCGGCTGCAGTGTTTCCAATTGCGCGGTCTCGACCATAGGGGATCGATCCTCCAGTAACGGCGAGTCACCTACCCTGCAAACAGCATAGAGCTCGAACGATTTTTCCAGCCATCCCGGGTGAAGTCGGGGAACTTCTGCGGCGCTCCGTTCCCCGCTACCGACTTCTCGCTGAGCGGAGTCGGCGTGCTCCACGCCGCCGCATCATAGACATCAATGTCGGGCGGCAGGCCGCGCTTCAGGCAATCCATCAGGCGATAGTTCATAACGTAGTCCATTCCGCCATGCCCACCCATTTTTCGCGCGAGTTCCCCGGTGGACTTCCACAAGGGGTGCTCGTATTTCTCGCGGAAGGCTTCGATCTGCTGCCAATCCTCGTCCTTTTGCCCATCCTGAAAAACACGCGGCGGGTAATCGGCAAACGCACCCTTCGTGCCCGAGATGCTGTTGAGGCGGCTGTAGGGC
>Ga0207130_1292_pt1 | contig 11277 bp, 11 predicted proteins | sample Alteio_BWMinHeat_16_FD_153545 | JGI IMG/M metagenome (GOLD analysis project Ga0207130, IMG submission 153545) | Enriched cells from forest soil in Barre Woods Harvard Forest LTER site, Petersham, Massachusetts, United States -... | ecosystem: Environmental > Terrestrial > Soil > Temperate forest >... | reverse complement strand
TCTTCCGCCTTCAGGCCGGGAGCAACTTCCTCCAGCACCAGGCCTTGCGCGCTCACGCGTATGTAGGCCATCTCTGTGACGATAGTATCTACTACTTTTACCCCGGTCAGCGGCAGCGCGCATTTTTTTAAAATCTTCGGAGCGCCCTCGCGTGTGGTGTGCTCCATGGCCACGATCACGCGGCGCGCACCCGCAACCAGGTCCATGGCCCCGCCCATGCCTTTGACCATCTTGCCGGGGATCATCCAATTCGCCAGGTCACCCTGCTCATCCACTTCCATCGCCCCCAGCACGCTCAGGTCAATGTGTCCGCCGCGGATCATGGCGAAAGAATCGGCGCTGGAAAAGTACACTGTGCCGGGGATTTCTGTGATCGTTTCCTTGCCGGCGTTAATCAGGTCGGGGTCTTCACACCCGGCCACCGGATACGGCCCCACTCCCAGCATTCCATTCTCACTCTGCAAGATAACATGCATGCCCGCCGGAACATAATTGGCCACTAGCGTCGGCATGCCGATGCCCAGGTTGACGTAGTATCCATCGCGCAGCTCGCGGGCGATGCGCTTAACTATGCGCTCCCGCTTTTCCGCGTCTTTCTGTTTATCGGCTTTGGGTAATGTCGCCATTTGCTGTGTCTATGCTTGCCTCACCGTGCGCCGCTCGATTCTCTTCTCATATTTTTCACCCTGCAGGATGCGCTTTACATAAATGCTTGGGGTAACGATATGCTCGCCGTCGAGCTCACCCACCTCCACCAGCTCTTCCACCTCGGCAATGGTCACGCGCGCCGCCGTTGCCATCATAGGATTAAAATTGCGCGCCGTCTTGCGGTAAATCAGGTTGCCCCACTTGTCGCCCTTCCAGGCTTTGATCAGGGCAAAATCGGCCTTCAGCGCGGTTTCGAGGATATACGGCCGTCCGTTAAACTCCCGGACTTCTTTCTTTTCCCCAATCACCGTGCCGTAACCGGCGGGAGTAAAAAATGCCGGAATCCCCGCCCCACCGGCGCGAATGCGCTCGGCAAACGTACCTTGGGGATTGAGTTCCAGGTCAATTTTTCCGTTCAGCACCATTTCTTCCAGAAGTTTGTTTTCTCCGACGTAGCTGCCAATATGTCTCTTGATCTGGTGGTTGGCGAGCAGCAGGCCCAGGCCAAAATCATCAATGCCAACATTATTGGAGATGGTGGTAAGGTCTCTGACGTTCTTGCGCAGCAGCGCGCGAATCAGGTTTTCGGGGATGCCACACAACCCAAAGCCGCCGAGCATGATAGTCGCCCCGTCGGGGATATCTTTGACAGCTTCATCGGCATTGGGGACTACTTTGTTCATCCGCTCCAATTTAACCACAAATTTGAAAACTTGCATTTTAATCAAGTTTTTCAAGTCGGGGATAGGCGTTTAATCGCAGAGGACGCGGAGGAACGCAGAGAAGAATGAAGAGTGTTCCGCGAGGAATAATTTTGGAACAAGGGATGTGAAAACCGTGCTCTGTTTGTGTCCTTTGTGGTTAGACTTTTTGTTCTTGCTGTTTGAATAAGCAGAGTCTAGACTGGATTCAATCTCCCCGATTCTTAAGGTGGCTCGCTGTACGTGTAGCCCTGCAACCTTAAGTATTCTTTTCTGCAAGGTTTCTATCTACACCCACCGGTGGATTCTCGAGCCCGTTTTGTTATCTCTAACGAAAAAACGACTGTCCAAAACGAATGGGACTGCAATAAACATTCTGCAGTAATTTGGCTTTACGCTCCATGATGGACCAGGCTCTGTTTGTAGGGAAAAGCGAATGTACACAGAAGCGCAAGCTGGTTTCTGGTGCAGAGGCGTACCCCTAAGAACGGAGGAAGCAATGAGCGAGGATGAAAACAGTCAGGCGACCTTGGACACGGTAGCAGAAGAATTAAACGAGCTTGCAATCAACATGCGGGTTCGCAATCCCGAGGCCAACAAACTATCCCGGGAAGAGGCAGCCCTGCAGTTAACCACCGTACTGATTGGAGAGATGAAAGAGCGCGGGCAGAAAATCCCCTATACGACCGAGTACTATGCCCAGCGCATCTTGCATTTATTGCGTTGGAGCGGCTCCAACATTGGGGGTGGCGTGATGATCGAGTATCTCATTGATCATGGCGGCGATGAACTGCATTTGTACCTGCAGCGGTTACTCGATCAGACGGGATACCAGGAGGGCGAACGCCTGCCCGGAGAAATGCACACGGCGATTCAGCACCTGCGAGAACAAGGGCGTGATCCAATCAAAAGCTACAAGCTGGGCGACAACCAGCGCAGAGGAATCTGGCACTGCACCGTGGAACAGATGCTCCTGCTGGATGAGCTCGACCCCAGGGCATGGCCCGAGATGGTTGCCCTGGTAAAAGAAATGGAAGCCCGATACCCGCACTTGCGCAACCGGGAAATGCTGGTCGAGGAGCTGACCACGAGGTTTATCCATGCCCTCCAGGCAAGCAATCTTGCCACGCCTCACGATCACGACTGGTATCGCAGCCGTATTGCAACCTTAATGTTCCATTATGCGCATCCCTTGTTTGCCGGGATCATTGGCTGTCTTCTGCTGGACAGGTCAGAAGGCGCAATCATGAGCGAAGAAGCAATCGTGGGCGAACCAGAAGATAAACACACCACCAGTGTACTCGATGACATTCTGTCGCTCTCGGACTTGCAAACTCCGCGTTGATACGCCACCAACCTGGCGCTCACCCAAGAGCTTCGCGGCATTGAAATGAGGCGTGGTTCTTCATCCCTCCCCTGCGGGGAGAGGTCCATCGCCGCTTGCAGTTTAGAACTCTGTGCAGCCGCAAAGTGGCACCAAGTTGGTATCAAAACCTTTCATTCCCTGGAAGCCATAGGTCATAATTGTGCCAGACGTGTGTTTACGTTATGCATTCAAGAATGCGGGGCATGTGCCCTTTAGGTCTTTGAAAATCTGCTGCCTGGCGATTTATCAAAAATCCGCCAGGGATGAAAACCGATTGATCTGGGTTAACTCCTTTCCTCTTGCAACTGGTTGCAGGAAACCGGCAACTGACTACCCAGCTAGTCCCGCAACCCGGCTCGATTTTCGCCAATAACGACGCGGGGCAGACGCGATTTGGGGCACTTCAACCACAAGCTAGCAAGTGGGGCTGCCAAATCCTCTGAAAATCCGCGTTGATCTGCGTCCATCTGCGGCGAAAGCCTTTGCGGTTGCTTTTAGTCGTAAGAAATTGATTGCTAAGGACTTAGAGCGGCGTCCACTACTCCAAGTAATGGGGGTGGGGGAGTAATAAGTAATGAGGGACCTACGTGGAACAAGGGATTAAAAGCAGTACTCAGTTATGAGACAGCTCTGCTTGGCATACCGGACGCGCACTGAAGGATCTCCCTTGGAGCTTGGAGCTTGCAACTTGGAGCTGTTTTTAACTATCCGTTCCCTTCTCTGACTTAGGCGAATTGAACTTATTCGCGAGGTCAAACTCGTCGCGCAGGCCGGGTGTCCGCAGGTTTTCCCGGATATATGCCAGCCGCTGCTCCAGTTGCAGCAACGCCTCCTGGATATTTTCTGTGTTGGTATGGGCGATGTCGCGCCACATGGAATACGAACTGGAAGAGATGCGGGTCATCTCGCGCAGGGCGCGTCCGCCAATGCTGTGCAGTTCGGGATCGTCGCCGAATTCTTCTTCCAGCGTCGCCGCCAGCGCGGTGGAGATCATCTGCGGAAGGTGGCTGATCCAGGCGCACAGGCGGTCGTGGCGGTCGACATCCATCTGCAGCGGACGTGCGCCAATCATCTCCACCAGCTCGCGCAGCTCCTGCGTCTTTCCGGTCAGCGGGCTGGCCGGGTCGCCAGCGGGAATCAGAAACCACACCGCGTTGTCGAACAGGGTGGCGTCGGCAAATTCGACTCCGCTGTTCTCTTTGCCGGCCATGGGATGTCCGCCAAGAAAGCGCTGCGCGGCCTGCGCGCCAAAAACCGCTTTCGCGCGCGACACGATTTCAGCTTTGGTGCTGCCGGTATCGGAAAGCAACGCGTCGGGTGGAAGCAGCGGACCGATGCGCTCAATGAGATCCACGATGGCGCCCACGGGCGCGGCCAGCAGCACGAGGTCGCTGCCGGAAATAGCTTCTTCGGGGCGCGCGACGGCGCGGTCTACCACGCCCCTGGCCAGGGCGCGTTGTAGAACAGCTTCGCGGTCGCTGCCGACGATGGTGCCCTTGTATCCGTGCTTCTTCAGGGCAAGCGCGAAGGAGCCCCCAATCAATCCCACGCCGATGATGGTGATCTGCCGGATCATGAGTGTTGTTCCGTGAGAAATCAGGAATAATTACGATTTGTGATTTACGATTTAAAAACGCAAGGCAAGGGTAATTGCCGGCATCTCTCTGGCTTCTTAAAGAATCAGAAATCGTAAATCATCAATCGTAAATTCTACGCGATACTGCGTCCCACGGCCGACGCAATCAAGCGCAACTCCTGCATCAGCTTGGTGAATTGCTCGGGATAAAGCGATTGCGCGCCATCCGACAGCGCCTTATCCGGGTTGTGATGCACCTCGATCAGCAGCGCGTCGGCTCCGGCGGCGACTGCGGCCCGTCCCATAGGAGGGACTTTGTCGCGGCGTCCGGTGCCGTGCGAAGGATCGGCGGTCATGGGCAGGTGTGAAAGTTTTTTGATAATGGGAATCGCGGAGATATCCATCGTGTTGCGGGTGTAGGTCTCAAAGGTGCGAATGCCGCGCTCGCACAGGATCACCTCGTAGTTCCCGCCCGCCATGATGTACTCCGCCGAGAGCAGCAGCTCTTCAAACGTGGCTGCAATACCGCGCTTGAGCAGCACCGGCTTGCGCACCTTGCCCAGCTCACGCAGCAGGTTAAAGTTCTGCATGTTGCGCGCGCCCACCTGGAAGATATCAATGTAGGGCTGCATGAGCGGGATCTGGGAGATCTCCATGACCTCGCTGATGACCAGGAGCTTGAATTTGTCTCCGGCTTCGCGCAGGATCTCAAGCCCCTGCTTACCCATGCCCTGGAACGAATATGGAGAGGAACGCGGCTTGAAGGCGCCTCCGCGCAGCACACGGGCGCCGGCGGTAGCGACTTGTTCGGCCACGGTGAGAAGCTGCTCGCGCGACTCGACTGAGCACGGCCCGGCCATGATCACGATCTCATTGCCTCCGACTGCAAGGCCATTGGGGAACTTGATGATGGTGCCGTCGGGGCGAAAGCTTCGCCCTGCGAGCTTGTAGGGCGCGCTGATGCGGTGCACCTCGCCCACGCCGGTGAGCACCTCGATATCGCGGATATCGAAATCGCTGCGCGCCCCCACCGCCCCCAGCACGGTTTGCCGCGCTCCGGTGCTGCGGTGCACCTCGAAGCCCATCTCCACCAGGCGTTCGATCACCTGCTGGATCTGTTCTTCACTTGCAGACTCCTGCATTGCAACAATCATAAGCAGTTCTCGGTTCTCAGTTCTCGGTTCTCAGTTCTCAGTTGGGAAGTGCAGTCACCTTTGAATTGGAAATTGCACAATTACCCGATTACGCAATTGCTCAATGATTCAATGATCCGATGACTCAATGACCCAATTCCTAGTCGTTTACTTCTATATCGAATTCGGTCTCGCCCTTGGGCGCTTCGGCTTTGGGCTGAATTTCTTCTTTTTGCAGCGCGCGCATCACGTCAATAATGCGCTCGAAAATATGCTGCAACTCGTGGCCGGGCAGCGGCCCGCGATTCAGGGCGCGCACATTCTCAAAAACCTGCTTCTCCCGGTCCGGTTCGTAGATTGGCAATTTCGTGTTGCGTTTCAGCCGGCCAATCTCCTGCGCCGCGCTTGCGCGCTGGTTCAATAGCTCGACCATCTGGCGGTCGAGCTCGTCAATTTTCTTTCGCCAGTCTGCGATGTCCATGAGTGATGTCCGAAACTGTAGAGTGGACAGGCAAGTTTCCCGTCCTTAATCTGCAATGAACACAAAGTATTTATTGTAAGCTGAAACCCGTTTCCCGTGTGTGGGCAAGATGCCCACACGACAGCCGGCGGGATGCCGGCGTACTTCAGATCAGCATTCTTTATTTTGCCGAATGCTGAGTACCGAATGCTGACTGTTTTTGTTGTGCTGAAGGCTTCTTTAATCCACGAATGAAATCGCCTACTGCTTTGGCGGCGTGACCGGTAGCCGCATTCTGCTCAATGGTCTGTACAATCGCGCTGCCCACGACGATGCCATCGGCGAATTTGCCGGCGGCGTGGAATTGCTCGGAATTGGAGATGCCAAAACCCACGGCAACCGGCAGTTTCGTGAACTTTTTTACCCTTCGGACCAGCACACCCGCATCTTCTGCCAACTTCTGCTGGGTCCCGGTAACTCCAGTGCGCGACACTGCATACACAAAGCCGCGCGAGGCTGCGGCAATGCGTTTCAAGCGGGGATCGGTGCTGGTGGGCGCGGCCAAAAATACTGTGGCCAAATCGCGTTTGCGCATGGCGGCAATGTAGTCGCCGGCCTCTTCGACGGTGAGGTCGGTGATCAAAGCACCATCCACGCCTGCGGCCCGGGCGTCGTCACAAAAACGCTCCAGCCCGTAGCGCAGCACGGGATTGTAGTAGGAAAAAACAATCAACCCCACCCGACTCTCAGCGTTCCTGATCTCTTCTGCGAGCTGCAAGACATCGCTCAGCTTTGTGTGGTTCGCCAAGGCGCGCTCACTGGCGCGCTGAATCACCGGCCCGTCGGCGACGGGATCGGAAAACGGGACACCTAGTTCGATGACGTCCGCTCCGGCCGCAATCGCGGAGAGAATAATGTCTTTGCTGGCAGCAAGATTAGGGTCGCCACAGGTTACGTAGACAACCAGGAAAGGATGGGATGAGAGATGAATAGCCATGTTCTTATGTTCGAGTCTGAAGCTGGGACTTTGGCAGTTCTTTCTGCAGAATTCCCATGTCTTTATCGCCGCGGCCGGAGACATTCACAATCACAATGTCCGATTTTTTCATTTTGGGAACGCGGCGGATGCACTCTGCGATGGCGTGGGAGGACTCCAGCGCGGGAATGATTCCTTCGGTGCGGGCGAGCAACTGGCAGGCGGCCAGGGCTTCTTTGTCGTCGGCGGAGACATACTCGGCACGGCCAATATCGTGCAGCCAGGCATGCTCCGGTCCTACACCGGGATAATCTAATCCCGCAGAAACCGAATGCGTACCTGCAATTTGTCCGGCATCATCTTGTAAGAGATACGAAAACGTCCCTTGCAGAACTCCGGGTGAGCCACCATGAAAGCGGGCGGCGTGCTCGCCCAGCTTGGTTCCACGCCCGCCGGCTTCTACTCCGATCAGTTCGACTTTCTTATCGGCGAGGAAGGCATGAAAAAGGCCCATGGCGTTGGAGCCGCCGCCCACGCAGGCGATCAACGCCGTGGGAAGTTTCTTTTCAAACTTCAGGATCTGGGCGCGCGCCTCGCGACCGATGACGATGTGGAAGTCGCGCACCATCAGCGGATAAGGATGCGCCCCCAGCACACTGCCCAGCAGATAATGGGTGGTGCGCACATTGGTGACCCAATCGCGCATGGCTTCGTTGATGGCGTCTTTTAGAGTTTTGGATCCGGAATCAACTCCGCGAACCTCCGCTCCCAGAAGGCGCATGCGAAAGACATTCAGCTCCTGGCGCTGCATGTCTTCGGTGCCCATGTAGACCACGCATTCGAGGCCCAGCAGAGCGCAGACGGTAGCGGTGGCGACGCCGTGCTGTCCGGCGCCGGTCTCGGCGATAATGCGGCGCTTGCCCATGCGGACCGCCAGTAGCGCCTGCCCTAACGCGTTGTTGATCTTGTGAGCTCCGGTGTGCAACAGATCTTCGCGCTTGAGATAAATCTTCGCGCCGCCGAGCTGTTTCGTAAGCCGCCGCGCAAAAAACAAGGGTGTGGGGCGTCCGGCGTAGTTTTTCCTGAGATCATCGAGCTCCTGCTGGAAGCTGCGGTCGTTGCGTGCCTTGGTGTAGGCCTTTTCCAGCTCTTCCAGGGCAGCCATTAAAGTTTCCGGAACGTAGCTTCCACCATAGGGGCCAAAGCGCCCGTGGGCTGCGCTGCTCGAGGTGCTTTTTAAACGGGTGCTGACTGGAGCTAAATTTAATACTGGAGCCATAGTTATGTTTTCTCTTCTGCCGCTCTCACCGCTGAGACGAAATTCTTTATTTTGCCTGCATCTTTTTTGCCGGGACGGGATTCCACGCCGGAAACCACATCCACGCCCCAGGGTCTGAACAGTTTGAAGGCCGCGCCAACATTTTCCGGGTTCAGGCCTCCGGCAATAATCAAGCGCAACTTCAGACTGCTCTGCGCAATCGCATCTTTAGCCGCCTGCCAGTCAAAGACCTTGCCGGTACCGCCACGCTGCGCAGCCGAGCCGGAATCCAGAAGAATGCTATCCATGAGACTCGATCCGTTCAGCGCCTGAAGTGATTCTCGCAAATGCTCGTTAGCTTGTATCGTCTTCGTAAAACGTAGCAGCGGCAGACTCTCTCCAACCGCGCGAACGAAAGCTTCATCCTCGTCGCCTTGTAATTGAATTCGGGTTATGCCCGTCTGCATCGCCACCTCACGAACATACTCGAGCGACGGATTCACAAAGACCCCAACCTTTTCAATTTTAGCGGGAAGCTTTGCAACGATCTCGCGTGCCCGCTCCGGCGCGATTCGCCTGGGGCTTTCGGCAAAAATGAAACCCAGGGCGTCGGCGCCGGCCTCGGCTGCCGCTAACGCATCTTCCAGGTTGGTGGTGCCGCAGATTTTGATCCAGGTCACTTTTTGCCTCGGGAGCGTACTGGCTCTACGCCCGACGATGGCGAATCTGCCAGGGAGAGCAGAATTCTCAGCTTCTCTCCGGGCGCATCAGCACGCATGAGCGATTCGCCGATTAAAAATGCCTGGTAGCCCGCATCGCGCAACTCGCGAAGCTGGGCCGCAGTCTGAATGCCGCTTTCCGCTATCCGTAAGACGTTGCGCGGCAATTTCGACGCCAGGCGCAGCGGAGCTTGGGCATCCACCTGAAAGGTCCGCAAATCGCGGCTGTTCACCCCAATGATGTCAAAGCCTATACTCATGGCACGCTCCAGCTCGCGCTCATCGTGAATTTCGCACAACACATCGAGAGCAAGCCCGCGGGCCTTTTCAAATAACAGGAACATCTCATCATCTCGCAAAGCGGCTGCAATCAACAGCACAGCATCGGCGCCATGAGCGCGGGCTTCGAGCAATTGCACTTCGTGCACTATGAAATCCTTGCGCAAGCACGGAATTCGCGTTGCTGTGGAAGCCTCCTGCAGATTCGACAATGACCCCTGAAAGTATTTCTCATCTGTGAGCACGGAAAGCGCAGCGGCCCCGGCCTGCTCCAGTTCGCGGGCGAGGCGCACTGCTGAAAAATGCTGGCGTATGACTCCCTTGGAGGGCGATGCCTTCTTCAACTCGGCGATGACGGCTGCACCTTGCGCCGCTTTTTCCAGCAGATTCCTTTTGAAACCACGCGGGACATGCTGGCGGGCCTGCTCCTCCAGGGTCTGAGCGGCGGGCGATTGCAACAGGGCTTCTACTCGCAGCCGGGTGTTGGCAATAATCTGGGTTAAGGTTACAGGCATGGACTTTTTGAGTATAATCCCCCGACTTGAATAAATACCTTCAGCTTCAATAAATACCCGGGTACAATGCCGGAATCAAAAGGAGGAAACACTATGGCAAGGCCTGTCGGTGTCACAATTCTTGCGATTATTGATTATTTGAGTGCTGTATTCCTGATCCTGGCCGGACTGGGGTTCGTGCTCGGCGGGGGCATGGTTGCCACTATTCTGAGTCAGAATAGCCAGCTCTCCAGTCAAATACCCGCAGGTTTACTAGGCAGCCTCGGAGTGGGGGTTGGCATCGGTTTTTTCATCGGCGCGGCTATTTGCGCTCTGCTGGGCTGGGGGTTGTGGGGGCTTAAAAACTGGGCGCGCATCATCACGATCATCCTGTTGGTCCTCGACGCTCTTCTCGCCGTACTCGGCGTGCTGTTTTCGCTGATGCATTTCAGCATAGGTTCCATCATTTGGAACGGGTTCTGGCTCGCTATCTATGGCCTGATCATCTGGTATCTGCTGCAGCCAAACGTGAAACGTGCATTTGGCGCTTGACGCAAGCTGCCCGGCGGCGCAACCGCCGGGCTAGTTTCCGTCAAAACGAACGACGGCGTAATACAACTGGACGCGCACTCTGAAGCCCAGCCTCCGATACAGTTCGGTAGCACGTGTGTTCCCGGTGCGGACATGTAGAAAAGCCTGCTCACCACGTGCGTCAATGCGCTGGAGGAGTTCTTTCATCAACGTAGCGGCATAGCCGCGTCCAAGATGGTCGGGATGAGTGCATACTGCACTGATTTCGGTGTAGCCGGGTGAGCGAAGTCTTTCTCCCGCCATGGCTACCACCTTTCTATCCTGTCGCATACCCTGGTAGATGCCAAGATACGTACCCAATTCGTGCGTGCGTTCGGCAAATGGCCCCGGGTTGGTCAGCTTTGCCAGCGTCATCATCTGCGGCGACTCTGCCGCGCTCAGATCAACGAACTGCGTGGCCGGTGCGACTGTCAGGCGTGAATCCGAGGCAATGCTTGCCTCCTCATATACCATCTCAAGCATCGGAGCACCGCTTTCAACACTCCAGCCCGCGGGCATCAGTGGCGGCTCTTCCAGAAACAGCCCGACCGGCTTTGTACCAATAAGCCGAGCGAGGGAGTCATAGGCTTTTGCGGTTGGCTGCTCGATGGCACCCAACAGACTGATCTCCGGGGAAAACCTGCGCGCCAGATCTGAGATTTCTGCAAAGTGTGCCTGGTTGGTGGTCAGTGCCTTCCAGATGACATTGTCGAGCGGATGCATAACCGCAAATCTATGATCCCGCGCTCCACGGGGCTATCCGAAAGTTGCGCCCAAATTGGGCCGGCGAATGCCGGGCGTGAGAACTTTTCCGAGGGCGCTCCCGCTGCCCTCTTTTGGCTCGGGAGTTCTTTGAATTAAGCCGCTTCTTCTATTCCGGTTTTCTCCAGATGCCCTTGCTCGTTGCGCGTCCAGCCAAATTTTGACAGGACTGAGCTGAAAACGTGGTCTGTCAGTTCGTTGACCTGCTGCTCATCCACGGTGTTCTCTAACCCTTCAATAGCCTGCCACTCCACGCGGAACTCCTTTTCTTTCTTACTGGAAGCAAGCTTAGGCCGGGGCGCTTGATCAGGAGCCTTGGCTTCAAGATTAGTGGC
>Ga0207130_1291_pt1 | contig 11331 bp, 13 predicted proteins | sample Alteio_BWMinHeat_16_FD_153545 | JGI IMG/M metagenome (GOLD analysis project Ga0207130, IMG submission 153545) | Enriched cells from forest soil in Barre Woods Harvard Forest LTER site, Petersham, Massachusetts, United States -... | ecosystem: Environmental > Terrestrial > Soil > Temperate forest >... | reverse complement strand
GGCCCTTGCGGGGCGGTCTTTTGCACCAGGTAAGCGCAAACAACACTGCTACCAATGGGAGGATACCCACCATCAGGCGCCAGCGCAGCTCGATCCAGGCTTCGGTATTTTGGGTTTTCCATAAGACAGTCGTAGGCATCGCAGAAATATCGTCTACCGTGGGTGTAAATTGCGTGGTGATACGTGCGCGGGCTTTAGTAAATTGTAATGTGTTAAGGTCAGCTTTTGTGTCTGAAAATTCACTGATCCAGCCGTTATCTAACAATAAAGCGGGGTGGTCTTTGTTTTGAACCATCTGGCTGTTCTGAGCATAGATCACTCGATTTGGAGTATCTATCTGGATCATTAAAAAAGGTTGATGTTGTTCTTGATCCGACAATGGGATATAGGCGACCTGTTTGTCATTCAGAGTATAAAATTGACCAGGTTCAAGTTGGGTCAAAGATCTTGCTGTTGCGGTTTCGATTAAAGTATTTAACCGCGACAGGCTTGCGGGCACGATATAGAGACTTAACAGCAGGGAAAAAATGCACAATATTCCAGCAGGTGCAGCTAGGTATAACATCAGCGTGCGCCAGGACAGACCGCTTGCAAACATTGCCCATAACTCATTGGTGCTAAATAGTTTTCCTAAAACCAATAATAGGGCGATAAATAAACTGACGGGCAATAATAACAGCAAGATATTGGGCAATAAAAAAGCTAATAATTTGAGTACAGCGCTGGCTTGTAATCCGCCACTGGCTGCCCAGCTGAGGTAGGAACAGACATAGTTTCCAAAAATTAAAACGACGGAGACTAAAAAAACAAGATAGAAGTAATTTGAAATTTCATGCGTGAGGTAGCGGAAGAGGATCATTGGGTCGCCTTTCGGGCGGATTGCAAAGCAGCCTGGATGCTGGCATACTTCGGCCTCTTGGTCAATATTTGCGACTGAAGTTTCTCCCCGTCTATTTTCTTCTCGTTGAATTGCAGCAGCTTATGTTGAGCAGTCTATGAAAGTCTCTGTTATAGTTCCCGCATACAATGAAGAGCTCTATATTGCCCGTGCCTTAACAGCACTTTTGGCACAAGATTATCCTGATTTTGAAGTGATTGTAGTAGATAATGCCAGTACTGATCGAACTTCAGCTGTAGCCGCTAACTTTCCAGTTAAATTGTTACATGAAAAGCAAAAAGGTACTATGTGGGCTTGTGAGCGGGGGAGGCAGGCAGCAAGCGGTGAAGTTATTGTCCGAATGGATGCGGATTGTGTGCCAGAGGATGCAGAGTGGCTCAAAAAGGGAGTTTCATACTTCAAAGATCTGGATGTAGTGGGCGTGAGTGGCGTTTATTTTTTTTATGATCATCCCTCTGTTATGTTTAGATATGCAGTTTTTATCGGAAATAAACTAATAAAAATTATTCACAATTTGTTGATTTTTTTAAAGCTGGGAGCCTGTTTCATAGGAGGTAATACTTTTATGAGGGCATCTACCTTAGCGGCAATAGGAGGTTTTAATACCAGCATTCTCTTTTGGGGAGATGATGTTGATACAGGGAAAAGACTGTCAAAATGTGGGAAAGTAATTTTTGATACGGCCCTTATTATTAAATCATCTGGTCGGAGGTACCAAAAAGAGGGAGCTTTAAGACTTTCTCTTAAATATGTCTATTATTTTTTTTTGGTTATTTTTAAATTTTAAACACTGTAGACAGGTCTATTTGGAGAGTCTTTTAAATGAAAAGAGCCTTTATCACTGTAGATGTTGAACAAGATTGTCCCCCCTATTTGTCTACAGTACGTGGTATTAAAGAAGGTATGCCAAAATTATTGAAATTATTGGCTGTGGAAAATATTTCAGCGACATTTTTTGTGACAGGCAAGATGGCTGAGCAATTTCCAGATTTGATGCGTAAAATTATCACCGATGGCCATGAATTGGGTTGCCATGGTCATACGCACAAGTCTTTTAACCAGATGTCCTATGCAGAAACAGATGCGGAAATTCAAACCTCTGCAAAAATTTTAAGGCAATATGCTGAAGTTACTTCATTTCGAGCGCCCTATCTGGACTTTCCCGAGCAGTATTTGGGCTTATTGAGTAAGCATGGGTTTGCTTTGGATTCTTCTGTTCGACGATTTAATTTTTCCCATCAACAGAGGCCTAAGGTAATACATGATATTTACAGGGTCCCTACCGTTTTTAATAGTCATAAATTGAGAACAATGCCCTGGGTGCTCTATTTGTTTCATTTCAAAGATATCGTCTTTTATACCCATCCTTGGGAGTTTATAGACCTCTCTAACGCCGAGATTCCCCGGGGCTGTCGGACTAACACAGGTGATGAGCTTGCAGCACGCTTGAAGAAATGGGTTCTATATCTGAAATCGAAACACTATGACTTTAGGCTGATAAGCGAATATTGAGATATCCCAGTAAGAAAATTGTTAATACTTTTCAGACGAAGAGGGCGGCTTTAGTCCGTCGAAATAAATTCGCAATGCGGTCTGGAGTGTTTTTTCGATCAATTTTGAGGGTTTTTTGATGTTGTTATTAATGCAAAATAATTTTGGCCTAAGGGGGTAAAAAAAATAAATCTGCCAGGGAAAGATGATATCAAAACGATGTAAGTTTAAAAAAAAATGCTCGTGCGCTGGTAAGGTACGAGCGGTGATTTCTCCTGAATCTTGACCAAGAAGATACATCAGGTAAATACTGTGAATATTATAGTGTGATCGTAACTGTGAGTGTAAGGTCACATTCAATTCGTTTTTAGCAACCGGGTGATTCCATATCTTTTGGAGTACGCTTTTTCTACAGGGACGGCATTGATGAATACCTTGCCAAAAGATAGGTAGTTTCTGGGTTGAGACAGAGCGCACATAACTATATGTTTCGATGGTATGGTGCAGTACATTTAACCAGGGCTGGATCCAGCGGAAAGGTTGAAATAGAGGTACCGGAAAACGGCCCTTTAAAAAGTAACCAGATTGATCTTGGTCAAAAAAATCTTCTGGGGTAACACAGTTCCCTAAAAATGTGTCGTCGTTGAAATATATAAAACACTCTGACAAATTAGGTAGGTTGTGCAAGCAAGATTCAATCGCCATACTGTTGAAGGTGGGCAGGGCACTGGTAGGCATGATTTCGCTGTGTTTCACGAAGGTAATTTTATTGAGTAAGGGGTGTGGCAATCCTTCTAAGTTGGGTTTTTGATAATCCGCCACCACAATAAAAATTTTTCGTACCCAGGGGGCAAATTTATACACGGAGTATAAGGAATAATAGAGCTCATGGTTGTCTGCAAAGCGACAATAGTCTTTATGTTTGCCACTGACGGTGGCCAGTAATTCCTGGTGCTTGGGGTCGTTGCCGTCTACCCAGGTGTAGACCATATCGATAGGAAACTGGCTCATTGTGGGAGACTCTTTATTTTTAATGCAATGGCACGGTAATAGGGCTGGAGCCAGCTACGCTCCAGGACGCCGGAGAGGAGCAAAAACAACATAATACTGCCCAATTGTAACGTCAAGTAATTGAAGTTTGCTATCTGAATGGCAATACAGAGATACAGAACGTAGCCTATTAATTTCCAACGAATAATTTTGAAAGTGTAATAGCGAAAGGCAATGATGTATCGCAACAAAAAAAACACCCCGAAACTAAAAGCGCTGGCTATGGCAGCGCCCTTTGCGCCGATCAGGGGAATTAACCAGTAACAAGCGGCTGCGTTTGTCAAAACACTGAGGAGGGAGATCAGGATGTTCCAGTACGTTTTTTGACTTTTTAAAATTCCAGCGACCACGATTTCGGAGAGACCAAAAAAGTAAGGTCCCAGTAGCAACCAACCAAAAATATCACCGGCACTGCGAAATTCTTTTCCTAAAAATAATAACAAAAATGGTTTTAATAGCAGTAGAAATAAGGCAAATGCAGTGAACGCCCACAAGGATTTTTGAAAGGTGTCTTGAAATACTTTTTTACCCTTGAAGGGCATTTTCACGAGAAGCTGGTTACAACGAGGTATCCAGGCGGTTGTAAAGAGAGACTTTACGGCGTCCAGGGGAGAGCTTAACGCAAATGCGGCAGTGTAAATTCCCACTTCTGCGTAATTTGACCATCTGAGTACTAAAAATTTATCCAGATTGAAAAAAAACCAATCTAATCCAGAGGATAGAACAAAGGGAAATCCAAAAAAGACAAATTTTTTTATTTCAGAGGATTTAAAATGAGTTAAAAAATTGGGTGGAGGCACCCATATCTTTCGATAATATCTAATTAAAAAAACGTTAGTGACTGTCAGGGCTGATAATTGGCCGATGATGATAGCGAGCGCATTTTTTTGATTGATCCACAGGAAAAATACAATAACAGTTAGATAGACAGCCGGGTTAATGATTTGTGAGATGGCGTAGACTCTGGGTTGTTCATGCAGTCTGGGAATCAGTTGAGCGAAGTTGAGCACAATGGAAAGCACGGCACCCACCATCAGCAGGGACCAGGTTAATGTTCCAGAAAAATTAAATAGGTGTGTACCAATCGCTCGAAAGATAAATAAAACAAAGGCGATCAAACTTGTAGTAATGGCAGAGAATAGCAAACATCGATATAACAACGTGGATGTTTTCTGGTGATATTGGGGCTCATAAAAATAGCGCATCAATACTTGATTCATCCCGGGACTACAAATAAAAAACAAAATCCAAAAACTGGAAATAAACAGCATTCCCTTTCCATATTCAGCCGGAGATAGGGTGTGAGTCAGTACAAAAGTAGCTGCGGTAATAAAAATACTCGCAATAAGCGCGCCAGAAAAATATACAGAAAGAAGCTTTAACACGGAGGCTCCTTATGGATTTGATGTTACGCACCTCTTTTAACTTTTTTAAATTCGAGGTTACTGAACTTACGAAAAAAGATGAGATGCAAGGCAAAATCGCGCGCGCAACCGGAGTTTACAAATGAGTAAATGAGGATTGCAAGCAAGATTTTAACGACGCAGATCGCTTTTTGCGTAAGTTCAGTTATGGATTTAAAAAATACTGCCAGGTTTTGCTCATATTCTCACCATTTTTGTTTTCAAACTGACAGAGTCCGCGAGACCTCCGTTCATCGATTGTTAAATTAAAGCCTCTTTTTTTACCGGTGTGAAACGGTAGCATAATTTTTTTGATTTCATTTTTTTTTAAATGACCGCAAATCCAAACATCATCTTCAAAAAATGCCTCTGGAAGTGAGCTGGGATACTCGAAAATGTCTGAAGAAAAAAAACTCGGTTTAACCAAATAACCCCAGGAGCCAAACATGATATCTACGGAACGGGGTGTAGGAAGGTATTTTTGTTTTTCTTTTGCGCCATTAATAATGTTGGTACCCACAGTGGTCACCGCGTCTTTCGGGTTTTTATTTGAATAGGAAACGAGATCTTTAATCATATCTTTGTAATAAAGAATATCATCATCAATGACAATAATTTTTTCTTCTGGATTCAGTATGTTCTGTAAACAAGGTAAAAGCTTTGAAGCAGGCCCCCAGTCCTTATCAATTACTTCGATCTGAACTAGGGGGTGATTAGTTAAGAAATCAGGTATTTTTGAGATAGAAGTATTTTCAAAACGTTTATATTTTTTTGGAATCCAGATATAAATTTTAGAAGGCAGTTGTGATTGTCGCAAGATGGAGTGCAGAGTTGGCCATATTTTATTAATTCTGGGGGGGGTTGTAGTCATGGAAACGACCACATTCTTTAAAATTTGGCTTCCATCGACCTTAGGTGCTTTCTTTAAATAACATCTCAATTGATGATAGAACATGTTAATAATCATTTGAGCCTTTTGCAGAACTCCCTTTCACTGTCATTCCCGCGTAGGCGGGACAAACCACGAAGTGTTTGAGCGTTGGAGCGTAGCGACGACGACCCGAAGGGCGAGCGAAGCGAGTAATCCAGTAACACCTTGATTTTTCTGGATCTCCGACTTCTCGGGGATGACAAGGAGTGTATGTTTGATTAAGTTTTGTATAATTTTGCAATTGGTTCATTTTGGTAACTTCATTTTTTATCAATACTTAAAAAATATGACCAGACCTTTAAAAAATTCAGACCATTTTGATTTTCATTTCTACACAGTGGATTAGAAAACTTGAATACGTTAAGTAATTTTAGATTTTGTGTTGCAGGATGTTTGCTGGGAACCCTGAGGCGAGATATTGTATTGCGAAATAAATGTCCACTTAACCAGACATCATCTTCAAAAAATGCCTCAAAAGGTGCCTGAGAATAATCAAATACGGCAGGTGAAAAGAATTTGGGTTTGACTAGATATCCACCGTGACCCATTAAAACGTCTACAGGGTAGGGAACGCGAGTTTTTTTATATTTGATCCTTTTGTGTTGTTTGATATCTGTTCCAATTAAGGTAATGGCAGATTTTGGATGTGCAGAGGCATGGATAATCAAGGTGCTAATTAATTCAGGAGGGTAAACTCGATCATCATCTACTACAATAATTTTGGTTTCTGGTAGATCCTTAAATTTTTCTAAAGCAGGCAAGAGCTTAGTGGCAGGCCCCCAGTCTTTATCAATCCGTTCTACTTGAATCAAGGGATGGTTTAAAAATTCAGGGATATGTGGAATTGAGGTGTTATTAAAACGTTTATAGTGTTTAGGAATCCAAAGATAAATTTTAGAGGGTAGCTGGGACTGCAGGAGGAGGGAATGAATCGTTGGCCATATTTTTTGGATACGGGGAGGCGTGGTAGTCAGTGAAATAACTACATCATTTACTGTCTGGTGGGTGTCAACAGGAGGTGGTTTTTTACAATAGCAGCGACATAGATGCAAAAAAGGAAACATACAGCATCCTAAAAGCTTTCCGACCACGTCAGTGTTGTGGAAGGCCCTGATGCCAGACCGGATCCTTCGACTGATTTTAAATACCCCAGCTGTCCAGATAAAGACCCGAGGTGGTACGGAAGCATTTGTGTTCTGCCTACCGAGGCCCAAATAACATCTTGTTTTTGGAAGGGATATCCGGGTGTGCCTGCCACGCCCCAGTTATACATATTCAATCTTAAAAACCGAAGCGTTGCAGTATCGCTGTTACCATTTGTTTCATTGAGAATCTCGCCTAAGGTATAGCCTTGAGCTTCTGAACCCAGGGGGCTGCCAAACAAATTATTGTAATAGGTATAGGGATATTGGCCGCCATATATGTTCGGAACTATGTTAGTACCCGGAAAAGAGGCAGCGGGTGATCCCCAAAACCACCATTTTTTCTGCACAGAATATTCAAATTCTCCATAGGTCGTAAAGGTGCCGAGGACGCTGTGGAGCCAAAAGTTTGTGCCCAGTAACAGGGTGGTGTAATCTGGTACATACAGAGATGAAGCACTTGCGATGTCATTATTAAAAATAGTTTGTTGGTATAGGCTCATGGGAATATTGAAGACGGGTGCCAGACTCCATTTGGTGCCGATTTCCCATGTTTCGCTTCCTGGAGCATTGTTGCCTGTAGAAGTGTTCCAGCTATTTTGAACGGTAATTAAATTCAAGAACATTTGACCATTCATAGGGCGTTGACTTCCTGAAAATAATACATTCCGAGAAACATCAAATTGCAAACTTTCCAGGGGTCTAAATGAAATATTGGTAAACCAGTATAAAATATCATCTACGCCGGTAGGATAGGAATAATACGCAGGACCATCTTCAGAGAGCGAACTGGTCAACGTCCAAGGTCCAATCCAACTGAGCCATTTGGTTTCAAAGGGGTCGGCTTCCATACGTTGCACCGTAATGGTGGGCAAGGGTGCTGCGTTTTGAGAAAGAATCATGCTGTCGGAGTAACCAGGTCCCCACCAGCGGTCCATCTTATCCACACCAACGGCCCAGTTACCGGGAAAGGCATAGGCATAAGAATTATCAAAGTGAACAGGATTGGTCGCGTCTTGATTGGCACTGTTGTAATAGCTCATATCCAGGTCGGCTGCGAGGTCTGCGGTTTGGTAGGCGGCAGAGGCTTCAGGTTCAAAATCCGCGCGGGGTTGGGTTTGAAAGGTGGGGAAGGGGTTCAAGTTGGTACTACCTGAAACTGTGGTTGTATATTGCGGTACATTCAGTTGAGTATTGGCATTATAGAGGGTCAGAATTCGTTGATAGGCCAGCTGTACATCTTCAGGCGCAGTTTGAATTTTGTGCTGATTGTCGGGAGATAATAGTGACGGACCAATATTCACCCAGGCAATTGGCCAGGTCATCACAGGTGCCTTGATATAACCCGCATCGGCCAAAAGATCGATATCGCTTTTAACGGACAAATCTCCCGGCAACAGCCAGGGGCCGGCTAAAACAACAGTTGAAAAAAGAAACGCGGCGCACAGAATTAAAAATTGAGAAAGACGCGTCATGGGGTTTCCTGGCAGAAAATGTACGCGTGATTGTGCAGTAAGCTTGTTAAAAAATCAAATTTACCCGCGCTTTTTTTCAGTGCCTGTCAAACATAGTCTTTAGATCAGGCTAAGAATTTTTAAGACCTTTATAAACGGAGGAGCGATGTCCAATTTCAACCACTAAAACGATACACATCGCATCTTGAATTTGGTAGATAATTCGATAATTTCCCTGGCGAATTCGGTATAACTGATCTTGTTCGGTGAGTTTAACGACGCCGTTTGGTCTAGGATCGACTTCAAGTTTTTCCATGCAGTGGATCAATTTGTTTCGGATGCCTGCAGGGATTTTCTGAAGTTGTTTTTGGACACGTTTATCTACTTGTACTCTGTAATGTTTAGTATTGTTCATTAAACGTCTTTTTTAATTCTGCTAACGTGAGTGTTCCTGCTTGATCTATACTTTTCAGACGGGCTCTGGCAAGCTCAACGTCATATTGCCGTTCTAGGGTTTCAAGCAATTCTAAATCTGCCACTGAGATCAGTGCCATGATGGGTTTGTGATATCGTTCAATCACCACGCGTTCTCCACCGTAACCTACCCGATTTGCAATTTCCATAAATTGTCCACGTGCTGTTCCTACTGGTAAATGGGCATGATTTGATTTGGAGATTGACATAAAAATAAGCTTCCACAAAATATAGTTAATTTGGATCATTGTACCAGAATAGTTAATTTGTACAAAATAATTAAGCCTTATTAATTGCTCGAGCTTCCAATTCTTCCCAGCGTTCCGATAACTCGAGAAGTTTTTGTTCAAGCTCTGTCAGTTTGTGGTTAGCATTTGCCAGATCAGACTTAGATTGTTGATAAAATTCACTCCCTGCTCGCAGGGCGTGTTCTTGTGCGATTGCAGTTTCTAATTCGCTAATTTTTAAGGGTAAGATTTCAAGTTCTTGGCGTTCCTTAAAAGACAGCTTTGTGCTGGGAGGAGTAGACTGAATTTTTTCTTTTTCAGAGGTTGATTTGGAGATGGAAATTTTAGATGGTGGAGGAGTCCGTTGACGTAGATAGTCATCATAGCCGCCCACAAACTCTTGCCAACGCCCATCACCTTCAAAGGCCAACGTGCTGGTCACAATGTTATTGAGGAAGGCGCGATCATGACTGACCAGGATCAAGGTTCCCGGGTAATTTGTTAACAATTCTTCTAAAAGCTCAAGTGTTTCAATATCCAGGTCATTGGTGGGCTCATCTAAAATCAGAAAATTGGCAGGCTGGGTAAATAACCGTGCCAATAACAGACGATTTAATTCTCCGCCAGACAGTGTTTTCACACGGGATCGCGCCCGCTCGGGGGTAAATAAAAAGTCCTGCAGATACGACATCACGTGCTTGGATTGCCCTTGAATTTGAATGGTGTCAGAGCCGCCTTGTGAAATCACATCGACCAGGCGTGCCTCTCCGTCAAGCCCCGTGCGTAATTGGTCCAGGGTGGCGATGCGTAATTCGCTGCCGTGTTCGACGGTTCCACAGATGGGCGAAAGTTGTTGCAGTAATAACCGAATCAACGTGGTTTTTCCACAGCCATTGGGGCCAATAATGCCCAGTTTGTCGCCACGACATAACATAATCGACAGATCTTTTACCAGGATCTGATGGTCAACGGTATAGGTTAAATTTCTGGCTTCAATGACCCGCTGACCTGACAAAGTGCCGCTGTCTAATACCAGGGAAACTTTGCCAATATGCTCTCGACGCTGTTGACGTTCTTTTCGCATTTTTTCCAGGGCTAGAACACGGCCTTCGTTGCGTGTACGACGCGCCTTGATACCTTGTCGAATCCAGACTTCTTCTTGCGCCAGTTTCTTATCAAATCGCTCCCACGCTTTTTCTTCTGCGGCAAGGTCAGCGGCTTTGCGGTCGAGATAATCTGCATAGGTACAGGAATAAGTTTTTAATTGGCCTCGGTCTAAATCCCAAATACAGGTGGCAATTTTTTGCACGAAGGCCCGATCATGGCTGACAAAGAGGAGAGATTTTTTGAAGTTCAGCAAGAAAGATTCCATCCAGAGGATAGCTTCGAGATCGAGGTGATTCGTTGGTTCATCCAGCAGCAGTAAATCTGGATTATTTGCCAGGGTGCGTGCAAATAGAACACGGCGCTTGGTGCCACCGGAAAGTGTTGAAAACAGAGCATCTTCAGGTAAATCCATTTGGTCTAACAAGGTAGTTACGTGTTGACGTGCCTGCCAGTAATCCCTGCTGTCAGTATCTGCAATTTCAATACTGTCAAAGACCACATCGAAAATAGTTTTGTCAGGGTAGTCGGGTACTTCTTGCATGAGCTTGGTAATGCGACTGCCCGACTGGCGAATCATGTCGCCAGACTCCGGCATCAGTTCACCCGTGATAATTTTCAGCAAGGAGGATTTGCCAGTGCCATTACGCCCCAGCAGACAAATATGCTCACCGGCTTCAATCCGAAATGACGCTTGCTTCAGCAAGGGCTGGTCGGCAAGTGTGAGATCGATAGTATGACCTTGAATTAAAGACATCCGTTAGAACAACCAGGTATTTGGATTAAACACCGGCTGTTGCTTGGAAATTTGCTTCAAACCAATGGCATTGCGGATAATCCACCACAGGGCAGTCAAAGGAACTAACACCCAGCCAATCAAGATAAAACACAGGAGCCACGACACAACAGTGTAGAAGAGACACAGCCAAAAGCCTTGAATTTGATAGCGGAAGTGACTGATTAAATAGTCCTGTGCATCGTCTCGGTAAATATAGGCAAACACAATACCGACCAAGGTGGTCACAGGAAAAATAACACCGATCAAGTACAGCACATAAATAACTTTGCTGATTTTTTGAGTATCGTCCATAAAATGTAATCCGCTGAAACTCTTCGACACAATTTAATCATTCTATGGCCAAAAAGTCATCTAGAAT
>Ga0207130_1290_pt1 | contig 11431 bp, 12 predicted proteins | sample Alteio_BWMinHeat_16_FD_153545 | JGI IMG/M metagenome (GOLD analysis project Ga0207130, IMG submission 153545) | Enriched cells from forest soil in Barre Woods Harvard Forest LTER site, Petersham, Massachusetts, United States -... | ecosystem: Environmental > Terrestrial > Soil > Temperate forest >... | reverse complement strand
CACCACATCAGCCCGAACGGCTTTTACCGTGGCCGTAAAGTGTTGAAGACCAAGAACGACGAGTAATCTCCGTTCTTGTGATGCAGGTTGAAGGCGGCGCGATGAGTTTTCTCAGCAGCGCCGTTTTTGTATGCGTAACGTGTACGTAATTAATCCTTGCGTCATTTTGAATCGCGCTCAATCTGCCTCATAATGACGGGGTTAGAGTAGGCACTGAATCAAAACAATGACAATTAAAATTTCTATTGACTGCATGGGCGGCGATCACGGCCCGTCGGTTACCGTACCTGCTGCAGTTTCGTTCGCCAATCGCCAGCCAGAAGCTGAGTTGGTGCTGGTTGGGCTTGAGGATGAAATCCGCGCCCAGCTGAAGAAACACAAGGCCGGCGCGCATCCGCGCTTGTCGGTAGTGCATGCCTCGGAAGTGGTGACGATGGACGACTCCATCGAAACTGCCTTGCGCCGTAAAAAAGATTCCTCGATGCGCGTCGCCCTGCAACTGGTCAAGGACCAGCAGGTGCAGGCCTGCGTTTCGGCCGGCAACACCGGCGCCCTGATGGCGGTTTCCCGTTATCTGCTCAAGACCTTGCACGGCGTCGACCGCCCGGCAATCTGCACGCTGCTCCCCAACCAGAAAGACGGCCCGACCTATATGCTCGACCTGGGCGCCAACGTCGATTGCGAACCGCAGCACTTGCACCAGTTCGCCCTGATGGGATCGGCCCTGGTGTCGGCCATGGAAGGCAAGCCGCGGCCGACGGTCGGCCTGCTGAATGTCGGCGAGGAAGATATCAAGGGCAATGAAGTGGTCAAGCAGACCGCCGAACTGCTGCGCGCGGATCATGAAAAAGGCATCCTGAATTTCTACGGCAATGTCGAGGGCAACGATATTTTCGAAGGCACTACCGATATCGTCGTCTGTGACGGCTTCGTCGGCAATGTCACGCTCAAGGCCTCGGAAGGCCTGGGGCGTTTCGTCAAGTCCGTCCTCACCACCGAATTCAAGAGCGGCGCACTCAACATGCTGGGCGCGGTGATTGCGCGCGGCGCCATCAAGGCCATCTCGCGCCGCCTCAATCCTTCGCGTTACAACGGCGCCAGCCTGCTCGGCCTGCGCGGGCTGGTTTTCAAGAGCCATGGCGGCGCCGACGCCTATGGCTACGAGTGGGCCATACAGCGCGCATTCGACGCAGCCAAATATGATGTATTGTCTCGTATTGCCACCACGATTGCGGAGCTGATGCCGCAAGCCGATGCTGCACCCAAGGTTGCCGATGCCGGCGCGGGTGAGGTCTCCGGTGAAATCGTCAATACTGAATCAACCCAACAAAAGACAGCATGACTACATATAGCAAAATTGTCGGCACCGGCAGCTATTTGCCACCGAAGCGGGTAAGCAATCAGGAACTCACGGCGCAGCTCGCCGAGAAGGGGATTGAAACGTCCCACGAATGGATTTTTTCGCGCAGCGGCATCGCCGCGCGCCACTATGCCGAAGCCGATGTGCAATCGAGCGACCTGGCGGTAGCGGCCGCCAAACAGGCGCTGGAGATGGCGCACATGCAGGCCGAGGACATCGACCTGATCATCGTCGCCACTTCGACCCCGGATTATTTCGGCGGCTTTCCCAGCACTGCCTGCGTGGTCCAGCAAAAGCTCGGCATCGCCAATGGCGGCGCAGCGTTTGACGTGCAGGCGGTATGCAGTGGTTTCGTCTACGCAGTATCGATTGCCGACGCCTTCATCAAGTCCGGCGCGCATAAGAATGTGCTCGTGATCGGCACCGAAGTTTTTTCGCGCATCCTGAATTTTGAAGACCGTACTACTTGCGTGCTGTTCGGCGACGGCGCCGGCGCCGTGGTCATGACCGGTTCCGCCGAGCCCGGCATCCTGGCCACCAAGCTGCATGCCGACGGCCGCTATAAAGACATCCTGTGCGTACCCGGCAAGGTCAGTTCCGGCGTGGTCGAGGGCAGTGCTTTCCTGTACATGGATGGCCAGGCGGTATTCAAGCTGGCAGTCTCGGTGCTGGAAAAGGTTGCCAACGAAGCTTTGCTGATGGCTGGCATGGAAGCGTCCGAAATCGATTGGCTGATCCCGCACCAGGCCAATATCCGCATCATGCAAAGCACCGCCCGCAAGCTGGGTCTGGACAACGAGCGTATGGTGGTGACGGTAGACCAGCATGGTAATACCTCGGCCGCATCGATTCCGCTGGCGCTGGACAAGGCCGTGCGCGACGGCCGCGTCAAGCCTGGCCAGAACGTCATGATGGAAGGGGTCGGCGGCGGCTTTACCTGGGGCGCAATATTAGCGCGCATGTAAAGACGCATTGAGCGCTTTAAGGTGCAATCTGGCAGCAGATTGCTGCCAGCGCGCTGCGCTACGCCGGCGCGCGTTTGATAAATTTGATATCCACAGGTAAGGCATGAATAAATTCGCATTTGTTTTCCCGGGCCAGGGTTCGCAGGCCGTTGGCATGTTGAACGGTTTTGCCGACAACCCGGTAGTGAAGGACACGGTCGCGGAAGCTTCCGAAGCGCTGCAATTCGACCTGGGCAAGCTGATCGCCGCAGGGCCGAAGGAAGAGCTGGACTTGACCACCAACACCCAGCCAGTCATGCTGACGGCAGCGGTGGCTTGCTACCGCGCCTGGCTGGCGGCTGGCGGCAAAGCGCCGTCGCTGGTGGCTGGACATAGTCTGGGCGAGTACTCGGCGCTGGTGGCGGCTGGCGTGATTGCGTTCAAGGATGCCGTGCCGCTGGTGCGTTTCCGCGCGCAAGCCATGCAGCAGGCGGTGCCGGTCGGGCAGGGCGGCATGGCCGTTATTCTGGGCCTGGCCGACGAGGATGTGCACGCGGTCTGTGCGGCGGCGGCGCAGGGCGAGGTGGTCGAGGCGGTGAATTTCAATGCGCCGGCGCAGGTGGTGATTGCCGGTCATAAGGGGGCAATCGAGCGCGCTTGTGTGATTGCGAAAGAAAAAGGTGCAAAACGCGCCTTGCCATTGCCGGTTTCGGCCCCATTTCATTCCTCGCTGTTGAAGCCGGCTTCGGACCGTTTGCGCGAATACATGCAAGACCTGGACTTTGCGGCGCCGCAGATCGCCTTGATCAACAATGTCGATGTCGCCATCGTCAGCGATCCGCAGGCCATCAAGGATGCACTGGTGCGCCAGGCGGCGAGCCCGGTGCGCTGGGTGGAAACGGTGCAGAAGATTGCTGCCGAAGGCGTCAAGCATGTGGTTGAATGCGGTCCGGGCAAGGTTCTTGCTGGCTTGACCAAGCGCATTGATGACAGCTTGATCGGCGATGTCATCGTCGACCAGGCGTCGCTGGATAAAATGTTGGAGACGTTCAAGTGACTTTACCAAATACAGACGTACAGAACCTGGCGGGCCAGGTCGCCCTGGTGACCGGCGCTTCGCGCGGCATCGGCCGCGCCATCGCGCTGGAATTGCTCAAGCGCGGCGCCAAGGTGATCGGCACCGCGACGTCGGAAGCCGGCGCTGCCGCCATCACCGAATACATGCAGGCTGCGCATGCCGGCAACGGCCGCGGCATCATGCTCAACGTCAACGATGCCGCGGGCTGTGCTGCCGCGGTAGAGTTGACGCAAAAAGAATTCGGCGGCTTGTCGATTCTTGTCAATAATGCAGGTATTACCCAGGATCAACTGGCGATGCGCATGAAGGACGAAGAATGGGATGCCGTGATCGCCACCAACCTGACCGCGGTCGGACGTTTGTCGCGCGCGGTCTTGCGTGGCATGATAAAGGCCAAGCATGGCCGCATCATCAATATCACTTCGGTGGTCGGTTCAGCCGGCAATCCGGGTCAGATGAACTATGCTGCAGCCAAGGCTGGCGTGGCCGGCATGAGCCGCGCGCTGGCGCGCGAGATCGGCAGCCGCAATATCACGGTCAATTGCGTCGCACCGGGCTTTATCGATACCGACATGACCAGGGAGCTGGGCGAGCAGCAAACAGCCGCCTTGCTGCAGCAGATTCCGCTGGGACGCTTGGGCGCCGCAGAGGATATCGCTGCGGCTGTGGCTTTCCTGGCATCGCCGCAAGCCGGCTACATCACGGGCACTACCTTGCACGTGAATGGCGGCATGTACATGGGCTAAATCGGGCTTTTGCCTAGTATCCTTGGCCAGGCCGGAGTAAGGCCTGTTCCGGGGTTAGAAGTAAGTAGTACCTATTTAGAAGCTTTTGACATGGTTTTGCTAAATATTAAAGACTAATGTCGAAAGTAAATTTTCAATGCGCAAACCTGCTAAAATGCGCGCACTTTCTGTAACCTAATGGAGGCATCACATGTCCGATATCGAACAACGCGTTAAAAAAATCGTCGCTGAGCAACTGGGCGTCGCAGAAGCTGACATCAAGAACGAATCGTCGTTTGTCAATGATCTGGGTGCTGATTCGCTCGACACCGTTGAGCTGGTGATGGCGCTGGAAGATGAGTTCGAAATGGAAATCCCTGACGAGCAAGCTGAAAAGATCACTACAGTGCAACAGGCTATCGATTACGCTACGGCGCACGTCAAGGCCGCCTAAGCACGCTTTGCATGTATCCAGGAGAACCGCTTGAGCCGCACACGTGAACGCCGCGTTGTGATAACCGGCCTGGGTTGCATTTCACCGGTCGGCAATACTATTGCCGATGCGTGGAGTGCGATTATTTCAGGCAAATCGGGTATCGCAACCATCACCAAGTTTGACGCCACTGCCTTTTCCACGCGTTTCGCGGGAGAAGTCAAAGGCTTCAATATCGAAGATTACATTCCGGCCAAAGAAGCACGGCATATGGATACTTTTATCCACTATGGCATGGCGGCGGGAATGCAGGCGATGCAAGACAGTGGCCTGGAAGTAACTGAAGCTAATGCTGAGCGGATAGGCGTCATTATCGGCTCGGGCATTGGTGGCTTGCCTTTGATCGAAGAAACACACGCCGAACTGACCAATCGCGGCCCGCGCCGCATCAGTCCGTTCTTCATCCCGGCATCGATCATCAACATGATTTCCGGCAATCTGTCGATCAAATACGGTCTGAAAGGACCGAATCTGGCGATTGTGACTGCCTGTACTACGGGCTTGCATTGTATCGGTGCAGCCGGCCGCATGATTCAGTACGGCGATGCCGACGTGATGATTGCCGGTGGCGCGGAATCCAGCGTATCGCCGCTGGGCGTCGGCGGCTTTGCCTCGGCGCGCGCCTTGTCGGCGCGCAATGACGATCCTGCCACCGCCTCGCGTCCCTGGGACAAGGATCGCGACGGTTTCGTATTGGGCGAGGGCGCCGGCGTGCTGGTGCTCGAAGAATACGAACACGCCAAGGCGCGCGGCGCCAAGATCTATGCGGAACTGCTCGGCTTCGGCATGAGCGGCGACGCTTATCACATGACGGCGCCAAGCCTGGATGGCCCGCGTCGCTGCGTCGGCAATGCCTTGCGCGATGCCGGCGTCAATGCCGATCAGGTGCAGTACCTGAATGCGCACGGAACATCGACGCCGCTGGGCGACAAGAATGAAACCGATGCTATCAAGGCGGCTTTCGGCGATCACGCCTACAAGCTGGTGGTGAACTCCACCAAGTCGATGACCGGGCATTTGCTGGGCGGCGCCGGTGGCCTGGAGTCGGTATTCACTGTGCTGGCTCTGCATAACCAGATTTCGCCGCCAACCACCAATATCTTCAATCAGGATCCTGAGTGCGATCTTGATTACTGCGCCAATACCGCGCGGGACATGAAGATCGACATCGCGGTCAAAAACTCATTCGGCTTTGGCGGTACGAATGGCACCTTGGTTTTTGGTAAAATCTAAGCTTTTGCAAAACGGCTTTGAACCGGTTTCCCTGGCGACCGGTTCGAAATTCGCTTCTGGCTAGGCATCATGTCAATCGCCCTCAGCGCCGTTATCAAGCCGTCCAGGTTGCTGCTGGCCCTGGTGGCGACGGAATGCGCGCTGGCCGGGCTGGTTGGCGTTCTTATTGCCAGCGGCGTTATTGGTAATTTGCTATTGCCGGTACGTGCCGCTCTGGCCACACTATGCATGTCGGCAGCTGCGTATGGCATGCTGCGCTACTGTCGAGGACGCGGCACGATTCAGCTCGATATCGACGCAAACGGCCAGATCAGAATGGCTGAAATTGTTGCCAGCAATATCAACCGGATCTCAAATCCTGCGCCGGTGCAGCTGCTTGAAAGCACTATCATCTGGTCACATTTACTGTTGCTGCGCCTCCGATTGGCTAGCGGCTCGGTCCGAACAATCGCTATACTGCCTGATTGTGTTTCTAACGATACTTTTAGAGTTTTATCCGTGGCTTGCCGCTGGATTGCCGCACACCGTGGCGGCGCGCACAAAACCAGGGGCGCCGGCTTGGCTAATGAATGAGCTTTTCATTGAACTTATGTTATTGCTTACTATCTATGTCCGGTCCCGTATGCACGTTGCAACAAAACAAGGGAATGGGGTTTGACGACAGAACGCGAAATTGATCAACTGCTTGTCGAGCGCGTACAGCGCGGCGATAAGAAGGCGTTCGAGCTGCTGGTTCTCAAATACCAGCGAAAGCTAATGCGTCTTGTTTCGCGCCTGGTGCGCGATCAGGCAGAAGCCGAGGATGTTGTGCAGGAAGCCTTTATCAAGGCTTACCGGGCGCTGCCTCAGTTCCGGGGCGACTCGGCCTTTTACACCTGGCTGTATCGCATTGGCATTAATACAGCCAAGAATTATTTGGTGACCCAGGGGCGCAGGGCGCCGACCTCAACCGAGGCAAATTCAGAAGAAGCAGAAACTTTTGACGACGGCGAGCAACTAAGGGATATAAACACTCCAGAATCTTTGCTGGCCACCAAGCAGATAGCGCAAACCGTGAATACTGCAATGGAGGCTTTGCCGGCAGAGCTGCGTACGGCCATCACCTTGCGCGAGATCGAGGGTTTGAGTTATGACGAAATTGCTGACGCAATGGGGTGTCCCATAGGTACGGTACGCAGTCGGATATTTAGGGCACGGGAAGCTATCGCAGATAAGTTGAGGCCATTGCTGGGTACGGCCATCGACAAACGTTGGTAAAAAAGATAGTGGTTTTTCGGGAACGAAGGGGTTGGCCAGGTTTTAAGGTGACTTATGAATACCAAAGATATGACCCAAGAGCAGATTTCTGCCTTGGCTGATGGGGAGTTATCCAGCGCCTATATTGACATGGCGCTGGCGGCTTTGCGCCAGGCCGACGGCCGCGATGCGTGGGATGTCTATCACCAGATAGGCGATATCCTGCGTTCCGACGATATGGCGCTGACCATGAGTTCGGATTTTTCCGCGCGCATGGCGGCGCGGCTCGATGCCGAGCCAACGATCATTGCAGCGCCGTTGGCCGTCACCGCGCAGCCATCTGAACAGATCGCTGTCGGTGGCGGCCAGCCTGTGCATATCGCTGTCGCAGGCGGCAGGCGCAGCATCAAGCGCTTTGCCCTGCCAGGCATGGCGGCGGCGGCGGTAGCGGCGGCGGCATTCATCATTTCGCCTCAGCTGGCGATCGTCAGCGCCCCGGCGCCTGCTCCTGCTGCGGTGGCAGCGCCGCAACTGGCCCTGGCGTCCAATAATGCTGGCGACGTACGTGTCATGACGCATGCCGGAGAAGTCTTGCGTGATTCGCGGATGGATGAGTATCTGTCGGCGCATCAACGTTTCTCTCCTTCCCTTTACAGCGCTGCGCAGTATGCCCGGCCAGCCACTTTTGCACCTGATGCTGATAACTAATATGCGGCAGGCGCGAGTTTTGCCGGGAGTATTGCTGGGAGTATTGCTGTCGATGATGATAGTGCTTTCCGCCCAGGCGGAAGGTACGGATGCCGGAAATGCTGCCGACAGGCAGGATGCGCAAGCCTTGCTGAAAAAAATCCAGGCGGCGGCGCAAAAGCTGAACTATTCCGGCACCTTCATCTACCAGCAGGCCAACCAGATACGTACTTCACGTATTACGCATGTGCTCGAAGGCCGGAATGAGATAGAAAAACTGGAAATCCTCGACGGTCAGCCGCGCGAGTATATCCGGCGCAATGAAGACGTCACCGGCTACATGCCGGAGACGAAAACCAAGATCGTCGAAAAACGGGTCACCCAGGATGGTTTTCCTGCCATCCTGGCCGCGCTGCCGTCCGACTTGAGCGATTACTACAATATAAAATTAGGCGAGACCGGGCGGGTTGCCGGTTTCGATTGCCAGGCTGTGCTGCTGGAGCCGAAGGACAATATGCGCTATGGCTACAAGCTATGGGCGGAAAAGAATTCCGGCCTGCTGTTGCGCGCGCAAACCCTGAACGGCAAGAATGAAATCATCGAGCAGATTTCATTTACCCAGATTGGCATAGGCAATGTCGACCACCGCAGCCTGAAGCCAAGTTTTGGCAACACCAGCAGCTGGCATACGGAAAGCAATGTCATCAATCCGGCCAACCTGAACGAATGGAGCGTCACCGGCATGCCTGCCGGTTTCAAGAAGGTGCGCGAGCTCAAGCGTCTGGTGACTGACGGTCCGCTAGCCAAGAGCAGCGCCAGCGCGCCTGCAACTGCGGCGCGCCGTGAAGTATCGCAATTGATTTTTTCGGACGGACTGGTGGCGATTTCGATATTCATCGAGCCGGGCAGTCAAAGCCGTACCGAAGGCTCACTGCAGCAGGGCGCTTTGAATATTGTCGGCAAACGGCAAGGGGATTATTGGTTGACGATTGTTGGTGACGTGCCGCCAGCAGCGATGAGGCAGGTGGCGAATTCGATTGAACTCAAAAACAAATAAAACTTTATGTCTATGAAAATGCTTGGGCCGGTTCGTGGTGTTTTATCTGCAATGGCAGTCAGCGCGACTGCCGCTTTTTTTGTTCCAGCCATGGTCGGCGCCGGCCCCCAGGCAATCGCTGCACCGGTCTCCGGCTTGCCGGACTTTACCGATATCGTTGAGAAGACCGGGCCGGCAGTAGTCAATATCCGCACCACCGAAAAAATCAGGTCCGGCCAGGGTGATTCGGGCGACCCGAGCGACGACGAGATGCAGGAATTTTTCCGGCGTTTTTTTGGCGTTCCAATCCCTAACACGCCGCGCCCGCAGGCCCCCGGCCAGCGTGGCCGCAAGGTTGATCCGAAGGCGCAGGAAGAAGTGCCGCGCGGCGTCGGTTCCGGTTTCGTGATTTCCGCCGACGGCTATGTGATGACGAATGCCCACGTAATCGACGGCGCCAGCGAAGTCTATGTCACGCTGACCGACAAACGTGAATTCAAGGCCAAGGTGATAGGTGCGGATACCCGCAGCGACGTCGCTTTGCTGAAAATCGACGGCGCCAACCTGCCGCGCCTGACCATGGGCGATTCCGACAAGATCAAGGCCGGCGAATGGGTGCTGGCGATCGGCTCGCCGTTCGGCCTGGAAAACACCGTGACCGCCGGCATCATTTCAGCCAAGGCGCGCGACACCGGCGACTACCTGCCGCTGATCCAGACTGACGTAGCCGTCAATCCAGGCAATTCCGGCGGCCCGCTGATCAATATGCGCGGCGAAGTGGTCGGCATCAATTCGCAGATCTACAGCCGCTCCGGCGGCTTCATGGGGATTTCGTTTGCCGTGCCTATCGATGAAGCGATGCGCGTCTCCGATCAGCTGAAATCCTCGGGCAAGGTGACGCGCGGCCGCATCGGCGTGCAGATCGGCGAAGTCACCAAGGATGTGGCGGAGTCGCTGGGCCTGCCGAAGGCTGAAGGCGCTCTGGTAGCGCGGGTTGAGGCGGATGGTCCGGCGGCCAAGGCTGGCTTGCAGGCGGGCGACATCATCTTGAAATTCAACGGCACGGCGATCGAAAAGGCCAATGATCTGCCGCGCCTGGTCGGCAATGCCAAGCCGGGCGCGCGCGGCACCATCAGCGTCTGGCGCAAGGGCAGCAGCCGCGATTTCCCAATCGTCATCACTGAGCTGGCCGCCGACAAGGTCGCCAGCGACGACGATGCCAAGCCGAAGAAGGAGCAGCAGGTCGCCAATGCGCTTGGCCTGATCGTCAGTGATTTGAGCGACGCCAAGAAGAAAGAGCTGGGCATTGACGGCGGCGTGCAGGTCGAATCGGCTGAAGGCAGTGCGGCCAAGGTCGGCTTGCGTGCCGGCGACGTGGTGCAGCGCCTGAACAATACCGATATCAAGGATGCCAAGCAGTTCAACGTCCTGGTGGCCAAGCTGGAGCCGAAGAAAATGGCAGTGCTGCTGGTGCGACGCGGTGAGTCATCGCAATTCGTGCCCTTGCGTCCAAATAATTGATTTAACCGGTAAATTGATTTAACCGGTAATTCTTGTCTGGGGCTGCAGATCTGTATGATCTGCAGCTTTTTGCTTTCCGGCCTGGTTTTTGTTCTAAAAGCGTGAATGCATGCCAAAAAAACATTTCATCTTGTATAGCCGGTCTTACTGCCATCTTTGCGAAGACATGTTGCAGGCTCTGCTGGCCTTGCGGCCTGTGGATGGGAGCGATGCGGGCTGGTTCACCGTCGACGTGGTCGATGTCGATGCGGATCCCGCGCTGGTGGCGAAATACGATGAGCTGGTGCCGGTTCTGGCGGGCAGCAATAACGGAGAGGCGGCGACGCAGCTCTGCCACTATTTCCTTGATGCTGAGTCGGTAAAGCGATTTTTGAGCGAATAAGCAGGTGGTTTGCGGCTCAAAATTTCATAATTTATTTGCAATAAACGGACGTCCCTCGGCATTGCTTGCTTAATTTGCACTAAACGGCTTGTGTATCGATACTCCGGCGCTGATGCTCAAAAATAGCGTGGGACCGCGCTGTTTTTAAGGTGCTTTTAAGATACTTGTAGGAGTATATTGATAATCTGCTTTCCTTGTTATACTGGAAGGCAATACTCTCAGGCCTTTGATTTGTCGGTTTTCCCCTCTGAAATCCGGTAAAATGGCGGCACTGAATAACCTGTCATAAAAGGCGCTCGCCTGGGACACAAGTGCAGTGTTTCGTACTTGCCGGCACAGCTCGTCTTTTTGCCCCATACGTTGTTGCGCATGCCCGCGATAGTTCGCTATCGCTTCGCTGCGCGCCGCGTCCGGGACAAAAATTCCTTTGTGCCGCCAAACACAAGACACTGGACTGAGCCCGGCTCAGAGCGCTTTTTTTGTAATCGCGTCTGTCAATGAACAACATCCGTAATTTCTCCATCATCGCCCATATCGACCACGGTAAATCTACCCTGGCGGACCGTATCATCCAGTCTTGCGGCGGCTTGTCCGACCGCGAGATGGAGGCGCAGGTACTCGACTCCATGGATATCGAGCGCGAGCGCGGCATCACCATCAAGGCCCAGACCGCGGCGTTGACGTACAAGGCGATGGCCGCCTGGATCGCCACGTCGAACATCTGGCGCGGAATCAA
>Ga0207130_1289_pt1 | contig 11457 bp, 9 predicted proteins | sample Alteio_BWMinHeat_16_FD_153545 | JGI IMG/M metagenome (GOLD analysis project Ga0207130, IMG submission 153545) | Enriched cells from forest soil in Barre Woods Harvard Forest LTER site, Petersham, Massachusetts, United States -... | ecosystem: Environmental > Terrestrial > Soil > Temperate forest >... | reverse complement strand
GATTGGTTCTGGTTTCGGCGCAGGAACGTCTCCGAAATTGAAGTGGGATAGCCGAGCGTGCTCACCACGCCTGTGCCGATGATCTCAACGTCGTTGAGCGGCCCGAGTTGCTCGAGCACCTTTTCGCTATCGGCCATCTGCGGCACAGCTTTAGGCGAGACGAAGCTCACCGCGTCGATGTGCCGGAAGCCTGCCGCTACCAGCTCGCGCAGATATTCCACCTTCCGCTGAGTCGGAATCTGACGCTTCAGTCCCTGCCAGGCATCGCGTGGTGGCGGCGGTTTTGCGCGATTGCAGTGAATGCGAGGTGGGCGTTCACATGCACAGCACGCGCGGGGGAGCAACGGCGAAAGTACTGGCCGCTTATGACGCCGGGTGCCGGCGTTTCGACTCCGCCATTGGCGGACTTGGCGGTTGTCCATTCGCGCAAGATGAACTCGTCGGCAATGTGCCGACGGAAGAAGTGTTACGCGCGTTGCAGCAGCGCGGGCTGAAGCTGCCGGTGGAGGGCCGGCTCTCGGCTGTCGCAGCGATGAATGCCGCAATCAGCGACGAATTTTCGACCGACAAAGCGCAAGATGATTAAACTTGAATCACACCCGTGTGAAAGCGCGCCTTGGGCGTCGGCCGGGAAACATATTGCAGCAGCTGGATAAGAACATCACGCGTCTCAGGGGGTTGAATGATGGCATCGACCCAACCGCGCGCGGCGCCATAGCGGATATCTGTTTGCTCCTCGTAAGTCTGCTTCACTTTCTTGCGCAATTCTTCCAGTTCTTCCGGCGTGGCTTTCCCATCTCGTTCACGCGCGCGCGCCAGCACTGAGAAAACCGTGTCGGAAGCTTGCGCGGCGCCCATGACGGCATAGCGCGCACTTGGCCATGCCACGATGAACCGAGGATCATAGGCTTTGCCGCACATCGCATAGTTCCCAGCCCCAAATGAACCGCCAACCACAACCGTGATCTTGGGCACAACGGAATTGCTCACCGCATTTACAAGTTTGGCGCCGCTGCGAATGATTCCGCTTTCTTCGGCGTCGCGCCCCACCATGAAACCGGTGACGTCCTGGAAGAAAATGATGGGTAATCCAGTTTGATTGCAATCCATGACAAACCGCGCAGCCTTGTTTGCGCTATCCGAATAGATAACGCCGCCCATCTGAATTCCCTCCTTTTTCGTCCGAACTTGCGATTGCTGATTGGCGACAATACCCACGGCGCGGCCACCGATGCGGGCGTAGACCGTCACCAGCGTCTTGCCATAATCGGCCTTGTATTCGTCGATGGAGTTTGCATCCACAATGCACGCAAGCAGATCGCGCGCATCGTATTGCTTCTGCCCGTCGAGGCCAACAAGGTCATAAACCGTTTCGGCATCCTTTGCCGGATTCAAAACGCGCTTCTCCGTCTTGGTCTGTTTTGGCGGACCAGCTTCGGGCAAAAGTGAAACGAGCGAGCGCAACCGCTTCAGACAAGCCTCATCATTTTTCTCGCAAAAATCGACCGTGCCGCTGACCTCGGCATGCATGCGCGCACCGCCCAGTTCTTCCGCATCAACCACCTGGCCAATGGCAGCTTTCACAAGCGACGGGCCGGCCAGATACAACCCGCTGCCTTCGGTCATTAAGATTTTGTCGCACAGGACCGGCAGATAGGCGCCGCCAGCAACGCAGTTGCCCATGATAGCGGCAAACTGAGGAATTCCCGCAGCCGAGATGACAGAGTTATTTCGGAAAATGCGGCCGAAATCGTCTTCGTCCGGAAAAATTTCATCCTGCATCGGCAAAAAGACACCGGCGGAATCGACCAGATAAATGATTGGCAAACTGCACTCGAACGCGATGCGTTGTGCGCGAAGCAGCTTCTTGACGGTTTGGGGAAAGAACGCGCCCGCCTTCACGGTGGCGTCATTGGCGATGATCATACAAGGCACGCCCGCCACTTCGCCAATTCCTGCAACCGTGCCAGCGGCCGCAATATTCCCCCACTCTTCATACATTTTATATGCGGCCCAGAGTCCGACTTCAAAAAAGGGAGAGTTTTTGTCGAGAAGATTGGCAATACGTTCGCGTGCAGGCAACCGTCCCAATTTGCGTTGGCGCTCCAATCCGGCTTTGCCGCCGCCCTCTCGCAAAATCGCTTCCTCCCGCAAGATCGAGAGAGAACGATCGCGTAGCGTCTCAGAAGATTTAGAATTTCGGGACATGAGGCGAAAAACGCTTAATCCGCGGAAGCAATTGAAGCAAGCGTTGTCGCAGCCCCTTTCGCCAGCTAACAAGGAGCAACGCTATTCAGAGTGCCGTTGGTTTTCGGCGCCGGCGGTTAGGAAACCACCGCTCCCTTGCTAGTAAATATCTGCGTCGGGATCATAACCGGAATCCGCGCGGATCGAGCGCAAGCGAGCGCGGCTCCCCCGCTCGCTTGTAGGCCGGTTAATCTGTTCCATTGTGAGCTTTACCAGAAAAGGAACGGCCGCGAGCGCGCCAAGCGATACCAGAGCAATGGCCGCCGCCTGCCGAATCGGTCGCTTGATCTTGTCGGCCATCAACATTCCAATTCCCAGACCAAAGGCGGTGCGTGCCAGCACGAGCAGACTATCGAGTGGAAGTGGTTCGGGTGTTTTTAGCATGGATATCGAGAGAGACATCGCCTACCCTATACGTCTCGTTGTGAAAAAATAAACGGGGATCTTCGCGGGCTGGAAAATCTGTCCGTTTTGTATCGACATGGCGAACCCGATATACGCGCTTATCATCGCCGGAGGCAGCGGTGAACGTTTTTGGCCGCTAAGTCGCCGCGCCCGTCCCAAACAATTGCTTCGCCTGGTCTCTGAAAACGCGCTTTTGGAAGAAACCGTGACGCGCGTCGATGGCTGGGTGCCACGAGAACGCATCCTCATCTTGACTAATGTTGAGCAAGAAGCCGCTGTTCGTGATTTGCTGAAGGATTTTCCAAAAGAAAATATCCTGGCTGAGCCAGCTAAGCGGGACACGGCGGCGGCTATTGCGTTGGGCGCAGGATGGGTGGCGATGCGTGACCACAGCGCCACGATGATTGTGCTTCCGGCGGACCACCTCATCAATAATCGTCTCGCTTTCCAGGAAACGATGGGACGGGCAGCAGCGGCAGCAGAAGAAACAGGCGGGTTGGTCACGATCGGAATCAAACCGACATGGGCTTGCCCCGGCTTCGGTTACATTGAACAAGGCGAACCTGTCCACTTGCGAAATCGCACGGACAAGGATGCAATCCATCACGTCCTGCGCTTTCGCGAAAAACCAAACGTCGATTTGGCCGAGTCGTTTTTGCGCAAAGGCAACTTCCGATGGAACGCGGGAATGTTTGTTTGGTCCGTGGCCACGGTCTTAAGCGAGTTTAACCGGCACGCTCCCGAATTAGCCGACTTTATCTCACAAATCCGCGCGCCGGGTAAATTCGAGAAGGTTCTACGGGAACATTTCAGCAAACTCCCAAGAGTCTCGTTTGATTATGCGATCATGGAAAAGGCGGATCGCGTCCTGGTTGTGGAAGCGAGTTTTGATTGGGACGACGTTGGCAGTTGGAGGTCGGTGGCAAAATATTTCAAAAATGATGAACACGATAACGCGGCGAATTGCGCGATTACCGCGCTTGATGCAACGAACAACATTGTCTTCGATCAAACTGGGGCCAGCGTTGCACTGCTCGGCGTGCACAATCTTGTCGTGGTGCGAACGAACGATGCCATCCTGGTTTGTCACCGCCATCAGGCTGAGAAGATTAAGAACTTGATCAGCAAGCTTCCGCCCGAGTTGCAATAGCCTCGTTGCGGACATGAATCCGATTCTAGGAGTCGATTTTGGTCGCGCGCGGATCGGTCTTGCCATTTCGGACGAGTTGCGATTGCTCGCTCACCCATTGGAAACGATCCCGGCCAGTGACAAAGCCGTTGCGCGAATCGCAGAGATTGTTCGGGAGAAGAAAATCGACCGCATCGTAGTTGGCGTGCCGAAATTGATGAGTGGGAAAATGGGGTCGGCGGCCAATGAAGTCCTTCGTTTCGTCGAAAAATTGCGCGCGATTCTGTCGTGCCAGGTCCTTACATGGGATGAAAGACTAACAACAGTCGCGGCGCAGCGGGCTTTGCAGGAGAGCGGAAAGAAAACACGCGCTACTCGCGAGTATATTGACCAAGTGGCGGCGCAAATGATTTTACAGGGTTATCTGGATAGAGAGCAGGAAGCGGGATCCGCGGACGAGACCGCGAGTTGAGCCCCCAATGTCGCAGCGACTAAAGCTCGTTATCGCCTACGACGGGACTCTTTTCGCCGGTTGGCAGAGTCAATCACATCGCAATACGATTCAGGATCATCTTGAGCGCGCCTTCAAACGCATCAGCGGTGATTCCACGCGCGTGCATGGAGCGGGCAGAACCGACGCCGGAGTGCACGCACTCGCACAGTGCGCGCATGTAGAAATTTCCAGCGGCAAATTAACGCCGCAACGCTGGACCGCGGCCTTGAATGCGCTCTTGCCTCCCACGATTCGTGTTCTGCGTTGTCAACGTGTCTCCGATGATTTCCATGCGCGCTTTTCCGCCAAAGGAAAAGTTTATCGTTACCGGATCTGGTCAGCGACGGTGCTCCCCCCTCTCGAATACGGCCGAGCCTGGCATATAAGTAATCCAATCGATTTAAGCGTTATCAAATCCGCCGCTACCCGGTTTGCGGGCACTCATGATTTTGCCGAGTTCGCCGTTAATCGCGGTAGCCAGGAAAAAGACACGGTCCGGACTATTCGTTCGGTAATTATGCGCCGCCGCGGTCCTTGCCTCAGCATCGACTTCGACGGAGATGGATTTCTTTATAAAATGGTCCGGCTCATGGTCGGTTCGCTCGTACAGCGTGCCACCGGTCAATTAACCATCCATGACACCGCCCAAAAACTTGGTCGTGGACAAATCCACCAACGGCGTTTTGCTGCGCCCGCGCACGGGCTATTTCTGGTCCGCGTGCGGTACTAAGTTTGCTGCTTAGATCGCCCAATTGCGGAGGGGTTAACGAGGGTCGGATTGGCAGAAGACCTGCTTTCTAATAATTATAATGCGCCAGCCCGAAGTGCCTCAGGTAATTCCTACGCAAAAAAAAAGGAGTTTCGCTGTATTTCGGCGGGCCGGGACATGGCTATTTAGCCAGCGCCATTTTCATTTTAAGCTACTCTCCGGAACGGCCGCAGGGGTGCTCGTCATCATTCTATTGGCCGGAATTTTCCTCTATGTCACTCTTCGAAATCATCAGCAGGAAGTGCTTCGGTCGCACACGATCGACGTCATTCGGCTGAGCAGCTTGATTGAAAATGATATTGCTTCGCTCGAAGCCGATCACCGTGGGTTTTTACTAACGCGTGATCAAAACTATATCGGCCCTTTTGATCGGGGTCGTGATTTAATCCGCCGCCGGCTGGACGAGTTGACCTCGCTTATTCTCGACAATCCGAAGCAAAGAAAGCGCGTCCTGAAAGTTCGGGAAGTCGTTCAGAACTGGCTCAATACGGTTGCGCTCCCAGAAATTAATGCGCGTCGGCCGAAACCCGGAGAAGCGACAACCACTCCAAATGAAAATGGTTCCGAGAGCCAATCGGCCGCTTTGGGAAATTCCGTGCTCGATCAGGCGCGCGAGATATTGCAATCGCTCCAGGACGAGGAGCAAATAATTCTCAATCAACGAATGGTGGAACAAGAATGGGCCAGCCAATCGACCCAAATTCTCGATTTCCTGCCAAAACTGGAGCGAGCCGTGGTGGAAATGGAGAAAGAAAAGCGCGGGTACCTTCTTACCGGCCAGGCAAGTTTCGCCGAAGCGTACGGGCGCGCCGTAACGGATTTTTATACGTACAATGGTTATCTCTCAATCCTAGTGGCTAATGCTCCGAACCAGGCGGAATTACTGGCCAATATCCGTGCAAACGTAGAACGATGGATTAGCACCTCCGCCCTACCGGCAATAGAGGCGAAGCGGGCCGGAAAAGATGTAACTCGCCTTGTGGCCGCTGATAATGGCGAAGCTTTGATGGCCGATATTGGTCAAATGCTAACGGCTTTCGAGAAGAACGAGCTCAGCGTCTATGAGACGCGAACAACCGCAGCGAGCCGTGAACGAATCATCAAGACCTCAGTTTTGGGAGCGCTGGCGCTTCTTGCCGTAGCCCTTCTTGTCGTTTCAAATAGCTACAGTTTCGTCCTGGTGCGCCGCCAGCTATCAAAACTGGAGGGCGCTGAGAGCCACATCCGGTCGATCATCGAAAATATCCTCGATGCCATGATTACAGTCGATGCGAATGGGATGATTTGCTCGATCAACCCCGCGGCCGAGAGGATGTTCGGCTACACCGGCAACGAATTGGTTGGTCACAAATTTTCCAAGCTCGTGCCGAAATCATATAGCAATGACCCCGATGCCAAAGCGGTTCCGTGCGCTTGGCAGGAGATAGCCAAGCGAACCGGCAGCACCATCCTGGCGTTGGGACGAACGCGCAAACTTGTTACCTTTCCCACCGAAATTTCACTTAGTCAGATGGAGGTCGATCAACAAAAGCTCTACGTCGCGATGGTGCGCGATGTTACCGAGCGACGACGTTTCGAAAAGGATCTCGCGGCGGAAAAAGAAAGTCTCGCTGTCACGCTTCGCTCCATCGGGGACGGCGTTATCACGACTGACGCCCAAGGGAAGGTCATTATGCTCAACAACGAGGGCGAGCGGCTAACCGGCTGGACCTCACATGAGGCCATTGGGAAGCCACTCAAATCCGTCTTGAATGTTGCCGTCGACCTGGCGGCACAGGCGCGGGCGCAGAAAAGTGGCTACCGCAACGAAGCGCAATCAATCCTGCTCAGTCTTCCGGAAAACGCCACCCTGACCTCACGCGATGGCACCGAATACATTGTCGAACAAGTCGCCTCCCCTATTCGCGACAATAAAAATGAAGTGGCCGGCGTTGTTCTCGTATTTCGCGACATTACCGAGCGACAGCGCAGCGAAGCCGAACGCCGCAAAGCGGAGACACTGGAGCAACTCGGTTTACTCGCTGGCGGAATTGCTCACGATTTCAACAATCTGCTCACCGCCATCATCGGAAACATCTCGCTCGCATCTCTGCTCTTACCTCCCGACAATGAACTGACCACGCGTTTGTTTGATGCCAAGAATGCGTCGATGCGAGCCCGCGACCTGGCTCAACAGCTTCTCACCTTCGCGCGCGGCGGAGCACCAATTAAAAAGACGGCGTCGATCGGTAAGCTCATTCAGGACACTGTCAGTTTTTCACTTCGTGGCAGTCACAGTCGCAGCGAATTTTCTTTCGGAGCCGATCTTTGGGCGGCGGAGATCGATCCCGGCCAAATCAGCCAGGTTATCGGCAACCTCGTGGTCAATGCTGACCAAGCCATGCCGAATGGCGGAACACTGCGCGTGACGTGCGACAATTTCAGCTACAACTCTGGTAACGGCGCCATTCCTGACTTGTCCGCGGGTGACTACATTCGAATTGCAATTCGTGACGAAGGTATCGGCATTCCGGAAGATTACCTCAAACGCATATTTGATCCTTATTTCACAACGAAGCCGAAAGGCACAGGGCTTGGTCTGGCCACCACCTATTCTATCGTTAAGAATCACAACGGGCTGATTACGGTGCAATCGGAACTGCATGCCGGATCCACCTTTACGGTTTATCTACCGGCTGCTATTCACCATGAATTGCCGGTCGAAGCAGCTGGACCCACGACAGCAATCACCGGGACCGGTCGCGTTCTGATTGTGGACGACGAGGAAGCGATCCGCGCGCTGGTCGAGTTTACTCTCGGCCACCTTGGATATGAGGTTATTCAGGCGGCTACTGCGCTGGAAGGTGTCAACATTTATCGTGAAAAGCTCGAGGCCGGGGAACGTTTCGACGCCGTAATTCTTGATCTTACGCTCCCCGGCGGAATGGGCGGCAAGGAAGCATTAAAGAAACTTATTGAGATCGATCCGACGGTGAACGCGATCGTGTCGAGCGGATACGCCACCGATGCGACGATGAGTCGTTATCAGGACTTTGGTTTCCGCGGTGTGATTGTTAAACCATACGAAGCTGCCGAGCTCGGAAAAATCGTCCACGAGGTGATCAATTCCAGTCACGTAAATTTTTCGAGCGAAAACTACGACGGCGGGCGTCTCGCCACTCGCGTAGCCTAGGATTTTCTCGTCAAGCCGTAGCGGCGAGTGGAGAGTCGATCTAATCGGCAACGGCCGAGAGATTTTTCACAAAGCGAAAGCCGTTTCGCGTGTAACCGATGCTTTCGTAAAACTTGTGCGCATCCTCGCGAGTGAAACGAGTGTTCACGGCTACGCGCGTGATGTTTCTCTCGCTGAAGTCATTCTCGGCCGCGTTGACCAGGGCACGACCAATTCCCTGATCCCGCATGTTTTCGGTCACGACCAGCGCCAGGATTCGACCCCCGACGTTGTTGTGCTCGTAACTGTGGTAGCAAAAGGTGCCAATCATTCCGCAAATTTTTCCGCCCCGCACTGCCACAAACGTTTTGTAGCGCGGATCTTTTAGAATCAGTTCCAAACGCATTTCCATTTCTGCGGCCCTCGTCGCGTAGCCCAGCTCGCCCATGAGCGAAGCGATTGGATGCGCATCGCTCGACTCGGCCAACCGAATCGTCAGGTCAACAACTGACGCGTTAGTCGCTCGGTTCATCCGCTTTCAGCCTCGGTAACAACTGTTCGAGAATTGTCGCGATTGACTCATCAACACTTTGTCGATCGGTGTGGACGACGATTTCCGGGTCTTCCGGCGGTTCGTACGGCGCATCGATACCGGTAAATTGGCGAATCTGTCCCGCTCGCGCCTTCTTGTAGAGCTGCTTTGGATCGCGCGCCTCGCACACTTCCAGTGGCGCATCCACAAAGACTTCGATGAATTCAGCGTTTCCCTCGAGCGCAATTTCGCGGGCACGACGGCGATCGATTCGATACGGCGAGATGAACGCCGTGACGACCACCACGCCGGAATCCGCCATCAACTTCGCCACTTCGCTGACCCTGCGAATGTTCTCTACGCGGTCCTCCGGGGAGAAGCCAAGATTCGAATTCAAACCATGCCGGACGTTATCACCATCCAGGACGTAGGTATGCATGGCGCGCTTGAACAGTTCTCGTTCGAGAGCTTCGGCAATGGTTGATTTACCCGCACCGGACAGGCCGGTAAACCAAACGACTGCGCCGCGATGACCCATTTGCGCGGCCCGTTCCTTTCGGGTGATCTTTTGTTCCGTCCAGAATATGTTTTTGCTCTTTGCCACCGTGCGATCGGTGTAAACGCCGCCAAAAATTGTGCCGCCGCCGCGGATTTCACCATCGTCGACAATGACGAACCGGCCGAGATTTGCGATCCGATCGTGGTTGTCCAATACGAGCGGCGCGCGCGTTTGGATAGTGAGACGGCCCACCTCGTTGCGCTCGAGCTGCTCGCGCTTGTCCGTTTTCGTTTCGAGTGTTGAAGAATCCATCACCTGTTCGATGGAAACGACCTGGCATTTCATCTCTTGCGTCGCCAGCCGCAAATCGTAAAGACGACCGACCAGCAGCGCGTCGCGCGCGATCCAGAAAAGATCCGCATGAAAACGATTGGTCTCGATCGGAGTTTCGGCCTGATGCGAGGCAACGTAACCGCGTTCCACGAAAATTTGCTCGGTCAAAGTGATGCCGATGGAATCGCCCGCCATCGCCGGATCGTCGCCGTCCGCGTTCCACCGTTCGATCAAATGCACAGTCGAAGTTTTGTTAGCCGGCGAAAACACCAGTTGGTCCCCTGCCCTCAATGTTCCGGTTTCGATACGTCCGGCAATGATACGGCGTTCATCAAAACGGTAAACGTCCTGGACACAGAAACGCAGCGGCAGATCGACATCGGGTCGCTTCGCTTCCATAAGATCAAGCGCCTCCAGAACCGTCGGCCCCTTGTACCATTTCATCCCTTTCGCTGATTCCGCCACGTTGGCACCATTTTTCGCTGAAGCCGGAATGAAACAACGCGGTTCCAGAGCAAGATCGATTAGAAACCTTCGATACTCGGCCTCGATTTCCTGAAAACGTTTCTCCGAATAATCGGCGAGATCCATTTTGTTTACGACCACAATGAGTTGCCTAATTCCAAGCAAACCGAGCAGATAGGCATGCCGACGGCTTTGCTCGCGCACGCCTTCGCTCGCAGCAATCACCAGAATTGCCGCATCTGCGCTGGCAGCGCCGGTGATCATGTTCTTTAAGAACTCCTTATGACCGGGCGCATCGATGATGGCATAACGGCGCCGGGCCGTTCGAAACGGGATCTGTGTCGTATCGATGGTGACGTTTTGCTCCTGCTCCTCAAGCAGGGCGTCGAGCAGGAAGGCGAACTCAAACTCCATTCCTTCGGCCGCGCAGGCCTTTTGAATCATCTCGATCTTGCCTTCCGCCAGCGAGCCGGTGTCGTGCAGAATCCGGCCGATTAATGTTGATTTTCCATGATCGACGTGGCCAACGAAGACGATCTTTACCCGGCCCTCGGAGCCGGTGCTGGACGCTGGGAGCTGGATACTGGATCCTGACTTCTGAGTGTTTTCTGCTTCTTTCCGCATCTCAGCTTGTCCGTTTTTCCGCTTTTCCCTTGCACGTTGAGCGTTGGACGCTTGTTTCTGTTGTCATAGAAACCCCTTAGCTCGCAGCTTCTGCATCGCATTGCGTTCGTGATGATCTTGCGCACGTCCCGCGCGCTCGCTTGTTCGCGTACTCTCCAACTCGACGATGATTTCATCGATGGTGGATGCCGTGCTGGCTATGGGATGCGTGATGGCGTTGCAACCAAGCGAACGGAACCGTTTCCCGTTTCGAGCAAAATACATTTTCGGGATCGGAATGTTTTCCCGTTGGATGTAGCGCCAGATGTCCACCTCGGTCCAGTCCAGCAAAGGTTGCACGCGAACGTGTTCTCCTTTGGCCGCGCTCTTGGCAAACTGTCCCCAAAATTCCGGGGGCTGATCTTTATAGTCCCATTCAAACTGCGCGTTGCGGAGTGAAAAATAGCGTTCCTTCGCACGCGTTGGATCCTCATCGCGACGAATGCCAGTGATAAGCGCGTCCCACTTGTATTCCGCCAGCGCTTGTTGCAGCGCAACCGTTTTCAATTCGTGCGTGACCGTGACCGGATCGTGCGTCTCATAACCGACGCCACGGGCGCGTGCTTCCGTGTTGATCTTTACAATCAAATTAAGCTTGTAATGTTTTGTCGCCCAATCCCGGAATTCCAGCATCTCGGGGAACTCGTATGTTGTATCGATATGCAGGACGGGAAAAGGGATTTTTCCCAAGAAGGATTTTAGCGCAAGCCAGATGAGAACGTTGGAGTCTTTCCCCATCGACCATGGCATCGCGATATTCTTGAAGGCGTG
>Ga0207130_1287_pt1 | contig 11464 bp, 9 predicted proteins | sample Alteio_BWMinHeat_16_FD_153545 | JGI IMG/M metagenome (GOLD analysis project Ga0207130, IMG submission 153545) | Enriched cells from forest soil in Barre Woods Harvard Forest LTER site, Petersham, Massachusetts, United States -... | ecosystem: Environmental > Terrestrial > Soil > Temperate forest >... | reverse complement strand
CTCTGCGCCATGGCCTGGGAGTTAACCAGAGCTGTCTGGCCGTGTCCTGAGCTGAAGGCCTGGACCTCAATGATGTAGCCCTTCTGGTCTTTCAGCGGCGTGGCCATGTCATCGAGCGCGTCCTTGGCTTTCTTGTTTAAAGCCTTCTGTCCGGGACGGAAGAGAATTTCGGTCTGGGAAACCGGTTGGAATTGGTCAATGTTTCCCACCACTTTTTCTACGCTCTGCAGATGCGTGCTGGCCTGGGTTGCGGTATCTTGTGCAAGCCGGGCGCGATTACCGGCATCAACGGCGTGCTGATCGGCTTCATTGGCCTTAAGCGATGCCAGCCGGATACCTTCGGATGCGCGCTTATCCACGTCTTTGATCGCGCGGCTGTTGGCCGCTGTGAGTTCATCCAGTTCGTTGACGCGGTCACGCACCGGCTGCACCTGCCGCTGCACATATTTCTTCCGGGCAAAGGGCATCAGATGCCCCCAGAAGCCTTCATGGCGCTCATACGTCAGAGGCTGTTTCTGGGTCGCGCTCTCAGGATTGTCTTTAGACGACTGCTGGTCTGCGGGCGCGGCCTGGGGCTGCGAAGAACTGTTTTGCTGGTCGGTTGCGGCCGGGGTGGTAGATTGCGGCTGCGAAGAGCTACTCTGCGCCATAGCGGGAAGAGTCAATACTCCTGCCAGCGCCAACGCGATCAAGGTACGATGATTCATGAAAATCCTCCAAACTACGTGGGTCTCAGCTTAACTGGGAGTTACCGGGAGCTGGCTTGATCCCGTGACTTGCGAAGGGGAGCGCACAACAGCTCTCACAGCTACTTAGTACAACTTTAGGGCCAAACTTCCAGGAAACAGGCAAGGTATAAGATGTTTAGTTTCAAAGACTTACAAGGGGAGCCCATATTTACGTTCTAAGCGCATGAGCAAAGCGGGTAAATTTGTTCACGTACCTGCTATAAAAAATGCCTGCTTTGGCAGGCTGCAAAACCCGCTCACGGTGTCACAATGGTTAAGGAGAAGAAACAGCTTTAGTAACCAGGTGAGAGCCATTTCATTACCTTGAGTGATCTATGCCGGCTGTACGAGAATTCGTAAGAACTGCTATGCGAAGTCTAAGCGACCCTGAAATCCTGCGCGAATTGGTCAAGAACCTCAAGGAAGGAATCTACATCACCAACGCGCACGGCGGTTTTGTCGATGCCAATCAGGCATTGCTCGATATCCTCGGGGTTTCATCCGTGGAGAAATTACGTAAGCATCGAGTCACCGATTTTGTGGAAGCAGAAATCCGCGCCTGGCAGACGAGGATCTTTGAGCGCGACGGTTACATCCGCGAATTTGAGCTGAAAATTAAGCGAGCGGATGGCAGCATGCGTACGGCCCTGGATACCGCCTATTCCCGCAAAGACCCGGAAACCGGCGAAACCCTCTACTACGGCATTCTGGTGGATATCACCGTTCACAAGGAGCTGGAAAATAAACTTCGTGAGCAAAGCATTCGCGATCCCCTGACGGGGTCTTTCAATCGCCGCTATCTTTCCATGTTTGAAGTTGCCAGCGAAAGTCTGCCGGGCTCATGGGGTTGCATTCTCCTGGATATGGACCATTTCAAGCAATACAACGACCGCTATGGCCATCAGGCCGGCGATGAAGTGCTGGTCAAGCTTGCACGCTTTCTCATGCGCCAGGTGCGGGCTGAAGAAGCCGTGATTCGCCTCGGGGGCGACGAATTCCTTGTCTTGCTGGGCCACGCTGATGAGCAGCACACGCAAGCCGCGGCCCGGCGCATTGAAGCTGCCGCTCACGAAGAAGGGCAACCCGCTTTTTCCATGGGTTGGGCCGCGCGCCGGAAGAATGAAAAATTGGAAAAGACTATGGGCCGCGCTGATGACAATCTCTACTCTATACGTGCGGAGCAACGCACTCCTGCCCGTGAACGCCGCAAAAAGCGGCCCTCCACTGAATGAGCATTCAGTTTGTGTAACCTCTGAAGCATGAATTTATTCAACAAAATGAATCGGGCTGTTCTGCTCTGCATCTATAAGCGTTAGATAAATTCCTATCTTCAGGAATTTATTGTGTTGTTTATATTGTTGTGCTCGTTACAACGAGCACAATGTGACTCATGGATTCGGAAAGCTCACCCCCCTTATATAACCATTATGGTCATAGCGTTGCCAATCCGATTTAATCTTGAATTCCAAAAATGGGATTTTGCATCTTCCATGATTTGTAGTTGCTCGACTCCTACCCTTGCAAAAGGTTTCACCTAATTTTTTTCACAAACTTTCTATCAAGTTGTCGGAACTAAGCGTTCGCAAGTTACGTATCTTGATCTAACGCGTCTAATCAGTCACGAGCATCGAGACGAAGTTAGTGGCGTCCACTATTTTACCTGGCTGCTAGCCGACAGACGTGAAGATGTCGAAGCTGACGTCGCAAGGGCATCCTTGCGTGACAACGCAAGTGTGTCTGCAAGGCAAGTTTAAGTCGTTCAAAACCGCATCCCGACGTTCGGGAAAGAAGAAAAAGGAGTGATATGAAGCTGTCCCTGATTTCAAAGAAGCTACTTCCTGCGCTGGCCCTGTTGCTGGCGACGGCCGCATTCGCTGCAACCAAAAGTTCGTTGGAGCTCAGTGATCCGGTGACCGTGAGCGGACATCAACTGGCCCCCGGGCAATACCAGATTAAGTGGGAGGGCGCGGGTCCTAACATTGATCTCAACATCCTGTCGAAGGGTAAGGTAGTGGCCACTGTACCGGCCCGCGTGGTCCAGCAGGATCGCGCTGGTGCTAACGACACCTACCGGACGAGCAAGAGCAGCGATGGCGGCCTGTCTCTGACCGAAATTCATTTCGCCGGCAAGAAGTACTCGCTGGCTTTCGGCGATGAGGCGGCTACTGCGCAGAAAGACGGTAAGTCGAACACGTCCAGCAATTAAGGATTAACGTTAAGAAGCAATTAACGGGTAAACGAGCAACCAAAACTCCCCAGAATCCCAATACACTTGGCGCAACAATGGCTATGGCCATTGCTGCGTCTGGTGTTGTGGATGAGTAGATAAAGATGGGTAGAGACGTAGCTTGCTACGTCTCCTGTTTTTCCCACAATGGGATTCGCATCTACTTCCTGAATCTCTTCGTCATGTCATACCCCGAGCTGAGAAACGGCACAATTTTGTGCCGGAGCGTTGACGCGCGATGCGTGTTGTAGGGTTGGTTGCAATATTCGAGCAGCGGGGCCGCAACTGTCTCCCACTGAAAACGCGGAGCCAGCGCCTGCAGGCGCGTGTGCATCTCCTGCCGCAAATCAGGATTTTCCACCAGGGACAGGATGGCGTCTTTCCACGCCATGACATCTCCCGGAGGCAGCGCCGGGCCTACGCGCTCGCGCACAACGAAATCACCGAAGTAGTCTCCTTGCGAGAGGATCATCGGCAGCCCTGCCCAAATGTAATCCAGCACGCGCGTGCGGAAGGCAAAACGGCTTTCGACCGACGCCGGATGCGCCGAAATGCCAATATCCGCCTCCAGTAAGAAATTATGACGCTGTTCATAGGGCGCCCAGACCGGATAGAAAAACACGTATTTGTCGAGCAAATGCAGCTCTCGCGCCAGTGAGAGACTCTCATCCGCCTTCGACATGGGCCGGTTGTTCGGGTTGGGATCATGCGCGCCCAGGAACACAAGCCTGACGTTGGGCCGCTGTTTGGCAACTTCATAGACCGCGCGAATCACCGTGAGAGGATCGAGCCACTGCCACAGCCCCCCCGCCCACAGAAGCAGAAAGTCTTTTGAACCCACGCCGGGCACAATCCCGCGCAGAACGTTTTCCGTGCGCACCGGCGGCTGGGCCGGCAGCCCAAAAGGAACGATCCCCAGCAGGCTGCGGAAGCTGGCATCGCGCTTATGCTCCTCTGGATTGAGCCGCCCCAGGGCGCACAAGCGCCCCAGCCAGTAGTCCCACTGTTGCTCGCTTGAGCAAAGGAAATAGTCTCCCTCCAGCATCTGTTCGTTCAGGCGATACCACTGCCGCAGATATCCCCACCGCGGATGCTCGGGATGCGTATGCGCCAGATATTCCAGAAGGTAGGCATCATAAAGATCAATCACCAGGTGCTTGGCCAATTTGCTCAGGAAGGGGAAGCGGGCCAGCACCAGCCCCTGGGAAATTACGATGTCGCTCGCCTTGGCCGCGGCCTTCAATTCGCCGGTTTGATTGGCAGCATCCTCCAGGATGCGTATCCCTTCCGGCGCCAGCTTGCTGGGCAGCCCGGTGCCAATGGTCACCTCGTGGTGCTTGCTGAGCACCTTGGCCAGCTCCAGGCAGCGCACCGCCGGACCGGCCATCTGGGCCGCCAACGCGTCGTTTGTGACAAACAGCACCTTCATGAGCGTTCTCTTTGCAAATGTTATATGTTGATGAGTCTTACCGGAAAAGCATTTTTCATGAAGATTGCTCTTTTAGGCACTCGCGGCATCCCTAACCGCTATGGCGGCTTTGAGGCCTTTTACGAAAAGCTCTCTCAGTATTTGGTGAACGATGGTCATGAGGTCACCGTATATTGCCGCCGCGCCTTTACCCGTCCGGAAGATGACACCCTCGTTGATTCCAGGATTCGCCGCGTCATCCTGCCCAGCATCTCGGCTAAGCATTTAGACACGCCCGTGCACACTTTTCTCTCGGTCCTGCACGTTATTTTTACCCGCGCTGATATCGTGCTTATGTGCAATGTGGCCAACAGCCCCGTCGCCTGGATTCCCCGCCTGTTTGGCAAGCCCGTGGTTTTGAACGTTGATGGCCTCGACCGCCAGCGAAAAAAATGGGGCCCGCTGGCGCGGATTGTTCTCTCAATTTGTGAATTTTTTTCTGTCCTTACGCCCAACCGGGTAGTAACCGACTCGCTGACCATGCAAGGCTACTACCGCAGCCGCTACCGCAAATCTTCCGTCATGATCGGATATGGCGCCGAGCCGCCAGAGCGCCTGCAAACCAGCCCCGAAGATTCTGTTCTGAAGTGTTTTGGCCTGGAGCCGAAGAAATACGTTCTTTACGTCAGTCGCCTTGAACCGGAAAACAATCCCGAACTGGTGGTTCGCGCTTATGAGAAGACCAAGATTCCGTGGCCCCTGGTGATGGTGGGCAGCAACGCTTACGATCCAACCTGCGAGCAGCGCCTGCGCTCGTTGGCCGGCGAGCGCGTGATCTTCACCGGCTCAATCTACGGCGACGGATACTGGGAGTTCCAGCTCAACGCCGCCTGTTTCGTCTTTGCCTGCGAAGTTGGCGGCATCCATCCCGCGTTGGTGGAGGCCATGTCTGCGGGCAATCCGGTGCTCTACCTGAATACCGAATCCAACCATGAAACCGCCGCCGACTGCGGCGTCGTCTTCGAGCACAACGAAGATGATCTCGCCGCAAAGCTGCAGAACCTGTTTCATGATCCCGAACTGCTAGCAGATCTCGCCCTTAAAGGCGCGCAACGCGCTCGCGAACGCTACGGCTGGGCCGAGGTGACACGGCAATACGAGAATCTCTTTCGGGAGCTTCTATGAAGACTGTTTTTAATCAAGATCCAAAAGAAATACATTTCCTGAATGTGGATGTTGACGTGTGGTCTAAGTTCCCTCTTGACCAACTCATTGCGGCATTGGGAAACAAAGTGTTCGTCCATTATGTAGGGCTAGAGGACAAACGTTATGGAGCCCATTTTTCTTTGGCAGGTTCCTTTCAAAAAGACGCGGATACTTTGACCAGTCAATTAGCAACCCTTATCAGCAAGCTTCCAAGAGCCGCTCGCAAATTATGGAATAGTGCTCAGGTGAGGCAATTCAATATCGGAATCCAGGGTGGCGTCAAACCTCTCTCTCACGAGACCTGCATCAAGCAGCAAACCTTGGAAGCCGTGGTTCGAGTGCGCGGGAGCGTTGTCGTGACCACATATGCCGCACAAGTCAAGTCGTATAAGCGCCTAAATAAATAGAAACTTCTGAAAGCCGCGAAATAGTATTGATCCATCCCCCTGGAACTCCTGCTCTCAATTTCGCGTCTAATCCTCTGTACAATGTCTATAGGCCGCATTTGCGGTCAGTAGGCGTTGCTTATGGGTATGCGCAGTTGGTCTATTCCGGCGGGTCAGTGGTTTGGCATTAATGTGAGGGTGCACCTCACATTTTTCTTTTTGTTGCTTTTCGTTTGGATCACTCAGTCTCAGTCCAAGACGGTTGACCCTTCCACCTTCCTGCGTAGCCTGGCATTCACCGGAATTGTTATGGGCGCCGTGCTGGCGCATGAGCTAGGACACATCGCCGTTGCCCTGCGCGGTGGCCCCCTGCCTCGCGCCATTATTCTGCTCCCGATCGGCGGCCTCTCGCTGATGGAGAGCGCACGCGAAGAAACTTCGCATCTCGCGCACCAGCATATTGACCCGCAGCGTGAGATTTGCATTGCCTTGGCTGGCCCTATCGTCAATATTGTTCTTGCGGGTGTGCTTACGGCGGTCACTTTGGAATATTCCCCGCAGGCGGCCCTGCGTCAAACTCCTCTGTTGCTTTTGAGCAACCTGCCCCGCTCAGCCGTGTGGATTAACCTCCTGATCGCTGCGCTTAACCTGTTGCCGGCCTTTCCCCTGGATGGCGGCCGGGTCTTCCGCGCCCTGCTCTCGCGCCACATGGAATTCGGGCTCGCTACCCGCCGCGCTGTAAATCTGGGCAATGTGTTCGTGCTTCTCCTCATGTCTGCCGGGATATGGAATCCCTGGCTGATGCTGACCGGCTTTTTCCTCTTTATCGGGGCACAGCTTGAGGAGCGCACCGTTCTGTTTCAATCCGTGCTGGAGAACGTGCGCATGGAAGAAGTCATGCTGACGGAGTTTTCCACTCTCTCGCCCGCCGATACGCTCGAAGACGCGCTCAGCAAGGCCGTCCACACTCTGCAGGATGATTTTCCCGTGGTGCGCGGTACCGATATGGTGGGGGTTGTTTCGCGGCAAAAAATTCTTCAGGCCCTGCGGGAAGAAGGCAACGCCTACGTGCAATCCATCATGAACCGCGCTTACGAAATTGCTGGCAAGAACGACACCCTCGCCAGCGCCTTCCGCAAGATCACCTCGCGTGGCTTGACCATTATCCCAGTCGTGGACCAGGAGCGGCTGGTAGGGATCGTTACCTTACAGAACCTGATGCACAGCATGAGCGTGCTGGCAGAAAGCAAGAAACTCCGCCGCAGCCAGGAAGAAGAAGAGTAATCCACTTAGAAGCTGGTGAGCTGTCATCCTGAGCCACGTGGCGAAGGACCTCCGATGGCGATGGGAACCACATACGGCTTCAATCGGATTTTCGCCTGGATTTTTCCCTCATGCTGACGGAATCACGATGATGGCTCCGAACTCGAGAGTGTTTTAGCTGTGTCTTGTGCCGCGGCACAGGAATAGGAAAAGGCAGTCTCAAAAAATCCACGCAATCCCCGGCAAGCAGCTCTTAAAACCTCATCGTCTTCGCCAGTTTTACCGCTTATCCTGCTTTGTCATGGTGAATGTGCCGGCAGCGTCCCCATATGCCCGATAGCTGCCTTTGACTGACTTGGCATCCGATGAGGCTGTTCCCTCCATCTCTATCTCCCATGTTGAGCATTTGACCAGGAGAGTGAGATGGCTGGTCGTTCTGGCAAAGCTTCCGGAGACTGGGCACGATTCCTTGCTGTCGTTGATATATGCTCCCGAAAAACTCCCATCATCATCCTTATACGTCAGCGACATCGCATTCTGGTTCTTGGCATCGTTTGCCCAGGTTACCGTCCAGCTTCCAGAAAGTTGATTACCGTGCAAACAAAATGCGCTACCCGGAAAAATCAGCGCGAGCAGCGCGATTAGACATATTACTGTTTTCGACATGGGTGCCTCTTCAGCTTTGGAATGAGGGGGCCTTTATAATCGTACACTTTTCGCTTAGAAGCTCGTGTGGCACAGCCGTCCCCGGCTGTGTCTTGTGCCGCGGCACAAGAACGGAAAAGATATTCTCAGAAAATCCGGGCAATCCGTGAAATCCGCGGTAAGCAGTTCTAGAATCTCATCGTCTTTGCCAGCTTCACCGCATCAATCTTGCGCAATTCCGCCAGGGCCGCTTCCGGAACTTTGGTGTCTACCTGCACCACGGCAATGGCATCGCTGCCTTCACCGGCGCGGCGTCCCAGGGCAAAATTGGCGATGTTGACCTTATGGCTGCCTAAGACGGTTCCCACTTTTCCGATCACACCGGGGACGTCGCGGTTTTCCAAGTAAACGATATCGTGCTCGAGCGGCGCCTCAACGTCAATGTCATCCACCGCCAGCAGGCGCGGAGACCTTCCATGCAAAATCGCGCCCTTCACCAGCATCTCTTTTTGATTGGTCTTGACCAGCAGCGAAAGCACATTGCCGGTCCATCCTCCGAGGGTTTCGGTATTCTTGGTCTCGTGCACTTGCAGGCCGCGTTCCTGGGCAAGCGATGCTGCATTGACCAGGTTGGCGCGCTCCGAGAGCATCAGGTTCAGGATGCCTTTAATAGCTCCATTGCGGATCAGATCTGTCTTCCACTCTGCAATGCGCCCGCTGTAGCGGATTGAGATCTCTTCCAGATTGCCTGTGGTCGCCTGCGCCAGGAAGGCGCCCAGCCGCTCGGCGAGAAGGATATAAGGCTCCATCTCTACATATTCATCGTGCGAGACCGAAGGCACGTTGACGGCATTCTGGATGACTCCGTCTTTTAAGTAGTCTTTGACCTGCCGGGCGATCTGCATGCCCACGGCGTCTTGCGCTTCGCCGGTGGAACCGGCAATGTGGGGCGTAGCCACCACGTTCTCCAGCGCCAGCAGCGGCGAACCCTTGGGCGGCTCTTCCGTAAACACGTCCAGCGCTGCCCCGGCTACATGTCCTGATTGCAGCGCAGCCGCCAAAGCAGCGTCGTCAATCAACTCGCCGCGGGCGCAGTTCACCAGCCGCACGCCCTTCTTCATCTTCTTCAGCGAGTCGGCGTTGATCATGCCGTTAGTTTGCGGAGTAAGGCCTACGTGCAAAGAGAGGTAGTCGGCCGCGGCATAAACTTCATCCAGCGAAGCCAGTCGGATGCCGAGCTCGCGGGCAACGCTCGCCGAGACGAACGGATCATGCGCAATCATCTCCATACTGAATGCACGCGCTCGCTTTGCGACTTCCAGACCCACGCGGCCCAGTCCCACAATGCCCAGCGTCTTGCCGCGCAGTTCGCTGCCTTGCAGGGATTTCTTCTCCCACTTGCCGGCGCGCGTAGTAACGTCGGCGCGCGTAATATGCCGCGCCAGGGCCAGCATCAGGGCAAACGTGTGCTCGGCCACCGCCACCGCATTTGCCCCCGGGGTATTCATGACTGCAATCCCCAGGCGCGTGGCTGCTTCCAGGTCAATGTTGTCCACGCCTACGCCGGCGCGGCCAATGACCTTGAGCTTCTGAGCGTGTTCCAGCAGCCCGGCATTCACGTCCACCGCCGAGCGCACCAGAAGCGCATCGGCATCAGAAATCTGCTTGGGCAGGTCGCCGTTGATCTGGTCGGCAGTAATCACCGTCCACCCGGACTCTTCTTTAAACAGAGTCACCGCGGCAGACGAAGTCTTTTCAGCAAGTACAATTTTCATGTTTCGTGTTATTCCTTAAGACTTTGTCTATGTTTTTCTAAGTGTCATCCTGAGTCCCGCGTTTTGTGCGGGACGAAGGACCTCCGATGGAGATGGGCGCCACCCACGGCTTCCATCGGATAACCTGAGAAGTTTCGTTCTCGATGCTCGATGTCTCTACGCCTTCACCGAAGCCAGCGCAGCCTGCGCCTCGTAAGCGATGCCGTTTGCGTCAGCGTAAATCTGCTGCGCCGCGCGCAACGCCGCACCGAACTCGAAGTTCTTGCGTTGGGCAACCTTGGCTGTCACCAGCTCCAACCCGCCGATGATGGCGATTGTATCCAGGTAATCGAAATATCCCAGGTGGGCAATGCGAAACAGCTTGCCCTTCATGTCGCCTTGCCCATTGGCGATGACCGCGTCAAACATCTCGCGGAAGCCCTTCACGAACACGCCGGAATCAATTCCCGCCGGCGGGATGATCGCGGTCAGCGCTGCTGCCGGGGCCGTTGGAGCGTAGAGTTCCAAATCGAGGGCGCTTGCAGCGGCGCGCGTCATGGCCGCAGCTAACTCTGCGTTGGCAATCAGCGCATCGCGTCCGGCTGCCAGGTCGCCGTTTCCGGCGGAGCGGATAAAATCAAACGCCGCTCCCAATCCGGCAATCAACGATGTTGCCGGCGTAAAGGCAGATTCACCTTTCGATGCCGCTTTGCGCTCTTTGCACAGATCAAAGTAATAGCGCGGAGATTTCGTCGTCTCCATACGCTGCCATGCCCGCTCGCTGACGGAAAGAAATGCCAGCCCAGGCGGAATCATGACCGCCTTTTGCGATCCTCCGATAACGATATCGAGGCCCCAACCATCCACGTCGAAAGTGGTGGTGCCCAATCCGGTGATGGCGTCCACCACGAGCAGCGCCTCGTGTTTGGCATCGCGCAGCAGTTTGGCCACGCCATGCACATCATGTCGCGCGCCGGTCGAGCTCTCGGTCGATTGCATATAGACCACGCGCACATCCGCGCTCAGCTTCTGCCGCACGGCCTCCAGCGGAAAAGTCTGTCCATATTCCGCTTTCACCACTTCAACTTTGCAGCCGTAGGCCTTGCCCAAGTCTGCCCAGCGCTCGCCGAACTTACCGGCGGTCAGCACCAGGATCGTGTCTCCGGGTGAGGTCAGGTTCGAGATCGAAGCTTCCATCGCGCCCGAGCCGGAAGAGGCCAGCAGCAGGCAGTCGTTCTTGGTGCCGATAAACGCCTTCAAGTCGGCCAAGGTACGTGTGTAAAGCGTGCGGAAGTCCGCGGTGCGGTGGTGCATTCCAAAGGCCGCCATCGCGTTCTGCGCCGAGGGCAGAAGCGGAGTTGGGCCGGGGGTAAAAAGCCTGTTTTTACGTATCATGATGATTTGAGGTCCTTAGGAGAAGAATTAATCTCAATGATACAGCATGCCTCTTGCTGTGACCAGCGGATGGCCGCGCCTCGTTTTACTATCTAAAACAATAGTTTTATTTTTTACGTAATGCCCCGCCTGCGCCTGGCTCTCGAACCGCAGCCCGCATGGCCTCCGCGAACCTGAGAATCAGCGGACGCTTCTCCGACAGCCGCTTCCACGCCAGGCCAGTCTGCCATTCTGCTTCAGCCATGTGTAATTCATAGAAGCGCACCCCGCGAACATTCATTCTTATCGCCGCGCTGGGCACCAGCGAGACGCCTAGCCCGGCCCGAACCAGGTTCAAGATCGTGAACAGTTCATTGGCCTCCTGCACCAGATTGGGACTGAATCCCGCGCGCCGGCAAACCGTCTGCACGTGCTGATAAAGCGTTGCCGAGGCAGATTTTGGAAAGCATATG
>Ga0207130_1284_pt1 | contig 11694 bp, 13 predicted proteins | sample Alteio_BWMinHeat_16_FD_153545 | JGI IMG/M metagenome (GOLD analysis project Ga0207130, IMG submission 153545) | Enriched cells from forest soil in Barre Woods Harvard Forest LTER site, Petersham, Massachusetts, United States -... | ecosystem: Environmental > Terrestrial > Soil > Temperate forest >... | reverse complement strand
CGCACGAGGGGTCGGGCGCGTATAGCCCTACCAAAGCCGCACTCACGATGCTTGCACAAACGCTCGCCCTGGAGTGGGCGCCAGACGGAATACGCGTCAATGTCGTTTCTCCGGGCATGACGCATACCCCGATGTCCGCGAAGATGTACGCGGATCCAGTGATCAAGAAGGCAAGAGAAGCCCTGATCCCTCTTTCCAGGATCGCCGATCCGAAAGATATCGCCAATGCAATTGAGTTCATGATCAGCCCGCTATCGAGTTACATTACAGGTCAGGACCTGTGTGTTGACGGTGGCTTTACTAAGACGATTCTCAGTCACATACCTGGACGCCCCAGCTCAAAGCCTCAGGGCGCTTGACAGAAGTTGTTGTGGGTTCAGCCGCCTTAAGAGGCGATTAACTCGTGTCGCCAGCCTCTTTTAGGTCGGATGTGCCTCGCTCGGCCTCGCAACGCTAATGGATGTGTAGGGAGTTCTCGTCAAATGATCATCAATACGTTTTCATACATCTGGTCCGCGACCGCGGTCGATACGATGTGTGACCTCAGCCGCCACGGTTTCACTGTCTTCGAGGTGCCGATCAGTTCGCCGCATTGTTGGCCAGATGAGATGACGCCGGCCATGCGTTCGGATGGAAAGAAGCGTTTGCAGGATTGCGGTGCAAGCGTGAGGTCGCTCAACGCCGGTGGATACGACATCAATCTGGCGAGTCCTGCTGCAAATATGAGGCGTAAGAGCACAGATCACATCAAAGATGTGATCGACCTGGCCTTCGAATGGGGTGCAGTCGACGTGGTGATCTCACCGGGTACAAGGCGCCCGATGATTTCTCCATCACTTCCGAAGACATTTGGTTGGCTGTATGAGAGCTTGGAAATTCTATTGCCGCGGGCTGAGCAAGCTGGTGTCCGACTTCTACTCGAAAACACGCCATATTGCTTCAGGCCTACATTCGATGAACTACTCGGGGTTGTAAAAGAATTTAAAAATGAAAATATTAAGATTGTTTATGATGTTGCGAACGCGGCCTATATTAAAGAAGACCCCGTTGCATGTCTGCTGTCCGGGCATTCAGCAATTGGGCTCGTCCATATCTCTGATACGGGCCTTGAGGAATGGGGCCATGATCCGATCGGCACTGGGATCGTCAATTTTGAAGACCTAGCAACAGCAGTCGAAGCTACCTGCAGAGTCGAGAACGTTGTTCTCGAAATCATTCGTGAGAAGGACCCCCTGGAAGAAATCAACAATGGAATTGCGGAGCTTCAGAAGAGAGGCTGGAATCTGAAATCTTTTGGCCAGTAAAAAGTAAGTAGAGGCACCCATGCATGGGGCTTGGCCTTGATGGGAGCGAGCACCGTGCGACGCATCCTCGGATGCGGGGTCGTGAGTCCGTCCGTGAATCCTTGGGTCGGCGCCCGCGCAAGCGATCGTCGCACGAATGTGGCGAGACGGCGGGCTCGATCGAGCGGCGCGAGACAGGGCGCGGTCGGCGAGAGCCGATGCGCCCAAGTCACACCCGAAGAAAGACCCCGTCACGAGAACCGTGACGGGGAAATAGGAATCAGCAGCGGGCAATCACTCGGTGGCCGCCCCATGATCCTGGCCAGTCGCGGTCTCGGTGACAGTCGGCTGATCATCGCTTAGCTTCGGCGTCCGGAGAACGACCGGCAGCCAGTTCGATTTGGCGAGCTTGCGCTCGGCCGCGGGAACGAGGTCGGCCTTTGTTCCATGGTCGAGGCTTGCGGCTACTTTGGGCGATACGCCCTCGGCGAGTGCGGCTAGGATGGCGGCCTTCGAGATGTGGGACAGGAACCCCGCGTCCGGCTGCCACCACTTCGTCATGTCGAGATCGAGTGTGATCGCCAGGCGATCGCTCGAGGCGATGCGCGCCGGCTGGGTCTTCTCATGGCGATACCTCACCATGTTGATATTGCCGGCAACGATAATCGCGAGAAGTTCGAGCAAGGTGCTCTGCTTCTGCGCGACGATCCATGGCCATAGGGCTTTGACTTCCGACGGCAGGCGCGAGGCCCAGCCGTCGAGACTCTCTTTCCTGGCGGCGACCGCCTTGCTGCCCTCGGCCTTCGCAATGAAGGAAACTACGTCGGTCAGCTTGGGGGCGATTTCCGTCAGCTTCTGATTCTGATCCCATGCCTCGTAGAAGGCGGCAAGCGCGAGGTCGTGGACGACGATCGCGAGCGCGAGATCAGGACGCTTGGCGAGCTCGCAGCGGACCGCCAGCGTTCGAATCGCGGTGAGCTCCTCGATCATCGAGGCCGCGATCTGAGCGCCTTCGGGCTTAGCCTTGGGCGCCGCGACCTCGGGTTCTTCGCCGTTCGCCTTGGCGCGCTTCAGCGCTTTGGCATCTTCGGGTTTCAGCAGCCCCTTATGAACGGCGAGCTTGCCGTCGCGCTCGACGCCGAGAATGACGCCGGCGTAGAGGTGGGCTGTATCGCTGTCTGGATCGAAGCCGTGGGCGCCCTGCGAGACCTTCGGATGGTTCCAAAGATTGGCCGAGGCGAGATCCGGATGAACCTCAACCCACTTCCAGCCTTCCTCCCGAAGCTTGGCGGCTTTCGCCTCGAGCTTCGCGGTCACAAGCTGATGCAATAGCCCGCTATCCTCGATATAGGCTTCGTTCTCATTGCCGAAGAGATCGCGAGTGATCTCTCCGCCCGCCGCCTCATACGCCTTGAGACCAACGAAGCGAGCGAATTTGTCGTCTGCTTCGATGCGTCCTTCCATGACCATTCGGCGCAGGTTGCGGGGGTTCCGCATGTGCTCCGGTGCATCATAGAATGCCGTCTCCTGACGCTCGTGATCGTCAGTGATGGCAAGCGCCTGCATCTGATCGAGGGTGACCTCGTCCTTGCGGAAGGCCTTCATCAGGCGGGGAGAGACGTTGGCGAGCTTCAGGAAGCCGCGCACCGTCGACACCGCGTAGCCGAAGCGCATGCCGATCGCCTCGGGCGTCGCGCCTTCGTCCTCGACGAGCTTGCGGAACGCCTCGAAAGTGTCGGCCGGATGCATGTCGACCCGCCCCGTATTGGCAGCGAGGCTGACCTCGGTGTCATTGTGCTCGTCGGACAGCACCTTGATCGGGATCAGCCTGTCTTTGGGCCAGTCGCCCGACTTGAAAAGCAGCCGGATGGCGGCGCGACGGCGTTCGCCCTCGACCACGTCGTAGCTGCTGTCGCCATTGTCGCGAACGACAAGGTTCTGCAAGAGGCCTTGGGACTTGATGAGTGCGGCCAAGATCGGGATATCGACGAGGCGATGGGTGCGCCTGGCGTTGTTTGGGCTCGATTTGAGTTGAGACAGAAGCGCGTGCGTCTCCATGAATGGTCCTTTCGGATTGTGGATTGGTCGGAAGGGAAGCGCGCATGGGTGCTCGCGCCGGGGACCGGCGACGGACAACCATGCGGACGGACAGAAGTGGCGCAATGCGCCGCAGTCGGATGTCAAGGAACTGGTCGGTACAGAACTCAATTCCAAAATCAGTATATCATGTATTTGAAGAGACTCAGCCGGATGGCGTGAGGTTAGTTTCTAGTAAATGTATTTGAGCGTACTGTGTTTGGTTTACGACCGAAGTGACATATTTGGAAATGTCGGATATACTGAGTGCATGTCACGCACTGCGATAGTTCAGGCACGTATGCGTCCAGAGATCAAATATGCGGGCGAGCAGGTTTTGCGAAACATCGGTCTGACGATGACCCAGGCAATGGAACTGTTTTTGAGACGCACTATCCTGGATCAACGATTGCCATTCGAAGTCGTAGCTCTCAACGACGAGCTTTTGACCGAAATGATTGCCGCGTGGGAGGCGAAGAAAACGACTTCGCAGTCCATTGAGCTAATCGCCAAAAAGGTGACGCGAAAGCGTCAAGAGAGGGAATAGCCGCCTCTCTTTCGCCCTCCGCTTCAACGGCCGCAAGCGGACGCATCGAGCCGACGAATTCATGGCGGAGATTACCACCGAGCATCTGGCGAGGCATCTCGAGGGATCGGGCTTCGTCGTGAAAAAAAGCCGGCGTCGCTCGGTCACGGTCCAGCGCTCGGAGCCGCCTCCACCTCCGAGGACACGCGCTAACGAGTCGGCCGCGCGAAGCGCGCTCCCCACATAGCGCCGTAGCGAGCGCGGCCGGCCAGGATCGGCCGATGCGCCGGCGCCGATCTTTGGCTGCCCGTCTTGCGGCATCACGGCTCCGCCGCCATATCGTCAAGGATTGCGGCTTTAAGGAGACAAAAATGGCCGTCCACATCCTCGATTATTACGAGATCAAGCCGGAGTTCATGCCGTCCGACTTGCAGCGACTCGCCGTATACGTCCGGCCAGGCGAGCTGGAAGCCTACGTCGATCCCGAACAATGGAAACTCGTGGGGCGGACATTCCACCCGAACCGGCTGCAAGCCGCCGATATCGAACGGCAAGGCTACTGTATTCGCAAAATGCGCGCCGGCATCGACATGGGCGCGCTCGCGGCGCGTCTCTACGGCAGCTCGTCCACGAACGCAGCGTAAGGGGCGGGGGCTGGCAGCCCCCCGCTCCCGGTATTTGGACAAGGTGTCGCTTAAGGTAGAATCCTCGGAATTCACCGGTCGGCCTTTCGCGTCATTGGCGCTTGAAAGCGTCGATGATCCCCAAAATCCGGGATTGGGCTAGGGATACATTGCGACGCCAGCAAGCAGGCCTTGCGAGGCGGCGCGCTCGCGCGCGACCTCTTCCTCTGCGTCCGTGCGGGCGCATGTGAAGCTGACGCCGGCGACTCCGGATCTAACCGCTGCGCGGCAGGCGCCTGCGAATAGGGTAGGACTATCAATCACTCGCCATCGGGCTAGCGTGGCCCCCTTCGTCCGCCCGGTCGAAGCCCAACTCATGTAGGCGCGCTTCGATCAATCTCTCCACGAGCTCCGTTCGGACATCCTCGGGCAGATTGGCGATCTGATCGAGTATTGCTTGAATCTTCTCGTCGCCCGGCATACGGCAATTCTATCAGGAAGGTCGCGCGTCCGGGCCATGTTGGCATCCATAGATGTGGAAAAGCTGGCAGCGCGACCAGGGGTCCCAGTCCCCGTCGACCTGTTGATGTCGCGAAACAGATATTGCACTAAACCGCTTCGCGGTAACTCAATCCTCGGATAGGGAAGTGGGGGTAGCTTATTCGATCACGTCGTCGGCGCGCGCAATTGCGCCTTGCGGCACGTCCAATCCGATCGATTTGGCGGTTTTGAGATTGATAAGGAATTCGAGCTTTGTCGGTAGCTCGACGGGCAGATCGGCAGGCTTAGCACCCTTAAGTATCTTGTCGACATAAATCGGTGTGCGACGCGCAATTGCAGCAAGACTAGGTCCGTAGGAAATGAGTGCGCCGGCTTCGAAAACTTCTCTTGCCCACACACATGTCGACATACGGTGCTCGATCGCCAGTTTCGCAATGAGTGCTCGCCCCTGATAGAACAAGCCCGCGCCCCCAATGACCAGGCCCTGGAAGCCAGCGCTCGTCATTGCATCGAACGCGCCTTCCAAATCGCCCAGCGTGGGTGCCTCGAATATGTGAAAGTCCAATCCGAGTTCGGCCGCTTCGGACCGGAAGTCGTCTTTGTATTGGCGTGGGGCCGTCACGGGGTTGATGAGCAGCCCAATTCGCGAAAGCCCCGGCGCGGTTAGGTGAAGATGCTGCACGTTCTTTCTTATCACCTCGCCGTAAAGGCCGGCTGTTCCCGTGGTATTTCCGCCTGGCCGGGCTAGGCTCTCCACGAACTTTTGCCCAACTGGGTCGGGCATAAATGTGAATACGTGCGGAATCGTTCCGGTGGCGTCTTTAGCGTAATAAGTAGCAGGCGCCACGCTGACCAATACATCTACCTTCATCGCCACGAGTTCGGTCAACATGCTCCGAAAGCGGTCCGGAATTTCATTTGGAAAGCGATGCACTAGCTTAATATTCTGGCCATCAATGTAGCCGAGATCTTTGAAGCCTTGGACTAGCGCTCCGAACATTGGCTCCTCTTCCCGTGGGCTGCCAGCATGCCACAGCACACCGATCGTCGGAGTCTTGCCGGCATATTGGGCGTAACCGGCGACCGGCCAGGCGACCGCCGCGCCCCCAAGGAATGAGACCACCTCACGTCGGTTCATTTGAACACCTCATCCTGGACGATGTGCGGCCGTGCGCCGGCAGGAAAGGGAATATGGCTCAACAAAGCCATTCCGGACATGTCGCACAAGATAACTTCTCCGACATTAGCCGACTCTGCCGGGATCTCGAAAGCCCATTCGGGCTCGGTCACTCTTGTGGGCGCTGCATGTGCAGCTCGTTCGGCAGGAGTACACGATGGCCGAGCAACAGGTGACGCCGCTACGGCAGCGGATGATCGATGACATGGCGATCCGCAACATGGCGCCGACGACCCAGAAGATCTACGTCTACGCGGTCAAGAACTTCAGCGCCTTCCATCGGCGCTCGCCGGACAAGCTCAATCTCGAGAACGTGCGGGATTACCGCCTGCATCTCATCTCGCGGGGCCTCAAGCCCACTACGATCAATCCGATCATGGGCGCGTTGCGCTTCTTCTACGGGACCACGCTCGGGCGGAAGGAGGTAGCGGAGCAAATCCCCTATGCGCGCAAGCAGGACGCGCTGCCAGCCGTCCTCACGCCTGACGAGGTGGTCCGCCACCTGAAGGCTGAGACCAACCTCAAGATGAGAACCGCTCTGATCACCATCTATGCTGCCGGCTTGCGCGTCTCCGAAGTGGTCGCGCTGACGGCGCGCGACATCGATAGCAGCCGTATGGTGATCCAGGTCCGGCAAGGAAAAGGGGGCAAGGACCGCTACGTGATGCTGTCGGAGCAATTGCTTGCCATCCTGCGCGATTATTGGCGCCGGACCCGTCCACCTCATTGGCTCTTCCCTGGACCCGATCCCTCGCGTTCGCTAACCCCGAGGTCTCTGCAACGAGCCTGCCAGCAGGCAGCAAAGATTGCAGGCCTCGACAAGTCGGTCACCGTGCACACGCTCAGGCACAGCTTCGCCACCCATCTTCTGGAGCAGGGTGTGGATATCCGCGTTATCCAGGACTTGCTCGGCCATCGCCAAATCACGTCGACCGCGCGCTATGCCCGAGTTGCGGTCAACACGATCCAGAAGATCCAGAGCCCACTCGAGCTCTTGAACCTGGAGAGCGCGCCGGCCTGACGCAGGGGCCGTTATGGCCCGTTCCGGGCTGGAGGTGGCGGAGATCTTCCGCCGCCATGGCGAGGCATGGCGCAAGGACAACGCCGGGCACCTGAGCCTTGCGCAGTTGCGCGTGATGTCACCGATCGAGGCCTGTCGCACGGCGATCCTCGGCGGGCATGTCGAGCGCTGCGAGGACTGCGCTCATACGCGTATCGCCTATAACTCCTGTGGCAATCGGCATTGTCCGAAGTGCCAGTGGTCGGCAGCCGCGCGCTGGCTCGAGAAGCGTGAGGCTGAACTCTTGCCGGTGCCCTACTTCCACGTGGTGTTCACGCTGCCGGCCGCGATCCGCGTCCTGGCCTATCACAACAAGGCCAAGCTCTACGGCCTTCTCATGTCGGCCGCAGCCGACACGCTTCGCATCATCGCTGCCGATCCGAAGCATCTCGGCGCTGCGATCGGCACGACCATGGTGCTGCGTACATGGGGGCAAACCCTCGACCATCACCCCCATGTTCACTGCATTGTGCCGGGCGGCGGCATCTCGCCAGATGGCAAACGTTGGATTCCTTGCCGGCCGGGCTTCTTCTTGCCTGTTCGCGTCCTCTCGCGTCTGTTCCGTCGGCTCTTCCTCCGCGGCCTCGAGGGGCTGCATGCAGCGGGCGAGTTGCGGTTCTTCGGCGATCTCGCCCCTCTCCAAGACAAGCGCGCCTTCGCGGCCTATCTCGCGCCGCACCGCGCAAGCAAATGGGTGGTGTATGCGAAACGCCCCTTCTCAGGTCCTTCCCAGGTGCTTGCCTATCTCGCTCGCTACACGCATCGCGTCGCCATCTCGAACAGCCGGTTGATCTCGCTCGCGGACGGCAAGGTGTCGTTCCGCTGGAAGGACTATCGTTCCGCCGGCAAGAGCAAGGTGATGACCCTCGACGCCGGCGAGTTCATGCGCCGCTTTCTCATGCACACCCTACCGGACGGGTTCCACCGCATCCGCCACGTCGGCTTCCTAGCGAACGGGCATCGCGCCAACAAGCTCTCGCTGTGCCGAAAGCTTCTCGGCGTGGCTCCGTCGGTGTCGGGCACCGATAGCGATGCTTGCGATCACGAACCGCCTTCCGCGGCCGAGCCGCATCCCTGCCCGTGCTGCGGCGGCCGCATGATCATTGTCGAAGCCTTTGACGGCACGCATCCCGTTGGCTCTCACCATCCGAGGAGGCTCGACGGATTGTAACCATGCCCCGTCCATATCCCTCATTCCCCTATCGGATACGCCGGCGCCAACAAGGCCACGAGGCAGCACACCCCAGCTCGTCCTCGCGGCGCGTCGATGCATCAATCTCACCAGGCACTCACTCATCAAGTGACGCGGCACCTCGGTCGATGGAGCGCCGCGTCATGTTCGCGAGCCGGCGACCAGGCTTCTCTTGTCCGTCGTTGCCGCTCACCGGCTCTCGCGTGGCCGCCAAATCCCCATAGCCTCGCGACGCGGGCCGCGGTTTCGTGCAACAAGGTCTCTGCGACGCGCGCATCATGGTTCGGCGCTCGCGCCGAAATCTCTGCCGCGCGTCACAGAAACCTAAGTATTGTACGACATACAAAATATGACTCTATGAAGTCGTATTTGTACGGTACCGATTCCATGTCTCAGTTGGGCGAGCTATAATTGTATTCGATATCGAGCACTATTGGACGCCCGCGGCGTCAGATGATCCGTAGCAACCGGGAACCTTACCGTCTCTGCTGGTCGCACTTGGCATCCAGGTTCCATCTTATAAATGCATCCCCTACTGGGTCTTTTTATATCTGAGTCTTCTTAAATGCGTATTCTTATATAGAGAGACCGGCTGGTTCTGCCGTTCAAGAGCGGCAATGGTTGCCGGTCCAGACCGGCAAAATTTGCCGGTCAAGCTCGGCGGCGACCGCCCCTTTTCTTGATAGTGAGGTGAAGCCTGTAGAGGTTGGTTTTGCCGAGGCCGCGCTGGTTGATTTCGAGAAGCTGGGCTTTCTCAAGCTCCTGCAAATAGGTGCGGACGCTGCGCTCCCCCGCGCCCATGTCCTCGGCCAGTTTGATTTGGCCGGGGAAGCACGCGTTGTCGCCCCACGCATATTTGAGAAGCATGGCGTAGGCGAGCTTTGCACCAACCGAGATGTCCTTCTTTGTGAGGATGAAATTCGGCACCTGTGTGAACCCGTGCAGCGTCACTGGGTCCGCTCCGACGATCTCAATGTTGCGAACAGTTTCGGCAATGCGGGGTGCAATGTGCTCCATGCTTCGCATTATACGCGCTGCCCAGGCGCACCTAACCGGTTATCCCCTGTTCGGACGCACGGGCGGAGAATTCGTCGGTTTTCGTTTCCGAATGATTGATCGGTTCGCGCGAACCGCCGAGGAGCGGGGTCAGCATTTTTTGTAGCCCGGCAATGAGATGGTTCGTCTCGCGCGCCCGTTCCGTAAGGTCCTTGATTTGTACATTCTTCACCGAAAGCTCGCTTCGAAGCACGCCGATCATCTCGTCCTTCTCACCTAGCCGGGTTTCGAGTTGCTGCACATACTGATTGTCGGGCGCGCTCGGGCGCGGCTGGGCGTCACGGGGCGCAGGTGTTTCCGTCTCTGATTGTTCGGCACTTTCAGGAGCGCGCTCGGGCGCGTCCTGGCGCGCCGGGGCGCGGCTGGCCGCGCCCGCAGTTTCGGTGATGTAGGCGATGTGACGTTCGATCGAGGCTGGCGTGATGAGATACCGTTCGCCATTCTCGGTCTCAACTTTGCGGCATTCGAGATCACCGCGCGCGCAATATTTTTGCAGGCGGCGTGTCGGCCTGGGGAAGCCGGCTTCCGCGTAGCGGTCGGCTGCTTGATCGATCGTCAGTGTGTAAGCGGATTCGTCGACGGGCGCGCTCGGGCGCGGCTGGGCGGGCATACCCCTGATGATAACGCGAACTTGCTCAACGTCTCGCCGGTTATCCCCATACGATTGCCCTCGGGGAGCGCGTCGGGGGCGCGCCCCGGTTCGACTCCGATCCGCAGCAGATTTCACGCGAGCGACAGGGCACTAACGCCTGGAATAGCGGGTGCGCCCCGGGCGCTTCGGCATGAGCGCGCACGGGAAGAACTCGCAGTAGATCTCCTCATTGAGCCGTACGCACTTGATGTCGAAGAGCTTGATCACCGTGTGCCAGGCGTGGCCAACGCGGCATATACGCTTGCACGTCTCGATGAAACGAATTATGAACATTTTGACGACCGCTCTGTCACGAGCTCTTGATCTTGTAGGGCAATAGCTTTGCGAATTGCAGTTGCTGAGGGTGAAATGAGCGACACACATTCTGTTCCAGTAATTCTCGACCAAGCAAGATTGCTTATCGGCATGAGTCGCTATGTCTTTTTAAGAGATGTGTTTGATGAATATATCAAAATCCCTTTTCAGGATTATACGGGAGTTCACAAGTCACAATTATTGGAGTTATTGTTTGAGAACGATACGCTAATCGATTGCGCGAGTGATTGTGACTATAGAAAATTTGTTATTGCCGTGACGCGGCATTTTATGGCGCCGGACGAGATTAAACGTTACGGAATCGGATCCGACATAGAGGGCTGCCTCTGGGCCCTATCGCAATATCCAGTAGGCCAACAATCTGAAGAGTTTTGTCGTTTTTGTGGCGAGTTTGCCGATGCGCTCAGTCCCTATATTTTGAGCGCTGATGATCATTTTAAAATGGCGCATATCGTTCTTCCACTCAGCACTCGATTCTCCGATCCTGAAGCGCTGGGTCCAGGCATGAGTGTTATTAGAGAAACGATTGCTCAAACTTTATGTCAAAGACATTCGTTGTATGATGCCGCGCATCTGGTAGGTGTTTCAACGGGAACGATTCGAATTACAGACTTTGCGGCCTTCTTAAGGAGTATCAGGAAAGTGGATGTGGATGACGATTTTTTTCGTATAGCTATAGGAGCATATATTATTGAAAATCCATCATATATGTGTACAAAGTCTGTTCTTGAAGAAGTACTCGAGGTTGAAGAACTGACGCGCCCTGATCGTACATCCGCACCATGAGGGACCTCCCGGAAGATGCGATTTCGTGAAGAATTTGAAACTTGTACACCCTTTGTCTTTCTCTCTTTATTCTCTTCGGAGCAAATGTTGACGGTCTGGGCTGACAATGTCGCGGCGCAATATTAACAAGGTCACGCTCTCTGTTTGGCTCGGGCTTGGTCAGAAGCGGCCCTGTACAATTCGGAAGTTGGGTTTCCTTCGCACAATCGGTGCGGCGATTCAGAAACGACACCTAGCCCGCGACGGCCTGCTTCAGGAGGTTTGGATCGGACGCAACGCCGTTATGTTCTCGAATTTCTTTCTCCGCCCCGAAACCATACTCGATGCCGAGGAACAAACCGTACCGGAGGTGCCAGTAGAAGAGGGGCCAATCGGAGGATTTTGACGACACCCATCCTCCACCCTCCCTAATCAGATTGGCGAACGCTTCCCGCAACAGAAACGTGA
>Ga0207130_1283_pt1 | contig 11775 bp, 14 predicted proteins | sample Alteio_BWMinHeat_16_FD_153545 | JGI IMG/M metagenome (GOLD analysis project Ga0207130, IMG submission 153545) | Enriched cells from forest soil in Barre Woods Harvard Forest LTER site, Petersham, Massachusetts, United States -... | ecosystem: Environmental > Terrestrial > Soil > Temperate forest >... | reverse complement strand
CGTCGGCTCGGCAGGTGCCGCGCGGCTCCCTCCTTCGAGTTTTCAATGGCATCGCCAACTGAGCTTTGCCTGTCACATGGCGAAACCAAGCCAAATATTGGAATGAAAATTCATGTCGATACTCAAGTTGCTTGCCGCACGAAGTAACCGCTGATCGGCTCCGAGCCGAAATCATAGCGGATGCTCCGGATCGGCACATATATCGACTTGTCTTCGGTCGCCGACGGTGATCCCCCTAAAGCGGCCGGAATCCAAGCTCATAGGCTCATGCCGATCGTTCCGGCGAAGGCCAAGAAGCTCGACACTTTCCTGGAGAACATTGGTCCCTCCTGCATGCCATGGGTCGGCACAACGGCGCCGGCCGGATTCGATGCGTCTCCTCCCTGAAGGGTACGGACAGTTAGGCATCCGCCTGGTGCCCGAGCGAAGCATTATCCATCACCCACACCGCAGCCTGCGTGCGGTTATGTGCGCCAATCTTGCGCAGGACGCACCGGACGCGGACTTTGACTGTCGCCTCGGCGATTCCTAGTTTCCTTGCGATTATCTTGTTGGAATGACCTTCGGCCAAGTTGCGCAGGATGCGGTCCTCCTGGGCCGACAAACGCGCGGAGCCGCTCCAAGCCAGCTCAGGGATTTGCGCTTCTTCACGATCGCAAATGTAAGTCAATAGTGTCGAGGGAAGAAGTGTCTCGCCCAGCATCGCCAATTCGACGGACTTGAGGAAGATTTCTGGGGTGACTCCTTTCGAGAAACAAGCGTTAGCCCCGGCCTGAATCAACGACGCCAAGTGGGCCATCCTATCAGTCTCGGTCAGGACGACGACACGTGAACCCGGATACAGTTGCTTGAACAATTGCACTTGAATGATTGCCCTCTCGGCATCGCGGCGCGCATCGACAATAAGCAAGATGGCTTGATATTGTCGCGCGTTGATCAAAGGCAGTTGGTCGACACTGGCCGCCGTGGCGGCGACAGGGAAGTCGGTCTCGTTAAGGATACGCGCCAGCCCTTCCAGCAGCAAACCGTTGAAACCGATCAACACCGTCGCCAATGATCCCGGTCGCTCGGCACAACCATTTCGTGCGGCCGCAATACCTGCGCGTGAAAGAGCGGCTTCCCTGACGATCGGCCGGCGGTCGTGAGGCGCCGGCCAATCACTTGTCACTTCCTGGCCATCGCGGGTCGACCCAGCGTCGCGTTGGCGGAGTTGGTATTGTAAAAGCGCGGGCACTCGTGCTTCCTTCCACCGGTCACTTTCGGTTGCGGCAACTACTCAAAGCGTATGGGAGGAGCGGGCATGGCGTCTATGGGTACTTGTACCCCCAACGATGGTCGAGCCTTGAAACGCACCACATGCTTGCGCATTGCTGGCGGCCCTCAACAAGTGTTGCTCTACCAATGAGGGTTGGTCGTGATCATGTATGCCGGAGCTTCGGTATGAGCCAATTGGCAGCGAACCTGCGTGGTAAGTCGAATTGGGTGATCATCCTTTGCGCGTATATTACAGTATATGTGATCCTGGACCGCATCAGCTCGGTGCAAGCACTTCCCGACATTGGCTTCACACTGTGGAATCCGCCGCCGGCCATCAGTCTTGCATTGCTCCTCACTTGCGGCCTTCTGTTCGCGCCAGCGCTATTCGTGGCAGCGGTTCTCGCAGATGCTCTGAGCGGGGCCGTCTCAGCCTGGCTATGGCCGGCGCTTGCCTCGGACGCGGTCGTCGCGGCTGGGTATACCGTGGTCGCGGTGGCGCTTCGACCCTTAGTCCGCCGCGCTGCGGGTTTGCAAAGCGTGCGCGAGGTGAGTTGGTTCCTGGTCATCATCTCAGTCGGAGTTCTTGCAATTGCCGGGTCAGTTGGCGCCGCCCTCGTGCTGATGAATGTGGTGCCGATGAGCCGGTTCACGGCGACGGTGCGCCATTTCTGGGTCGGCGACCTTACTGGCATCGTGGGTCTCCTTCCGGTGCTGTTGACCGCTCCCCGTGCGTGGAAGCGATGGCGAGAGTTGTCCACGCGCACGCGAGTTGTCGATGTGGGTGTCTTTGCGCTCAGCCTTGCGTCGGCGCTCTGGATCATCTTCGGAGTGGCGCCTCCCCAGGAGTTCCAGTTCTTCTATCTTCTGCTATTGCCTGTGATCTGGATTGGCGTTCGCCACGGCTTGTCCTTGTGCGCTATGGCTATCCTCACCGAGCAAGTGACGCTGGTTGCGTTGGTCAATCAGCTCGACTATCCGGCATCGGACTTCATCGCCTTTCAGATCCTTTCTTTGGCGGTGGCCGTGGCGGGCCTGGTGCTCGGAGCAGTAGTTACGGAGCGCCTGCACGCGGAAGTAAAATTGCGGCAGCAGCAGGCGGAGCTTGGTCGTGTTACAAGGATTACGACGGCAGGCGCACTCGGGAGCGCAATCGTTCACGAGATCAGCCAGCCGCTTGCAACTCTCGCTACTTATGCTCACGCCTGCCAACGCCTGTCGAGCACGGCACCGCAAGACAAGCGGCTGTTGACGGAGACGCTGGCAAAAATCGAGTCGGAGGCGCTGCGTGCCGGCGAGATCGTGGAGCGGCTGCGGGATTTTCTGTCCAAGGGTGACACACTGCTTGGTCCCATGGCCCTTGAGGAAGCGGCGCGCCGGGTGGCTGGTGCGCTTGTCGACGAGGCCCGGGTCAATGGCGTGGAGGTCCGTATCGAGGCGCAATCCGAGACGTCCATCGTAGCTGATCGTGTGCAGGTCGAACAACTTCTAGTAAACCTCATCCGTAATGGCATAGAGGCGGCGGCGGAGCGGACCACGGGAGAAAAGCGGGTCAGAGTCCGGATAAGTCGATCGGACAGCGAGATTCGCGTTGACGTAGAAGACAACGGGCCCGGCGTCACGCCCGAGATTATGGAACGTCTGTTCGAGCCGTTCGCGACAAGCAAAACCCGCGGTATGGGGTTGGGGCTCTCGCTTAGCCGGCAGATTGTCGAGTCGCATGGCGGCAGGCTTTGGTATGAGCGCACGAGCGCGATGGGAGCGCATTTTGCGTTCTGCTTGCCTTGCAACAGGACGAACGTCGATGTCCGATGATCTTGTCGTCCATGTCGTCGAGGACGATTTGGTGATGCGGGACGCCCTATTGCTCCTCCTGAGGAGTGCCAGCCTGCCAGCGCGCGGTTATGCGAGCGCGGAGGAATTCCTCGCAGATCCAGATTGCGGGCGATCGGTCTGCCTCCTGGTGGACGTACGTTTGCCCCGAATGGATGGTCTTGCGCTTCAAAAACACCTCGTTTCGCGCGGAGCCGACCCTGCGACCGTGATGATAACCGGTCACGGCGACATCCCGCTCGCGGTGGCGGCGCTGAAGGCTGGCGCAATGGACTTCGTGACAAAGCCGTTCGATCCGGCCGCGCTGTTGGACAGCGTACGTGAGGCTTGGCAGCGCGCCGCGAACACCCGGCAGCGGGCAGTTGCGGCTGCGGAAAATGACGCTCGCTTTCAAACCCTCACGCCGCGTGAGGCATCGATCCTTGCCCTTCTGGCGCAGGGAAGACCGAGCAAGATCATTGCCAGCGAGTTGGAAATCAGCGTTCGGACTGTCGAGCACCACCGCGCTAGAATCATGGAGAAGTTAGGCGCCCGCACCCTTTCACAGTTGATCCGGATTGCGCTGGAAAGGTTTGGGTGAGCAGAGCCTTGAGCCTCCCCCGCTCCTAACGCCATGGGTAGAAGTACCCATTGGCAGACCAGCCGATCACCCTCTATTGATGATTCCATCATCATCATCATCGGCGGCGGCGGTGGGAGGCCACGGCGGGGGCAAGGCGTGTGCGCCTTTCTGCCCCGTTAAGCCTAGTCAGTATCGGCGTCTCGGGCGCTCGTCGATTCGCGCCGCGAGAACTCGTGGCGGCACTCTCCAATGCAGTCCGGCGCCGCCATCTTTCAAAAAGAGAAACTGAAAGCTTCAATAAGATGAGCAACAGGAGGACTCAATGTATGATCACTCGAAGTCAAACGCAGCGGACAAACAATCGGCAGCGTCTTCACATCCCAGGTTGACCCGCCGTACCTTGCTCGGCGGTGCCGGCACGGCGGTCGGCGCAGTGCTTGGGTCCGGCTCAGCCTCCGTAATCGCCCCGGCAGCAGCGCAGTCAGCAACCGGGGAGCCGCGATCGCTCGACACCGCTTTCAAGGCCCGCGCCTTCGAGGTCCGAGAGATTTGCGCGAGCAACAACGGGAAGATACCCATTGCGCCTCACCCGACCAATGGCGATGAGGCGCGCTACGCCAACAAAATCGGTTCCGATACGCGGGGCTTGGCGCACGACAAGCGCGGCGAAGTGGAACAGTCAGCATGGCAAGCCCTCTATACCGCCAGCCAGTCGGGCGATCCCGCTGATTTTGAGAAAATCCCGCTCGGCGGCACTCGGAAAATAGTCAATCCCATTGGCACGCTGGCGGTCAGTCTGAGCGGCATGAACCCCACCCAGATTGCGATCCCGCCCGCGCCGGCCCTTGCAAGTGCCGAGCGCGGCGGCGAGGCGGTCGAGGTGTATTGGCAAGCACTACTGCGTGACGTTCCGCTTACCGAGTTACGCGACGACACTGCCAACCGCGACGTGCTTGCCGCGGTCGAGGAAATCAACAAGCTTTCCGACTTCCGAGGGCCGAAAGCCGGCGGGCGCGTCACACCCGGCACATTGTTCCGGGCTAATGCGCTTTATTTCGATGCGGCCGACCCGGAGGGTCGTTCTGTCACGCCGCCGGGTGTTCTGGACGGGCCCTTCATCTCGCAGTTCCTTCTCCGAGACGTTCCCTATGGCTCGCAGTGGATCGGGGCTCACGTTCGCACCACGGTACCAGCCAGCGAATTCAACACCGATTATGAAGAGTGGCTCGCGATCCAGAACGGGGCGGCACCAAAACGCCAATTGCAGTTCGACGCCACGCCGCGCTACATCGCGACAGGAAGAGACCTCGCGGAGTATATCCGCACTGGTGGTCCGGCACTTGGTTGGGCGGCGGCGCTGCTGCTTGCAACTCCTGTTGGGGGACCGGACCCACGCTACTCCGGGATGTATCCACCGGCAGAAGCGGTGACCTACCCCTCGAACCCCTATCGCAAATCGAAGACCCAAGTCCCTGCGGGTGCTACCTTTGGTTTGCCCTATATTCAGGCAGTACTTGCTATGGGGATTAGTAACTCCACCCGCTCAGCCTACTGGCAGAAATACTTCGTGCACCGGGCAGTACGACCCGAAGCCTATGGCGGTCTGGCGCACCACCGCCTCGCCAATGGCGTGAGCGACTACCCCTTGCATGATAGCTTCCTGAAATCGGAAGCCCTCAGTCGCAGTAAAGGCAAATACGGCACCTACCTTCTCTCGCAGACGTATCCAGAAGCTGCGCCCCTTCACTCCACCTATCCCGGCGGTGCGACGGCTGTTGGGGCTGTCACGGCTACCCTGCTGAAGGCTTTTTTCGACGAGAGCCGCGTCATCGCTAACCCGGTGCAGCCCGATCCGGCTGACCCGACACGGCTCGTGCCCTATAGCGGGCCGCCGCTCACGGTTGGCAGTGAGTTAAACAAGCTCGCGGTGAACTTCGGTTTCGGGCGAAATTGGGCGGGCATCCACTGGCGTTCCGACGCTTCCGCCTCGATGGCGCTGGGCGAGGAGGTCGGAATTGGAATGCTGCGGGACGAGCGCACGACCCTTCGTGAACCCTTCGACGGCTTCGCCTTCACGCGCTTTGACGGGAGCCGAGTGACAATCTGACCCGCGGCCGGGCTGACGCGGCTGCAAACTGTGTCATTGCGCAGATCGCCGGCTATCGCCTTGACGGATGTATACCCGGCCTGTCGAGGGGCAGGCCGATCTATCGGTATTCATCGGAACGGTGGCGAGGTCCACCGACAAGGCGCAATAACACAAATGCGAGGCGTTCGGCCCGTGTCAATGGCGGCTACAATTGCCAGCCGCAAGGTCGCCGCGCTCGAAAAAATCGGCAAGAAGCGCTGGAACAAGCGGATGCACGAGGTCGTCGAGATCATGGCGACCGTCGTCAACTATGACGCCCTCTACATTGGCGCGGCAACGTCCAGAACCGAAACGAGGACATCTACATCGGCGATGGGCGGTCGCGCCTCCCCGAACACTCCTGCGAGCTGCAGCATCCGGCCATCGATCTTTATGGTCGCTTGAGGAATTGGTAGACAGGACTTCAGCTTAGGAGCCGCCTATGTCGGAAGACAACAATGACCCAGAGCGCTCAGATGAGATCGAATGCATATAGTATAACGACGAACGCGAGGACTATCAGTCCGCCGAAGAAAGCAACTTCGCTGGCACGGTCTAGTTTCTGCCCATGCTTCTCGGTGTGGCCGCCGCGTGACGAGAGATAAGACAAGGCAGCGCTTATCATGAATACGCCGCCGACAAGAGAGGTGTATTCGTCGACACGAGTGGGTCCAATATATTGTTCAGTTAATTTAACGATGCCTACGAGTAATGCACAAATGCCGACCATTATAACGGCGGCCGGCAATATGGACGGCAAAATCGGGGGCACGCTGACGTATTCGCTCTGCGTATCTGCCCTATCGGAGCCCGTCTTATCCGGCTCCTGATTTGCTCGGCCTTTTGGGAGCGAATGATCATTCATCCCGACCACTCCTTGTCAACTGGCGTGTGCACGCCGCCTCTTCCAGCCAAGGTTAGCATGAACGCAACCTTCTGCGGCTCGAACTGGCGAGGATCAGGCTTCGTGGCCCCGCCGGCAGTCAACCGGGTTTACCCTGCAGTCGCTTCACGGGCCGGCCAAGCTAAGTGGCCGCGAGCGACGAGCATCATCGGCGCAGGCGGATAGCAACCGCCAATTCCACGAGGCCACCCGCTCGCAAAATCTTTTTAGGGTCAGCTGATCAAAATCAACGACGACTGCGTAATACATCTATAGAGGGTTGAACACGGGTAAAGTTCGCATGCGACATTCCCTAGCCGGCTTGCTTGCCGTGATGGCTATCGGCGCAATGACGACCATCGCTTCCAGCACGCGGTCGATGGCTCACGTCGCAGGCGCCCAACTCCGTGTGTACGACCATTCGCTGGTTGAGAATGTGGCCTATGTGGCGCGCCGTGGCGTTGTCGTTGGCCGTCGCTATCGGCGAGGACACCGAGGGGCCTACGTTGGGCGCCGGGGATACGGTTATCGTCGCACATACCCTGCGGTAGGTCCTGCTCCCGCTATGCCGGGGCCGCAGATTTATACGCCTCCGGCTTCGCCTCCGCCCATGGTGCCGCCGAACCCCTCCCCCTACGCTGCTCCCCCGGGAAGTAACCCAGGCCTCTTGATCCCAAGACATTGAAATACTGCCCTGCTGCCTCCACTGACGGTGTCGCTGATTAGTCAACGAGTGCCGGCTCTGCCTGGAGGAGCCGTTCGTGGCGTTACGCGGGGGGTGTTAAGTGAGCGCGGACTTCAGACCACGCCCAGATCATTCACTTCGTCATCACCGTCGAACGGCTCTCTTCGTGGACGACGCTCTGGGCGTGGCACGAGCGCCCGACGGCCCTCGACAAGCCGGTTCTCCTAGCGTGTCGACCAGCCGCACCGGCCGTGCGCATGACGATGCTCGCCTGGTTCGGCATCATGACGAGGCCGCCCACTTAGAGAGGCTTGAGCCTGTCCGCCGCAATTCTCTCGGGGCGCTCGTGTTGCATTTGCATCGCGCCCACGCCCTTGCCTGCCTTGTGCTCTCCCTTGGCCTTGCGGGTTAGTGTACCGTCTCCTTCGGCGATGCGCAGGTAGCGCGGGATTCGCGGCAAGAACTTAGCTTCAATGCGTGTTTTTGTCTGCCATGACCGGCACTCCGCTGCCTCAAAGGCGGGAGCGCTACAGCGTCTCTCAGCCACCGACGCCTCGGACCGTGCCGCTGCCGGTGATGCCTCCACCCTAGGCGCATCAGCGGCCACTGCAAGCTATGAATTGAGCCGGCAAATCCTTTGATCGATTCGCTCCGGCTGCCCCCGGCGACATCGTCGAGATCAATAGTCGGGATGTCCTGCTCGACAGACGGAAGCCAGAAAATGACCAAGCACCCCAAACGCCCGCGATCTCAACCAACGGGCAAAGCGCATCGCCACGGGCGAAGTTGAAGCCGCGACCGATCCATGCTTCGCTAAGCCGCTTCGTCAGCGACCTGACCTGGCCCGCGAGGAGCCATCCGTCCATCTATACGTCGCGTCGGACGGCTGGGCGTGCGCGAATACTCTTCCAATCTCGGGGCACTAAGCGACCCACTTCACCCTTTACATTGGTGCGCCAAGCAGCTTCCATGGGGGTAAGAGGCGCGAGAATCTGGCCAAGCGTCTCCTTGCCATCGTCAATCGAGCGAAATACCGACAGGCCACGGTCGAGCAAGCATAGTCGGAGAACGGTTCGATGCGTGTATTAATTGCTTTGTTAGTGATCATCTACCTAGTCGGCGTGGGCGTCGTGCTAGCGCCAACTATTCAGGCCAAGTGGAAAGACGCTTCAGCGGCAGACCTCGTCGCGAGCGTTATGCAGGAGCTGCCTAAGGCGCTGGCGTGGCCGGCAAGAGCTTTTCGCAGCATAACTGGGCGTGGGCGCGGGGAACCCTGAATCCTTCGATATGCACGCGCCGCGTTGGCCCGTGGTGCGCTCGCCCGCGCGAGGCCCTTTCAGGTCCTGATCAACCGATAGACGTGCATCGGGAGATGCCGAAGTCTCCGTCGCGGCGGCGCTCGGCTTCTGGCCGGGCGGTGTTCATCTGCCGGACGCGATCGGCCGGTACCGTCGGCTTTGCGAGCGGCGACGATGCCCATGAAGCGTGCGATCGTGCTGGTGGATGACGCCCTGCTCGCCGGCCGGCCACATGGCGGCGCTCGCCGCGACGACCGGTAGGTTGGTTGGTGACCTGATCACAACCAGGCGCATCCCTCCTACCGTCTCAGTGGGCCTGGACGAGAGCGCGGCCGAGGATCAGGTGATGATGGGCGGGCAGGCGTGTCAAAAAGCGATCGGGAGGCTCCCGTCGCCTCCCTGTTCAATGCACCACCAGGACCGGGCAGCTCGCGAGGCCCACCACCTTCTGGGCGACGCTGCCGAGGAGGAGGCCAGCGAGCCGACCATGCCCCCGGCTGCCCATCACGATCAAATCCGCTTGACCGCTCTTGGCACTGGCGAGGATTTCCTCAGCCGCGTCGCCGACGGCGACATCCACTGAGACATTGCGCGCTCCCTTCGCCTTCGCTCGCTCGCCTACCTCGGACAAGGCGTCGCGCACGCTCTCAACCTGGAGCGCCGCCGGCCCATCCTTGATATGTTCGATCCGCGCATAGGCCTCGATGCCGGGATCGGGTAGCCCGACATCGGGTATCGCCGTTAGCAGCAACAGCTCCGCACCGTATTTCACCGCGATATCGGCGGCCATGTCGACGGCCCGCAATGACGGCTCCGAGCGGTCGACCGCGACCAGAATGCGCTTCATTGAAGTCCTCCTCTCGTCTCGGCGATCGGACGGGACCGGCGCACCTACACTGCGCTGACCTCCGACCGACCCGATTCCCATTGGCTCATCCGGGCTTCATCCGCTCGGTACACCATTCTCATATTGGCGAGCGTCTTGTAGGTGGCTGCTTCAGAATCTCACCGTGAGATTTTGATTCTTCGGTTGCCGTACGAAGGCCTCGGATGATCGAGGCGGGGAGGCGAGCAGGCCGGCGACTGGTGGCGAGACGACCCGCCGCACTCGCTACGATCAACTGAGCGGTGCATTAGGCCAGGGCAGGCTCCCTCGAAGGCTAGGGGCGAATGGAGGCCGCTCCGAGAAGGTCTCATCCATCCGAGCGTCCCATAGCCGAACGCCCCCGGTGATCCCTGCACTGTTCGCCACAAGCCGGACATTCCCGGGAAGCGGGGGCTTGATGTGCCTGGCGTTGCCACCACCAATGTAGAGGAGATCATAGTTCACGACGGTCGCCATGATCTCGATGACCTCACGCATCCGCTTTCTCCAGCGCTTCTTCCCGATCTTTTCGAGCGCGGCGTTTCCAACAAAGTCGTTATAGGTCTTGTTCTTGCGGATCGGATGGCGGCTCATTTCCAAGTGCGGAGCCAGGTGCCCGTCGTAGAACAGCGCGAAGCCCATACCCGTGCCCATGGTCAGGACGCATTCCAGGCCCGATCCCTTGATCACGCCGAGCCCTTGAACGCTGGCGTCGTTGAGAATGCGCACGGGCTTGGCCAGCAGGGCCGTCATCGCCTCACCCATATCGTATACAGTCCAGCCGTGGGCGCCGAGCGTTGGCGCAGTCAAGATGACGCCTCCCCGTACGACGCCGGGAAAACCGATCGAGACGCGATCGAAATGACCGAGTGAGTGGACCAACTTTCCCAACGCGTCGACGACCGAAGCCGGGGTAGCGGGGCTTGGCGTCTTCACACGCCCTTCTACGCCCTGCATGACGCCGGCCTCGTCGAGGATCGCCGCCTTCAAGTGGCTGCCGCCGATGTCGATGCCGAGTGTCAACATCTCGACTGTCGAGCGTTCTTCGCTTTCGGCCACATCCAACTCGCGAATGGCCCGCTCCCAGTGTAACTGGTCTTGCCCCTCAGGGCGACCTTCTCGTTCCCAAATCGCGTATGCGCGTTCGCTGATCTGCGCGTGTCTATTATCGCTCATGACGGCCCCTTCGGTGATGCGGCGTGAGCATTATCGCCAAGGCCACCGGGCTCAGCCGGCAGACCATCTACCGGATTAAGGACGACGGGGCGGGCTCCGAGGCGGCGCTCCAGAGCTGGGGCCTGTAGGATTTGGGATGATGTGGTTCACGGCATCGTCACATAGGCGCCTGCAGCGTCATCTATTTTTTGGAGCTTTGCCCATTGAGCGCTTCGAGCCGCAAGATCAGAGCGCGCAGGCCCTCATTCCCCACACGCGACGCCGCTTCCGAAACCGAACACCATTGAGCCTCTCGCTCCTTGGCCTCAGGCCAATCCCTCGATTGTCGCGTCACCACCAGCGGAAAGACATGGACCTTGCAAGGGGTCGATGCCTGCCGGGTTCTGTTGTGTTTGTCGTAGATATAATTGCCTAGCGCATGTCCGACGCGGCCGCGCACGCCCGCTTCCTCATAAGCCTCACGGGCGGCGGCCTTGCCGGGTTTCAGGCCCTTGATCGGCCAGCCCTTCGGGATGATCCACTGCTTGGTCGCCCGCGAGGTGACGAGCAGGACCTCGACAGTTGCGTCATCAAGAATTCGATAGGGTAGGGCGCCATATTGAAGACGCGTCGGCTGCGGCTTCTCAGCGGCGGACTTCTTTGGAATCTCGTTGCCCTCCAACCAAGTCAAAGATGTCAACGATTCGCCTTTTACACCCATCGTGATCATTCTTGAGTTAAATTAAGTGCCAAGTCGAGAAGGTCATGGCGCTGCGCGGTGGAAGGACTGAAGCCAGAGGCAAAGGCCCGTGAGGTGGCGTGAAGGGGTGTCGTGTGGGGGCCGGTCGATTATCCCCCCACCTTAGGAAATCCGGCCGGCCGCGCTGGTGGCTCACCCGCGCACCCCTTAAGCTCGTTGAGCACAGCGAGAGCTTCGAAATCGCGAGCGCCAATGGTGATCACCTCGTCTACGTGTATTTCGAGGATGAGCCCGGGCGACGCATGTCGACGAAGCGGATCACCCGTGAGGATGCGAGGCCATCGCAAGGCTACCTGAGCTACTCGACGAGTTGCCGCGGCTTCGCAGAACGAGGGCCGAGCCATAGGCGACT
>Ga0207130_1280_pt1 | contig 11879 bp, 4 predicted proteins | sample Alteio_BWMinHeat_16_FD_153545 | JGI IMG/M metagenome (GOLD analysis project Ga0207130, IMG submission 153545) | Enriched cells from forest soil in Barre Woods Harvard Forest LTER site, Petersham, Massachusetts, United States -... | ecosystem: Environmental > Terrestrial > Soil > Temperate forest >... | reverse complement strand
CGCGCAGAGACAAGGCCTTCACCTGCCACACCAGCGGCCAGACGTTGCGCGGCATCAGCGCGGCGCTCTGTGAAAATTGACCGTACGCCTCCTCGATCAAACCCCGTTCCAGCAACAGCCGGCCGTAAATAATTTTTACGCGCCCGTTGTTCGGCGCCGCGTGCGACGCTTCTTCGATGGTGCGGTCGGCCTCTTCCCATTCGTTTTGCTCGGACAAATAAAGCGCGTGCTTGGCTTTGGTGTCGGGATTTTCTTTGAAGGAAAAGGAAAGCCGGTCGTACTCTTTAAGCGCGTTGTCGTGGTCGCCCAAAGCGGCGTAGGCTTCAACGAGCGCCATCCGCGCTTCGTCAAAATCCGGCCTTATCGCCAGCGCCTGCAGCGCCAATTCGCGCGCGCTCGAAGCGTCCGCGCGTTCCAATTGGATCAAGGAAAGAAACCACAGCGGGTCCGGGTTTTTTGGATCGTCGCGGCGCGCCTCGTTTAATTCGTCTATCGCGTAGGATTCGAGATGTTGAATCCAAAGAATGCGTCCCAAATAATAATGGGACAGCGGGTCTGACGGCTCCAGCGCGAGAACGCGGTTAAACTCTTGCTTCGCATCGTTGATGAACGGATTTTCCACTTCGTAGGCGTTCGTGTAACTGAGCGAGATCCCGTCGGATTCCTGAAGCGCACGAACATAAAATTCGCCCAGCGCCTTTCGAAATTTAATTTCGTCTTCGTGGGACAATCCTTTTTGGGAGAGAAGCCGCCGGTACTCCGCAATGACGCCCGATTGGTTCCCTTGCCCCAATTCGTTGTGGGCCTGGTAGAGAAGATACGACGGCCGATTTTGATACCACCACGCGAGCGACCCGCCCGCCACCAGCACCACCGAAAAAAGGGCGATCCGAGAAGCCTGCAGGTTGCGTTCCATTGTCTATTCGCGATACATCCGGTACGCAATGAGCAGCGAGATTTCAAAAAGGAGGTAGGAGGGAATGGCCAGAACCATCTGACTAAAAACATCCGGGCCCGGCGTCAAAACCGCGGCCACAATAAAAATGGCCACAAACATATGGCGGCGGTATTGGGATCGGTTCAGCGAATGCGGAAAAAGTGGCCGGAAGCCATTGAGTCGTTTCAAAACGCGCTGAGTTTCCAGCCCACGCTGCTTCGCGCGCAGCTCGGTCTTATCGAAGCGTATTGGATGAGCCGGATGCCGGAAAAAGCCGACGCCGCGCTGGCCGTGGCGCTTCAGATCAATTCAAAAAACAAAGAGGTGCTGGCGTGGCGCGCCAAAATTCATCCGGTCAATTAAATTCCAAAAGAGGTTGGCCGTGGGTCACCACCGGGCTCGTTTGCCTTCAGGTTTATGTTTTCTCCTGCGAGAAACGGGCGATGCAATGGGGGATCATCAATTATTTGTTGGACGATTTTGCGTTCAGTTGGACGCATTTTCTTGCAAATCCGTTCTCTCAGACGCCAAACCTCGTGAGCCACACGTTTCTTCACGCCAACGAAGCCCATATCATCGGTAACCTCTTATTTTTCTTGTTGTTCGCGCCGGCCGTCGAACGAACGATGGGAAGCCTGTTTTTTTTGGTGAGCTATGTTTTCTGGGGTTGCGTGGCCGCACTTACCCAAGGTTTTTTTTCGCCTTTCACCTCCGGTTTAATCGGCGCGTCGGGAGCGATCTCGGGAGCGGCCGGAGCTTTTTTTGTTTTGTATCCGCTGCGGATGCCGGTTACGTTCTTGGCTCCGGTCTTTGGCCGGATCATGGCGAAGATTCCGGCGTTCTTCTTCATCGGCCTTTGGTTCGTCGGCCAATTGCACGACGGTTTTCAATCGCTGATGCCGGCGCCGTTCGGCGCGCAGATTACCCCGATTGCCCATTGGGCGCATATTGGTGGGTTTGCGGCGGGGGCGCTGACTGTCGTGCCGTTTTTATTTAAGAATGTCCAATCATCAGGGACCTAAACTGACAAATAAAAGCTCAATGATCAGGGACCCAAACTGTCAAACAATTCCAAATTTACGAAATTCAAATTTCCAACTTTGAATATTATTTGAGAGTTTGAGCCCCTGATCATTGGAAATTTTTTGAGCGTTTGTGCCCTCACGATTGGACATTTATCCCCGTCCTTCTTGTAACAAAAATCCCCTAAAAAATTTACAACTCCTTAAGCAGATTTTAAGACGGTTTCTATTTAATTGTTCTTATCGAAGGCGAGTTTTGATGTGCGGAAACCCTGGGAGAATTCGGTGAGAAATTTTATTTTTAGGACGATCGCGGCCAATGTTTCCGTGATGCTCTTTCTCACCAATTCGCTTCTTGCCAGCGCGCCCGAAATAAATTTCCGGTCCCAGCGCCAAAAAGCTTTTCAACAATCCCAACAGAATCAAAAAAGTCCCACCCTCCTGGCGAGCCTGCCATCAAATTATCCGATGGAAATTCTCAACGGCTTGCCCGCGTTGACTCCTTCGCCCTTCGTTGTTTCAAAACAGATCCAGCGTCAAATTCCCAAAGGCTCGGAACGCCGGTTCGCCTCCCTTCTGCAGGCTCTGCCGCCGGCTTACGGCAGCGTGCGCAATCTCACCGTTCCAACGGCCGGGGCCAATGGGAAAACAATAATTTATCTGCAAGACGTCCATCTCAATCCGGAAGCTCAGGAAAATTTGGCCAGAACCCTCCAGGAGCTTATTGATCAAAAAGCCACCGGCTTAATTGCGCTCGAAGGAGCCTTTGCTCCCATCGACTTGTCGGTTTTCCGGCGCACCCCTTACAAGAAGTCCGTCAAAGCCGTTGCCGATTATCTGTTGAAGGAAAAACGCATTTCGGGGCCCGCTTACACCGCGCTCGTTAGTCCGGCGACGGTCCCTCCGTTTGTCGGCGTCGACGACCGGCGCCATTACGAAGCGAACGTTCAGGCTTATCGATCGTCGGAGTTGCTTGCGAAAAACTACAAGCAGCGCCTTTCCGCTCTCGAGACGGCGCATCAAGAGAAGAAAGAGCGGATATTCAATAAGGACTTGCTGAATTTTGACGCGGAGATGGTTTCGTATCGGCTGGGTAAAAAATCGTGGGGCGACTATGTGGGGTTGCTGGCGAATAAGACTCCGGTCCTTTCTCCCGACGTTAAAATATTCCTCGAAGCGCTGAACGTCGAATCGTCGCTTGATTTCGGCCGCGTGGAAGCCGAACGGACGAAAATCGTAGCGCAATTGGTTCCTAAGTTGAACAAGGCGCAAATGTCGAATCTTCTCAATCGCAGCGTCGCCTACCGGATCGGCAACCTGTCGCAGGCGGATTTTTACCACAGCTTGAGGACGCTATGCGCGGAAAATGGCGTCGCTCTCCAAAATTACAAAGCGTTTGACGGATACATCCGTTACGTGCTCCTCGTGGAATCCATTAACGTCGAAAAAGTTTTGAGTGAAACCGCTCAAATGGAAAAGTCGGCTTACGCCTCGTTGGCGACGGCCGCTTCCGAAAAAGAGTTGGTGAAAGAGGGGAAATATCTTGCCTACGCCGGCAAGCTGCTTGAATTTTCGTTGACGTCCGAAGAGTGGGACGACTACCAGTTTTTGAAAGAGAATAAACCTGCTCTCGATCTTTCCTCTTTCGAAGTTTTTTATCTCGAAGCGCGGGAACGCGACCAAGCGATGACCGAAAACTTGATGAAGGCGATGGATCACGCCAAGGTGACCACAGCTGTCCTCGTGACGGGTGGTTTCCATTCCAACGGAATAACGGAACGGTTGAAAAAGGAAGGAATCGCTTCGATTCTTTTCTCTCCGAAAATTACCAAAGTCGACGACGAATCCGGCTCCAGCTATCTCAGCGTCTTTAATCAAACGAAAACCCCGCTCGACCGATTGTTCCAAGGCGAAAAATTATTTACGGCGCCGAAAGTATTTCCGGGACAAACACTGGAAACCATAGCGGAATCGGCCGCCGGAGTCTCGTATGTTCAGGGGGCCACATTGCCCGAAGCTGTCGAAGGTTTCGATCTTCTTTCGGGAACCGAAATGGAAAAAGGGGGAACACCGGGTGGAACCGATGTCGCCGTTAAAACTCCGGGCGCAGCAGCGGAAGTTGATACCACCGTTAATAAGGATGGCGAAGTGACGGATTTGAACATCAAAAAGCCGGATCTGCCGTTGAAATCTATATTGATCGCATTCGGAACACTGTTGGGAGCCGCCAGTATTTCGTTGGCTAGCGGACCGGGCGCGCTCAGTCCATTGGAAAATCCCGTGTTGATTTTTGGGCTTTCCATGTTCGCGCTGTTTTTGATGATGCGGTCGATGAAATATGTGTTTCTGCTTTTGCGGCCGGACACAAGCCGCCGATCCTTTCTCCGTTTGGCGGTGGGGACTGCGTTGGTCGCCACGCTTTTGGGAAGTATCAGCGACGCCCAAACGAAAAAGCCGGCGGCCAAACCCAGCGGTCCCACGCCCAGTCTCTTATCCACTTTCGAAACCGGCGCGTTCGCTCGCCGCTTTGAGTTGTTCCTCGGAAAACTTAAGCGTCCGAACGACATATTTTATCGGAGCAACATCGGTGATCCGGTCATTGGCGATGCCGCTTTTCTCTATGAAAACGCCACCCTCGCCCAGATTTTCCTTTCCGAAGATTCGCAGAGAGGTTTGTCGAGGGCCGTTCAGCTTCTTGGGCGGATTGCCGTTGATTGGAAAAGACGGCCGGACGTATTCGTCGATCAAGAAAACACGAAGCAAATTACGAGAGGAGCTTTTTACACCGCCGTTAACCCACTCAACGGAACCGTGGAGGAGCACAAAGTTGACTCCGGTAGTATTTTCCATCTTGGGATCGCGGCCATTAATGCTCGGGAGATGGCCAAGAGAAAAGATCCTTCCGGCTTCAAAAATAAAAAATACGACTTCCTTCTTGCGCTTATTTTGGAAGTGGCCGACTACGCCGAGTCGGTCCGCGGTCCGAAAGGAGGCGTTTATCACGGGCCTTGGGGAAAAGCGGAAGATTTCAAAGACCAACATTTTGTCGACCATGAAAATAACGTTGTCGGGTCGGCGATGGCGCTCACGTATACCAAGGAGCACCAACCGGAAGCGTATTTCATTTGGAACTATTTGAGCCGCATCGAATCTCTCGACGAAAAAACCAGAGAAGGCTACGCTGAGTTCGCCGACAAGGTAAAGGCGTTCGATTTGGATTCAAAAACATTTTGGGACCAGGGAAAACATCGCTTCCACGGTTCTCTTGGTGAAGATGGAAAGCGTTCGGACCTGTTGCCCACCGATCAAGTATGGAGTATCTCCATGTACGGCCTGGAAGCACTGATTGAAAAATTCGGTCTCGCGGAAATTGAACGGATGTTCAAGGCGTTGGATACGGAACATTCGGTCGAAGATAAACTCAAAAATATCATCGGTTATGACTTCGGGGCACGCAAAGAATTTGTTTCGATCGAATTTACCGGACAAGTGGCCGCCGCCAAGCTGCAAATGGCGCTTTATCTTCGTTCTCATCCGGAGGAAGCGAAAAAAATTGAAACGCCTTGGAACGCTTACGCGGGCGCCGCCGTCCAGCTTCTGCGGCGTTTCTCAACTCTGCAATCCAAGTATCCAAGCCAAGCTCCGGGGCTTCCCTACGCGATTAATGCCGACGGAACATTTGCGGAAGGAAAAAAAACTCTTCTCGGATTTAACACTCACACCGGTGAATCCCTCATTCCTTGGTACATCCTGGCGGTGGGCCGCGGATACGATCCGGCGGCGCTGGGCGGGGGGAAAATTAAGGCCGATCTTCAGAAGATGTTGGCGGAATTAAAACCTGAGGACTACGAACCGAAAAAAGAAGGCGAAGCGTTCAACCCCGATGAGATTGCGAAGATTGGTGAAAATGTTCTGTTGAACACCAGGCGGGGAGATTCGTCCGATGGTCCAAAAATGGTGAATGGACAAGCCGTGGTGGAAGCGTCGGCCTATATGATCGTCACGGCGGGAAATACATTAAAACTTCGGCGCGGAGAGCGGTACACGCTGGAGTTTACCGCTTCCGGAATCCCACCAAAGCAAGTGAAACCGGCCTACGTGCAAATACTTTCAAGGAACGAAGCCATTGGGCAAGCGAATGTGGAAGCCATGCAGCTGATTGGTATTCGCAACGGCGCCAATTCCATTTCCATTCCTATTGATAGGAACATGGCTGAGGACATCGACGTCGCCCAAATTATCATCCATTGCGGAAGTGGAATTATGTTTGGAAACCCCGCGTTCAACTTGCCGGGCAATCCGCTCGACCCTCATCTCATTGGATCCATGCGGCTGATAAAAAGGGCCGATGCGCCAGCCCCGTTGAAAAAAGCTCCGGCCAAGAAAAAAACTCCGGTCAAACGGAGCGACAATTCAACAGGCACCTTCATGAAAATAGCGGCGATGTCGATCCCGCTTCTTTTTGTCTTACGTATGAGTGGCGGGGCGTCTGATGAAAACAAGATTCAATTCAAGCCGGAAATGAAGGTCATCGAACTTCTTAATGTCGTTTTTAAGTCGCGGGCAAAATCTTATGCAAGAAATGTATCCGGAAGACTGGCTGATAATGGGATTCAAACTCTCCGAGAGCTGCAAAATCATTCCTACCACGAGATTAAATGGCTTATCAGCCAAGAGGCAACGGCGGAAATCGTCCGGACGCTTGCGACTCAAAACCTATTCCTAAAACCGACCCTTCAATTAACATGGGAATCTTTGGTCTTTGATTTAATTCTTCAACTGCCGGTTTCAAACGCAGGTTTTCGGGGAATTGTTGAGCGTGCTGTTTTTAATTCTGGTGAAAGCATTTATACGGTTGCTGACTTATGGCAGCTGAGGCATCAGCTGTTCGCCGGTAAAGGATCTTTGTTGGCAGCGCTTGACGCGGTGATAAAAGCGAACGACCTGATTGATTCTCCGGAAATTTATCGTCGAGCCCATACGATGCGCCCTATTCGACAAACGGATCAGAAAAATCCTCTCGCACCGGAATCGGAATTTTATCATCCCAGTCTCCACGACGAAGTTCCTATGTCGTCGCTACCCTATCCCACCCGCGCGAGCGAATCGATTCTGTCCCTTGATCAAGCCCAGCAGGAAGAACCAGAGACTTTGGCGAGGCTTGGCCAAAAAATCCAGAACTTTGTTGCGAAGAGGGGACATCCGCGGGACAAGTTTGGTTTAAAACCTCTTCTCATCGCCCTTGGAACGCTCTTGGGTTTATCCACTTTCGCCGTCGCCGGACAAGCCGGAAGAACTGTTTCCAAAGGATTGATTTCCGTGGAAAAGCTGATAATACCGTCGTACGGTTACGACGCGCTTGTTCTTGGTGTCGTCGCATTATTAATTGTGGGAATCATCTGGCTTTTAAGTTTGAGCGTTCCTGAGCCCAATGAATCGCAGAGGGAAGGCCGTCGATCCTTTTTGAAAGTCGCCACAGCGGTGGCTTTGATTCCGGTTTTGGGAGGGATAAGCGACGGGCAAACGGCTCTGGTGAACCGATTGGAATGGCCAATTCCATTAACGATGCGTTACACCAATCGCGCGACCGGCGCGTCCACCCGATCACGATATTTAAGGGAGGAACAAGAATCAAAACCGGAAAATTTTGAAACGATAACCCATGTCCGCGCTACTGTTCGAACCTCAGACTTAAATAATATGGAAGGATTTTTGGTGGTTGTTTCCGGCGATGACAGGTTGAATACGTTGGCCGTCGTGAAGTTCAACCGGATTAAGAATTCAAACGAGTGGACGGCCCATCGCGTAAATTCTCAAGGGGAAGAAGAGCTCTTAGAATCCCCGAAAGTAACGTTAGCCAACGGCGAGCTGAATGTGGAAGGTTTAATCGGAGTTCCGGTTAAGGGCGCTGGCCGTGTTGAAATAATGGCCGGTAGAAATTCAAGTCAGATTCCCGGTTTTGGGTATTCGACGGAATTAAATCCAACCGCCCCGGACATTTATGATTTCTCGGGGGATGTCACGTTGATCCAGGTCTTGCCTGGGTCAGTTCCGAAAATGCAGCCAGTTAAAAAACCTGGGGAGTTCGATGTTCCTCCGACGCGTTCGGAGTCCCCTGCTGTGCCGATCGTGAAGAAGGCTCTCCCGAATCTAAGGGATGAGATGGCCAAGGCCGACAGAGAAGAAGCGCGCGCAGCCAAGCAGGCGCTGCAGGACGCGGAAGCATGGCACTTTTATCGAAATGTTTTGTCGGGATTGGTTGTCGTTTCTTTTGTCATGTCGCTAATTTGGATTCGTGCCAGAAAATCTGCAACAAAGAAAGAGTCTGTGGGAAAAGTCGATGACACAATTGATTTCGAGGGGCCGCCACGCCCCATTAAAACACAGAGCGCGTCGGTGGTCGACGTTACCGCCTGGGAAGTTGCGGTTACATCTCTATTGGATAACGACCCGTCTTTAATGAAAGACAAAGGACAATCTTCGTCTGAATTGGTCACTGCTCCGGTTCTTTTGGTAGGCCATGAAAACCTTTCTTCATTGCTGAAGGTGCTTTCTTTTTTGTTGCGGATTCGATTGTCCGGTCGAGATATTGATGTTTTTAATTTAAGCGAAACAAAATATTTGGCAGCACTGCTTATTAATATTCAAAATCATGGGGAGGTCGACAGGGGAAAAATTCCGGTGCTTGTTATTGCAGGGGAAAGAAACCCTCGCCTGAATGCCATGCTTAACTCCAATCCCGAGCAACGGCCCAAATTTCCCTTCATTGTCATTTTTACGGACAGAGAGCAATTCAACTGGTATAGAACCGAAAAATCGAATTTGTTGGGAGGTGATGCTTGTAAGTTTATTGATTTGACTGAGATCAAACCGAAGGGCCAGGGGGGGCCCGCTTACACGCCGATTTTGGGCGCGCTGGCGATTGCCCAAATCGGCGCCTGGCTCTTTTCTCATACGGGAACCGTTGTTTCGATTGGGATTGCTATTGGATTGATTTTTACTGCGGCGATGGTGACTCGAGCGGTTATGCCGGAGCTTCGCGGAATGAACGGCCGTTTAGGGCTGTTGGCGGCGCTGCTTCTTTGGATCGAAGGTAACAATCCGGTCGAAGCGCAGTTTATTCCCCAGGTGCAGGAAACAACAGTTACGACCAATTCCTATTACAAGTCCGACGGAACGTTAGAAGTTATTGAAAAGAGATTTAGTGACGGGCGCGTTCAGTACGGAGTTCCAGGTTTCGACGGTATTGTTAATTTCTCCGAGACTTCTCCAGCATCGAGTCAGGTAGCGATAGAACAAGATTTGTTTGGAAATTCATCTGAGGTTCCTGCTGTTCCGCGAGTCGAATATTTGCGGGATCAAGCGGGACGGGAAACACGCGTAACGACCACTCGACGTTACAAGGCCGATGGATCTCTGGAAGTTGTTGAGGAGAGATACAGCGACGGGCGCGTTCGATACGGAGTTCCTGGATTGGATGGCGGCGTTCGCTTCTCTGAATCCTCTCAACCCGCTCCGTTTATGGAAAAGCGCGCGTCGCCGAAATCTCCACTCTCGGTCGCTGCCGATTTGGAAAATACAAAAGACGTTCAACCTAAGCCAACCCTGCCTGTTGTTGCCACCTCTGGCAAGACCGGGTATGTTGCGCCTATTTTTGGAATCCTGGCGGCAGTCTTGTCCTTGATTGGAAGCTATTTTTATTGGCCGCGCATTCGGAAATTTTTGAAGGCGATCGCCGCGCACCCAAAACTTTTAGCGGTCGGACTTCTTTTTGTCGGACATCAGGTTTTATCGTTGGGACTTAGTTCATCGGGTGCCGGCGAAATTGCACGTTCGCTGCCGGCGCCCGTCAATGTCGGAATGATTGTGATCCAACAAACGGGCGCTGTTCCTACGGCTTATCTGACGCCGTTTCTCTCAATCGTTGTCGTCCTCGTTGTTTTGGCGTTGGTAGTTTATACCACGCTCAAGGCAATTAAATCGGCGCGATCCATAGCGGCCGCATCAGCAGAAGATCGGGCATTCCTTGCAGCGGCCAACGAAACCGCGCGCGCCGTTCTCCGTGGCGATAAGTTGAAATTGGTTTTGATTTTGACAGATGTAGACTCCCTTCGATTGAGCGAGGCTCTGAACCGGAAAGATCCGTCGGAGGACCCCTATCGAAAACTTGCACGCCTTACGTTGGCAGAAGTCGAACAGAGAAAACCCCAAGCATCACAGGCGATTACATTTGAAGAATGGTCGTCGGCCTTCTGGGCCGTGTTGATCCGTATAAACGGCGTTAAAACATCGGCCAATCCCGTTTTGTCAGGGACCGTTGGCTATGCCGTTGATTCCAATGAAGACATGGAAGCGCAAGTGGCGGAAGTGAATGAAATCCTTGCCATTCCGGGCACCACCCGTGTCGCTCTGGTGGGAAAACTTGGGAAAGTCCAGGAATTGATGACCACCGCTCTTAATTTGCACGGAGAGGCCGCGACCCGAGTTTCGTTGGCTCCGACGGACTTCGAAACGATGGAGAACGGTTTTGAAAACGTGGACGTCATGATTGCGGCGTTGCAATCGGCCCCCATCCCAATTGAAAATGCGACTCTGGTGTTCCGTCGCGGATACGTGATGTCGAAATTGGTGGCGTTGGCCAATAACGGGTTTGTAATAACGCCGCTGGACAGTTATCTGAACGGGTTGCTCGGTCATGTCGTTAGTCTCGAACAGGCAGACCGGGTGCAGAATCAAATGCGAGCGCTTATTTCCGCTTAAGGCGAGAAGCCTAAATGATCAGGGGAGCAAACTGTCAAAAAATTTCCAATGCTCAGAGGACCAAACTTTCAAATAATTCCAAATTTCGAAATTGAAAATTTGAGACTTGAATATTTTTTGGCAGTTTGGGCTCCTGTTCATTGGAAATTTTTTGAACGTTTGGGCCCCTGAAGATTGAACCTTTATTTGTCAGTTTGGGCCCTGACCATTGGATTTTTAAACATGTAACAATTTTCACTCCAAAGATTTACAACTTCTTAAGGCTTTTTTAAGAGCGACTTCTTACAATTTGGAGCATGACAAGATCCGCACGGCGAATCGTTGCTGCTTTCCTGTCTTCGGTCCTATTTTTTAACCAGGTCCTTTTCGCACACGTCCCTGAGAAAAACATCTGGGACGAACGCAGAAATTCAATCGCCTCGCAACATCAAACGAACCCGCCTTCCCAAATGCTGCTCGCGCAGTTGTCCTCGCCGATGGGCCATTCGATGTTCCGGAACGGCTTTGCGGCTCCTGATCGTTCCCTTCTTTCAACAATCAAAAAGTTTAATCGGCAGGATTCCAACGCGAATCTTTCATCGAAACGTTCCGAGATTATTTCTCGTCTGTCCGTGGACGGCGTTGTGCGCGATGTCAAGCCGGGTAAAGGGCCTTCGACGGTCATCTACATTCAAGATGTTCACGGGCAGACCGAGGCGCAGCAAAATATTTCTTCGCTCATTCTCAATGTTTTATCGCTTGATCCTCAATCGATCGTCGGGTTGGAGGGGGCCGCGGGGAGAATCCCAATCGAATCTTTCCGTGGGCCTTCGACGGAAACCAACGCGAAGACCGGCTCGTTCTTGCTTAAAGGCGGAATTCTTACCGGCGGGGAGCAAGCCGGATTTGCGGCGAAAACCGAGCCTCATTTGTTCGGCCTTGAAGATCCCGCCCTTTATCTGAAAAATATCACGGCGGTCCGCCAGGCGCTGCCTCTGCAGAAGGATCGATTGGCGCAACTCGACAAAGAAAAAGTCCAACTTCAACTTCAAAAACGGACCACCTATTCTCCGTCGATGCTGGAGTTGGATCGGACGTGCCGTGGGTATCAAGACGGTACAATAAGCATGGGAGATTATCTTTCGGCGTTGAGTTTGGTCACGAAAACGTCCGCCCTCTAT
>Ga0207130_1260_pt1 | contig 11925 bp, 11 predicted proteins | sample Alteio_BWMinHeat_16_FD_153545 | JGI IMG/M metagenome (GOLD analysis project Ga0207130, IMG submission 153545) | Enriched cells from forest soil in Barre Woods Harvard Forest LTER site, Petersham, Massachusetts, United States -... | ecosystem: Environmental > Terrestrial > Soil > Temperate forest >... | reverse complement strand
GCGAACGGAACGGCGGCGTCATGCGGGCATTGGAATCAAAAAAACCGATGTCGACGACGATGAGAAACTGCTGCCGTTTGGTGAGGCGACGCCCGGCGCCACCGGGTTGGAGCTACTGCTGTCGCTGGCCTTGAAATGGGCCGACGAATGCGTCGACGCGGCGCCACAGCGCCTTAGCCGCGCGCTGGCAAAAATCACTACCGACGCTGCGCGCGTGGCTGGCTTGCCTGCGGGCCAGCTGGCCGTCGGCAGCATCGCCGATATCTGTCTGTTCGATCCGGCGGTGCGCTGGACCGTCGCCGCCAAAGAGCTGGCCAGCCAGGGCAAGCACACGCCATTCCTCGGGTATGAACTCAGTGGACGCGTCAAGACCACGATCGTGGCCGGACACATCACATTCGAACGTGTATGAAGCAGCTGCAATTTGCCTGGCGCCTGACGCGTGTGCTGCTGCATCTGGTGATCGGCCTGTGGACTTGTGCGGTGGTGTTTCCGTTTGCCGACGCCACCGGCCGGCGCTGGCGCATCCGCCAATGGTCGGTCGAATTGCTGGCGATCTGCCGGGTAGACGTCGCCTTGCGCAATCCCGGCGACAGTGTCGCCGCAGTGCGGGCGCTGATTGTCGCCAATCATGTATCCTGGCTCGACATTTTCGTCATCAACTCGATCCAGACCTGCAGTTTCGTCGGTAAATCCGACATCCGCGACTGGCCGCTGCTTGGCTGGCTATGCGAGAAGGGCGGCACCATCTTTATCGCGCGCGGCAAGCAGCGCGACGTGCGGCGCATTTTCCAGGGGCTGGTCACCAGCATCCAGGCCGGCGAGCGGGTGGCCTTCTTTCCGGAAGGCACCACCGCAGCGCAAGGCGCATTGCTGCCGTTTCATGCCAACCTGTTTGAAGCCGCGCTGGATGCCAAGGTGCCGGTGCAGCCATATGCACTGCGCTACCTGGATGCGCGAGGAGCGCTGCATCCGGCGGCGGATTTTATCGGCGACATGACTTTCGCGCAGAGCATGATCGCGATCTTGCAGGGGGAGCCGATGAAAGCCGAGCTGATCCAGCTGGCGCCGATCGAAACAGCAGGCGCACACCGGCGGCAGCTGGCTGCTACTGCGCAGGCCTTGATTGCCGATGCGTTGGAACAGCCTCAGGCCGAGCAGGTCAGCGCCGCGGCATGATGCAGTTTCCGCTTCCGGGCTAACCGGGCCGCTGCGCTTGGGGGCAGCTGACTTGCAGCAGCGCCCGGTCGGCCAGGCGCACGGCAGTCAGTTTGCCGCCCCAGACGCAGCCGGTATCGAGCCCGATCAGGTTGGGCCTTTGTATCAATCCCAGCGTCGACCAGTGTCCGAACACCACGGTGACATCCTCCGTCTGGCGCCGCGGCGCATCGAACCACGGCAGGTAGCCGGGCAAGGAAATTCCCGTGCTTTCCTTCGCCGCCAGTTCCATCGTCCCGTCTTTGTCGCAAAATCGCAGACGGGTCAGAGCGTTGACGATGCAGCGCAGGCGCTCGTTGCCGGTGAGGGCGTCGTCCCAGTGCAGGGGCTGATTGCCGTACATCTCGCGCAAGAAGCCTACCCAGTCAGGTCCCTGCAGCACGTCGGCTACTTCTTGCGCCAACGCCAATGTTTTCGTTGCCGACCATTGCGGCAGCACGCCGGCATGTACAAATAGATGATCTTGCTGGTATAGAGCCAGCGGTTGGCGTCTTAGCCAATCAAGCAGCTCTTCCCGATCGGGTGCGTTCAGGATTTCATCCAGGGTATCGCTGCGATGGAGTTTGCGGATGCCGTGGGCGGCGGCTAGCAGATGCAGGTCGTGGTTGCCGAGCACTGCTTGGGCGCGGTCGCCCAGGGAGCGTATCAGGCGCAGTGTCTGCAGCGATTGCGGGCCGCGGTTGACCAGGTCGCCGGTAAAAATGAACGTAGCGTCGGGGGTTGCCGCCTCGATCTTGCCTATCAGGATTATCAGGCTTTGGTAACAGCCTTGCAGGTCGCCGATGGCGTATGTCAAAGGACTAACGATTGGCATAAATGGAAGTATAAATTGGCGAAATGATGGTTGCCATTGTAGATCGGTAGCAGGTTACAGCGCAGAGATGGATGTTTTGAGGGGTTTCAAGCCACATGGCGGTTGTGTAATTGGAATAAATTGATTTTTGGCACTTTCCGTCGCAATGGTGGTCCTAATTGCCCATCGTGATCATTTCCAGTTATTTAGATAGAAAATACTTGCATGAATGCATACAAATCCCACCGACTTTCCGGCCAGACTAATTCGAAATGTGCTGCAAAGGTCGGATTTTTGCAAATAATGGGGGATAATCTCAAACTGCTTGAATATTTTTATATTGCGAAAATGCAAACAATATAGAATGTCGCTTTTAATTTTTGCATTGCATTTAGGATGACCTCATGATTTTTATCACTGGAGGAGCCGGCTTTATCGGTTCCAATTTCGTACTGGACTGGCTGGCGCAAAATGACGAGCCGGTGATCAATTTCGATAAGCTGACTTACGCTGGAAATATCAATAATCTGGTGAGTTTGCGTCAGGATCCGCGTCATATCTTTGTACAAGGAGATATTGGCGATACGGCTCAGGTGGCTGCTTTGCTAGCCAAGCATAAGCCGCGCGCAATTGTGCATTTTGCGGCGGAAAGCCACGTCGATCGCTCCATCCATGGCCCAGCCGCTTTTGTGGAGACCAATGTCAACGGTACCTTCGGCTTGCTTGAAGCAACGCGTGCTTATTGGGGGACTTTGCCGGAAGCTGAAAAAGCGGCATTCCGCTTCCTCCACGTTTCGACCGACGAAGTGTATGGCACACTGGGTCCGAACGATGCGCCGTTTACTGAAACGACTCAGTACGCTCCTAATAGCCCTTATTCGGCATCGAAGGCAGCATCGGATCATCTGGTTCGCTCCTATCATCATACTTACGGTCTGCCTACGCTGACCACCAATTGTTCCAACAATTACGGCTCTTACCATTTTCCGGAAAAGCTGATCCCTTTGATCATCACCAATGCGCGCGCCGGCAAAGCACTACCTATTTATGGAGATGGACAACAGGTGCGTGACTGGCTCTACGTGAGCGATCATTGCGCCGCGATTCGCCGTGTGCTGGAAGCTGGCAAGCCGGGCGAGGTATATAACGTTGGCGGCTGGAATGAGAAGGCCAATCTGGAAGTGGTGCACGCCTTGTGCGACATCCTGGACCAGTTGGACCCCAAGCCGGCTGGCAGTTATCGTGACCAGATAACTTATGTTACCGATCGCCCAGGCCATGACCGGCGCTACGCCATTGATGCGCGAAAGATTGAACGCGAACTTGGCTGGAAGCCGCTCGAAACCTTTGATACTGGCATTCGCAAGACGGTTCGATGGTATCTGGACAATCAGGAGTGGGTCAAAAATGTTCAGTCTGGCGATTATCTGAAGTGGGTTGAGCAAAATTACGAGCAGCGCCAGAGTTCGGTAGGGGGTGTCCAATGAGCGAGCCGACTTCTCAAAGCCGTAAAGGAATTATTCTCGCTGGCGGTTCCGGCACACGTCTGTATCCAGTGACGATGGCGGTCTCCAAACAGCTGCTGCCAGTGTATGACAAGCCGATGATTTACTATCCGCTGACCACGCTGATGTTGGCCGGGATACGCGAGATTCTGATCATTTCGACGCCGCAGGATACGCCGCGCTTTAAAGAATTGCTGGGGGACGGGCGGCAATGGGGAATCGAACTTAGCTATGCTGTGCAGCCGACGCCGGATGGCTTGGCGCAAGCGTTCATTATCGGCCGTGAATTCGTCGGGGACTCGCCATCCGCCTTAATTTTGGGCGACAACATCTATTATGGCCACGACTTCGAGGGCCAGCTGCGTGCCGCATCTGCGCGCACCGAGGGCTCTACCGTCTTCGCCTACCATGTTCATGATCCGGAACGCTATGGAGTGGTCGAGTTTGATGACCAGCGGCGAGCGGTAAGCATAGAAGAAAAGCCTGTCCAGCCGAAATCTCACTACGCGGTTACCGGACTCTATTTCTACGATAACGAAGTGTGCGATATCGCTGCCGGCATCAAGCCGTCTCCGCGCGGTGAGCTTGAGATTACCGATGTCAATCGCGTCTACCTCGAACAACATCGTTTGAATGTCGAGTTGATGGGGCGAGGCATGGCTTGGCTGGATACCGGCACGCATGAATCATTGTTGGAAGCGGGGCAGTTCATTGCCACTATTGAAAATCGTCAAGGCCTGAAAGTGGCCTGTCCAGAAGAGATTGCCTATCGCAAGGGATACATCGATGCTGGGAAACTAGAGCAATTGGCGCAACCGTTAAAGAAAAACGGATATGGCCAATATCTGCTGGGTTTATTAAAAGACAAGGTGTTTTAAATATGCAAGTACAAACCACAAATATTCCTGAAGTATTGATTTTTGAGCCAAAAGTTTTTGGTGATGACCGCGGCTTTTTTTTCGAGAGTTTCAATGAACGCGGTTTTAATGAATTAACCGGTCTTAACGTCAGCTTCGTTCAGGACAATCACTCCAAATCCGCTAAAAATGTATTGCGCGGATTGCATTACCAGATTCGTCAGCCCCAGGGCAAGCTGGTGCGCGTAGTCGCCGGCGAGGTATTCGACGTTGCGGTTGATGTGCGTAAGAGTTCACCTACTTTTGGGCATTGGGTGGGAGTAACGCTATCGGCTGAAAACAAGCGGCAGCTATGGATTCCCGAAGGATTTGCCCATGGCTTCGTGGTTACCAGCGAATCGGCAGAGTTCCTGTACAAGACCACGGACTACTGGGCACCTGAATTCGAACGCAGCATTTTATGGAATGATCCTGCCATTGGCATTGACTGGCCGATTATGGGTGCGCCGTTGTTGTCCGGCAAGGACCAGATCGGGAAATTACTGGCTGACGCAGAGGTTTTTGCATGAAAATTCTCGTCACCGGCAAAACCGGCCAAGTCGGCTATGAGTTAGAACGCAGCTTGCAAGGCCTGGGTGAGATCATTGCTCTGGATCGCAGTCAGATGGATTTGTCGGATTTGGCCCAGGTCCGGGACGTCATTCGTGAGATCAAGCCCAATCTGATCGTCAATCCGGCTGCCTATACGGCGGTGGACAAAGCCGAGACGGAATCTGAACTGGCCATGCGCGTCAATGGCGAAGCGCCGGGAGTCATGGCGGAAGAGGCGCGCACGCTAGGCGCAGCGATGATCCATTACTCCACGGACTATGTATTCGACGGCAGCAAAACAAGTCCATATGTTGAAAGTGATCTCACCTGCCCGATCAACGTGTACGGTCGCAGCAAGCTGGCGGGAGAGCAGGCCATTCAGGCTGCCGGCATTCCGCATTTGATTTTGCGGACCAGCTGGGTCTACGGCGCACGGGGGAAGAATTTTTTGCTGACAGTGCTGCGACTTGCCCAGGACCGCAGTGAGCTGCGCATCGTCGGCGACCAGCACGGCGCACCAACCTGGTGCAGGACCATTGCCGACACCACCGCTCATATTGTTGTTCAAGCGTTGAATGCCCAGGATCCACACGCCTGGTGGCGGGAGAAGACCGGTTTATATCATCTGACAGCACAAGGCCAGACCACTTGGGCGGGTTTCACAGAAGCGATATTGGCGAACGCTGTTCTATCTAAAAAGCCCATCGTAACTGCTATTACTACGCAGGAATATCCGTTGCCGGCAAAGCGTCCAAGTTATTCAGTTATCTCGTGCGAAAAATTGATCACAACTTTCTGTGGATTGCCTACTTGGGAAAATTCTTTACGATTGTGTCAAGCTTGAAAATATCAAATGTATCCGATATTGACAATATGATAATTAAACAGTGTGTATTTGATAATGTTCTTCGGATATTGGCATTGCAAAGATTATCTTGCAGATAAGCGATTAATTATCGGTTATTTGAAAATATGGAATGGTTTTTAAATTAATTGCTGTTGAAGATTGATGGTTTTTCAAAGAGATATTATTATTTCTTTGTTTAATTGAAATTGGAAATAAAATATGGATTTTTAAATGTCGCTTAGTAAAAATACAATATGGAATTTGGCTGGAGCTGGACTTCCACTAGTTGTTGGCGCTGTAACTATCCCATTTCTAATGAATAAGTTAGGAATAGAAAGATTTGGGATACTTACTCTTTTATGGGCGATTATTGGTTATTTTAGTCTTTTTGATTTCGGTTTGGGTCGGGCAATCACGCAACAAGTAGCTGCATCATTAGGAGCTGGAAGATTAGACGAAATACCTGGCCTAATTAAGATGGGAGTGAAATTTACCTTTCTAACTGGATTGGCCGGTGCTCTCATACTTGTTATTGCATCTTATCCGCTGGGTTATAAAGGTCTGAATGTATCTGTCCCGTTGCAACAAGAAACTTTCTATAGTTTGTTGATTGCGGCCTTAGGTATCCCGCTTGCCACTGTGAGCTCTGGGCTACGTGGGGCACTGGAAGCATATGAGCATTTTTTTGCAAGTAATATTGCGAAGATCTTTCTTGGTGTATCGATATTCTTCTTCCCTGTGATTGGAGTGTTTTTTTACGGGAAAAGTTTATTAGCAGTTACTAGCTTCCTTATCCTTGCAAGATTACTGAGCTGTTTCTTATATTGGTATTTAGTTAGTAAACTCCCTTGCGGAAATATTGCTAAAGGTACTGTCGATATTGGAATGAGAAAGAAATTATTTTCATTCGGAATATGGATGACTGCGAGTAATTTGATTAGTCCATTGTTGGTGAATATGGATAGGTTTATTATTTCATATTTATTGGGCGCGACGATGGTGGCATACTATACGGTTCCATTTGAATTTCTCGTCCGTATGTTGATATTGCCGGGCGCAATTGGTGCTACGTTATTACCAAGACTTGCAAGAGATTTCACTATTGACTCAAAAGCAGCAAGAACTACATTCATCGGTGGCGTAAAAATAACATCGATTATTATGTTTTTATTATGTCTTGCAGCTGCAATCCTGGCTTATCCTCTAATGAAACATTTTCTTTCTGCTGATTTTGCAGATAAATCCTGGATATTGGTTTTAATACTTTCATTGGGCGTGTTCGTGAACGGTATTGCTTATATGCCTTATACTGCGTTGCACGCGCTCGGATATGCCAAGCCAACTGGAATATTGCATATTACCGAATTTATTGTCTACATACCGTTACTGTTTTTATTAGTTAAAATAGGTGGACTAGAGGGGGCTGCCATAGCGTGGCTGATTCGAGCAACAGTGGATTGCTTCGGACTTTTCTATTTATGTTATGACAGGATCAATCGTGATATTTGAGCCTAGAATAATGATAATATTGTTGTTGCTATGGTCAAGCCAAATAATTGGATATTTATTTTTTGGAGATGCGTTTTTCCATTTGACGTGACGACATGGGCTATTGTGGCGATTGCAGTAATTGTTTTTTTTGCTAACGAAAAATTTGGATCATATTTGTCAATGCCTGCGAGAGTTCTCGGCTCAAAAGAACAATTTAAAAACTATACGGTGCGGAAATTTGCATATGTATGATTATTTTTATACATAATAGTAGACATACCAGATTTGCATCCATTCGCTGAATTACTTATCCAGTACAACACTTATACCGTCATTTTTCCTTTATTTAATGATGGAAATATCTTGAGAGTTATTTTAGGTATGTTTGGGGTTGGTGTTTTTCAACGTTATTTGTTCAGATTATACATCGTGAGCAAATCGCCTGTGGTTTGGTATTTCTTTGCATTATTTTTGTATTCTTTAATTATGGCTGTTTTTGAAAATGCATACTTCCCTTCGCCAGGTTTTTGGCTGATGCTGTGGATGCCTCCAATTAGTCATGTTTTTTTCAATAAATTCTTTCGCACATCGAATCAAGTGGCCTATTGATCAATTTACAGGCAGAATTTTCACTTCGTTAAATTTTAAGGTTATGCAATGCAGAAGATTGCGTCAGTAACAATTTGCTCAATTAATTATATTGCCAAGGCTTTGGTCCTTTTTGATTCATATCGATTGCATCATCCGGATCATGATTTTTATGTTGTTATAGTGGATAGAAAAAGTGCGGATTTCAAGATTGACCGCGAGGGAATATCTGTTATTTGGGCGGAGGATTTAGGAATACCTGATTTTCATCAAAAGGCGTTTACTTTTGATGTTATCGAATTTAATACGAATGTTAAACCGACAGCTTTGAAAATGCTGCTCAAAAAATATAGCGCCGTGCTATATTTGGATCCCGACATCGAAATTTTTTCACCTCTGATTCCAGTTTTTGATGGACTTGAGTATGCTCCTATTGTAGTAACCCCACATTGCAATACTCCCATTCTTGATGGGTGTAAGCCCGATGATCTGGAGCTTTTGAAGTTTGGAACTTTCAATCTGGGTTTTGTTGGTGTTTCACAATGCGACGAGGCGTTCGCATTTCTTGATTGGTGGTCGGCACGCTGTCTTGAGCATGGTTTTTATGAACCACAAGTCGGGCTTGCAGTTGATCAAAAATGGGTCAGCCTGGCACCGTCATATTTTCCAAATCTAAAAATTCTGCACGATATCGGATTGAATCTGGCATTTTGGAATCTGCATGAAAGGACTCTTTCATTGAAAGATGGTACATGGATGGTAAATGACCATGTGCCATTGCGATTTATTCATTTCAGCTCATTCAATGCTTCCAAGCCAGAAATAATTGCACAAAAACAAGATAGATTTGCACCTGGGAGCCGTCCGGATTTCGAGCCGTTGGCCAAAATCTATGCTGCTAAGTTGATTTCGGCGGAATCAGAGAAATACAGTAAGCACAAATATGGTTTCGATTATTTTGATGACGGTATTTATATCACTCCGGCGCTCCGACGGTTCTACGCTGCATTGTATTTGGAGAGATTTTCGAAGATCAAGAATCCTTTTGAGGAAGATGGTCCGGTAAAGAGATTTGCTATGAAAAGTAATCTGCTGGTGCGCGGCAATGTTCCGGCAAAAAGACATAATTTTCATGACATGAAATCCTATGGCCTGCAAATCAGAATAATCCTGAAAATGTTTCGTTTAGCTTTATATTTCGTTGGACCAGAAAGATATTTTAATCTTATGAGATATTTGGCGCATATTTCTTCTCTGAGAAACCAGGCTGATATTTTCGACAAAAGAAAATAAATTTTAACCAATTCTGGTATCGGTATAAACTGGTATTATATTTTTATTGATAATTTTATTATGAACATACTTATTACTGGCGGATTGGGATTTATTGGAACGAATCTTGCGCTTTCTCTTCAGAAAATGAATCAGCACAATGTTCGGATATTTGATAATTTGAGCCCGCAAATTCACGGTGTTATTCCCGCCGTGGATGCTCGAATACTCGGGCTTGCGGATGTGGAAATCGTGCGTGGAGACGTATGCGATCAGGCTGCCTTGAAAACGGCGTTGAATGGCATGGACGCTATAGTTCATTTGGCTGCAGAAACAGGTACTGCACAGTCGATGTATCAGATTTCCCATTACAATAATGTTAACAGTCAGGCAACTGCTCAATTATTGGATCTGTTGGCCAATACACCTCACTCAGTGAAGAAGATTGTTCTTGCATCATCAAGATCTATTTATGGTGAGGGGGCGTACGAGTGCAAGAATCACGGGATTGTTTATCCTCCAGCCAGAAGCGCTGCACAGTTGAAGAATCATCAATGGGATCCTGTTTGCCCGCATTGTGGCAATTCGATAACGTCGATACCTACGCCAGAGGCAGCCCGGCCAAGTCCGGCATCCATTTATGCTGCAACAAAATATGCGCAAGAGGACCTTATCCGTATTGCTGGGGATTCACTTGGCATCGGAACAGCAATTTTGCGGTTTCAAAATGTTTATGGTGCTGGTCAGTCACTCAATAATCCTTATACAGGAATTTTATCAATTTTTTCCACGCGAATACGTCGTGGTATGTCATTGCCAATCTTTGAGGATGGGCAGGAAAGTCGTGATTTTGTACATGTCAGCGACGTTGTCCGTGCAATTGAGCTGGCGCTTTTGAATGAGGCAGCGAACGGAGGTACCTTTAACGTTGGTGCCGGTGAACCTACCTCTGTATTGGAGATTGCCAATATGCTTGTGGATGCCTTCGAGGGAAAAATAAGACCAATAGTGACCGGCCAATATCGTTTGGGCGACATTCGTCACTGTTATGCCGACTTGGGCGAGATTAGATCGAAGTTGAAATTTGAGCCACAGATATCCCTGAAGCAAGGAATAGAGGAGTTTGCGAACTGGGTTCTTTCGCAGCCTTTGCCGGAGGATGGTTTGGACAAAGCTAACGAAGAGTTAAAAAAACGCAAGATGATGTCATGAGTTTGAAAGCAATTTTATTTGCGGATTTGAAGCGCCAATATCAGGTCGCTGGGCAGTTGGAAAAGGAAGCGACTTTTTTCCGGCTCTTGACGAGCTCGTTTTCCCCGCGCTTCATGCCGGTGGTTCTATTTCGGCTGTCTCACTGGTTTTTGCAATTCAAGCTGTCCCCTGTGGCCAAAATATTCGGTCTTATAAATTTCGTCCTATTTGGTCTTGAAATTGCTGCGCGATGCGAAATTGGTCCCGGCTTGTATTTTCCGCATACTCAGGGAACAGTTATTGGTGCAAATAGAATTGGGGATAATGCCACGATTTATCACAACGTGACTTTAGGGGCTCGTGAGATTGATCTTGATTATTCCGCCAGGTCTCGTCCAAGTATCGGCGACAACGTTATATTAGGTGCTGGCGCAAAAATTCTTGGCCCTGTAATGGTTGGAAGTAATGCGCGCGTGGGCGCGAATGCCGTTGTTGTTGATGACGTGCCGGCCGGCGCGACTGTCGTTGGCATTCCCGCACGTATAGTAAAACAGGTGTCGGCAATATGATGCAGACAGGTCAGTGTGTGCTGTTTATTGCCCCCAGTTTTTTTGGCTACGAAAAAGAAATTCAAGGCGAATTGGAGGCCGCAGGTTGTAAAGTGGACTGGTATGATGACAGGCCGTCCTCTACACCGCTCATGAAAGCAATGATCCGCTTTCGTCCTGAACTGGTAAACAAGGCAGTCAACGACTACTTTGAGAAAATTGTCAGCCGCGCCACTAGCACTGCCTACGATGTGGTGTTTGTCATTAAGGGCGAGGGACTTCCTGTCGGGAAAATCTTAGCTTTAAAGGCTGCGTTGCCAAATGCAAGATTTTTATACTACACATGGGATTCTCTAAAAAATTTCAAAAATAGCTATGAGAAGTTGCCATATTTCGACAAGGTATACAGCTTTGACCGTTTTGATTCCGTTGATAACGAAAATATTAAACATCTTCCGCTGTTTTATTCACGTGCCTACGAGGCGCTAGGGAAAACGGATAGGGCATGCCGAGAAACGGAAATTGACTTGTTGTTTCTCGGGTCAATACATTCAGATCGTTATCCGGTTGTACAAAAAATATGGGGCGCTGCAAAAAGAGTCGCACCAGATATTCATCTTTATGCCCATTTTTTTTATCAAAGCAAGTGGGTTTTTACAATAAGAAAAATTTTTGACCCGCAATTTCGATCGATTCCCTGGCATGATGTGAAGTGGAATTCATTGCATTTTGCCAATACGCTAAAGTTAATCGAACGCAGTAAGATACTAGTGGACGTACATCACCCTGGCCAAACCGGATTGACCATGCGCACTATTGAATGCCTAGGGGCAAAAAAGAAGTTAATTACTACAAATAAGGATGTGAAAATTTACGATTTTTATAATCCTGATAATATTCTTGTAATTGATAGGCTAGCCCCGGTAATACCCGATAGTTTTATACGTACTACTTTTATTGCCGTTAGCGAAAATATCTATAAAAAATATAGCTTGCGTGGATGGTTAGCTGAAATATTTTCTTG
>Ga0207130_1279_pt1 | contig 11951 bp, 12 predicted proteins | sample Alteio_BWMinHeat_16_FD_153545 | JGI IMG/M metagenome (GOLD analysis project Ga0207130, IMG submission 153545) | Enriched cells from forest soil in Barre Woods Harvard Forest LTER site, Petersham, Massachusetts, United States -... | ecosystem: Environmental > Terrestrial > Soil > Temperate forest >... | reverse complement strand
TTGCGCCCGCTCGCCCACCGCGACAAGCACCGGCGGCGGAATTGCTTTGATGACTTCGTAGGTTTTCTCTGAACGCCAATAAAGTCCGGTTGTCCCCTTGTGGCGCGCGCCAATGACGACGAGATCGTAGTTGGTCGCAGACGTTTCATTAAGAATTTGTCGAATCGGTTCTCCAGCGCGCACCACGATCGTAGGAATGACGCCGTCTTTGCGCAGCAATTCGGCTTGCGCTCGTAGCGCGTCGCGCAACGGCTCTTCGTCGCGCGGCTTCTCCGCGATGCCGAGAAGCGTCGTCTCCGCCCGACACGCACGCGCGAGCAGACCGCCGATGTGCGTGGCGTTGTCGGCCGCTGGCATGCCATCGCTGCAAATCAAAATTTTCATATCGCGTTACAATTTGTGGCCGCTGATCAAAGTGTAAATGACGATGGCCGCGCCAATCAGCGGCAGCGGTACAAAGGCGAGTCGGATTTTTGGTCCGGCGAAATATTGCGTGGAGATCGCGCCGATCTGCGCGCCAATGGCGGCCCCCGTATTCATAACCAGTGCGATTAAAATATCGACGTTGCCTTTGATTGCATGGCTGAATGTTCCGTAGCTGGCTGAGATGATGATCTCGAAGAGGTCGGTACCGACCGCGAGATGTGTCGGGATCCCGAGCACATAAACCATCGAGGGCATGCGGATGTAGCCGGCGCCGCCCCCGAGGAACCCGCTGAAGACTCCGCCGATGAAGGCGACGAAGAGAATGATCCAAAGCGAAATCGTCACGCCCGAAGCGGGGAGTTTGATCATCGGCGGAAGGTTCAGCCGCTGAATACTGCTGGTGACGTGCCGGAACGAAGACTCGTCCTCTTTCGCTTTCGCGCCTTTCACTTTTCCGCGTGGCGATCCCTTGTTTTGCGATAAGGTTTTGCGGCTCTCCCAAATCATGAACGTCGAAATGCTGACGTAAACCGCGATGGATACGATGCTAACGACGACATTGACGTTGCCGGCGCGTTTCAACATTTGGATCAGCTGCGCGCCCACTTCCGCGCCCGCGATTGTGCCGAAGGCCATAATCAGTCCAAGTTTGAGATCGACATTGCCGAGAGCGCGGTGCCGCTTCGCCGCCACCACCGATTTGCCGACGATGTGGGCGAGATCGGTGCCGACGGCGAAATTCCAATCAACGCCCATCGCGCGTAGCGCCGGTCCGGCGATGAAACTTCCACCCACACCGAAAAATCCCCCGAGGATGCCAATCAAAAATCCGACGATGGCGAGATAGATCGGACTGATGTGCGCGCCGGAAATTGGAAAGTACATGACTTACTCCGAGCGACCGCGAATGAGGCGTAGCAAGGAGGTCGTTACGCTCTCCAGGACAACGGCTTGGCCGATAATTAGGAGGATTGCGACGCCGGCATACGTATATCGATGCCGAATCTCGAGCTGATACAGCCAGTCGCCGAGAAAATGCAGAACCAGAAGAAAATAGCCGACGACGAGAACAGCATAGACCGCCAATTCAATGAGAAAGGCTCTCAGGGTCGTCGCCGTTTCCTTTTTCATCCCTTACGCCTGCATTTACAGGCGCCACGACTCCATCTCTGCCGATTAGGCGCGGTGCCGTCAACGAGCAAATTCCATTGCGCCTTGGGGGTTTCTTTCTAATGTTCCCCTCCACTCTTTACCCGGGAAAACCATGGCTGACGCTGCGAACAAATACCCCGAGAACGTAGATGGGAAGTTCTACGTCGATGACCAATGTATCGATTGCGATTTATGCCGGGAAACTGCACCGGCCAACTTCAAGCGCAACGATGACGGCGGGCATTCCTACGTTTACAAGCAGGCAGAAACCCCTGAAGAGGAGGCGCTTTGCAAGGAAGCCATGGAAGGCTGCCCCGTCGAGGCCATCGGCAGCGACGGCGCCTAAATGGTAGGGCGCGACCGCCGGGCGTGCCGTGAGCGCGTGCGACATTGAAGGCAAACGCCCAACGTTCAACGCCCAACGCTCAACGCCCAACTCGAACAGTTCCCGTAGCTTTAACCATCGCCGGATCGGATAGCAGTGCCGGCGCCGGCATCCAGGCCGATCTAAAGACTTTTTCAGCGCTGGGCGTTTATGGATTAACTGCAGTCACCTGCGTCGTTGCGGAAATTCCCGGGAGGGTTTCGCGGATCGAGCCGCTGAACGCTCAGATTGTTCGCGAACAGATTGAAGTTCTATTCGCGAATTTTCCGATATCGGCCATTAAGACGGGGCTGCTCTGTTCAGGTAAGATCATTTCCACGGTTGCGCAGTCGATTGGCGACCAGCGCATTCCTGTGGTGATCGATCCGGTCATGATCGCGACAAGCGGAGATGTGCTTCTCAACCCCGACGCACTTGAGCTTTACGAAAAAGAGCTGTTCCCGCTTGCGACCTTACTCACGCCAAATCTCGACGAAGCGTCGAAGTTGCTGGGCGAGCGAATTCAAGACGGCCAATCAATGGAACGAGCGGCCCGCACGCTTGGCGAAAGATACAAGGCATCGATCCTTCTGAAAGGGGGCCATCTCGCGGGAGAGGCCGCCATCGATTTGCTTTTTCACAGAGGGAAGATCACGGCGTTTGCCGCACCATTTGTTCGGGGCGTCGCCACCCATGGAACCGGTTGTACTTATTCCGCCGCGATAACGGCCGGGCTTGCATCTGGTCTTTCACTCGAGAATTCGATTAAACGCGCAAAAAAGTTCGTGACCAAATCTATCCGCCGTCACTTGTGTTGGAAGACGAAATCCGGGCGGAAAATCCACGCGCTCAATCATTCGAAAATTTAGACGCGCGTATGCCAAGCGCCTTACTTTGATTCGGTGGTTGACACAACCACCACTACAACAACCGATTCCTGATCTCCTGCTTATCACCAATCACTAGTCACTTTTATTCCTCTCCCAGCGCCTCAGTTGCATCGCATCAATTGCGGCCGCCGTTTCCGCCTGTTTTTTGTTTCGCCCGGTGCCTTCACCCAGAACGATTCCTTCCCAAACAGCCTTCACTACAAATGTCTTGGCGTGCTCGGGGCCGCTTTGCGAAACGACTTCGTAAACCGGGCTATGCGCCGAAATACTTTGCAACAATTCCTGCAAATGGCCCTTGGGGTTGATGTCCACAGGCTTTTCGGCGAGTTGATCCAGATCGTGGCTCGCCTGCGTGAGAATGAATTTTCTCGCTGTTTCCAAGTCACTATCGAGATAGATCGCTCCGATTAGGGCCTCGAACGCATCGGCCAATGTTGACGTTCGCTCACGTCCACCGCTTGCGTCCTCCCCGCGACCCATCATGAGATAGCGCCCCAAGTCCAGCGCGGCTGCATGCGTTTTTAAGGTTTCGCGGGAAACAAGCCGCGAGCGCAGTTTGGTCAATTGCCCCTCGGCTTCGGTGCCAAAGTTCCGAAAAAGATATTCCGTCACGACGAGCTGCAGAATAGCATCCCCGAGAAATTCCAGTCGCTGATTATCAAAATGTTGCCGCTGCAGTTCGTGACCCACACTGGGATGCGTCAGGGCCTCCGCCAGCAAAAGCGGGTTGCGAAATTTGTAGCCGATTCGTTCTTCGAGCGGACTCATGCGGCGTCCATTTTAGCCAAAAGCCACAGATTTTGCACGGCGCATAAACCGATGCTCCGCCCGGCGGCCGCGCCCTACCTTTTTTGATAAATCTCAAGGGACGCGACCAGATCGAGTGCGCGCTGTAAAACGGCGTCGCGAGGCAATCTTTCCTGCCCGCGCCCGCGCCGTTGTTCAGCTGATTCTAATTCAGGATTTGTTCCGGCGATCAAGGCCGCTTCATTGAGATGTGGACGTTCTACGTCGTAAACAAACGGGCCCAACCCCTTTTCCGCACTCAATTGAAATACTTGCCGTTTATCCACCATCGACATCTCGACCGGCAAATCCGGCTTAACACCGTCCGGATACAAGGAGTGGCCGTCAGGCGAAACCGCTTCCGAGACGGCCAGGCGCAAAATTTTGCCGCTGGGCAGCGGCAAATCTGAATACTCCACCGCGCGGCCAGCCGTAGGCTGACCGATGATTAAAGCCTTGTCGTAGAATCGAAGCGCGGCCGCGATGGTTTCAGCTCCCCCGGCCGTATCCCCATCCGTTAGCAGCACAATCAGCCCCGTGTACGCGGGGTCACGGTCAGAATTGAAGGCGCGATCCTGCTTCGAGGCCTTGTGCAGGGTAAATAGCGTTTTGCCCTTTGGAGAAAAGCGCTTCGCAAAATCGGAGGAAATCCCAAAATCATTCGCCGAACTGGCGCGAAGATCGATAACCAACGCATCGATTTTTTTTCCGAAGTCCGCGAGCTTTTTGTCGAGAGCCTGAAGATTTCCCGACGTTAATGAGCCCGGGCGCAAATAGCCAATATGGCCCTCGAGCAGTTCACCGTAGAACGGAGCCGGAGGTTCGGCCGGTGCGCTGGCTTTGTCCGGTATCAGCAGCAAGCCGTGGCCGAGTCTGACCATCAAACCTTCCAGCGTAGCGCGATTCAGTTGCGTTTCGTTGATCGAATCTGGATTGGCAAAATTATTTTTCAAAAGCGAGATCGCTGCCAGGAGATCGGCTGGATTCAACGAGTTGATCAGCGCCTCCGTGGTGGGCGTGGCTGAAGGCGACGGTGTTGTGGCGGCCTTGCTCGGAGTCGGCGCGGAGGAGGGCGATGCGGCCGACACCGGTGAGGCCGACGGTTTCGTTGCTGGCGACTGCGCCAGCAGATGGGCTCCGCACATCGCGATCAGAAGATTCAATAAAAAAAAGCGAAACATCCTAGCATTCATCCATGGTAGGGACGGGTCGGCGACCCGTCCGTTTTTACTGGGCTTAGCGCACGTTTCGTTAAGAACTTCGCCACAGCTTCTATTTACTCTCACCTTAATCCTCTCCCAAACCCGACTCCTTTGCCCTGATCTTTTAATTCTCCTCCCTTGGGAAGACGCAGGGGAGAGAAAAAGGAAGTCCAACCCATTTCGAAAACCATGTCCGCTACCAAGAATCATCTTGCCCCAATATTAGCAGCAATATCACGGCGGAAGTGGCAACCTTCGAAATGAATGTGGGAAACCGCTTCGTATGCACGGCTGCGCGCTGCCTCGATCGTCGGTCCAAGGGCGGTTACGGCGAGGACGCGGCCAGCAGCTGTAACGATCTCGCCGCTAACATTCCGCGTTCCGGCATGGAAGATTTGTACGCCTTCAAGTTTCGCCGCTTCGGCCAGGCCTGAGATCCATTTGCCGGTCTCATATTTGTCCGGATAACCGGCCGAGGCGAGCACTACCGTGACTGAGGCCCGCTCGTCCCATTCGATGGTACAATCGCCGATCTTGCCGTCAATCGTGGCTTGCAACAGCGGCAGCAAATCGGATTTCATCCGAGGCAGGATCGCTTGAGTCTCTGGATCCCCGAAGCGGCAGTTGAATTCCAGAACTTGCGCGCCCTTTTCGCCGATCATGAGACCGGGGAAAAGCAAACCGCGAAAGGTAATTCCCTCGCTGCCCAGGCCGCGCAGCAGTGGCTGCATGATCTTTCCATTGAAGCGCCCCTCCAAGTCGCCAGTCCAATTATCCGCCGGACTAAACGCACCCATTCCCCCTGTATTCGGTCCGTGATCTCCATCGAACACGCGTTTATGGTCGCGGGCCGTCGCCAGCAAACAGTAATTTGTTCCATCGACCAGGGCGTGCAGCGAACATTCCGATCCACGGAGAAATTCCTCGATTACGACCCGTCGACCTGCATCGCCAAATCGCCGCTGATTCATCATGGCGTCGATGGTAGCCCTGGCATTTGAAGGGTCCGACGCAATAATCACTCCCTTGCCCAAAGCAAGGCCGTCGGCCTTGATGACAATCGGGAACTGAAGCTCGTCACAGTAAGCGAGCGCTTCGTTACTATCGGAAAAAGTCCTGGCTTGGGCAGTCGGAATGCCTTCTTTGCGCATCAATTCTTTGGCGAAAATTTTCGACGACTCGAGACGCGCGGCGGTTTTATTCGGGCCGAAGACACGCAACCCCTGGGCTGCGAAAAGATCGACAATCCCTATAGCGAGCGGATCATCCGGGCCGACAACGGTAAGGTCGACATGATTTTGCTTGGCGAATCGAGCCAAGGCCGCCAAATCGCTCGCACCAATGGCAACATTCTCGGCAAGCTGCGCCGTGCCAGCGTTTCCCGGCGCACAAAAAATCTGATCTAAACCCGGGGATTGTTTCAGTTTCCAGGCGAGAGCGTGTTCGCGGCCTCCGCTACCGATGACAAGAATTCTCACAATGATTCCCTCGCCGTCACACGGCAAACCGTCCTTTATGGCTATGAGAAAGGCAAGCAAAGCGCCGTTGCCTTCGGCCGAGCCAAGCCGTCCCAGGCTGCGTTTTTTTAGGCATGCAGGCAGCGGATCTACTTTCCAAGACGAAGCAAAATTAAAGGTGTCATGGGAAGCGCAGCCGACTATCCCTACCGGCGTATCAAAACCCGTAGCGGGCGGGCCATTCCATGGCCGGTCCGCCGAGCTCAGCTGCACATGCCTTCAGTTCCTGCTCAAAGAAGCGCGCAATGTGAGATCGCACCTTGTCCGCAAGTGGAAGTTTCTCCAGCCTGGCCTTGCTGTTGTGATCGGCCGCGAGTTCTCCGCTCGCTTTCTCCGGGTCAGCGCCGAGGAATTCCAGGATGGAATATCTCAATTCAATGGGTTTTCTCTTCAAGTCGTCGAAGAAATAAACCCGGAACAGCTCCGGAGAGACATAGCGACGCCAGCGCGCAACGATCTTACTCGGATGGGAGCGCACCAGCACCTCGGGCCGCAGCAAGTTCCGCGTCACTGCGTCGACATCCGTCAGGTCGAAGGGCGCGATTGTTTTGTGACGCACCCACATGGATAAATGGGACCAGGCTCTTTCCACCGGGTCCCGAGCGAGAAAAATCACCTTCAAATCGGGGAACCATCCGACAATTCGCTCAATGATTTCATCCTGAAGAATGGAATATCCCGGCGTGATGTCACCGGACAGAAGCGTTCCCTTCGAGGAGAAGAGTTGAGTGTAGCCTTTCAAATCAATCTCTGAATGCGCATACAAACTCTCCATCGCGTCGAGAAAGTGAATATCGCGGTCGTCTCGCGCTTCCTTACGCGCCACCTGAGCGCGTCCCGCTTTTCGCTGCGATCTCCAGAGTCGATCAAAATAATGCAGTTCCTTTAAAGGGGGCATCCAAAAGTCCGGATGCGAGCGAAGCTGCTCATAAAGCCAACCGGTTCCGGCTTTCTGCGCGCCAATGCAACAAAAATCGGGACCGGCGACACCCTTCACTTGAGTCTTTTTTTTCACAAGTCGCGAAACCCTCGCTTGTAGGGACGGCTCTTGAATCGCAGCAGTATGCTTTTCAAAATCCATTCGCGAGCGAGACGTCTCTAACTAGCTAGGGACGGCCCGTCATCACCGGTAGGATACCATCGCACCAGCGCTCTCGGCAATATCCGCGCGAGAAGGGCAACGTCACAAAAATGGCGACCAGGCTTTATGGCTATTTTGAGCCATACATTACTTTTTGATTGTTGCTCTCTTCTTGCGCGTTTCAGGTTGAACTTGTAAAAGGCACCATGCGAAAAGCTTCTTCCAACGGTTCGGTCATGGACGCGCAATGCCCGTCACGCCTCGTGCTCGATCGAATTGCGGACAAATGGACCGCGCTCATTATTCAGGTGCTCGCTCACGGTACAAAGCGATATGCCGTTCTCCAACGTGAGATCGGAGGCATCTCCCAAAAGATGTTAACGCAGACTCTGCGCAGCCTTGAACGCGACGGCCTGGTGCAGCGCACCGTCCATCCGGTCGTTCCGCCGAAGGTGGAATATGCGCTTACGCGATTAGGCCGAACGCTGATTGAACCCCTGCAGGCTCTCTGCCGATGGTCGGAAAAGCATCTGTCTGAACTGCAAGCAAATCGCGCCCGAGCCAAACCCAAATCAGCGAAACCTGATTCGGTGGTGGCGGCCGGCGATCGAGATCGACCGTCATCTCGTTAGGGCACGGTCAACCATCGGCTCCGGCAAATCATATCGTGCAGCAAGCAGAAACGATTGTGCTCTTGTTTGCGCTGGTCGCCGCGTTAGTGATCATCGCGCGGAAGCTTGCCATCCCGTATCCCGTCCTCCTCGTCCTGGGCGGACTCGCCTTGAGTTTCATTCCGCGCTTACCGGAGGTGAAACTCAATCCCAATATTGTTTTCTATTTCTTTTTGCCGCCGCTCATTTATCCGGCAGCGCTTTTTACTTCCTGGCGTGATTTTCGCCGGAATTTACGTCCCATCCTGCTGCTCGCCATCGGGTTGGTTCTCTTCACCATGGTCGCGATCGCCTTCGTGGCGCATTCGTTTATTCCGGCTTTACCCTGGGCTGCGGCCTTTGCCTTAGGCGCAATCGTTTCACCACCGGATGCAATCGCGGCAACGAGTGTGATCCGCAGACTTTCGATCCCGCATCGCATCGAAGCCACTCTGGAGGGAGAAAGCCTGGTGAATGACGCAACCGCGCTAGTTGCTCTGCAATTCGCCGTCGCAGCGTTGATGACCGGTAGTTTTTCTCTGGGAAAAGCCGCACTGCATTTTGTTTGGGCGGCGATCGGAGGCGTCGTTTTTGGATTGCTGGTTGGATGGGTAATGCGGTGGGTGCAACGACATTTGGACGATCCGCCTGTCCAGATTACGATTTCATTGCTCACGCCATTTCTCGCATATCTGCCCGCGGAACGTCTGCATGCTTCGGGAGTTCTGGCGACCGTAGCCGCCGGTATTTATCTCGGCTGGCATTCGCCGCTCACGATCAGGGCGCGAACCCGTCTTCAACTCTTGGGCTTTTGGGAAATCGTCTCTTTTCTTCTCAACGGATTCGTTTTCATCATAATCGGTTTGCAATTGCCCGGCATCGTTCGTGGACTCAGAGGCGAATCTCTCGAGTCGCTCATCGGGGACGCCCTGCTCGTCAGCGGTGCTGTCGTCCTGGTGCGTATTGCTTGGGTATTTTGCGCTACTTATTTGCCGCGTTTGCTAAGCAAAAAACTTCGCACTCGCGACCCCTTTCCTCCTTGGAGAGAGGTCGCTTTGGTGGCTTGGGCCGGCATGCGTGGCGTTGTCTCGCTCGCGGCCGCTTTCGCATTGCCCTTCGCCCTGCCGGATGGAAGCCCCTTTCCCGGTCGCAATTACATCTTGTTCCTGACCTTTTGCGTAATTCTGAGCACGCTCGTGTTTCAAGGCCTTACGCTTCCCTTGATCATCCGAAAGCTCGGAATTGAAGGCGACCATTCCACTGACGAAGAGGAAAGGTCCGCTCGGCTCGAAGCGAACAAAGCCGCCATCAAACTGATCGAGGAGCTCGCGGAGAGAGGCGATTTCTCTTCGGAGACGGTGGATCGTCTGCGGGCCGAATACGATGACAGACTTCAGCAATTGCAGCTTTGTGCCGACAGTCCGGACGATTGCAGCGGTCAAATTGCAAGTCCGCAATATGAGCGACTTCAACAAGAAGCGTTGAACGCAGAACGGAGAACGATTATCGGCCTGCGCAATCGCCGCGTCATTAACGACACAGCTCTTCGGCGTATCCAACGCGATCTGGACCTGGCGGAGGCGCGGTTGACCGGGGGGTGATGGCCCGGGGCGAGGGAGTGGCACGGCGCTCTGTCACCGTGCTGCGGCGCCTCGACGAAGAGGCGGAAACATATCGAAACGCGCGCGTCTGCCATTCCTACTTGCAGCGCAGGGAAGCAATCACAAATTCAACTGGTGACTTGCGAACTAAACCAGCGCGTCTTCCTGCTTTCGCCGGCCTATGCCGGCGGCGAACGCGCGCGGATGGTGATGAGCGAACAGGCCCAGTTCGATCTTGCCCGCCGCCTGCGCAGCAAACGCGGCGCGACCATTGGTGAGGTTTTTACATTTCTCAGCGGCCTTTATTTCCGAGGCAAAATCGCTTATGCGAACGTTTTCGCCCGGCCTTTCGCCAGATCGTCCGGTGTGTTTGTCATCACTCCGACGCGCGGCCTCCTCGAAGCACGGACACGGATTGATCTCAGGGCGTTGCGCGAATTTGCCGAAGTGGACATCGATGAAGACGATTCCCGTTATCGAAAACCACTCGAACGTGACATGCAATCTCTGGCGAGAAAATTGTCAGAGCAATCCGAGGTGGTGTTGCTCGGCAGCATTGCGACTGGAAAGTACGTCGATGTTCTCCTCGCGAATTTCCGCGACCGATTGCGATTTCCGGCGGATTTCGTTGGCCGCGGCGACATGAGCCGCGGCGGATTAATGCTTCGCTGCGCCGTCGATCGACAGGAACTCGAATACATTTCCGTCGCCGGTGCCGTACGAAAAGGCAAACGACCTCCCAAACTCGCGCCGCGACGTTATCCGAAAGAATGCCGTTTATAATCAAGCCGCCCCTGCCCCCGATGGAGGCGCGGTCGGTCGACGAAATCCCGATTGGCGAGGGCTGGCAATACGAACCGAAATGGGACGGATTTCGTTGCATTGCATTTCGGGATGGCGATGAGATTTATTTACAATCAAAAACTGGTCAGCCATTGGCCCGTTATTTTCCCGATGTCGTAGAAGCGCTCGCTCATTTAACGGCGCGCCGTTTTGTCGTCGACTGTGAACTCGCCATTCCAATCCAGGGCCACCTTTCGTTCGACGAACTCCAACTTCGCTTACATCCCGCGGCCAGCCGCGTGCAAAAACTCGCGCAAGCGCATCCGGCGATTTTCATTATTTTCGATCTACTCGGCGAAGACCGACAGTCGTATTTGAAACGTCCTCTCCGCGAGCGTCGTGCCAGTCTCGAAAAATTTGCGCGGGACCATCTCAAACCCAGAGGCGCAATTCGCCTCTCACCGGCAACAACCGCTCCCGTCGTAGCAAAAAAGTGGTTCGACAAAATCGGCGGCAACCTCGACGGCGTAATCGCGAAACGACTCGACGCGCCCTACGCATCAGGAGAACGCACCGCCGTGGTGAAGATCAAAAGTATTCGCAGCGCCGATTGTGTCGTCGGCGGATTTCGTTACGCAAGCGGCGAGAAAGTTTTGGGATCGCTTTTGCTAGGCTTATACGACGACGCTGGATTGCTTCATCACGTAGGGTTTACATCCGCATTCAAGGCGAGCGAGCGGAGAGCGTTGACGAAGAAATTCGAGGGGCTAAGAAAACATCCCGGATTCACCGGCAATGCACCGGGCGGACCGAGCCGCTGGAGCCCGGAACGAAGCGGAGAATGGGAACCGGTCGATCCAAAAGTTGTGGTCGAGGTTGCCTATGACCATTTCACCGGAGAGCGTTTTCGGCACGGGACAAAGATTATTCGCTGGCGTCCGGACAAGGCGCCCCGCCAATGTAGGATGGACCAGGTTGAGCACCGCGAAGGAAAAGAACTGGCGCTGCTATAGTTTGCCGGGACGCGTCACAGTCCCATGGCTAGAATGTCATTCCGGGCGGAGCGAGGAACCTCACAATCAAAGCGATAGTCACTCTAGCTACTTCGTGTGACACCGGAACCGAATATAGGTCCACATTCGACTCCACTGGGACTTCACAAGGTGCAGACTTTTGCGTCGCTTAGCCGACCTCCGACCCGCAATCTCCGACCTCTGCTTTCACTGTTCGGAATTCAACTCGAAATTAATTTTCACGTCGTAATGTTCGCCGTTGCCGAGCCCATCCGGCAGAGGGTCAACTTCGGTCAGGCGTTTCGCAAGCGCCGCGACCGATTCATCAACGACGGAGTTACCCGACGGCTTGATGACCTCGAAATTCGAAACGTGGCCGTCTTTCTCGATACGAAGTTTCACCAGCACGGAAGCTTTCGCGCCAGAGGGGAGGCTTGTGCTCGGTTGAATCCATTCGCTATAAAAGCGATCGTGCAGCATGCTTCC
>Ga0207130_1278_pt1 | contig 11995 bp, 12 predicted proteins | sample Alteio_BWMinHeat_16_FD_153545 | JGI IMG/M metagenome (GOLD analysis project Ga0207130, IMG submission 153545) | Enriched cells from forest soil in Barre Woods Harvard Forest LTER site, Petersham, Massachusetts, United States -... | ecosystem: Environmental > Terrestrial > Soil > Temperate forest >... | reverse complement strand
ATGGAAGAGGGGTTCTTGCAGAGGAGATTTATAGTTTCCGGTTTGCCGCCAGCCTTGATCGGAAACGCCTCGGGGCAGACTTTTGCGTGAAGGGGATCTCGATCCGAGGCGTTTTCGATAAGGAGGTTAGGAGGAAGCCGCTGGCGTTTGCGGCGGACGCGTGTAGCCATGGGATTTGAATCGACTTCGGGTTGGAAGTTGTTTTATTGAGAGGAGTTGTGCGAGGAGCCCGTTATTGATGCTCGTCGAATACTGCCAACGTCGCTATCCATGTTCACATCATCGTAACACGCCACGGTCAGTCGTTCAAGACTCCACCGGCGTATGAGACTTGTACACGCGAAGCGTCCGCCGCGCCAGCGACTTAGTCCTTGCCGACATCCATGTAAGTCTTTTGTCAAGGAGAAAAAGATTCTCCTGACGCGCGCTTTGGAGGAGCGCGCATGGCGAACCTGCCAGAATCCGCAGCTCGCAACTGTGCCTCTCGGCGGTGGTTCCTGCCTTCGCAGAACCGGACATCCATTCGCTGTCTCAGGTCCCGAAGGACCGTCACAGAAGATTGAGTGTGTGTTCTCTGCCAGTCCTGAAACAATTCGGAGAGAGCCTCGGGAGTTTGATCTCCGTCGCTCAGTCGGCAAATGGCAGGACCTGGCAGTCTGCGCGCTGTGTAATCCTATCTCTTTCCGCAGGCGGCGTTTTTTACGCCGCTGCGCCCCGGTGAGCTTCTGCAGGCACGAAGTCTCGTTGTCCCCGATCCACGGCGAGCAGATACGCGACCATCTTCCGGGCCACGGCAAGCGTCGCTCGATTGCTATTCCCTTTCTGCTTCGCGGTTTCATAAACCAGGGCCAGATCGTGGTCCTGCCGGGGCGCCAGCTTGGCGGCTTCCACCAGCACCCGTTGGATATGTTTGTTGCGCTGTTTAGAAAGCGGGGTGCGCGTCATCTTGTCGGCTGAGCTCTTTTCGTCACCGCAAAGTCCGCAGTAACTGATGGCTTCCCGAACCGAGCGGAAACGCGAAACATCTCCCATTTCCAGTGCCCAAGTCAGGGCGGTGATCGGTCCTACTCCTGGAACGGTTCTAAGGTGTCTGATTCGCTCGGCCAACAAGGGGTCCCGCTGCGGAGAACTGACCAGCGCATATTCCGTTTTTTGCAGTCGCATGATGGTCTCGCGGCTCAGCCGCAGCAGCGGCCGGATACTCTCATTCACCTCTTCGTTGGTCGAGAGCAACTCATGGAAGTAGCGCACTTTGTGCAGCCGCTGCTTGTTGTAGCTCACTCCGGTTTCCATCAGCAGACCCGAGATGCGATTCTTCATCTGCACCATCTGGCGTACCAGAAGATGTCGGTAGCGCAGGGTTCGGCGTCGGTCCCGAATCGGGGTCGGTGCCATATGGCACTCCGGCAGGAAATCGCAGCGCAGGCAGTCGGCGATCTTGCCGGCATCAATCCGATCGTTCTTCTTCTTGGCCGCGGCGATGACGCGCAGCATCAGGGGATGCGCTACCTTTACCTGCTGAGCGTGGAATTAGATGATCGTAGATCCAGCCGGTGAAAATCGTGGCTTCCATCGCCACCGTCCAGGGTTGCGGAAGCGTCTTCATCCAGTCGTCCAGTTCCCATCGCGTTGCCCCAACCTTGCCTTCCTGGTGAACCTGACCGCTCGCATCCTTGACGCAGTAGCTGATCGTCTTCTTGTGAACATCTAGCCCGATGTAATACATATGTCCTTGAGGAGCCTCCGTGATTGTTGTCTGAATCAACGTTTCCGTTGAGTTCAGCCTTTTCTACACCACGCGCTCCTCCTGGACTTAGCATTCAAACAATCCACGAACGATCCTTGATTGCAGGATGGAACTCAGGCAGCGATTACAAAATACGTAATCAAACGGTAGGCATCGTGCCGCCATCAATGATGTAGTCAGCACCATGAATTGAAGCGGCACGATCGGATGCCAGAAATGCCGCCAGTTCGGCCACTTCCTCCGGCCGGCCGGGTCGACCAACGGGAATTCCTCCGATCATATTCATGATTTGTTGCCGAGCAGCGTCCTCGCTGATACCGCTGCTCTGGCTGAGTTGCACAATCATGCCGCGTGCGCCCGAAGTCTCAATGAATCCAGGCGAGATCATGTTGACGCGGACGCCCTTCGGGCCAACCTCATTTGCAAGGCCCTTATTGTAGGTATTGAGAGCACCTTTCGCAGCAGCATACGCAAGCGTCGCGTCATAGAGCGGCAGACGGTGCTGAATGGACGAGATGTGAAGAATGACACCTGATTTGCGTTCGATCATACCGGGCAGGAATGCTCGGTCGAGACGAACGGATGCCAGCAAGTTGACGTTGAGCGCCTTCTGCCAGTCGTCGTCAGAGAGGGCTCTATATCCGCCGTTCGGGGCATCTGATCCCCCCACATTGTTCACTAAGATGTCGAGTCCACCCCACTCGTGCTGAATGCGGCTGATTGCTTCTTGCACACCTGCAGCCGTCCCGATATCCGTCTGCACGAATAAAGCAACGGCCTGCTCTTCCGGTAGCGGCGAGCGTGCAGTCGTTGCGACGGAAGCGCCACTCAGAGTAAAACGGCGCACCATCGCTTGTCCCATGCCTTTTGTGCCGCCGGTTACCAGAACCCGCCTGCCCCTAAATTCATCCTTCGAAACCGGGAAAGGGTATGTCGCCGTCATGATCGAATCTCCAGGGAAGCAATCTTGTCGCCCGAAAGTTTGAAGATGTGGTCTAGTTCAACAGGACTCCCAGTAAACTCACCGGTGAGTCGGGCACGCACAGTTAGCAAGTCTCCGAAGGTTTGAACGTTAATCGTCTGGAAGACGTATCGGTATTTCGTGTCCGCCGCCTGCTTCCACTGGCGGATCGAGCCACGACCGTGATAATCCTGCCCCTTGTTGTGGACAGTGCCATCTTCGGTGAAACAACGGGAAAGCGCATCAGCATCCTTCGCCTCTTCGGCGGCCAGGTATGCAGCGACTGGCTCGGGCACATTGAGAGCCATCGTATTCTCCTCCGTGCAATTGCACAGTCAGAAGTTTCGCATCATACTGTCACGTAATGCGTCGTCCGACTCCTTTTTCCGACCAAGCGCGTAGTACGCAATCGCATACAAATATGCCCGTTGGTGATCATAGCGAACCAGCTTGATTTCAGGCAATGCATCCTGCGGCCGCCCCTGCAGCACATAGATTTGGCTTAACATACTATCGCCAGGCCAAACATCGGGGTTCAGTTCAAGGCTTCCTACCAGCGGGCGGTTGAACTCGAACCCGGAAATCCCGAGGCGGTAAGGGGCGCTGCTTCCTCGGCGGCCATGCTCGGTCGCCTTGACGAAGCTCTTCAATTGGACCGCCGAGCGGTTGACTTGGATCGGATCAATGGAGTGGGCGCGTCTTGCCATGAGCACCGAAAGAACATTATGCGTGAGCGGCGTGAAGGACTCGCATCGCTCTACAATCGTTCCACGATGCAGCCGAGGTGTCAGATGAGATTGTCCGCCTGCGGTCATTTCATATCGAGATGGACCAATGTATTGCTGCAGTGTACGGATGGAGCGACCTAAATCTGCATCGCAGTTTTTGTGAAACGTCAGGAGGAATGCGTTTCACAATCGGCGAGCCGTTGAACGAAGACGTTAGCTAATATGACGCCTCACTCATCTTCTTAGTGAACCAACAGGAAGAACGCAAGCGCCCGCATGAGCCGAAAGACGAAGTCTGGGTTCTTCAGCCCAAGCTTCGTATCCGCGGCGTCAGGAATGAGCCCATCTTCGTTCAGCGCAAGGAAGCTAAAGCCGATCTCTCGAAGGTGGATCCCCTTACGCGCGAAGAGGCGGAAACGATGGCTATGCTATACCGCCATCATCGAGAATTCGCCGTAGGTCACGGCGTTTCGATCCACGGAACTCTGCCCGAACCGCTCGCTGAACGGGCAACTGCCGTCGAGACGGAATGGGCGCACGGTGGAACGGGTTGAAGCAGGCGAAACGGTTGACAGTAGGAATAGACAGCAAACATGCTGGTTTGCCGCTATCCGTATGAAGAGCAAGGGGGGACGTAGTTCAGTTAGTTAGGACGGTGCCCTGTCACCGACTTCCGAGATACAATCGGTCGCACATCCGCTGTTTCCTCGTAGAGTACATCTTTAGCCCGGCAATTCTCTCTTACATTCACACTGACTGCTTCCTTAAATTAGAGCACCTGCCTGTCACGCAGGAGGCCGCGGGTTCGAGTCCCGTCGCTCCCGCCATTCGACTCGCAAAGCTGTTCTCGGCGCAACGACTCCGGGCTCTTTCGGGCTATCAGATTACCTCCGGTTTGCCGACCAACAGGGCAGAATGCGAAGGGTAGCCACCCGACCTGGATCCACCGTGGCTTTAGTCGCGAACGAATCGATCAATCAGCACTTCAAGTCTCCTGCGGAGAACTTTTGTCGCTGGTATATCCCGAGTGAGCCCGTCTACAGCGAGCATGAAGACCTTCGAGACCTCTTCATTACCAAGGACAGACTGCGTGTACTTGAGCTGCATCTTTCTGCGGCTTTCGTTAATGTCAGGCGTGATCCGACCGCATGTCTCATAGAATTCCGCGCCCATCGGAGCATCCACGATCAGCTCCTTCCACGGGTCAAGCAGTAGAGCTTCATAGAGCGACATAAGCCTTTGCCGCCTGCTTCCTGGCTTTGCGAGAGCGTGTTCTGCGGCCCGATACTGTGTTTCGAAAAGGTCCTCCAGAAAGGCGCCAAATATCTCTTCCTTGCTCTTGAATTTCCGGTAGATCAGCGGTCGCGATACGGCTGCCTGTTTGGCGATATCTTCGAGCGAGCTCTTCGCATAGCCAAATTTAAGGATGCAGTCGCGGGCAGCATCGAGGATGACTCGCCGCCGTGCTGCATCTCGGTCAAAAGATTTTTTCTGCATATTTTTGAATCGTTACACATGATACATAATCTGTAACACTGTAACAAGATGACGACATGACCCTTCGTGCCGCATTCGCACATAGATTAGCAAGTGTCGTGGCTCTTGCGCGCCAGTAACTCGATTAGTGAGGAAACGAACGATGAAGAAGAAGATCTTTGCAGGATTCATTGGGGCAGCGTTGTTATCAAGTTCGCTTGGCTGCAGCAACAGCAACGTCCGAGCGTCGACCGGTCCTCCACCAGCTAAGGTCGAAGTCGCACCGGTCATTCAAAAGGATGTACCGGTTCAGGGCGAGTGGATAGGAACGCTCGAAGGCTACGTCAACGCACAGATCTCTCCGCAAGTGAACGGTTACCTCATTCGCCAGGATTATCACGAAGGGGCATTCGTCAAGAAGGGTCAAGTGCTATTTGAGATTGACCCGCGTCCATTTCAGGCGGTGCTCGATCAGGCCAAAGCGCAACTGGCGCAGGCTCAGGCGCAGATGGCGAACGCCGAAACGAACGTGAAGCGTGATATTCCCGAAGCGGAAGCTCACGCCATTCCCCAGAGCCAATTGGATAGCGACACCGAGTCGCTCCGTGGGACGAAGGCAGCAGTTGAGGCCGGCCAGGCATCGGTCGAACAGGCCGATCTGAATTTGGGCTACACGAGAGTCGTCTCCTTAATCGACGGAATCGCCGGCATCAACACTGTGCAGGTGGGCAACCTGGTGGGACCGTCCACGGTCCTCACCGCGGTTTCGCAGGTCAGTCCGATCAAGGTTTATTTCCCGATCAGCGAACAGGAATATCTCCGCATGGCGGATGGCGGCGGTCCGGGGAGCGTGGACTTTCTGACGCACGCCTCACGAATCCCGTTGCAGTTAACTTTGGCCGACGGGAGTGCCTACCCGCATCCGGGCAGAATCATCTTCGCGGACCGCCAGGTAAACACGCAGACCGGAACCATCCAGATCGTGGGCGAGTTCCCCAACTCCAAGAATCTGTTGCGGCCGGGCCAATATGCACGTATTAAGACGCCCACCGGAAACCTCACGGGAGCGCTTCTGGTGCCGCAGGCGGCAGTGAATCAGCAGCAAGGAAGCTATCAGGTGACTGTGGTCGGCGCCGATAACCGGGTGCAGCTCCGCACGGTGCAGGTGGGGCCGAGAGTGGGCACGCTCTGGGTGATCACGACGGGACTGAAGCCGGGAGAACGAGTCGTGGCGGTTGGCGCAGAGAAGGCAAAAGAAGGCGAACTGGTGAATCCCACGCCGTACAAAGAAACCGAGGAGCGCTAATTATGGCGAGTTTTTTCATCCGACGCCCCATCGTCGCGATTGTGATAGCGATCCTTACCGTCATCGTTGGCGCGATCACGATTGCGCTTTTGCCAATCGCACAATTTCCGAACATTGCGCCACCGGAAATCTGGTTGCAAGCTAACTACCCCGGTGCCGACGCAAAGACTCTCGAGCAGTCCGTCGCTACGCCGATCGAACAACAAGTTACCGGTGTGGACAACATGGAATACATGTATTCCGTGAACACCACGAATGGTTCGCAAACGTCTCTGCTCGTCGATTTTGATCTCAAGACTGATCCAAACACGGATCTCGTGCTTACGCAATCGCGACAGCAACTGGCAAACGGTCAACTTCCGCCCGAGGTAACGAGCTATGGGATTAGCTTGCGAAAGTCGGCCACCGCTCCTTTCATGCTGGTCGGCCTCTACTCGCCCCACGGCACCCGCGATGCTGCGTTTCTCTCTAACTATGCGTACATCAACCTCAACGACCCCATCGGCCGCTCCTGTGGAGTCGGACGGTCGGAGGTCTTCGGAGCCGGCCAGTATGCAATGCGGGTCTGGACCAAGCCCGATCAACTGGCAAAGCTGGGCATTACCGTCACGGATATTGCTAACGCCATCCAGGCTCAGAACAAAGTAAATCCAGCTGGCCAGATAGGTGGCGAGCCAGCCCAGAAGAACCAGCAGTTCACCTATGCATTGCTGGCGAAGGGGCGCCTGAGATCTCCGGAACAATTCGGCAACATTGTTGTTCGCGAATCCCCGAATGGCGGAACCGTGCGCGTGAAAGACGTGGCGCGGGTGGAGCTGGGCCAGCAGGACTACAGCACGATCAGCCGTCTAAATGGGAAGCCCACCGCAATCATTGCCATCTACCAGCTGCCCGGATCTAACGCGCTTCAAACTGCGGAGGGCATCCGCAAGCTGATGGCCCAGATGAAGGACCGCCTTCCCGAAGATGTCGATTATGCGATATCGCTGGACCAAACATTGCCGATCAGCGAAGGCATGAGGGAAGTTGTCGAAACCCTGGTGATTGCGATTTTGCTGGTCATCCTTGTGGTGTACCTCTTCTTGCAAGACTGGCGGGCCACGCTGATTCCTATGCTGGCAGTCCCGGTTTCGCTCGTCGGAACGTTTGTCCTGTTCCCGCTATTCGGCTTCTCAATCAACACACTTTCGATGTTAGGCCTTGTCCTGGCAATCGGTCTGGTGGTTGACGATGCAATTGTGGTGGTTGAAGGCGTGCAGCACCATATCGAAGAGGGATTGGCTCCGAAGGACGCGGCTCTCAAAGCGATGGAGGAGCTCTCCGGGCCGGTTGTGGGGATTGCCCTGGTGCTGGCTTCGGTGTTCGTGCCTACAGCGTTCATCCCAGGCATCACCGGGAGGCTTTATCAGCAATTCGCCCTGACCATCGCCATTTCTGTGATCCTCTCTGCCTTCAATGCGCTGACGCTCAGCCCGGCGCTCGCTGGTCTGTTGCTGCGACCAAAATCAGAGGGAGGTACCCACAAGCACCGCGGACCTCTCGGGAAATTTTTTGACGCATTCAATCGCTATTGGGAACGCAGTACCAATGGTTTTGTGCGCTGGTCCCACGCGGTAATTCGCAAGGGCGCGCTCGTGATGGTGCTGCTCGTTCTCTTCGGTGTGGGCACGTTTTTCTTTGGTAACCGCCTGCCGTCAAGCTTTATGCCCGATGAAGACCAGGGCTACCTCTACGTCAGCATGCAACTTCCCATCGCGGCGTCGATGGAACGCACAAGCGAGGCTGGGAGACAGGTGGAGAACGTTCTCGCAAACATTCCGGGAGTTCAATACACGACATCTGTTATCGGCTTCAATCTGCTCAGCTTCGCGCACACCAGCTACAACGGGTTCTTCTTCGTCACGTTGAAACCCTGGAGCGATCGCAAGAGCAGGGCGGAACAGTATCAGGAAATAAAAACTCGACTGAACCAGGAACTTAGTCGTCTTCCCGAAGGGACTGTTTTCGGCTTCTCGCCGCCTGCCGTACCCGGCGTTGGCAGCTCCGGTGGATTTCAATTCGTCCTGGAAGACCGCGCTGGAAAGGATGTGACGTTTCTTTCCGATAACTTGAACAAATTCCTGGTAGCCGCTCGCAAGCGTCCTGAAATCGGCATGATCAGTTCAACCTTTATCCCGAGCGTGCCCGAGCAGTACATCAATGTAGACCAGGACAAAGTACTCAAGCAGGGTGTCGCGATCAGCGATGTGTATCAAACCATTCAGGCAAATATGGGCGGCCTGTTCGTCAATTACTTCAATGATTTCGGCCGCACCTGGCAGGTATATATCGAGGCCGAAGCCCCTTATCGAGCGAATACGCAAGACCTTTCGCAGTTCTATGTGCGCAACAACCAGGGCCAGAACGTGCCCCTTTCCTCGCTCGCGAACTTCGAGACCGATTACGGCCCGGAATTCACCCTACGCTACAACGAGTATCGCGGCGCACAGATCTTCGGCAGCGCTGCCCCCGGTTATAGCTCTCAACAGGCGACCGCGGCCCTCGAAGATGTTTTCCATCAAACCATGCCACACGAAATGGGCTTCGACTACATGGGTATGTCTTATCAGGAGCAGAAAGCGCGGCAGGGTGTGCCAGCTTGGGCCATTTTCGTACTTTCACTCCTCTTTGTCTTTCTGATTCTTGCGGCGCTCTACGAAAGCTGGACGTTGCCATTCAGCGTCCTGCTGAGTACTCCCGTGGCGGTATTCGGCGCTCTCGCAGCTCTGTGGCTTCGTCGCTTTATAGTCGGCCTTTACATGCCGCCGTACATGGTCCAGATGGAGAACGACGTTTACACCCAGATTGGTCTGGTAATGCTCATCGGCCTGGGCGCCAAGAATTCCATCCTTATCGTCGCGTTCGCCAAAGAGGACTACGACCGCGGTATGTCCCTCGTCGATGCAGCACTTTCGGCGGCGAGGCTTCGCTTCCGGCCGCTGATGATGACGGCGCTCGCCTTTATTGTCGGGTGCGTGCCGCTATGGATAGCGTCGGGCGCAGGCTCAGTCGCGCGACAGATTATAGGAACGACCGTGATCGGAGGCATGTTGGCGGAGACGTTTATCGGCAGGTTCTTTGTTCCGGCGATCTTCTCGGTCGTTGAGAAATTCTCAGGCGCTGAGAAACGGAAAGCATTGCCCCTCGCTGCCGCCGAGGCGCCCAGTCTGGGGGATTGAATTATGAAGAACGCTGCACTCTTAGGAATCCTAGCCGTGCTGGTTCTAGAAGCCGGCTGCATGATGGGCCCGAAGTACAAACGGCCTGCGGTGAATGTTCCTCAAGAATATCGTACGCCGGAACCGCAACCAGTCACCCAAGCCTCGTCACTTGGCAACGAGCAATGGTGGCAGCTTTATCAGGATCCTGTGCTCACGCAGCTGATTCACACCGCCATTGCGCAAAATTATGATGTGCGCATCGCCGCCGCCCGAGTGCTCGAAGCTCAGGCGCAAGTCGGGATCACACGCTCCAACCAATTTCCGTCCGCAAGTATTGGCGCGGACATTTACAGTCAGCAAAACCCGAAGGTTTCGAACGTCTTTCCCGCTTACCAGGTCAACGCGGGCGAACTGAATCTATCGGTGATCTGGAATCTGGACTTCTGGGGAAAATATCGCCGGCAAACCGAGGCAGCCCGTGCCAAGTTACTCGCAACCGAATGGGGGCAGCGAGCCGTCATCTCCTCGCTGGTTGCTAACGTAGCGACAGCTTATTTCCAGCTGCGGGCGCTCGACAATGAACTCGAAATTTCACAGCGCACGCTGGCCTCACGGCAAGAGTCCCTCAAACTAACGAAGTTCCTTGAAAGCCACGGCTCGAACTCCGGACTGGACGTGAGCCAAGCAGAGCAGCTCGTCTACACCGCGTCAGAAACGATCCCAGACCTAGAGCGGCAAATTCAGCAGCAGGAGAACGTGCTGAGCGTTCTGCTCGGCGAAAATCCCCAATTCATTCCCCGCGGACGTGCGCTTACCGAACAGCCCGCTCCCGAGGACGTTCCGGCCGGCCTGCCTTCCGAATTGCTGGAGCGTCGACCGGACGTTCGTCAAGCAGAAGAAATCATGGTCGCAGCCAACGCACAGATGGGAGTTGCTAAAGCCTCATTCTTTCCCAACCTGTCGCTCACCGGACTGGGAGGGCTGGAGAGCAATGCCTTGCACAAGTTCATCAGCCAGCCGTCGGAGACTTGGTACGGGGCCTTCAACGTGAGTCAGCCTGTCTTCCAAGGAGGGGCTCTCCGCTCTCAACTCAGGCTTGCCCGCGCCAACTGGCAGGAAGCGTCGCTCTCCTACCAGCAAACAGTTCAAAACGCCCTGGAACAGGTTTCCAATTCACTCGTCGCTTCTCAAAAAGACCGCGAGTTCCGCGAACAACAAGAATTGCTCACACAGGCAGCGCAGCAGACCGATCAACTCTCCGAGGTTCTTTACAAGAACGGCGGCGCGAGCTACCTCCAGGTGCTGACCAGCGAAACAAATTATTTCTCGGCGGAACTCAATCTCGTGCAGGCACAACTGAATGAGCGTTTGGCATTAGTTCAGCTTTACCAAGCTCTCGGCGGCGGATGGCAACAGTAATGGCATACGCGGAGGTGGTCGTGTCCAGCAGCCAAGGGACTAGTGAATCCTTACCGATCTCGGTATTGAATCTAATGCCCTCGCGGGCAGGTGAGCCAGCGAGCAGCGTCATTGCGCAGTCGGTGGAATTGGCGCGGCACGTTGAGCAATTGGGTTACAAGCGCTACTGGGTGGCGGAACATCACTCCATTCAGGGACTGGTTTGCTCAGCGACGCCGATACCGATCGGACACATCGCGGCGGCGACCAAAAAGATTCGGGTGGGCAGCGGTGGAGTCATGCTGCCAAATCACGCACCGCTTGTGGTAGCAGAACAGTTTGGAACTTTGGAATCCATGTATCCCGGGCGAATCGATCTCGGTTTGGGACGAGCTCCGGGAGGCGACTTTCAAACCATGCGCGCGTTGCGACGCGGTTTGGCTCAAGACGGCGAAGATTTTCCGGCCCTACTTGAAGAGTTGCGCACATACTTGGGACCTGAAAAACCTGGTCAACTTGTAAAAGCGATACCTGGACAAAACAGCAATGTGCCGATCACGTTGCTCGGATCGAGCGACTTCAGTGCTCAATTGGCAGCGGCGTTAGGCCTGCCATTCGCGTTCGCGGCACATTTTGCACCTGACGCTTTGTATGCGGCAGCGCAGTTTTATCGAGAACGTTTCCAGCCGAGCGAAGTATTACAAACACCGTATCTGCTCATTGCCGCACAGGTGATTGCAGCGGAGACAGATGCCGCAGCTCGACGATTGTTTACTACTCCACAACAGCGTTTTCTACGACTCATTCGGGGCGAGTCGCTGGAATTGTTGCCTCCGGTCGATTCAATGTAGCCCCTTTGGAGTGGCATTGAAAAAGCAGCGGTGGAGAACAGATTGGGCGCGGCAATTGTCGGATCGGATGCAACCGTGCAGATGGGGCTGGAGAAACTGGTGAATGATACTCATGCCGATGAAGTAATCGTTGTGACGGATACGTATGAGCACAGCGACCGGATGGACTCATATGAACGCGTGGCTCGAATTGCCGCGGAAATCAAACTGGTACCAAATGTTGAAAGGAGATTCAAATGAACGGTTCAAGCAACATACTGGTGTTGGGTGTAACAGGACAAGTAGGGAAACGTATCGCAACAAATTTAAAAAAGAGGAAAGCACACTT
>Ga0207130_1277_pt1 | contig 11999 bp, 5 predicted proteins | sample Alteio_BWMinHeat_16_FD_153545 | JGI IMG/M metagenome (GOLD analysis project Ga0207130, IMG submission 153545) | Enriched cells from forest soil in Barre Woods Harvard Forest LTER site, Petersham, Massachusetts, United States -... | ecosystem: Environmental > Terrestrial > Soil > Temperate forest >... | reverse complement strand
GGAATCCTTCTTCCACCTTAAATAAATAAAAGGGTGTTTGGGCCAGCGCAATTAAAAACAGAGAAAGAGCTTCATACTGCAGGCTGTCCAATGACCAAGGTTTTGCAGCATTATGATATTCCGTAGAAACCGTATGGGCCACACTGGCGGTCAGTGCAAAAACCGCTAAAACTGTTGGAATATGTGTACGTAGTGTCTGTGAAAAGGTAGGGAACTGAGAGTCGTAAATTTGTTTTAATGAATTTCGAAAATAACGAGTGGTTAATAATTGGTCTGAAAATATTAAGGAATCATTTTGGGGTTTATGTTGGATCAGCTGCTCTAAGGCGCTGAGAACCTGTTGTCTTTCAGTATCAGACCCACTTTTGATGATCTGACGAATTTTGCGCAGATGCAGGAGTACACCGCCATCACCGGGTAACAGTCCATGACGGGAAGCCCAGGGATGTAATTCTTGTAACCAGGCAGCGGTAAAGGTGCCAGCCTGTGTCCACGTGGCAGGCGTCTCAGAAGCAAGGGCTATCTTTTGAAGCCAGCCAGCGGTATTCTCTGCTGCCTGATGCATGGCATAGATTAAGGGCAAGGCCGCGGGTACTGCGCCTACCACAAAACCCGCGGACAATAAAATACCAGTGGTGAGTTTTGCAATTTTTAAACAGTCAGCTTTATTTAGCTTGAGATTCTTTAAATCCTTGAGGTTTCTAAGTGCACGCAATCCGCCAGACACGGAAGGTTCAATGGCCTGCTCAAAAAGTACTGTACTGAGGGTGGCGCCAACACTCGCCCAAAACCATCTCAAACCGCTGGGCGTACCTTCTGACAAGTTGTTTTCAGAGGAGAGTAATTGCGGCATAAACACGGAGAGTGACAATAGGGTTGCCACCGTATGACTGGCTGCTGGATTTAAAAACCACGTATAGGGTCCCTCGGGCTGTTTGGTGGCGTAATGGTAGGCATCAATCTTCGTAAGAAGAGCGCGTAATTCAGGAGAGTATCCAATTGAAAAAGTCGGCAGATGTTGAAGACTGTTCTCAAACGGCTGTTGATCGTAATTAACAGTATCAAAGAATACTTCGGAATCATCTCCTCGTTCTTCTAAGTCTGGGGGTTCTGGAGCGCTTCTGCCGGTTGTCGGTGGGGCTGAGGTTTCGTCTATGGGTGTAAAGGAAGTGTTAACGGGGGTTGGGGTAGTTGGACTGCTGGTACTTGGCGGGGGAGATTGAGGAGGGGTTTTATCAGTGGAAGGGTTCACAGGTTCTCCTGAAAATTAAAAATAAATTCCGCGAATTATACAAACGCTTAGCTAATTTGTAAAATAAAAAATATATTTTATAGCTTTTTTACTGATTGAAATAATTTAACAAATTGATTTTGTTATGCAAAAATATTTTTCTGATAACAGCCGGGGATAAAGGATTTCTGGCTCCCTGTAATGCACTGTAGAGCTAAGGATTTTTTCTCGCAATGTTGTGCACACAGCCAGGCCATTAAGGCTGCCTCTACCCAGGTGGGGTATACTCCGAGAGCTTCGGTGGTGTGAGTGGGCAATTTTGAGAGTGCTGCAATACGCTCACGAAGATAGGTGTTTAAGGCCCCGCCGCCGCACAGATAGAGTTCTTCTGGAGCAAAATTTGACAATGGCCAGGCACGGACCAAGGTTTCTGCCGTCAGTTCTGTGAGCGTCGCTTGAACATTCGAAGGCACGAGAGAATCAGCGCCGTGCTGCTCAATCCAGCGTAAATTAAAATATTCTTTGCCAGTGCTCTTGGGCGGCGGCCTGTGAAAATAAGGGTCCTGTAGAAAACGCCTTAATAAATCAACGTCCGTGTGGCCACTCCTGGCCCAGGCACCTTCAGCATCGTAGGCGAGGTGTTGATGTTTCAATATCCAGGCATCCAGAAGTGCATTGGCGGGGCCTACGTCAAATCCAGAGACGATACGATGACCGTCTAACAAGGACACATTGGCAATGCCGCCCAGGTTGATGATGGCGCGTCGAACACCCTGTTTAGACAATACCGCCTGGTGAAAGAGGGGTGCCAACGGTGCGCCTTGTCCCCCTAATGCCATGTCCAGGCGTCGAAAATCAAAGACAACGGGAATTCCGGTCCTGGCAGCGAGGAGGTTTGGGTCGCCCAGTTGTATTGTGAAAGGGTAGGGCGGATGCGGATGATGACAGATGGTTTGTCCGTGGCAGCCGATGGCATTGATATCTGAAGGGGTCAGCCTGGTTTTTTTTAAGAGGGTGTGAACGCTTCCTGCGTAGGAGAGTGCCAGTTGGTGGTCCAATGTGCCCAGGTTTTGAAGTGATGTTTCTTGTGTCTCGATTAATTTGCGTAATCGGGCACGAAGTTCGGCGGGATAGGGCTCGTGGTGTGTGGCCAGCAGGGTGAACTGGTTATTTTGAATATTGGCCACAACGGTGTTGATGTCGTCCAGGCTGGTACCAGACATAATCCCTATGTATTTATTTGAAGCAACCATTAGGGTACTATGATGTGTTTCGAGCGTGTAGCATAAAGCGGAGTGTCAATGGTTGCAATAGATCAACAATTGTCGGTGATTCGTCGGGGTGTGAGTGAAATTATTCCGGAGGCAGATTTAATCGAAAAATTAAAACTTAATCGTCCGCTGCGCGTGAAGGCGGGGTTTGATCCCACGGCGCCGGATCTGCATTTTGGACATACCGTTTTATTGACTAAATTAAAACAATTTCAAGACCTGGGGCATGAGGTCTTATTTTTGATTGGTGATTTTACGGGCATGATTGGAGATCCTACAGGTAAGAATGTCACTCGAAAACCCCTCACGCGTGAAGCGGTTATTCAAAATGCTGAAACTTATCAAAAACAAGTATTTAAAATTTTAGATCCTGCCAGGACAACGGTCATGTTTAATTCGAGCTGGATGGGCACAAAGACAGCCGCAGATTTAATTCGCCTGGCATCGCTCAGTACCGTAGCCCGCATGTTGGAGCGTGATGATTTCAGTCAACGTTATCAGCAAGGGCAATCCATCGCCATTCATGAATTTTTGTATCCTCTTTTGCAAGGCTACGATTCGGTGGCTATGGAGGCAGATATTGAGCTTGGGGGTACGGATCAAAAATTTAACCTCCTGATGGGTCGAGAATTGCAAAGGCACTATGGACAATCGCCACAAGTGGTCATTACTTTACCTTTGTTGGAAGGGTTAGATGGTGTGCACAAAATGTCAAAATCCTTGGGTAACTACATTGGCATTGCGGATTCTCCCACTGAAATGTTCGGCAAGATTATGTCTATTTCAGACGAATTGATGTGGCGATATTATGAACTATTGAGCGATCTCTCGTTGGTGGAAATTGCAATATTACGTACTTCTGCAACACAAGGTACAAATCCGCGGGATATTAAAATTCAACTCGCCAGGGAAATGGTGACGCGGTTTCATTCCAGTCAAGCGGCTGAAACTGCACATCAAGATTTCGTCAATCGATTTCAGCAGGGACTGATGCCAGAAGTGCGAGAGCAAGTTGTTTTGGAAATTCCCACAGGAGGAATGCCCTTGGCCAACGTTTTAAAAATGGCAGGCTTGGTGGAAACGACTTCGGAAGGTTTGCGTGCAATTGATCAAGGTGGTGTGCGCATCAATGGTGAAAAAATAACCGATAAGAATTTTCGAGTCCAGCCGGGAACGAAACATACCTATCAAGTTGGAAAACGTAGATTTGCGGATATTCACTTGCATCTTCAAACACTCAAGTCATGATTTGAAAAAATTTGAAAACTTTCTTGACTCCCTCAAAAACATCTCTATAATTGCGCGTCCGTGCTTGGGTAATAACGAGCATTGAGTGAGGCAAGTTGGCGTCACTCGTGAGATCATTAGCAGTTAAAGAGCAATTTAAGTGTAGGCACTCGAAGAGAGACCTGGGTGAAATTGACGAGGCGGAAGCTGAGTAAAGGGAGCCTGGGAGACGAGGAATATAGGAAATAAGTCAGAAATAAAAGAGATACCTATGGAACTCACGGAAGTGAGGGATTAGGTATAAGAGCGAAAGGAAAAACTGAAGAGTTTGATCCTGGCTCAGATTAAACGCTGATGGTATGCATAACACATGCAAGTCGGGCGGCAGCGGGTTTGTAGCAATACAGATGTCGGCGAGCGGCGGACGGGTGAGTAACGCGTAGGAATCTGCCTCTAGGAGGGGGACAACCCAGGGAAACTTGGGCTAATACCGCATAATACCTAAGGGTTAAAGGGACGTGTTCACAGAATTCATTGAGGTCGGGGCGCGGTTTTAGGAGGCGAGGGAGTTTAGAGGGACTAAATGACCGAAGGCGAGTAAAAGCGGAACGAAGAGATCAGTGGATTATGTGGACACGTGCCGCCTGGAGATGAGCCTGCGTTGGATTAGCTAGTAGGTTGGGTAAAGGCTGACCTAGGCGACGATCCATAGCTGTTCTGAGAGGAAGATCAGCCACATTGGGACTGAGACACGGCCCAAACTCCTACGGGAGGCAGCAGTGGGGAATATTGGACAATGGGGGAAACCCTGATCCAGCAATACCATGTGTGTGAAGAAGGCCTGAGGGTTGTAAAGCACTTTTGTCGATGAGGAAGGTCGCGCAAGCGGCTTGACGTTAGTTGAAGAAAAAGCACCGGCTAACTCTGTGCCAGCAGCCGCGGTAATACAGAGGGTGCGAGCGTTAATCGGACTTACTGGGCGTAAAGCGCACGTAGGTGGTTTATTAAGTTAGGTGTGAAATCCCTGGGCTCAACCTGGGAATTGCATTTAATACTGGTAGACTGAGAGTATGGTAGAGGGTAGAGGAATTTCCGGTGTAGCGGTGAAATGCGTAGATATCGGAAGGAACATCAGTGGCGAAGGCGACTACCTGGACTGATACTGACACTGAGGAGCGAAAGCGTGGGGATCAAACAGGATTAGATACCCTGGTAGTCCACGCTGTAAACGATGAGTACTAGCTGTTGGTCCAGCACCTAAATTTTCTAATTTAAGAGGAGGAATGTAAATTCTGGGGAAAGCTTTTAAGTGGGGGGAATTTAGGTGCTGGATAAGTAGCGAAGCAAACGCGATAAGTACTCCGCCTGGGGAATACGGCCGCAAGGCTAAAACTCAAAGGAATTGACGGGGGCCCGCACAAGCGGTGGAGCATGTGGTTTAATTCGATGCAACGCGAAGAACCTTACCTACCCTTGACATCCAGAGAACTTGTCAGAAATGACGGGGTACCTTCGGGGACTCTGAGACAGGTGCTGCATGGCTGTCGTCAGCTCGTGTCGTGAGATGTTGGGTTAAGTCCCGTAACGAGCGCAACCCTTATCCTTAGTTACCAGCACGTAGAGGTGGGGACTCTAGGGAGACTGCCGGTGTTAAGCCGGAGGAAGGCGGGGACGAGGTCAAGTCATCATGGCCCTTACGGGTAGGGCTACACACGTGCTACAATGGTCTGTACAGAGGGAAGCGAACTTGAGAGAGCAAGCCAAACCCAGAAAGCGGATCGTAGTCCGGATTGAGGTCTGCAACTCGACCTCATGAAGTTGGAATCGCTAGTAATCGCGGATCAGAATGCCGCGGTGAATACGTTCCCGGGCCTTGTACACACTGCCCGTCACACCATGGGAGTGGGTTGCACCAGAAGTAGTTAGCTTAAAATTGGGCGATTACCACGGTGTGATTCATGACTGGGGTGAAGTCGTAACAAGGTAGCCGTAGGGGAACCTGCGGCTGGATCACCTCCTTAAAAGAAGAACGAGAATTCTATAATTTTTGTAACTCTGTATAGGGTGTCTACACTTAAATTGCTCGGAGAAGGAACCTGGCCGATGGGCTGTGAGTTGGTCCTGGGTTTGAAATAACCGAGGGCTTAGGCAAGAAGAAGAGATGCAGGATGAGTTACTCACAGCACTTTGATTTCAGGCGAGGCGCAAGGTGAATGAGACCGCCGGAGTTTATAAGTGATAAATGAGGACGGCGAATGAACCTTGCAACGACGCATCAAATCAAAGGGCGAAGAGTCCGCGGGTCGCTTTTTGCGTAAGTCCTGTGTAGGGTCTGTAGCTCAGTTGGTTAGAGCACACGCTTGATAAGCGTGGGGTCGATGGTTCAAGTCCATCCAGACCCACCACTCAAGGGGCCATAGCTCAGTTGGAAGAGCATCTGCTTTGCACGCAGAGGGTCGAGAGTTCGAGTCTCTCTGGCTCCACCAGTGTTAGGGATTGGGAGTTAGGGGATGGGAACTGGGAAGGTAAAGGTTTAGGTTTTTGAGAATTATTTTTTTTGTCATTCTCTCCGGGAAGGAGGGGATCCGATAGAGTTTAAGCTGCATCATTTTAATTTAGTGGTGTAGGTACAGCGTCCGGGTAACGGGCGAAGAGTACAGGCTTGGAGCACTTTGATTTTAAAGGAGTGCTGGGCCGGATCATTAACAATCGAATATGAGTCTGTATATAAAGAATATAGAAGGATACTGTATTTTTGAATTTAAAGTGATTTAAGTTTAAAAGATATGAGAAGTCCTTGGTATAGAACTACTTGGAGCACTTTGTTTGCAAAAGCGAAGAGCGAAGAGTAGAGAAGAAGTCGATTATGATTAAAGAAATAAGTGCATACAGTGGATGCCTAGGCAATAAGAGGCGAAGAAGGACGTGGAAGTCTGCGAAAAGCCATGGGGAGTTGACAACGAGCATTGATCCATGGATATCCGAATGGGGGAACCCGGCGCGAAAGCGTCATCATTATCTGAATCAATAGGGTAATGAAGCGAGACCCAGGGAACTGAAACATCTAAGTACCTGGAGGAAGAGAAATCAATTGAGATTCTGAGAGTAGCGGCGAGCGAAATTGGAATAGCCCGGACACGAAAGCTTGATAGACATAGGGGAATGGCAGAGGAGAGGCCAACCGAAGAAGGTGATAGTCCTGTACCTGAAATGTATATTAAGTGGGTGTCAAAGAGTAGGTCGGTACACGTGGAAGACTGATTGAAGATGGGGGGACCATCCTCCAAGGCTAAATACTACTTATTGACCGATAGTGAACCAGTACCGTGAGGGAAAGGCGAAAAGAACCCTGAAGAAGGGAGTGAAATAGAACCTGAAATTGTATGCATACAAGCAGTGGGAGCTCTGCGCAAGCGGGGTGACCGCGTACCTTTTGTATAATGGGTCAGCGAGTTACTTTTACTAGCGAGGTTAACCGAATAGGGGAGCCGAAGGGAAACCGAGTCTGAATAGGGCGAAGAGTTGGTAGGAGTAGACCCGAAACCGAGCGATCTATCCATGTCCAGGGTGAAGGTGCGGTAACACGTACTGGAGGCCCGAACTCACTACTGTTGCAAAAGTAGGAGATGAGGTGTGGATCGGAGTGAAAGGCTAATCAAGCTCGGAGATAGCTGGTTCTCCTCGAAAGCTATTTAGGTAGTGCCTGATACGATGACTCATGGGGGTAAAGCACTGTTTCGGCTAGGGGGTTATTCGTAGCTTACCGAACCGATGCAAACTCAGAATACCATGAAGTTTAGTATTGGAGACACACGGCGGGTGCTAAGGTCCGTCGTGAAGAGGGCAACAGCCCAGACCGTCGATTAAGGTCCCGAAGTTATTGCTAAGTGGAAAACGATGTGGGAAGGCGAAGACAGCCAGGAGGTTGGCTTAGAAGCAGCCATCTTTTAAAGAAAGCGTAATAGCTCACTGGTCGAGTTGGCCTGCGCGGAAGATTTAGCGGGGCTAAGCAATACACCGAAATCACGGGTTTGTCGAAAGACAAGCGGTAGAGGAGCGTTCTGTAGGCTAAAGAAGCTTAACTGAGAAGTTAGGTGGAGGTATCAGAAGTGCGAATGCTGACATAAGTAACGATAATGGGGGTGAATAAACCTCCACGCCGAGAGTCTAAGGTTTCCTGCGCAATGTTAATCAGCGTAGGGTGAGTCGGCTCCTAAGGCGAGGCCGAGAGGCGTAGTTGATGGGAAACAGGTTGATAATCCTGTACTTTTTACAGAGACGAAGTAGTGACGAAGAAAGCTATGTTAGCCTGGGGAATGGAAGTCCAGGTCTAAGCGTGTAGGAGGGGAGTTTAGGTAAATCCGGATTCCCGATAACTCTGAGGCGTGATGGGTATTTTCCGTAAGGGAGAGAACTAACAGATGCTCAGCTTCCAGGAAAAGCTACTAAGGCTAATCTGTAGAGAACCGTACTAGAAACCGACACAGGTGGACGAGTAGAGAATACCAAGGCGTTGAGAGAACTTGAGTGAAGGAACTAGGCAAAATGGCACCGTAACTTCGGGAGAAGGTGCGCTTTCTTTAGTGAAGCTTGAACGAGTGGAGCTGAAGGGAGTCGAAGAAACTAGGGGGTTGCGACTGTTTAACAAAAACACAGCGCTCTGCGAACTCGAAAGAGGAAGTATAGGGTGTGACGCCTGCCCGGTGCCGGAAGGTTAATTGATGTGGTTATCCTGCCACTATATTGTTTGCTAGAAGAGTAGCGAGCAATATGATGGCGGGAGAAGCTACTGATCGAAGCCCCGGTAAACGGCGGCCGTAACTATAACGGTCCTAAGGTAGCGAAATTCCTTGTCGGGTAAGTTCCGACCTGCACGAATGGCGTAACGACAGCCCCGCTGTCTCCACTCAAGACTCAGTGAAATTGAAATTGCTGTGAAGATGCAGTGTACCCGCGGCTAGACGGAAAGACCCCGTGAACCTTTACTATAGCTTTACACTGGACTTTGTTAACAATTGTGTAGGATAGGTGGGAGACTATGAAGTGAGGTTGCAAGACTTCATGGAGTCGACGTTGAAATACCACCCTATTGTTGAGGGAGTTCTAACCTAGGTCCTGAAACGGGATTGGGGACAGTGTATGGTGGGTAGTTTGACTGGGGCGGTCTCCTCCCAAAGAGTAACGGAGGAGCACGAAGGTAACCTTGTTACGGTTGGAAATCGTGACTGAAGTGTAAAGGCGAAAGGTTGCTTGACTGAGAGAGTGACGATTCGATCAGGTACGAAAGTAGGTCTTAGTGATCCGGTGGTTCTGAATGGAAGGGCCATCGCTCAACGGATAAAAGGTACTCCGGGGATAACAGGCTGATACCGCCCAAGAGTTCATATCGACGGCGGTGTTTGGCACCTCGATGTCGGCTCATCACATCCTGGGGCTGTAGCAGGTCCCAAGGGTATGGCTGTTCGCCATTTAAAGTGGTACGCGAGCTGGGTTCAGAACGTCGTGAGACAGTTCGGTCCCTATCTACCGTGGGCGCAGGAGATTTGAGAGGGTCTGTCCTTAGTACGAGAGGACCGGGATGGACGAACCTCTGGTGTTACCGGTTGTGATGCCAATTGCATTGCCGGGTAGCTATGTTCGGGAGGGATAACCGCTGAAAGCATCTAAGCGGGAAGCCTGCCTCAAGATGAGATTTCCCTGACGCGAGTCAGTAAGGTTTGTTGAAGACTACAACGTTGATAGGCTGGGTGTGTAAGAGGAGTGATCCTTTGAGCTAACCGGTACTAATTGACCGAGAGAATTAATCATAATGACTTTTTGGTATATGGGCTCATATTACGAATGTTAATGAATTGCTTGGTGGCCATAGCGAGTAGGCCCCACCTGAATCCATTCCGAACTCAGAAGTGAAACTACTCAGCGCCGATGATAGTGTGAGATTCTCATGCGAAAGTAGGACACCGCCAGGCTACTTTTACAAAAGCCCCTCCCATAAAGAAGGGCTTTTTTTTGCTCATTTTGTTGCCAATTTTAAAAAATCTGATAAATTTAAACGCATGTATTGACTACTATATAAACTCACCGTGTTTGGAGGAAATTGACACTTGGATGCTATTAATCGCATAGACTACAGGGCTGCCTACGCCAAGGTAAGGGGACGGCCTGTCGAAAAAGTACAAGCCCTGGTGCGACAGTATCAGCACTTATGGGATATTGAAGAATTTACCACTATTTTGGAGGAAGTGTTGGGAAGCTCTTCCAGTACTGCAGACGATGTGATAGATATTTTAGAATTGATTTTGGAGCAGCATGGGGGTAATGCACATTTTAAAAGAGCATTTTTTATGTTGAAGGCAGAGGTTACGAAATCCAACCAACGGGGACAGTCTTTTAAGGAAGAAATAGAATTGCCAGCGGAAGGAACTATTGACGTTTTGGAAGACGAGTGAATGCCTGGTACCGTTCTGCGACTTGGTTGCATTTACTTCGTCCCTTGGCGTGGCTATTTGCAATTGGCAGTTCAATCCGGCGTATTGTTTTAAGCAAACAAGCCAAAAGCTTTTCTGTACCTGTCATCATTGTGGGTAATTTGACGGTAGGTGGAACTGGTAAAACCCCCCTTCTGATTGCTATTGCCTACTATTTGATGCAGCAGGGGTACCGACCTGGCATTGTGAGCCGAGGCTATCGTGCGCAAGTTCGACACTTTCCCAAAATCGTTTTATCGACGGATACAGCACAGGCAGTTGGGGATGAGCCTTATTGTCTTGCGCGTGCTACGCATTGTCCCGTGGTGATTGACCCAAGGCGCGTCCGAGGCGTTCAATATTTGTTGGATCAATTCAATTGCACCGTAATTCTCAGTGATGACGGCCTACAACACTATGCCCTGCATCGTGATATTGAAATTGTAGTGATTGATGGAGAGCGCCGTTTTGGCAATGGGTATTGTCTGCCCGCAGGACCATTGCGTGAACCTTTGTCACGCTTGAACTCTGTGGATTTCCAAGTGGTGAATGGTGTGGACGAACACAAAGACCATTTTAAACAGGAAGGCGGTAAAGAATATGCGATGACGTTGCAACCCTTACATTGGGTCAATCTTAAAACGCAGGAAGTACGCGCACTGTCTGATCTTTCCAGGATATCTCCAATTCAGGCAGTGGCGGGGATTGGCAATCCAGATCGATTTTTTAAATTGGTGCGGAGTTTAGGATATTCTATTCAGACCCGGGCGTTTAGTGATCATTATCCTTACGGTCCTGCCGATTTTAAAAGTTTTGGAAATCAGACCATTCTGATGACGGAGAAAGATGCTGTGAAATGTGAATTTTTCGCACAGCCCGATTGGTGGTATTTAGCAGTTGTTTCAACACTGGAACCGCGCTTTTGGGAGGATATTTTGCTAAAATTACGCACACGCCCAGAACATGAGAAAAAGAATGAATCCAAAACTGCTTGAAATTTTGGTGTGTCCTGCTTGCAAGGGACCGCTGGTGTATCAAAAAGAACGTAAGGAGCTTTGGTGTCGTGCCGAAAAATACGCATTTCGTATTAAAGATGACATTCCGGTGATGTTGGTAGAAGAAGCGCGTCAACTGACTTTAGAAGAATTGGACCATGGTTAGACGCATCGTTATTCCTGCGCGATATGCTTCTACGCGCCTGCCTGGAAAGATGCTCTTAGATATCGCGGGAAAACCCATGCTCCAGCATACCTATGAAAAGGCGTTGGCCTGTGGTTTTGACAGTGTTTTAATTGCCACGGACGATACGCGCATTAGAGCAGTGGCAGAATCTTGGGGTGCTTCTGTTTGCATGACGGACATAGGCCACCCGACAGGAACTGACCGCATTGTCGAAGCTTTTCAAATGATGGGCTATGCAGATACGGATATTATCGCAGGCGTTCAAGGCGATGAACCCTTAATTCCGCCTGAAAATATCATGCAGATTGCGGATAATTTAGAGCGCTATCCGGACGCTGTCATGACCACCTTACGTGAGCGTCTTACTAAGCTCGATAATATTCTGGACCCTAACCGTGTGAAGGTTGTGACCGACCGTTTGGGGTATGCGTTGTATTTTAGCCGAGCCCCCATTCCGTGGGATCGTGATTCTTTTCCGAGCACGTTGTCTTTCCCAGACCATCATTTTGCGCATGTGGGAGTTTACGCCTATCGGGGCAGTTTTTTGAAACAGTATGGACGACTGGAGCGAAGCCCCTTGGAACAGTGGGAATCTTTAGAGCAATTGAGGGTCTTGTGGCA
>Ga0207130_1276_pt1 | contig 12012 bp, 13 predicted proteins | sample Alteio_BWMinHeat_16_FD_153545 | JGI IMG/M metagenome (GOLD analysis project Ga0207130, IMG submission 153545) | Enriched cells from forest soil in Barre Woods Harvard Forest LTER site, Petersham, Massachusetts, United States -... | ecosystem: Environmental > Terrestrial > Soil > Temperate forest >... | reverse complement strand
CTTGGCCCCCGTCGGCGACATCATGACATTTCCATTTTGAATGTCCCCGTGGGCAATACCTTCCTTTTCTAGAAAGGAGGCAATCGAGGAAAAATCTGATCGTGCTCCTTCTAGCGCCTTTCGGTCGGCAAAGTTCTTCTCCAGCCAAACGCCAAGAGGATCACCTTCAACCCAGTCCATTTGAACGATGGGATAAAGTTGTTGGGTGACTTTGATCCCACGCCTCATAAATTCGAAGCCAACAAAATACTTGCTTCCTAGCGACTTTAACTTTGCCGATATGGAGTCATATTTCTGTTCAATGGAGGGTATCTCTCTGTGAAAGCACCGCAAGGCGCATTTCCGCTTTGACGTCGAGAGGGTATATGTCAATGCAAATCCGCCGGACATCACGATGGGAAGTCCGAAGTTGTTTGTTCTTACCGTACTATGTTTCAGTTCTTCGTCGATAAAAGCAATACGTGGATTCTGGATCGCGTCGTTGTACTCTATGATTTGGGGGTAGGCCATGGGAGACGTTATCTGGATATCATCAATGTTGTGTCGTCACGCTTCATGCGCCCAGAGGCTCTCTCCTCTTCAACGAAATGCGTAAATGCTCGCGGCGTCTTGATCTCCCGCAAGGCACCGACTGGGGATAGTCCTTGTTCAAGGGAAGCAAGCAACCACTGTCCAAGCGCGTCAGTCATGCACATCAGCCAAGGACTATCCAGGCATGACATCGTCCAGTCGGCGTATAACTCGTCGCTTCCGTTCAAGTCATCTAGGAACGCATTTTCAACTGGATTCGTACAGAGTAACTGTGGTGACTTGTCGAACTCCGACGACCGGGTGTACGGGAACGTTGACTGAACACGGTCCCCTTCTCCTAGCACCGCTAAGCTGTCTCCAATCGCGACGATCTGCATCCTGCTACCGAAACAGCGAACCCCCAGCATGGAAGCGAAGCTGCCTCGATCAAATGATGCTTGTTTCGCCCACGGGAGGTTCTCCCGATCATGGATAGCCGAAAACTCGCGTATGGCTACCGAAAGCCATTCCTTGTTAATCTCTGGACACCGAGCGAACTGTCGCACAAGTATGCGCGACCACGTCGCGGAGTCGAAGGAAATAGATGCACCATCGCTGAGGGCGAGGACCCCCTTCGACGACCATTGAAAGCTATCTTCGTTGCGCTGGTCCGCACTTTTTGGAACGGTGAACGTCAAAGGCCGGCGCCACGCGAATGTCACCAGATGCTCCTCAGCGCGCAGCAATCATTTTCGGGCGAGTGCCAATCTCGAAGAAGTCCACAATGCACTTTGGGTCACCGTTGAATATGAAGCCCCGAGAGCCGTCGGTGATTGCGTACCCTTTGTCACCCGCGAACTTGGCCAAGTGCCCCGGCAGTGCGCTGGACATGCGAAAGAGCATGCGCGAATATTCATCGTTGAGCCCGGACTCAGATGTTGGGAACACGACTTCGTGTCCGCTACCTGCTGTCACGTGTAGGTTAAAAAGAAGCAGCGGGCCATCGTCCGTTGAGATTTGGCGAAGGCCATTTGCCACATCTTCCGGAGTGCCGTCCGTCGATTGGCCGTCTGTTACATGGAGGAGAGTCGGAGGATAAGAGGTCCTATGGGAGTCGCACCACCCAGCGATCACCTCCATCGCTCGTGTCAGCGCAGCGCGCATCGGAGTTCCCCCCGAGCTGGTTGGATCGAACCAAATTGGGAATTTGGTCTTTTGTTCGATGATCCCACCAGCTCCGTCATCAACTTTTTTTGTTCTGTCCTCAATTCGCAGTGGGTTGTCGTTGATAGCCCCAATCGAGTGAATGATCCCGCTGGAAATCTTGCCGCCAAAACCTGTTTTGACGTCTGATCCGCCATACGCCAAAATACCAATATCAAAGTAATTTCTGATACCCTCTGCCTTGGAACAATTGGTTACGAGCGTGTAAAGTGTTTTATTTAGGACATCGGATACAAATTGTGCTTTGGTTCGACCAGCCTCATTCTTCTCGTCCATCGACCCTGATTGATCAATGATGAATAGAAAGCAAGTGGGGGTATCTCTGCTAATTTCGGCTTGATACGGCATGGCGTCCTCTCTGCTTGATTGGAGATTTATCGATTACCATAGGCCGCCGGGCGTGTCCCAATGTCGAAGAAATCGACGATTGCCTCAATCCCGGCATTGTACACAAAGCCTCGTGCGCCCGGCCTGACATCGTACCCTTTGGCACGCGCCGCGTTGTGTGCGTGGGGCGGCAGGACACTCGACATCCGAAAGAGAGCCTTACTATAGCGGTCTTTCAGAACGCTCACCTCGTTGGGGAAAGTGATGGCACTTCCTAGCCCAACGTCTACGTGCAAATTGAAGAGAAGGCAGTTGCCATCCTCAGTGCTGATACTCTTTATTTGTTCTGCTATGGGCTCTGGGTCACCGTCGGTTGGGTGCCCATCCGTGATATGCAATACGGTTGGAGGGAAGGAATTTGAATGCAGTGAACACCAATCACCCAAGACTCGAATAGCGGCTGTCAAGCCGGCACACATTGAAGTCTTTCCTCCGCTTTTTGCATCGAACCAGATGGGAAATTTTACGTCGCGACTGATAATTTCATCGTCGGTACCGAAGATTTTTTTTGAACGGCTCTCAATACGAACTGGCATCGCCTCGATTTTTGAGATGGCGTTCAGCGGCTCACGACCGAGAAGCCCTGTGAACCCATTTCGCGAGCCCGTTCCGCTGTAGGCAATCACCCCTACGTAGAAATAGTCTCGCACTCCATCGGCCTTCGAGCAGTTCGTGATCAGCGTGTAGAGCGTCCGATTAAGAACGTCCGCTAGAAAGCTCGCCTTGGTCTGACCGTCTTGAAGACGATAGCTCATTGATGTCGACTGGTCGATCACCATAAGGATGGCGGTCGGCGCGGCTCTGCTAATCTCGGCTTTGTAGCTCATAATTTGGCCGTGCCGAGATCGGTGAAGTCCGGCGTACTAGCTGAACACAATTCTACCAACCGCCTCGCCATCTCCGGATTTAGCCTACACACCCCGTCGGCCCTGATCGTGAAATCAGCGGGATGCAGTGGGTTTGCCTTCACGAATTCCAGCAGCGCCCGATCCACCATCGGCCGCTCCGGTTCCATCATGTCGAACACGAATGCGGGCGAGCGTTTGTAGCCGTGGTGCATGATCCCGAGCGTTGGATCATAGCCCTCCGCCACTAGCCTGATCTGGAGCTGAGCCTGCAAGACAGCGTAGGCGTAGTTGAGCATCGCGTTGACCGGATGCGTGGCATTTCGGTTCTTTGCGAGCTTGCCGACGCGCATTGAGTTGCGCGGCCCGAGCTGCCGCCAGGCTGCGGGAACTGGCTTGCACCCCGTCCCTGCCCACCGAAGCGGGAGGCCCTGCCACGCCTTGAAGTAAGCAAGGCTTGCCCCACCTTCGATGCCTCGCAGCACATCCATGTCCGACGCTCCCTGCTTGGCGAGGCGATCAAGGCTCAGGCGAAGGCTGCTGAGCGCGATCTCGCGTTGCCGAGAGGCAGGCGTCGCCTTCTCCAACGTCGCTATCGAGTTGCCGATTTTTTGGGCGATGAGATCGGTTGAGAAGGCTATGCGTGAAAGGGAATCATCACGGGTCGCGGCCTGCCAGGCGACCTTGCTCCGATCCGCCGCGAAACCGTCGCTTGAGAGAATGGACTGGACACGCCCCTGCCAATCGGTCCGGATCAGTGGAACATTCTGCTCGGCGAGCCACGCCAACACGTCAAGCGACACTGTCCCGCTGCCGTCCAAGATGATGATGCGCGGTGGGAGCGAGAGATCGCCTCGGAAAAAGCGGTGTTCTTCGCGTTTTTGAGGATAATGGGTGAACCCGTTCCTGATCAGAAGCGATGCATTATCGACACGCAGCGACACGCCGTGGCCGCTAAGGACAAGAGGCTCGGATTCCCGCTGACGGGTTGCTCTTCTGTTGTGTTGAGCCTGAGAAAGGCCCACCCAATGCAAGCAGCGATCCCGCCACGCCAAGTCGTCCGCTGCCGAGATACCCCCCATCGCCGCTACGCCTCCTTATTTATGCGCATCCGCAGACGATAAGCCGAAATGGCGAAAGAAGCTAGATTCCGAACGAGCCACTCAGGCCTCAGCATGGATTTGGCGGCCAAATCGAACGCCTGTGAGAATTCGCTCTCAAACGGTACGCCCCAAATCGCGAGGCACAGTGGGACAGTCACGAGTTGAGCCATGAATTCAAAGTTTCGAACGCGTGCTTCCTCCAAGTCAACTTCAGCGAGGAGGCCCGACAACTCCTCACCACTGCGCTCGGTTTCATCTGGTGCACCTAGCAGTCCCGGCGGAAAGAGTTGCTGCACTCCGGCTGCAATGTGCTCGTGCTCGTCAAGTCCCCAAGTCAATCGTGAAGCCATGTCCAACATTGACTTTGGCGAAAGGTCGAGACCCAGGGCAGCCAATCTCGGGTCGAGCGGACCTAGACGTTTGGAATAGATTGCCAGCTCGCGATCGGAAAGGTTCGGGCTCTGGCGATGATCGTACTGGAATACTGCCTTTCGTCGTTGCGATTTCATCTGCCGTCTGAATTCTGAGGTAAGGGCCAGCTTCACCTTCTTCGCCGACACCTCATATCCTCGCGCCCAAAGGTAGAGCCGCAGCTCCGCAACCCTTCTGGCGCCCAACATTCTCGACCCCAGCAGGACCCTACCGCGATCGACATCATCTTCGTCGTACTCCCACCTTGGGTTCAGCCCGCGTCGGCGCCCAATCGGCCTGGCGCCTCTGATCAGCCCTTCGTCGATCCAATCGCTTAGCCCTCGTTTCGAGACGGGCGGCAGACCCATGCTGGTCGCGATCTCGTTGACGCGGCGGAGCAGCTCTTCCTTGGTCACGACGCCCCTCAGTTACAATTCCCACCCGAACTGTACGGCGAATCGTTTCCATTTGGCGAATTCTGCGGGCTTCGGACAGGGAGGCCATCATGGTTCGCGACTATCGAGAGGAATACCGCCGCCGTATCGAGCGTGCCCTAGCTCAGGGCCTATCCCGCTCTCAGGCCCGCGGTCACGCCCGATCGGGCGAATCACCCCTTAGGCGACCTCGTGTCGCCTCAGACGAGCGTCTCGAAAAGGCGCTGCGCATCCTGCGGGAGACCAACAGCCAGTCGACAGCCGCAAAGCACGCCGGCGTATCACCGGAGCGCTTTCGCCGCTTCCTGCGCGGGCAGGAGCTTGCTCATCGAAACGGGCGACTCTGGAAATTCACGGATCAACGCCCGCGGCGTGTGTTGGTTATCTCGAATGGTGGGGCGCGAGAAATCACAGTCGCCGGATTCGACGCCTCGTCGCTCGCGATGCGGCATCGAGCGGCCGTCCACGCCTTCGTCGAGGAAACCAACGATCCATCATCTCTGAAGCCGTTCGAAGGCGTGTCCGTCCGAGACACCTCAGGGCGAAGCCATCTCCTCGAGACCCGTCCCAACGTCCTTTACCGCCTCGCCTCAGCCGGGGGCGAGGGATTTGAGCAGGTGTACCGGCTTATCTCCTAAATAATTGATAGAAAGGTATATTTCATGACCAATTATGATTCGGAGCGTAGGCGTCAGAAAGCTTTGGAACGCCTGGGCTCAAACAATCCCAAATGCGCCCTATGCCCCGAGACCAATCCACATTGCTTGGAACAGCACCATATCGCCGGGCGATCCTTTCGCGATGACGTCGCCATCCTCTGCCGGAATTGCCATCGCAAGCTGAGCGTCGCTCAGGGCGGCCATCCAAGCCCGATCTGCACACCGCCCGCTCTCGAGGAGCAGGCTGCTCGGTTCCTGTTTGGGCTCGCCGATTTGCTGGCCTTGCTAGTCCAGCAACTTCGTCGCTTGGCACAAGAGCTGATTGACACGCTCCGGCAAAAAGTGAGCCAGCAATGAGCCCGCTCGCTCGTACAATATTAGATGGCGATCCCCTCGACGCATTGCCTATCGCCGTGCGGGCTTACGTGCCCGCGCCGCGATCGGCGAAATCAAAGCGGAAGCCAAGGCGCAATCGAGACACTCCCTCCGAATGGGCCCTCGCCTTCGACACTGAGACGACGACCGACGCGACTCAAGCCTTGCGATTCGGTGCCTATCAGGTCTGGCAGGGTGCAAAGCTAGACCAGGCCGGCATTCTCTGTGAGCCCACACTGTCAGAGGGAGAGAAATCGATCCTCGCTGAATATGCGAATGCTCACGACCTCAAGCTGATTTCGACTCGGGAATTCGTGGACTCGATCTTCTATGGCATTGCCTACGAGTTGCGGGCTACGATCGTCGGCTTCAACCTGCCTTTCGACATCTCGCGCCTGGCGATCAATCACGGGTCAGCCCGCGGAAAGACGATGCGCGGGGGCTTCTCCTTCCAGCTCTCGGAGGATCGCTACAAGCCGAGGGTCCAGATCAAGCACCTTTCGGCGCGAGCTGCCCTCATTCAGTTCACCAAGCCGCGTCGGCGCTCCGACACGCGAGGCATGAGACGAAGGGGGCTCCCTCAGCCGGTGCGCCGCGGGACCTTTGTTGACGTGAAGACGATCGCCGCCGCGCTGACAAGCCGCTCCTTCTCGCTCGCTAAGCTCGCGAACTTCCTCGGGACGGACCACCGCAAGATGTCGACGGATGAGCACGGGGCGCCGACCAGCCCCGAGTATGTGGGATACGCCGTCAACGACGTTCAAGTCACCTGGGAATGCTACCAGGCGCTCGCTGCAAAGTTCAATGCTCATGGGTTAAAGGAGACACGACTAAGCCAGATCCTCAGCGAGGCCGGCATCGGCAAAGGATATCTCAAAGAGATGGGCATTTTGCCCTGGCGAACCGTCCAGCCCGAACTTTCCGATGATCTGATTGGAAAAATCATGAGCAGCTATTATGGGGGCCGCTCGGAGGTGCATCTGCGGCGCGTCATCACGCAGGTGCTCTATTGCGACTTTCTTTCGATGTATCCGACCGTGTGCACCCTCATGGGGCTCTTTCGATTTGTCATTTCCAACGGGATGACATGGCAGGACAGCACCGAAGAAACGAATCAATTCCTAGAAAATGTGAATTTGTCGGATTTACGTGATCGGAAAAATTGGAGAAAGCTCACTACCCTCGTGCAAATACAGTCTGACGGGGATATTTTCCCGACGCGAGCCAAATATGAAGATAGCCCGCAAGCGACAATTGGATTAAATCACCTTTCCTCTGAATTTCCGCTCTGGTTCACGCTCGCCGATTGCATTGCGGCGAAGCTGTTGACTGGGAAAATACCAAAGGTACTCAAGGCGATTTCCTTTGAGCCGGGCGGTTTCCAGCAAGGCCTGAAGCCAATTGTGATAGCCGGGAATTGCGAATATCGGATCGACCCTCGCCGAGATGATTTTTACCGACGCCTCATTGATTTACGCAGCGAGACAAAAGCCAGGTTGCAGGAGGCGAGCGAAATTGATGCGCCGCGCCTGAAAAGCGAGGAGCAGGCACTCAAGATAATTGCAAATGCCACGAGCTACGGGATTTTTGTCGAGGTCAACGTCAGCGATCTTGACGAGCGCGAGCAGCGCCAATGCTACGGCCCGAATGGCGAGCCGTTCACGATCTCGACCACCAAAAGCGAGGAGCCGGGGCGATATTTTCACCCGCTCTTGGCAAGCCTTATCACCGGCGCCGCGAGGCTGATGCTGGCGATCACGGAGAAGCTCGCAATTCAGGCGGGTCTCGATTGGGCTTTCTGCGATACGGACAGCATGGCAATTGCCAAACCCGAGAAAATGGGCCGGGACGAATTCTTGCATGTCGCCCAATCAATTTCCGAGTGGTTCACTGACCTAAATCCCTACGAGAAAAAGGGGCCGCTCCTCAAAATCGAGGAAATCAATTTCGGGATTGAGAAAAATCAGTCAGGCCGAATTTTCGTGGACCTTTTCTGCCTCGCGATCTCGGCGAAGCGCTACGTGCTTTTCAATTTGGATGAAAATAGAAAGCCAATAATCCGAAAGGCGTCAGCCCACGGCCTGGGACATCTCTTGCCCCCTTATTCCGAGGCAACCGCGCCGACCAGCACCCCGGCTCCCATTACACCCCTGGCTGAGATCGGGGTTGAGAGATGGCAGCACGATCTCTGGCGCCAAATCATCGTGGCACATTTGGAGGGCCACGCCGATCAAGTGGACCTGAGCTACCATGTCGCTCTGTTGAACCCAGCCGCCAGCCGCTACGCGGCGACCACTCCAGACCTGCTTGCTTGGTTTCGGAAGTGGAATGAGGGCCGCGCCTATAGTGACCGGGCGCGACCCTTCAACTTCCTGTTGGCGTTTCAGGTGTCGCCATTTCCGAGGGTAGAAGTGAACGCACCCGAGGTGATGCCCAGCGCTTCGAGGCGGGGGAGGCCAAAGCGTTCCCCTCTCCCGAAGCCCGTCGCGCCATTCGACGCCGACATCAAGTGCGCCTCGCAGACATGCTTCGATCGAGATACCGCCAAGCCCGTGCCGCCCTCGCGGCTCAAGACCTACCGGCAGGCCTTGGCCCAATACCATTTGAGCCCCGAGGCCAAGTTCTTGGATGCCGAGCACCTCGACACTGGACCGACCCGTAGACGGCGCATCCGAGCAACCGCTATCGATCACATCGGCAAGGAAGCGGACCGATGGGAGGAGCAATTCTTCGTAGGGCTAGATGAAGATGCGCAAATTGAATACGAGAGCGAAGGCATTGATCCAGCCGCCGTTCGACAAATGCTTTTGGCGAGAGGAAGGTCGGTCAGCTCCCGACAACTCGCGGAGACGAGCGGAATATCGAGAAATCAGATTTCAGCTTTTCGAAGAGGCAAAGGCCAGCTTTCCCCAACTCAGCTGCGCCGACTCGCCGCTATCGTGCTTCGGGGGAAATTAGCCCGTGACCTCATTTAATATGGCTAGGATGCCGCCGTTATCCGGATAACAACGACATAAATGCACGCGGAAACAATTGCTGCACAAAATAGTATAAAAAATTGCTGCGTATAATCATTGTGGACCAATTCAATATCTTCGCCAGCGTTTAGCCTCTGAAGTGCTCGAATGATGATCGCCGCATATTTTAAAAGTTTATCACACACCAATCCTACAAGCAGAAACGCTATGACAACAACTTCTAGAAATACTATGAAGTCGTGGGAAGTTTTGATCTCCGAATGATATTCTATGATTCCGTGCACCGCCCAAATCATAAACAAGGCTAGACCCAGAGCAACCGCCAGCTGCAAAAAGTTTTTCATTGGGCCGCCCCCCCTTGGTTCATGGAAACGCTGTATCAGCCAGGATGCTCAGTTCGTAAAGCAATATAAAGCCGGCGGCACTAAATAATATTTTTGTAACAGCGTTGTATTTGTTGTTAAAAACATATTGCACCATATAAATAACAAATGCCAAGCCAACGAAAAGCAACAATGCAGCTGTTAATCGCCAGTTTGTCATGACTGACAATCTATCAAATATTTTTTTTGATTCGCCACCAGTTAGTGGAGAGAGCCGGTATCCCACGAAACCGATAAAGGCCCCTAATGCAGAAACAGCGACCTGGAGGATATTTCTCCGCCATGCCACGCGGGTCGCTTGCGGGTGCGATTTGGAGTCGGATGCGGATAACATAGGGACATCCCCGTCTTCCGGAACCTCATGGGCTGGCTGGCCACATCGTGGTTGCTCGCCTACGTGTCGAGGCGCTCATCTACGCGTTCGCCTCAGCAAGCACCTCATTATGCACAAAGAACGAGACGCAGTCCAACGGCTGCCCCTTCACCTCCGGGGGCTTGCGGCCGGCCCGAAGAGGCTTCGGACGCCTTTCTCCCCTCTCTCAGGGACGCGGGACAGGTCGGTCAGGGGCACCTGCAACGCACAGGGAAGAGAAGCGCGCCGAGCAAAGCGCGAGACGTGAGCCGACGGTGTAAGGCAGGAGCGATTGGAAGGAGGCTCAAGCTCAGCTTCAAGAAGTCAGCTTCAGCTCGGCGGCTTGCGGCCGGCCCGAAGAGGCTTGGGACGGACTTCGCCTTTCGCAGGAACGCGGAGCAGCTCCGCCAGAGGCACCTGCAAGGCGCCTGATAATCGGTCTAGGAGATCGATCGTCGGATTCTCGGTACGGCGCTCCAATCCACCAAGATAGGAGCGATCAATGCCCGCATCAAACGCGAGCCGCTCTTGGGAGATGCCGCGTGCCACGCGAATCCGCCGAAGGTTCCAGGCCAAGAGGGAACGCCCATCCATAGCCTGAGACGGGCATTTCGCCGGCCATCAAACCACTGGCTATAGCCATCACATTGTGATTGAATCGCCCCGGATTGCTTTGAGGGCATCTGTGAGGGTAATGCTTCGAGAGGCCGAACATGCGGTTCAGACTACTCGCGGCGAACTTTTTCCTTTGGCCGATTTCCGGTGCTCAAGCCGAGGTTCAGAAGCTCGCCGAAGCGGGCTGGTGGGCCGTGCACGGTGGAATTCGCGACGACGGCGCATTCACCTGCGCGCTCGTAACCGCGACACCCGATGGCCGCGGCGGACAATTCATTATCGAGCACCTTCACGGCACGAACTCGTTGTTCATTCGGATGCTCAAGCCGAGCTGGACGATGCCGCGGGGAAAGAGCTTCATCGTCACCATCCAATTCGGTTTTTTGCCGCCGAAAAATGTTGAGATGCTTGGGAGCGGGACAGAACTTCGAGCTGAACTCCCTTGGTCTCAGGCGAGCGAGTTCATGCGGCAATTCCAGGGATCGGGAAGAATCGATGTGACATTCAATGGAGGCACCGAAAGCCCTTGGAGCCTCGCCACCGGCGGCGAGGGAATCGTCGAGCCCTACTTCGTCAAGTGCCTAAATATGACTGTTCAGCGCCCAGCGTCGCCGCCCACACAGCCGTAGTTAGCTAGCCAATAAGAATTGTCAGGGCAATCCAAGCTGGATTCTCTCATAAGGTTGAAAACCACTCCCTTCTTCGGCTATTGTTCGCAATAATGGACTGGGGTGACGATGATGTTGCGCACACCTTTGGCCGCCGCGGGCCTCGCACTGATTCTCATTGCCACGAATCCCACGCAGGACGAGTACGCCTCCTGGTTGGCTGATCAGGCGGTCAATTCAGGTTCTATAGACAAACAAGTTCTGGAAAAGGGTCTCGTTTCTCTTGTTGGAGCGCCCCTAATTAAATTAAGCACTGTGCGCCAAAGCTTTCTATTCTTCTCGCTTTTCACGACGCGGTTAGGCAATCAGACGCCAATCGTCTTCTTTGGGGTAATGCGAATTTTTGTTCCCCTTAATGCATCGGTGACGGAGGGCCAGGGGCCGCCGGCCCCCCACATAGCGCCCGCGGACGCCCAGGGCCATTGGTTGCCCGAAGATGGGTATGTGTGGATCGTCAACCCGCCGCCTCCGGGCGATTTGAGGGTCCGTTGGGAACCTGGGCGTATGTCGTCAGGGCCCCCACATGTGGTTGCCGCCGACGTGGAGGGTCGCTGGCTACCGGAGGATGGCTATCAGTGGATTGTCAATCCTCCCGTGCCAGGAGATTTCAGGGTCCGATGGGAGCCCGGCCGGCTCTCACGACAATATGCCCACGTCGTTGCGACCTCTGACGAGGGTCAGTGGCTTCCAGAACGCGGATACGCGTGGGTCGCTAGTCCGCCAAGAGACGGCGATTTTCGAGTTAAGTATATTGGCCCATAGGTCCGGCGTTTGTGAGTCCGAAATCAATGGGGTCTCGCCCAGATTAGGCGTGGCGCCAAATCCCAAACTTGTGAAACGGCGTGGCGTGAGACCCCAGATAGGCGGGCACAAGTGGCAGAATCGCGAGGCGCTTGATGAGTGGCGATTGAGCAGCCGTTACAAAGCCGGCCTCGCGCTCCTAGCTGAAGACAAGCGCACCCGGTGGGGCTTTTGAGAGACGAGGCGGACGCAGGGCGTGCGCTTCGGATGGGCACGCGTTCGCATATGAGGCTTAGCGGCAACGAATTACGCCTCGCGTGGCAGGAT